>AMFO01000325.1_pt1 | contig 13948 bp, 10 predicted proteins | sample 552608 | NCBI WGS metagenome assembly AMFO01 (sample SAMN01893955, study PRJNA167987) | microbial mat metagenome | biome: hydrothermal vent | place: USA: Loihi, Hawai'I | collected 2003-05-01
CCGAGATCCTCACCATCGAGGGGGAATCCTATCGGCTCAAGGAGGCGAAGGAGCGGCAGGCCGCCAGCCGAAAACGACGTCGGAGCAAGACGCAACCCAGGCAAGGAGAAACCGCATGACCCCCCTGACCCTGACGATCCCGAATGACTGGACACCCGAGCAGGCCTTGGCGGCCTACGAGCTGGTCGACGCCCTGCGCGAGGCCATCTGGTCTCGCTATGAGCTGCAACTGATCGAGCAGATGCAACAGGAGCGGCTCAGCACCTTCCCGATCGATGACGATGTGACCTTCTGAGGAGTGATGGCTGACGGGGCACCACCCCGTCAGCCATCATGAAACCGACTTCGCCATCTATGCGCGGTTTTACTCAGCCGCTAACAGCCGTGCTCAAGCGCGGCGATGTCGACCATCTGACCACCCATCAACTCAAGGCCATGGCGGAACTGCTGGAACAGGGGTTGGACACGGCGACCGCCTGGCGGGTCAAGGAGCGGCTACGTTGGGTACGGCAGGCACTGACAGCGAGAGCGGCGAAATGGCGGATCACGCGGTTCATCAACTATGCCTTGGAACTGGTTGGGGAATCCCACTTGCTGGAGCCGGTGCGCAAGGCCTTACAGACCTTGCGCACGCATGCGGAACGGGTCGTCAGGCGATGGACATCTACCTACACCAATGCCCGTCTGGAAGGCCTGAACGGGCTCTTCCAGGCCGCACGCGCAAGAGCCAGGGGCTACCGCAATACCGAGACCTTCATGACCATGATCTACCTGATCGCCAGCCCGGCGGGAAAAATCTTGGAATCCACTTGAAACGTCGAAGAACCTAATTTTTTCACCAAGCTCATTTCTTATGTTTCTCTTTTCATTTTTTATTTCTTGATTGATTTTTTCCCAGAATTCTAATGTCAATTTCACTCTTTCTCGCCGTAGCGACACAATATGAATAACCACTCCCAACACTATAGGGGGGATAGCTAGTGCGGCAGCGGCTATTGTGGCTATATTTGCGCCTTCTTGTAACGTCATGATTATTTAGCTAACGGCTGAGTTAACCGGGAGGCGCGTTTTTTGCGCCGATCTGGTTTAACGATTTGTTATGTGGTGTGGTGACTTGTAGATTTAGTAAAACCTCGCGGACGGATCCAAAACCAGCTAGCACAGGCTGCGGCACCGAATGTTATATAACAAATGACAAAGGCCCATGGTGGCGCTTGATAGTACAAAATATTTTCTATCCAGTGTGATATGAAAGAACCGGAATATACGGTATCGCCGGCCCGTGAACGTAGCGCCATTTCAATTGTAGTAAGCGGGCATATAACGCCGAGCCACGACTGAATGACGATCACACCAATTACTACAAGATGCACTAACCGAAACCAGGGATTGCGGACCCAAGACCATGCACGAGCCTTACCGACGAATATAAGCACCAAACCAATCACAACAAAGGCGACTAATAGCACATGGAGCAGCAGGATTGTATCGGCAGCTACTAGTAGGAAGACTGTTGTTGAATCCATTTGTGCCACCTAACGACAAGGGTCAGTGGCTGGCATGAAGCGCCAGCGGAATGCCAGTCCACTGCACCCAATTGTTGGGCAATATTTATTCAGCATTTACTTTGATTGCCTCCCTCAAACGTGGACCTGCAACTTCAAGCGCAAGGTTAATAATATCTTTTATATTTTTCCTGCTATAATTTGTCCCAAGCCACCAGCCAGGAGCTATTTCAATTGAATGCTGTTCTGCTAAATCAGGACGACCAGGATACAGTTCATATTTATCTTGTGACAAATATCTCCTTTTCCTACCATGTTTTCTGGAAGCAAATCGTTCAAAAAATGTACTATCCTCTTCATGCAATAATTTAAAAATTTTTGTCATTAAATCACGTGCTGATCGAGCAGTGATTTTATTCCCATTGTAGACGAAAGAAAAGCTATTCAAATGAGAGGTTACATGATTTTTCTGTGACTTAAACTGTGAAGATGGAAGAGGTTTTTCTTTTTTAGTCGGTTGAATGATGTTACTACTTACCACCTGATTTCTCAGAAAATTGCTGCATGTATCTAAATCTGGTTTATATCCACAGACGTCTTCTACTTTTTCTGATAGAAGTTCCAGCAGCAATGAATCTTGTTCTTTTAGCAACGCTTCCCATGCCTTTGGAAGATTTTCTTTTATAATCCTCTTCCTTGCAACATTTCCATAATCTGCACGGGCCGAGTCCAAGGCTTTACCTGAGCATATATTTTCATAAGATAAATATGCTTTTAATTTTTGTTCAGCCTCAGAAATATCTCGTTCTAAAATATCAAGTTTATAAACTCTACGTTCGTCATAACGACCTTGTTCCCCAGGAAGATAAAAGCTCCATTCCTGACCGTCAGTCAGAATAGCAATTGGAACTCCTAGATGAAAAGCATATTCAAATAATTGCCGATCTGCACCATCAGACAAACCAATCTTTTTTACTTCAATAAACACATAAGGTTTGTTAGGGGGATTGCAGAGGGCATAATCAACCCTTCGACCTTCAACTGTATATTCTGGTATGACTATTGAAGTATCAAATACGGGCCATCCAAGTACATGCAAAGTAGGTAATAAAATACCTTGGGAAACAGCAGCCTCTGAAGTAAACTTTCCTTCTTTTAAATCTTCCCGCAACTTTTGTATATGCTCTGCTAATTTCACAGCGATTTCCTTAATTTTTACTATGCCCAACGATGAAGCTCAGCCGACGCGAAACCGCGTAGCGGTTAAGCGGTCGGCTGGAGCACCTTGTTAGCGGCTTTATAGAGCTCGATTCTCCGATCTACCATTCCTGGCCATCCAAGTGAGAAATTCAACGCCTAGATTAGTAATATGGTAATTCGATCCATGTTTCGTGATAAGAGATCGACCTAACAGAAATTCTAGATATTGCTCCACATCCCATGCTCCTAACTCATCCGGGAATAACTCCTTTACATGCTCGAAATGTTTTCGCACATATTCTTCTGATCTTCCTTGCCCAGCCACTTCATTTAATTTCTTGAGTAGAAATATTTGGCTTCCAAATATCAAATTATATATTTGCTCAAATTCTGTCAGAATTCTTGATGCTGCAAGATGTTTAATCAGTACCTTTATGGTGTCTCCCTCTGTTTCCAGACCCTTAGCCTCCAACTCCGTTTTAATTCTTCCTTCGATATCGGCTAGTACGACTGACTCTCCAATGGATGCTATTAACTCTTGAACAGCTTCTTGTTTCTTCTCTTCCCGTTGCACATTAGGCTCTGAGGTTGTCTTTACACCGCTTTTATCAATAGCGGTTATACGTGAAATGAGCCCTGCAATTGAGGCACGAAAAACGATGATAAACACCAAAGCAAAAAGAAATGCCAAATGGTGCCATTCCAGACTTTTTATGAATTGTTCCATATATACCTTGCTGCCGCTAACAGTGTCTTAGGCGGAATGTGGTCTTATGGAATTAGGAAGAATCAATCTAATCTCTCTTATTCCACATTCCGGCTATTCCATCGCCCACAACCAAAAAGGCCGCATCTCTCGATGCGGCCCCGGGATCAATCCCAGCTCAGTGCTCCTCCCGTCTGGTACTCTGTCACCCTGGTCTCGAAGAAGTTCTTCTCCTTTCTCAAGTTGGCCTGTTCGTCCAGCCAGGGGAGGGCGCACTGGGCGCCGGGGAAGGGTTCTTCCAGGCCGAGCTGGCGGGCGCGGCGGTTGGCGACGTAGCGGAACTGCTCCATGTGGTCTTCCTTGCTGTATCCCAGGATGGGGTCACGCAGGATGTAGCCGGCGTAGGCCTCTTCGCAGGCGTGGGCCTCGTCCCACATCTCGCGCACGGCCTTGGGATCCAGGGTCACCTCCTCTTCGAAGAGGATCTGCTTGACCACGCGGATGCCGAAGGAGGCGTGGAGTACCTCGTCGCGCATGATGTACTGGAGCTGTTCGGCGGTGCCCTTCATCAGGCCGCGGCGCTGGAGGGCGAAGATGGGGCTGAAGCCGTTGTAGAACCAGCAGCCCTCGAAGATGCCGGCGAAGAAGGTGTAGGCCATGAGGAAGTTTTCCAGCTCGTCACGGTCGGTGAGGTCGATGTCGGCGCGCAGCACCGATTCGAGCCGGCGGTTGGCCACCTGGATCTTGCCGTTGATCTCGGGCACCACGCGGTAGCGGTTGTAGATCTCGCCCTGGTCCAGCCCCAGGGTCTCGATGCAGTGCTGGTAGGTCCAGGTGTGCAGGGCCTCCTCGTAGACCTGGCGGGCCTGGTAGATCTGCAGCTCGGGGGCGGACATCTTCTCCATCACCGCCAGGCCGATGTTGCGCATGGCCAGCACGTCGGAGGTGGTGAGGTAGGAGAGCACGTTCTCGTAGACGTGGCGCTCCTCCAGAGTGAGCTTGTGCTGGTAGTCCTGCACGTCCTGGGCCATGTTGATGTCCAGGGGAGTCCAGTGGTTTTTGTTGGCGTTGAGGAAGTACTCCCACGCCCAGGGGTACTTGAAGGGAGCCAGCTGGTTGATGTCGGTGAGACCGTTGATGACGCGCTTGTCGTCGGGGTTCACCGGCTTCATGGGCTCGAAGGCGGGCGCGGGTTGCTCAGCGGCAGGCGCGGGCGGCGGCGCAACCTTCTCCTGGATGGCTTCGGTGCCCGATTGCAGGGGGTCCAGGCGGGGTTCCCTGGCGGAGGAGATGGGGTCGTCCCAGTTCAGCATCTTCGTTCTCCCGTGTTCGTGTTCGTCGTTGTTCCTGTAGGCCAGGCTTCAACCCGACCCACGGTTCCGGTTTCGTTTTCGCTTCGGCGGTTACTGGCAGGCCTCGCAGTCGGGGTCGAGGATGGAGCATGCCGCGGGCGCGGCGCTGCCGGGATTGGTGCCCACCAGGTTGACGCTGCCCTCGGGAGCGGCGGCGGTGGTCTTCTCCACGCCGGTGGCGCCCATGGAGCGCAGGTAGTAGGTGGTCTTCAGTCCCCGCACCCAGGCCAGCTTGTAGAGGTTGTCCAGCTTCTTGCCGGAGGGCTCGGCCATGTAGAGGTTGAGGCTCTGGGCCTGGTCGATCCACTTCTGCCGGCGCGAGGCGGCCTCCACCAGCCAGCGCGGGTCGATCTCGAAGGCGGTGGCGTAGAGCGCCTTGAGCTCGGGCGGGATGCGGTCGATGGGCGCCAGGGAGCCGTCGTAGTACTTGAGGTCGTTGACCATCACCTCGTCCCACAGCCCCAGCTTCTTCAGGTCGTGCACCAGGTAGGGGTTGACCACGGTGAACTCGCCCGAGAGGTTGGATTTCACGAAGAGGTTCTGGTAGGTGGGCTCGATGGACTGGCTCACCCCGCAGATGTTGGAGATGGTGGCGGTGGGGGCGATGGCCATGGTGTTGGAGTTGCGCATGCCCACCGTCTTCACCCGCTCGCGCAGGGCGTCCCAGTCCATGGTCTGGGTCAGGTCCACCTGCAGGTAGCCGCCGCGCTCCTCGGCCAGCAGCTTGAGGGAGTCGATGGGCAGGATGCCCTGGCTCCAGAGTGAGCCCTCGAAGGTGGAGTAGCGGCCGCGCTCTTCGGCCAGGTCGGTGCTGGCCTTGATGGCGAAGTAGCTCACCGCCTCCATGGAGCGGTCGGCGAACTCCAGCGCCTCCTCGCTGGCGTAGGTGATGCGCTGCTTGTAGAGGGCGTCCTGGAAGCCCATGATGCCCAGCCCCACGGGGCGGTGGCGCAGGTTGGAGTTGCGCGCCTGGGGCACCGAGTAGTAGTTGTAGTCGATGACGTTGTCCAGCATGCGCATGGCGGTGGAGATGGTCTTCTCCAGCTTGGCCAGGTCCAGCCCCTCCTCGGTGACGTGGTTCACCAGGTTCACCGAGCCCAGGTTGCACACGGCGATCTCGTTGCGGTTGGTGTGCAGGGTGATCTCGGTGCAGAGGTTGGAGGAGTGCACCACCCCCTGGTGCTGGTTGGTGTAGCGGATGTTGCAGGGGTCCTTGAAGGCGATCCAGGGGTGGCCGGTCTCGAACAGCATGCCGAGCATCTTGCGCCACAGGTCCACCGCCTTCACCGTCTTGTGGATCTTGATCTCGCCGCGGCGCGCCTTCTCCTCGTAGGCCACGTAGGCCTCCTCGAAGGCCTGGCCGGTGAGGTCGTGGAGATCCGGCGTCTCGTCGGGCGAGAAGAGGGTCCACTCGCCCTCCTCGGCCACCCGCTTCATGAAGAGGTCGGGGATCCAGTTGGCGGTGTTCATGTCGTGGGTGCGGCGGCGCTCGTCGCCGGTGTTCTTGCGCAGCTCCAGGAACTCCTCGATGTCGACGTGCCAGGTCTCGAGGTAGGCGCAGACGGCGCCTTTACGCTTCCCTCCCTGGTTGACCGCCACCGCGGTGTCGTTGGCCACCTTGAGGAAGGGCACCACCCCCTGGCTCTTGCCGTTGGTGCCCTTGATGTGGGAGCCGAGGCCGCGCACGGGGGTCCAGTCGTTGCCCAGCCCGCCGGCGAACTTGGAGAGCAGGGCGTTGTCGCGGATGGCGCCGAAGATCCCCTCGAGGTCGTCGGGCACCGTGGTGAGGTAGCAGCTGGAGAGCTGCGGCCGCAGGGTGCCCGAGTTGAAGAGGGTGGGGGTGGAGCTCATGAAGTCGAAGCTGGAGAGCAGCTCGTAGAACTCGATGGCGCGCGCCTCGCGCTCGATCTCGTTGATGGCCAGGCCCATGGCCACGCGCATGAAGAAGGCCTGGGGCAGCTCGAAGCGGGTGCCGGCGGCGTCGTGCAGGAAGTAGCGGTCGTAGAGGGTCTGCAGGCCCAGGTAGGTGAAGCTGAGGTCGCGCTCGGGCTTCAGCGCCGCGGTGATGCGGTCGAGGTCGTACTGGGCCAGGCGCGGGTCGAGCAGCTCCAGCTCCACCGCGCGGCGCACGTAGGCCTTGAAGTAGTCGCCGTAGGCCTCGGCCATCTGCGCCTGGGTCTGCACCGTGGGTAGCTCCAGGAAGGTGAGCGCCTCGCGCCGCAGGATCTCCATCAGCAGGCGGGCGGCGGCGTGGGAGTAGTTGGGCTCGGTGTCGATGAGGGTGCGGGCGCTCATCACCAGGGTCTGGTAGACGTCCTCCTCCTTCACCCCGTCGAAGAGGTTGCGACAGGTGTCGTCCAGGATCTGCTGGGGATCGGTCTCCGCCAGCCCCTCGCACGCCTCGTTCACCAGGTTGCGCAGGCGCTGGATGTCCAGCGGCTGCTGGCTGCCGTCGGCCAGGGTGACGTTGACCAGGTGCTTCTCTTCGCCGGCGGCCTTGGCGGCCTCTTCCCGCTCCTTGGCGCGGGCCTCGCGGTAGAGCACGTAGTCGCGGGCCACCTTGTGCTCGCCGGCGCGCATCAGGGCCAGTTCCACCTGGTCCTGGATGTCCTCGATGTGCACCGTGCCGCCGTCGGGGTTGCGGCGCACCAGGGCGTCCACCACCTGCTGGGTGATGCTGCGCACCACCTCGTGCACCCGCGCCGAGGCGGCGGCGCCCTGTCCCTCCACGGCCAGGTAGGCCTTGGTGATGGCGATGCTGATCTTGGTGGCGTCGAAACCCACCACCTTGCCGTTGCGCTTCATCACCTGCAGCGGAATGGCGGGCTGCTCCGGGGCGGTGGGGGGCGTCTGCAGGGCGGTGTCGGTGGTGGGGGGAACGGCGATCTTCTCGATGGAAACCGGGGTCTCGGTGGTGGCCATGGTATCTCCCTGATGTGCTGGTGTTGCGAGGTGGAGACGGGGCTGCCGGGCTTGTGGGTATTCTTGTGGTGGCAAGGGCGGCAGCCGGCCGTCGGATTCGAAGGCATCATATGTGGGGTATTTTGGGGTGTCAACCACAATATATTGTGTATAAAACGGTGAAAAAGGCGGTGAAAACTGTGAGCGCCCTGTGGATGAAATGGGGGAAAGGCGAATAACGCCACCAATTCAGGAGGTTGCGAAGATCACTATTTCAGGAGGTGCTGAAATGGTGGGAGAGCGCCAGCCACAAGATGTGGGGGCAAGGTGGAAAGGGGAGTACCGGAGCGATCCGGGGACGCTCCGGCCAAGGGGACAGCGTTCAGTCGGCCAGCCAGGCCTCGATGGTCTTGCGGTCTGGTACGCCCCCGGCATGGACCAGGGTGCCGTCGACCACCACCCCGGGGGTGGACATCACGCCGTAGTTCATGATCTGGCCGATCTCCTCCACCTTCTTCAGCTCGATCTCCACGCCCAGCTCCCGGGCCGTCTCCTGGATGAGCCGAGCGGTGGTCTGGCAGTTGGCGCAGCCACTGCCCAGTACCTTGATGTTCTTCATGATGGTCTCCTCATGGTGATTTGCTTGAAACGGGTGTGCGGCTTCACGCCGCTGCGACGAGATTGAATCCCCATCCCACCAGGGTGAAGGCCACGGCCAGCACGCCGGCGTAGAGGGCCAGCGCCGGCCAGCGGATCACCTTGCGCAGGATCAGCATCTCGGGGAGGGAGAGGGCGGCGATGCTCATCATCAGGGCCAGCACCGTGCCCAAGGCCACCCCCTTGCCCAGCATCGCCTCGGCGATGGGGATCACGCCGGTGGCGTTGGAATAGAGGGGGATGCCCAGCAGCACCGCCAGGGGCACCGTGTACCAGTCGTCGCCGCCCAAGTGTTCGCTCACCCAGGCTTCGGGCACGAAGCCGTGGAAGAGGGCGCCCACGGCGATGCCGATCACCACCCACTTCCAGATGCGCCCGACGATCTCCTTCACCTCCTGCCAGGCGTAGCGGTGGCGGCCGGCCAGGGAGGTGTCGGGTTCGGCGCGCTGCACCTTTCCCAGGCGGATCTTCCAGACGTACGCCTCCACCCAGCGCTCAGGGCGGAAGCGCTCCATGACCATGCCGCCCACCCAGGCCACCGCCAGCCCCGAGAGAACGTAGAGGACCGCCAGCTTCCAGCCCAGGAGGCTCACCAGGATCACAGCCGCCACCTCGTTGATCATGGGGCTGGCGATGAGAAAGGAGAAGGTGACGCCTAGGGGGATGCCTGCTTCCACGAAGCCGATGAAGAGCGGCACCGAGGAGCAGGAGCAGAAGGGGGTCACCGCGCCGAGGAGGATGGCCAGGGTGCGGGCCAGCCATTTCGGGCGTCCCCGCACGAAGTCGCGCACCTTCTCCGGCGAGAGCAGGGCCCGCAGCAGCCCCATGAGGTAGATCACCACCACCAGCAGGGTGAAGATCTTGGCCAGGTCCATGACGAAGAACTGCACCGCCGCCCCGGCCGGGCTCCCGGGGGAGAGCGCCAGCCAGCGGTAGGCCACCAGGTTGCCGAGGGCGTCGAACATGGTTCGATGATATATGAAATAGCATATATATGGAATCGGTTATCGATGGGGCGGAGCCCGCCTCGGCTCAGCTTCGGGCGGGTTCGGTCTCCGGCAGGGAGAGGGAGAGCAGGGCGGCCACGAGCACGAAGGCGGCGGACCACCAGAGACAGCCTTCCAGGCCCCAGACCTGGTAGGCCCAGCCGGAGAGGATGGTGCCGGTGAGCCGCCCACCGGCGTTGGCCATGTAGTAGAAACCCACGTTCATGGCCACCCGGTCATGGGAGGAGTAAGCCAGGATCAGGTAGGAGTGGACCGCCGAGTTGATGGCGAAGACGAGGCCGAAGAGCACCAAGCCGAGGATCACCACCCATTGCGCCGGCAAGTCCTGCTGCAGCGCCAGGGCCATGCCGGCGGGGACGAAAAAGAGCACAAAGGCCCAGAGCCGGGCCGTGCTCCCGCCGGGCCCGGTTCCCCGGTGGCTCCTGCGCAGCAGGCCCGGGGCGCCGGCCTGCACCAGGCCGTAGCCGACGATCCAGAGGGCGAGGAAGCCCCCCACCTCCATGAACCGCCAGCCCAGCACGTCGTAGAGGAACACCGGCAGGCCCACCACGAACCAGGCGTCCCTGGAACCGAAGAGGAAGAAGCGCGCCGCCGAAAGCCGGTTGATGGCCGCCACCCTGGAGAAGACCTGGGTGAATTTCGGTTTCGACTTCATCTTTCCCACCCCGGAGGGGAGCAGGAAGAAGGTGATCACCAGTACCGCCAGCAGCGTCCCGGCCAGGGTCAGCAATGCGCCGCGGAAGCCGATCCACTGCAGCAGGGCCGCGCCGATGAAGAAACCGGCGCCCTTGAGGGCGTTCTTGGAGCCGGTGAGCAGCGCCACCCAGCGGAAGAGCCTTCCCTCGGTATCCTCCTTCACCAGAGTCTTTACCGAGGCCTTGGCCGACATCTTGTTCAGATCCTTGGCGATGCCGGAGAGGGCCTGGGCGAACATCACGTAGGGGACCGAGAGCCAGGCTTCGGGCACCGCCAGCATGGCCAATGCCGCCACCTGCAGCGCCATGCCGATGTGCATGGTGAGGTTGAGCCCAATGCGGGCGCCCAGCCAGCCCCCCACCAGGTTGGTGACCACGCCGAAGAACTCGTAGAAGAGAAAGAGCATGGCCACCTCGAAGGGCGAATAGCCCAGCAGGTGGAAATGGAGCACCACCAGCATGCGGATGGCGCCGTCGGTGATGGTGAAGGCCCAGTAGCCGCCGGTGACGGTGAGATAGTTGCGGGTGGTCTTCTCCATGGGTGGCGTCGGCGGGGCGGCAGGTTCCGGCCGGGTCGCGACAGGCCCTTCAGCCGTTGCAGGACCTCCGTTTCTCCAGCATCACCTCCGGCAGCCGATTGAGATCCCGGCGGTAGGGCTCCCGGTCGCGGCAGCCGTCGTGGAGCGCCTCCAGGAGCCGCCCGGCCCACAGCGGCAGCTGCGGGTGGATGCGGTAGTGGATCCAGAGCCCCTCGCGGCGATCCTGCACCACCCCCGCCTCGCGCAGGATGGCCAGGTGGCGGGAGACCTTGGGCTGCACCATCTCCAATGCCCCGGTGATCTCGCACACGCACAGTTCCCCCTTCTCCAGCAGCAGGTTGACGATGCGCTGGCGGGTACCGTCGGCCAGTGCGCGCATGAAGGGCTCCGGGTGAATCATGGCGGCACAATATATGGAAAAGACGATATATGCAAGTTCGCGCGAAGGCCCCGGCGGAACGGGAGAAACGGCGTGGAATTCGGGATAGAATTGCATGCACCTGCCCGCACCGTCGAGGCCGAGCCGCCCTTGGAAACAGAATTCGTACCCGGCCAGAAGTGGCTGAGCGACGCCGATCCCGACCTGGGGGTGGGCACGGTGGTGGAGGTGGCGCCGCGCCGCCTGAAGCTGGCCTTCCCGGCGGTGGGCGAGAGCCGCATCTACGCCCTGCCGGATGCACCGCTCACCCGCCTGCGGCTGGAGCCGGGCGACCGCTTCCGCGACCTGGATGGGAACGAGTACCAGGTCACCGGCCTGGAGGAGCGGGGCGGGCTCTTCCGCTACCGCTGCGAGGGGGCGGATGGTGAGCCGGTCTTCATCGACGAGGGCCGCATCGACCCCAACCTCCAGCTCAACCGCCCCCGCGAGAAGCTGCTGGCGGGCCGGCTGGACGACGACACCTGGTTCGACCTGCGCCGCCGCACCTGGCAACAGGAGGCGCGGCTGCTCAAGTCCGAGGTGTTCGGGCTGGTGGGGCCGCGCATCCAGCTCATTCCCCACCAGCTCTACATCGCCCACCAGGTCTCCCGCCGCCAGGAGCCCCGCGCCCTGCTGGCCGACGAGGTGGGGCTGGGCAAGACCATCGAGGCGGGCCTCATCCTCCACCGCCTGCTGCTCGCCGGGCGCATCCAGCGGGTGCTGCTGGTGGTGCCGGAGCACCTGCTGCACCAGTGGCTGGTGGAGATGCTGCGCCGCTTCAACCTCCACTTTTCGATCTTCGACCGCGAGCGTTTCGACCAGGCGGAGGGAGACAACCCCTTCCTCGGCGAGCAGCGGGTGCTCTGCAGCCTCGGCTTCCTGCTCTCGGAGCCGCGCATCGCCCGCGCCGTCCTCGACGGCGAGTGGGACATGCTGGTGGTGGACGAGGCCCACCACCTCCACTGGACGCCGGAGGAGTCGAGCCTGGAATACGACCTGGTGGAGGCGCTGGCCGACCAGACCCCGGGCTGCCTGCTGCTCAGCGCCACGCCCGAGCAGCTCGGCCGCGCCGGCCACTTCGCCCGCCTGCGGCTGCTCGACCCCCGGCGCTACGCCGACTACGAGAGCTTCCTGGAAGAGGAGCGGCGCTACGCCCAGATCGCCGACCTGGCGGCGAAGCTCATGGACGGCAAGCGGTTGGACGAAGGGGAACAGATCCTGCTGGAGGCGCTGCTCGACGGCGAGGAGGGGCTCACCGTGGAGCAGCAGGTGCGCCGGCTGGTGGACCTGCACGGCACCGGGCGGGTGCTCTTCCGCAACACGCGGGAGACGGTGAAGGGGTTCCCGCAGCGGCGGCTCCACCCCGAGTTCCTGCCCTTGCCCGAGGCCTACGCGGCCATCGGGGAGCCGCGCCGGGCGCTGACCCCCGAGGCGGAGGTGCCGGACTGGACCGGCCTCGACCCCCGCGCCCCCTGGCTGGTGGAACTGCTGGAACGGCTGGCGCCGGCCAAGGTGCTGCTCATCTGCGCCCGCGCCGACACCGTGCTCGAGCTGCAGAAGTGGCTGCGCGAGCGCCACGCCATCCACGCCGCCGTCTTCCACGAGGGGATGGAGATCGTGGAGCGCGACCGTGCCGCCGCCTTCTTCGCCGACGAGCGGGAGGGGAGCCGCATCCTGCTCTGCTCCGAGATCGGCAGCGAGGGGCGCAACTTCCAGTTCGTGCAGCACCTGGTGCTCTTCGACCTGCCGCTGGAGCCGGACCTGCTGGAGCAGCGCATCGGCCGCCTCGACCGCATCGGCCAGGGACCGGAGATCCACCTGCACATCCCCTGCTTCGAGCACGGTCCCCAACGGGTGCTCTTCCGCTGGTACCACGAGGGGTTGGACGCCTTCGCCCGCCCCTCGGCGGTGGCCGTGCCCCTCCACGAGCGCTTCTCGGCGCGGCTGGAGGCGGCCCTGGCCGACCCCGCCCAGGCCGATGCGCTGATTCCCGAGGTGGCACAGGCGCGGGAGCAGTTGGAGGCGGAGCTCGCCGCCGGCCGCGACCGGCTGCTGGAGCTCCAGTCCTGCGACCCCCAGGTGGCGGCGGAGCTGGTGGAGTTGGTGCGCCTCCAGGAGCAGGCCACCGCGCTGAACGACTACATGCTCGACTACTGGGACGCCTTCGGCGTGGAACACGAGCCGGGACAGGGCCACGCCCTGGTGCTCCACCCCGGCGACCACATGCTGCAGGAGCGCTTCCCCGAGCTGCCCGGCGACGGCGCCACCGTCACCTTCCGGCGCGACGACGCCCTGGTCCACGAGGACCGGCGCTTCCTCACCTGGGAGCACCCCATGGTGCGCGGCGCCATGGAGCTGCTCACCGGCAGTGCCTTGGGCAGCGCCGCCTTCACCGTCCTCGACAGTGGGCCACTGCCCTCCGGCACCCTGCTGCTGGAGCTGCTCTTCGTGCTGGCCTGCAGCGCCCCCGCCGAGCTGGAGGCGCGCCGCTTCCTGCCGCCCACCGCCGTGCGCCTGGTGCTGGACCGCGGCGGCAACGACCACGCCGACCGCCTGCCGCCGGAGAGGCTGCGCGGGGTCTCCCTGCACCGCGACCGCGCCACCGCCGCCGCGGTGGTCAAGTCCCAGGCGGAGCTGGTGCGCCGGCTCATGCAGCGGGGCGAGGCGCTGGCCCAGGAGCAGGCGGAAGCCCTGAAGGAGAAGGCGCTGGCGGCCATGCGCGCCGGGCTCGATGCGGAGATCCGGCGCATCCTGCAGCTGGGCGCGGAAGAGGACAACGAGACCCTGCTGGGGCTCACCACCCGGCGGGTGCTGCTGGAGGACTACCTGCAGCAGGCGCTGCTGCGGCTCGACGCGGTGCGGCTCATCGTGCGCTCCTAGGAAGCCCCCGTAGATACTCTGTTCGCTGTCAACCCAGGAATTGGCCCGAGTCATAAGCTGGATGAATCGGGCAACGGGCCGTGATAGA
>AMFO01000003.1_pt1 | contig 13940 bp, 11 predicted proteins | sample 552608 | NCBI WGS metagenome assembly AMFO01 (sample SAMN01893955, study PRJNA167987) | microbial mat metagenome | biome: hydrothermal vent | place: USA: Loihi, Hawai'I | collected 2003-05-01
AGGTGTCCAGTACCCATATCGCGCTTTTCCGGGATATCCGCCGAAGGTGTAGCCAAATCGCCTACGCCTGAGAGAAACACAAGGGATTTGCCACTGAGCCGGGGCATCCCGGAGGGGGGCATATCGCCTGCAACAGAAGAAATCGACCAGGCTTCGGCAAAGATCGACGCACGCAACATGAAAGGCGCTTCCCCAAAGCATGTCCATGAAAGCATTGTGTCTATAAACGCTGATTCCAGCTGCGATCAAACCGCCTCCAAGTGGCAATGTCGGATTTTGGGAAAAGGCTGATTCTTTGCAAGCCGGCTGCTGCTGCTACACTCCATGCCCATGGACTCCCTCTTGCGCCTGTCGCTCTCCCTGCTGTGCGTTGTTGCTCTGGGTCTCTGCATCGATGTGGAGGCCGCGGCCAATCCCGACATCGATCTCTCGGTCGAGGTGGGGGAGAAGGTGATCTCCTTAAGTGCCGCCATGATGCACGGGCAGAAGCGGATCGCGGCCCTGCTGCGGGAAGGTACGGACGTCAACGTGCATTGGGACATCGATGTGGAGGCCGTCCGGGTTTACTGGCTGAACCGGACCGTGGCCAGTATTGAGATCAACCGCCGGGTGGTTCCGGACCTGGTTTCCAGGAGTTGGCAACTGATCGATCTGACCACCGGCATTTCGCGGCGGGTGTTCGACATGGATGAAGCGCTTCGCTTCCTGACGCGCCTGGAGCGCTTCCCGGTCGTCGACCGCAGTCTGCTTGAAAACAACCACCTCTATCACCTGGAGGTGGCGGTGGACGAGAACGAGGGCAGCGGCCGCCGCAGCTGGCTCTCCACCTGGCTGGGATCGAACCGCAGCAAAGCGGCCACGGACTTCGTGCTGCCATGAAGCTGATGCGCTTGTTGCCGTTCTGCCTCTCGGCCCTGTTGCTGGTCGGAGCGATCATGTTCTGGCCGCATGGACGCGGTGGGCTCGGAGCGGTGGTGGCGTGGCTGAACATCGTGCTCATGTTGAGTCTGGCGGCCCTGTCCCTGCAATACGGCATCAAGTTGATTCGCGAACGTGGCGAGCCTCGACCCGGATCCCGACTGCGGGCCAAGTTGGTGATGGCTTTGGTGGGCATGCTTCTGGTGCCGTCGATGGTGTTGCAGGTGGCAGCCAACCAGATGGTGGAGCGCGGCCTGAACGTCTGGTTCGACGTCCGCGTCGACACCTTGCTGGATCGTGCCCTTAATCTCGCGCGCGGCTTCTACAGCCGCGTGGAAGGAGAGTTGAAACAGGGGCTCATGAACTATGTCAGCGATCCGGCGTTGCTCACCGCCCTCGATGAACCGGTCAACTACGCCGCCCTCAGTTCGCGGCTGGCCGAAATCCAGGCCAAGGAGGGTTGGCAACGACTGCAACTGTTCGACGCCAACGAGCGCCTGTTGGCCGGAGTGCAGAAGAGCGGTTTGAGTGCCCTGGAAGCCGAACCGCTGGACGCCAATGCCAAACTTGCGCTCACGCTCGGCACCGTGATGACCAGTCTGGCGGGGGCGAACGGCCGCGAGGTCGTCGTGGGCTACGCACCCCTGCAAGGGGATCAGGGCGTAGCCGGGCTGCTGCGAGCGGAGATCAAACTCCCGTCCGGTGTCGTGCAGAGTGCCCGCTCCGTGGAATCGGATTACAAGACCTACCGTGAACTCGAGCGCAACCGTCAGGCCATCCGGGGGCTGTTCACGCATGTCATGCTGATCGTCACACTGCTGGTGGTGTCGGTCGCCGGCGGCGTGGCTGTGATCTTCGCCCGCCGCCTGACCGCCCCCATCGGCCGCCTGGCGCAGGCGTTGCACCGGGTGGCCGAAGGGGACCTGAATGTCTCTGTGGCGAAGACCACGAGCGATGAACTCGGATCCCTGGTCGTCTCCTTCAACCGCATGACCGAGCGCCTGCGCGAGAACGTGCAGGCCCTGCGCAAGGCCCAGGAAGAGCTCAAGCAGGCCCTGGACAACAGCCACCAGCGCCGGCATATCCTGGAGACCCTGCTCGCCAACCTGCAGACGGGCGTGTTGCTCACCGACGCCGAGGGCCGAATTCGCCTGCTCAACGAATCACTGCGCAAGCTGCTGCATCTACCAGCCAGCTGGACTCCGGGCCGGGAGGTTGTGCGACTGGGGAGCGGCCGTCTGCGCTCAATCGGCCAATTTTTTAATGAGCTGCGACATCAAAAACAGGAACATCTGCAACGAGAACTCGACATCGCCATCGGCAAGAGGAACCTGCACCTGCTGGCGCGGGGGGTGCGGCTGCAGGCGGCCGGCACGTCCGGCCTGTCCGGATACCTCGTGGTCATCGACGATGTCAGCAGCCTGGCCGAAGCCCAGCGGAGCAAGGCCTGGGCGGAGGTCGCCCGGCGGCTGGCGCATGAAATCAAGAATCCACTCACACCCATCAAGTTGGCGGCCGAACGCTTGCAACGCCGCTTCTCCGGACGCGTGGAACACAAAGATGTGTTTGATGCCTGCACGCATACGATCATCGCCCAAGTGGAAAGGTTGCAGCGCCTGATCGGCGATTTCTCCACGCTGGCGCGACTGCCGCAACCACGCCTGAGTCGGGTCGATGTCCGTGATCTGTTGCGGGAGATGAGCGAACTCTACACGCCTTATACCCGCGTCAGCGTCGAGGAACCGGAAACGGCCGCCGACTGTCACTGCGATGCCGATCAGGTGCGGCAGGTGTTGATCAACCTGCTTGACAATGCCCTTGCAGCAACGCGGGAAGACGGCAAGGTACGCCTCTATGCCACGGTGGGGGCGGAGGCGGTGCAATTCCACGTCGTGGATACCGGCGAGGGCGTGCCGGCGGAGGCCGTCGATCAGATCTTCGAACCCTATTTCTCGACCAAGGCCGATGGCTCGGGACTGGGGCTCGCCATCGCCCGTCGCATCGCCGAGGAACACGAGGGGAAACTCACGCTCGAATCGGCGGCGAGCCCGACGCATTTCTGCTTGAGCCTGCCGGTGTTTGCACGCAAGGAGGAGGCCGCATGAGCGCACGCATCATGATTGTGGATGACGAAAAAGCCATCCGCGATTCCTTGAGAGGCTTGTTCGAGGACGAGGACTACCGTGTTTCCTGCGCTGCCTCGGGTGAGGAGGCGGTGGCCCGATTCCGCAAGGAGCCGGTCGACTGTGTGCTGCTGGATATCTGGATGCCCGGCATCGACGGCCTGGAGACCCTGGCGCGACTGAAAACGATGGACGACGATCTACCGGTGATCATGATGTCCGGCCACGCCACGATCGACACCGCCGTGCGCGCCACCCGCCAGGGTGCCTTCGATTTCGTCGAAAAGCCGCTGTCCTCGGACAAGTTACTGATCCTGATCCGCAATGCCCTCGAAAAACGCCAGTTGGCGCGGGAGAACAGCGAGCTGAAGCAACATGTACACAGCAACCTGCGCAAGGAGCTGATCGGTGAAAGTCAAGCTATTGCCACCGTCCGTGAGCTGATCAAGAAAGCGGCTGAAAGCTCCGCCCCGGTTCTGATCCTGGGCGAACACGGCACCGGCAAGGCCGTGGCGGCGGAACTCCTGCATCGCCATTCGAGCCGCGCGGACGGTCCTTTCGTGGCCGTCAATCTCGCAGGCATCCCGGACTCGCGCATCGAATCGGAACTCTTCGGCCATGAGAAAGGCGCTTTCCCCGGCGCCATCCACACCCATCTGGGATACGTGGAGAAGGCCAACGGCGGCACGCTGTTCCTCGAGGAGGTGACCGATCTCGACCCCTCGATTCAGGCCCGAATCCTGAAAGTACTTCAGGAACGAACACTGAGGCGTCTCGGGGGCAATCCATTGCGCGTGGATGTGCGCCTGATTGCCGCCAGTTGCCGGGATCCCGAGCAGGCCCTGCGCGAGGGCTTGTTGCGCGAGGATTTCTACTATCGCCTGAATGTGGTCAGCATCCGCATGCCACCGCTGCGTGAGCGCATCGAGGACATCCCCGTCCTGGCCGAGGCACTGGCGGCGGAACAGGCATCCAGCCTCGGAGGTGAACCCGTGCGTTTCGCCGCCGATGCGATGATCCGCATGCAGTCCTATCCATGGGCGGGCAACGTGCGTGAGTTGCGCAACTACATCGAGCGCTGCCACATCCTCAAGCAGGGAGAAATCATCGCTGCCGCCGACATGCCGCCGCTGGATCAGACCTGGCATACTGCCGGACTCGCGAACAGCTTTCATTCTGCCCGCGAGGCCTTCGAACGCAGTTATCTGCTGTTCCACCTGAACAAGCACGACTGGAACGTAAGCCGCACGGCCGAAGACATCGGCATGGAGCGCAGCCAGCTGCACCGCAAGATCAAGCAGTTCAACCTGGCGAAGCTGCGGGAGAAGGAGAAGAGGAGATGAATATACTCATCCTCGGTGCCGGGGAGGTCGGCTTCAACATCGCCCGCCGCCTGGCCATGGAGGGCTCCAACGTCGTGGTCGTGGACACCGACGCCCGTCTCCTGCAACGAGTGTCGGATTCCATGGATGTCAAAACCGTGCACGGCAGCGCCTCGCTGCCCAGCGTGCTGGAACGGGCGGGCGCCGCCGACGCCGACCTTCTGATCGCCGCCACCACCAACGATGAGGTCAATATGCTGGCCTGCCAGGTGGCCCATTCCCTGTTCAAGGTTCCCACCAAGATGGCGCGCCTTCGGGAGGCGGAGTACGTGAATTGCAAGGCCCTTTTCGGGCGCGACGACCTGCCGATCGATCTCGTGATCTCCCCGGAACGCGAGGCCGCCAAGGCGATCATCAAACGTTTTCAGGCTTCCTCCGCCGCCGATGTGCAGGAATTCGCCGGCGGGCGCGTCTCGCTGGTGGGCCTGAGAATCCCGCCAAAGAGCGAACTGGCCGGCATGTCTCTGATGGACTCAGGCGAAGTGACGAAGGGCCTTCCCCTCTACATCGTGGCCCACGAGCACAATCAGAAATGGCAGACCCCGAAGGGGGACACCGTGCTCCTGGCCGGCGACATGATCTATGCCGCCATGGCCAGTCGCCATGTTTCCGCGTTTCTGGAGATCGCCGGCCTGAAACAGGAGGAAAGTCACAAGCACGTGATGATCATCGGCGGTGGCCATATCGGCTATATCGTCGCGGAGGAACTCGAGCAGATGGGCCTGGCACCGAAACTGATCGAATACGATGAAGCGCGGGCGGAATGGCTGGCCGAGAGGCTCGGAAAAACGATCGTCATACACGGCGACGCCTTGGATCGTGATCTGCTGGAGGAAGAATCCATCGGCGACATGGATCATTTCCTGGCCGTCACCAACGACGACGAGGTCAACATCTTGAGCAGCCTGGTGGCCAAGAAATACCAGGTGCCGCACATCATCACGCTTGTGAACCGGGGCGTGTATTCGGATCTGATGCGTCAGATCGGTCTCGATGTCACCATCTCCCCGCGCCTGACGACCGCCGCCTACATCCTGCGCCATGTCCGTCGTGGCCGCATCCTGGGCATGTCGACCCTGGGGGACGGCTCGCTCGAGGTCATCGACGTCGAGGCCCTGGAAACCTCCGACATCCTGAACAAGCCCCTGCGCAGGATCAAATTCCCGCCGGATACGGTCGTCGGCGCCATCGTACGCGGGGATGAAGTCATCATCCCCAACGGCGACACCCGCATCATCCCGCACGACCATGTCATGATCGTCACCACCGTCAACTCGCTGCGGGCGGTCGAGAAGCTGTTCGAAGTGCATTTGGAATTCTTTTAGCCCGGACTTTTCATGTGAACATGCGCCGGGATTTGAATGATCGAAAAGCATGAAGGGGTTGCATCGGAGTGGATGTGCTTTTGAAGATTGACACCTTGTATTTCGCGGCGCCTGGCTTGTCTGCGCGGACCGGCAAGCAAGGACTGAGGGCCGAGGTGAATGGTGATTGGAAATTGGTGATTGGTGGATTTCCCGATTACCAATCACAAATCACCAATCACCGATTTCTGCGCCATCCATCCGCGATCTCATGAGAAATCCGGACTAGCCCGTGCATCCTCGAGGGGTTTTATGGACGTTGGGGGTGATCACCGGCCTCTATGGAGGCGGCATGATGCTGCCGACCGTGATTGCCATCCATTACGAAACCGGCCATATCCTGCACTTCTCGGTGGCCGGCCTGTTGGTGGCCGCACTCGGCCTGACCATGATGCGCGCCGGTATCAAGCCCGTGCACTTGAGTCACCGTGACGGCTTTCTCATCGTCGCCCTGGCCTGGAGCCTGCTGTCCATCCTCGGCGCCATCCCGTTCTGGTCCACAGGCGCCTGTCGCACGCTCATGGACGGCCTGTTCGAATCCGTTTCCGGCCTGACCACCACCGGCGCCACCATCCTGAGCGGACTGGACGGCATGCCGCCCTCGATCCTTTTCTGGCGCTCGATGCAACAATGGTTCGGAGGCATGGGTATCATCGTTCTGGCCATCGCCATCCTGCCCTTCCTTGGCGTCGGTGGCATGCAGCTCTACCGCGCCGAAATGCCGGGCATGACCAAGGACAAGCTCACCTCGCGTATGACCCAGACGGGCAAGGTGCTGTGGTTCATCTACCTCGGACTGACGGCCGTCATGGCCCTGTCGTTGTGGCTGGCGGGCATGGGCGCCTTCGATGCCGTCAATCATGCCATGTGCACGGTTTCCACGGGCGGTTTCTCCACTCACGACGCCAGCTTCGGCTTCTATCCCTCCCCCCTGATCCGCACACTGGTAACCGCTTTCATGTTCATCTCAGGCATCAACTTCGCGTTGCATTTCCTGGTCCTGAAAAAGGGGGGCTCGCTCAACGCCTACACCACGGATTCGGAGTTGCGCGCCTACGTCGTCTGGATTCTGATCGTGGTCCTGCTCCTCGCCTCCCTGAAGCTCGCCTTCGGCCAGAGCGTGAACGGCGTCCTTTTCACGGCCATCTCCATCATCACGACCACCGGTTTCACCGTCGTGGACTACGGTCAGTGGCCCGCGGCCACGATGCTGGTGCTGTTTGCGGCCATGTTCATCGGCGGCTGCGCCGGGTCCACGGCCGGGGGTATGAAGGTCATCCGGGCGCTGCTTCTCTTCCGCCAGGGCCTGCGCGAGATCCGCAGGCTGATCCGACCTCACGGCGTCATTCCGGTGAAGCTGGGCGGGCAGATATTGCCGGCCAGCGCCGCCGAGGCTCTGTGGGGCTTCTTCACCCTCTACCTCGTCTGTTACGGCTTCATCTCCTTCCTGGTCATGCTCACCGGCGTGGACGCTCTCGATGCGCTTTCGGCCACGGCCGCGTGCATGGGCAACGTCGGTCCCGGCTTCGGGCACGTGGGGCCGGCCGCCAACTACGCCGGCCTCCCCGATGCCGCCAAGGGGCTGTTGGCCTTCGGCATGATCTTGGGCCGCCTGGAGATCTTCACCCTGTTCGTGTTGCTGGCCCCAGACTTCTGGCGTAAGTGAAAGCGGAGCCGGTCACGATCAAGGATTTTCCGGCAGGCTGACCCGAATCAGACCACGCACCGGATCGGTGGCGTCGATCCTCACCCGGATGCGGTCGCCCAGGGCGTAGGTGCGGCCGCCGCGACGCGCCACCAGGCGATGGTTCTTGTCGTCCAGCCAGAATGCCCCACCCAGTTCATCCACCGGCATCGAGGCCTCGGCCGTGGTCGGCTCGAGTTCGAAGAAGATCCGTTGCCGGCTCACACCCGAAACCAGGGCCGCCATCTCGGCCCCGATGTCCTTCTTGTGGTAGAGGGCCGCCAGCATGGCCTGCGTATCCCATTCCGAGCGCTGCTGCTTGCGCTCCTGCTCCGAAACATGCTCGCCGATCCGGGCCAGTTCCGCAGCCGGTTGGGCCGCATCCGGATCCTTCTTCTCCAGCAGGGCCTTGAGACGGCGGTGCACGGTCAGGTCGGCGTAGCGTCGGATGGGGCTGGTGAAGTGGCAGTAGCGCTTGTAGGCGAGACCGAAGTGACCTTCGTTCACCGGCGTGTATTTGGCCTGTTGCATGGAGCGCAGAATCAGGCGGTGCAACACGTGTTCGAAGGGCTTGCCCTCGGCCCGCGCCAGCACGCTTTGCACGTCCAGCGGTTTGACGGGGCGGCTCGGGTGCAGTGGGATGCGCAACCCGAGCGGCGCCAGATATTCGTTCAGGGCTTCGATCGCCTCCCGCTCGGGCGGCGCATGTACTCGGTAGAGCAGGGCACAACCCCTGGATTCCATGTATTCAGCCACGCCGGTGTTGGCGGCGAGCATCATCTCCTCGATCAGCAGGTGCGCGATGTTGCGCTCCCGGGCCTTAAGATCGACCACGCGATCGCCCTCGATCACGGCCTTGACCTCCGGCAGGTCGAGATCCAGGGCCCCGCGCCTTCTTCGGCCTCGTGCCAGCATGCGGTACAAGCCCGCGGCGTTCAGAAGCATGTCGCGAACTTCGGCGTCGGCGATGGCTTGGCGGTCGCGGATCTCAAACCAACGCGCCGCCTGCGCATAGGTCAGCCGTGCCTGGGAGCGGATCAAGGCCGAATGAATCTGCAGCGAGCGCCGGCGGCCGCCGGTGTCGAAGCGCATGCGCACGGCCAGGACCAGACGATCCACGTGCGGATTGAGCGAGCAAAGGCCGTTGGAAAGCTTCTCCGGCAGCATCGGAATGACGCGGTCGGGAAAATAGAAGGAATTGCCACGCGCGCGTGCCTCCTCGTCCAGCGCCGTCCCCCGCTGCACGTAGTGCGCCACATCGGCGATGGCCACCCAGGCCTCAAACCCTTCACCCCGCGGCAACACGCAGATGGCATCGTCGAAATCGTGCGCATCCTCGCCGTCGATGGTCACGAAAGGTAGATGCCGCAGATCCATGCGCCCCTTCTTGTCGGCCCGGGCCACCTCCCCGGGCAGGGGGGCCACTTCCGCGCCCACCGGAGGCGGAAAAGCCGGAGGCAACTGTTGCTCGGCCACCACCAGATCGATCAGGGATGTGACCGTGAAGCGGTGGCCCAGAACCTCGATCACGCGCCCGCGCAGGGGCTTGGTGCCGCGCAGGATCTCCAGCCGCACCCAGTCGCCATCGTGAGCGCCCTTGGCGTCCCTCTCCCGCACCAGGATCGCCTGCGGCATCTTGAGCGATCTCGGTTCCACCACGCCGACAACTCCACGGATCAGAAACTGGCCAGTAATCACGGCCGGTGCCTGTTCGACGATGCGCACCACTTCCGCGGCCTCGCGGCCACGGCGGCGGACGATGCGCACCTCGACGAGGTCGCCGTGCATCAGGTCGCGCATATGCTCGGGGGTGACGAAAAGGCCCTTCTCCCGCCCCAACACATCGACGAAGCCGTAGCCGTCCGGATGCGCGCTGACGCGCCCGACCAGGGTGCGCTCGCGCCTGAGCCTCAGGCTCTTGCCTTGCTGCTCCAATTCCCCGGCATCCAGCATGGCCGCCAGACATCGATTCAGGCGGCGCGCATCCTCCGGGCCCTGCAGGTGCAGGATACGCGCCAGTTCCCGCGCCGTGGCGGTGCCGGATCGGGTCGAATTCAGGGCCCGCGCCACAGCCCTTCGATCCACTCGCGACGCGCGCCGGTTGCGGTCGTCCCTGCGTCCGGATTTGGCCTCCTTGTGGCCGTGCTTCATTCTTGACACTCTCACACTCCATCCTAAGATTACTCGGCCTTCGGAAGACCGTGAATTTCGGTCGTCGCCCCGGACGGCGGCATCCGGATCCGACGTCCCCGTTGCCGAGGTGGCGGAATTGGTAGACGCGCTGGCTTCAGGTGCCAGTGGCCATTGCGGCCGTGCTGGTTCGACTCCAGTCCTCGGTACCATATCATAGTCCAACAACGTTTCATAGCGTCCAGAGAACCCGCTGCAACAGCGGGTTTTTTCTTGCTTTTTTGTCCATGGTCGTCTAATGTCGTCCAAGGACATCGTTGCATTTATTGGGTGTGATTCCGGGTGTTCCGCGCGAATGCGTTTTGGGTGTTCCTTATGAGGTTCCGCGTTTCGTGTCGGTTCGACTCCGGTGGAGGCTGGCGATGGCAAGACGGGCAAGAGGCATAACCGAAGCGGCGATCCGCAACATGCGGAAGCCGGAAGGCAAGCGTCCCGCGCGCATCTACGACGGCGGCGGATTGTTTCTGTATCGCACGAAGAAGCGCCGGGTCTGGAAGCTGCGCTATTCATGGCATGGACAGGAACGATGGCTGACCCTTGGCGAATACCCGGCCATGGGCTTGAAGGCGGCACGGGTGAAGGCCGGCTGCATCCACAACGGCCTTTTGCAGGGCATCGATCCGAAGCCGGAGCAACCACGGGCACAAGCGACGACGTTTGAGAATGTCGCCCGACGCTGGCTTGACCATGCCGGTCGGGACTGGGCAGAGAAGACGCGCGGAATCTGCCGCACCTGGTTCGAGACGGACGTGTTCCCGCGCCTTGGCCGCAGGCCGCCCGATGCCATCGAGCCTCCGGACGTGCTGGCGCTGCTGCGCAGGATCGAGGCGGACGGCAACTTGTACAAGGTGCGGCGGCTCCATTCCTACATTCGGCGCGTCTTTTCCTTCGCCATTTCGCACGGCGAGGCGACGCGGAACCCGGCCGGTAACCTGAACGTAAACGATCTGTTCGCCAGGGAGCAGCGCACGCATCGGCCGGCATTCACCACGGCGAGGGAAGCCGGGGCATTGATGCGGATGATCGAGGACTACCCGCAACCCGTGACGCGGGGGGCATTGAAGATGCTGGCCCTGACCCTTTCACGGCCCGGCGAGGTGCGGGCCATGCGCTGGGATGAGATCGACCGCGAACGTGCCCAGTGGCGCTACACCGTGACGAAGACACGCACGCCGCACACCGTTCCCCTGCCCCGCCAGGCGCTGGCGATCCTGGATGAATTGAAGCCGCTGACCGGGCGTGGGGATCTGGTTTTCCCGGGCTTGCGCGGCAGAGACAAGCCCATCAGCAACAACACCCTGAACGCCGCCATGCGCTACATGGGCATTGATACGAAAACCCAGCATTGCGCCCACGGGTTCCGGGCCATGGGGCGCACGTTGCTTGCGGAGATGGGGTACAGGCCGGAGGCCATCGAACGGCAGCTATGCCACAAGCAGGCGAACGACACCGTGGCCGCCTATGCGCGGGAAAAACTCTTGGATGAACGCACGAAGATGATGCAGCACTGGGCGGACTACCTGGACAGCCTGCGCGATGGTGCAAAGGTGGTGCCGATCAAGCGTGGAACTGTATAGGATTGATTGACACTGTAATGGATTATACTACACTCCAATGATTAAAAGCTTCAGGCACAAGGGGCTGAAAACCTTGTTCATGACGGGACATTCCGCAAAGGTCCGGCATGATCTTCATGCACGAATCTTGCGTCGGCTGGATGTGATGAATGCCGCAAACGATCTGGCTTCATTGAATGTCCCGGGCTTCGACTTTCATGTTCTGGAAGGCAAGCCGAGGCGATACAGCATCCATGTGAACGGCCCGTTCTGCCTGACGTTCGAATGGCAGGATGGCGACATCTATCGTGTCGATCTGGAAAACTACCACTAGGAGGCGTGCATGCGGGAGTTTGCGGTAACCGAGAGACCCAAGAGGGCGCCGACGCATCCGGGCGTGGTGCTGCGCGAGGATGTGCTTCCCGCGATGAACGAGACGGTGACGGGCTTTGCCCGGCGCATCGGCATGAGCCGCCAGACGGTGCATGACATCCTGGCCGGAAGGCGTTCGATCACGCCGGAGGCGGCGCTGAGAATCGGCACCGTGGTGGGCAACGGTGCAAGGGTATGGATGAACATGCAGGTTGAATATGACTTGTGGCGGGCCAGGCAAGCATTGCGTGATGAACTGAAGGCCATCGCCGCCTGACCCCTATGGCAAGACTACAGGGGCGGCACGATGACAAGCAGACCTTATGAAGAAACCCTGACGGACATCCTGCGCGCGTCGGAGGACATGACAACCTACCTGAACGAAGCCATGGAAGACGAAGACCCGCGCGTGTTCCTGCTGGCGCTTCAGGACGTGGTGCGTTCGCAGGGTATGAGCCAGGTGTCCCGTAAGACCGGGGTCAACCGCCAATCGCTGTACAAGGTGCTTTCCGGTGAGCGAACCCCACGGGTGGACACATTGAACAAAGTGCTGCATGCGCTGGGCTTGCGCCTGGCGGTGGAAAAGGCGGCATGACTTTGATAATTCGGACTTCCTCTAGCCGAAAGACTGTGGCGCGAAGAGTGGTTCAGCGCTTTTTTCTCTTCGGCCCTGTGCTCAACCCGCCGTGCATCCGGCAACGGCCGTTGCGCGGACAGTCATTCACATAATCCCACACCGCCGGAGCCTGGCACGGCCTGCCCGATCGTGTCTTGGCGCCGCAGCGGGGACGCTCTGACTTCGGGGTCAGAGGCTTGGGCTTCACCTTCCACCAGGTTGAACCCCATGACGCATCGCACGCGCAGGGAATTCCCCACCACGCCAGTACTGTTGCCACGTGCCACCCAGCGCATTCCAACCCATCTTTTCTCAGTCTGTCCGCGATCTGGTCGGGATGAAGGGTCTTGGACATCTCGATAATTCTGCCTTTTTGCCGGCAAAGGGCGTCCATCGTTTTCAGCGCCCGGTGCCGTTTTTTAACGGTGCTGGCCATGCTTTCCACCCGGTGGTCTCATCCTTGAGCCCGTTTTGCTTGCTCGTTCAACGGTGCGCCGGATGCTGCCCCAGCGGGCGCATATCTCCGTCATAACTTCCTTTATGACGGGCAACAAGTCCTCACGCCCTGCACCCCTGAAAACTTCCATGGCGCCCGGTTTTGCGGCCTCACATAGCAGCATGCAAACCCTTTCCCCATTCAGGTGCGTACGTTTCCGCCATTCAGGGTCCAGCGGGCATATGTTGGCGGAGCATGTGGGAAACTTCGGGCATTCGGTCATCACGGCTTCACCATTTCGCCGCTATGGGCCTTTTGAGGCTCCGGCAATGGTCTGGCACTCCGGTCAAAGCAGGGGATGCACATCCAATCCCACGAGCCATCCGGGCGGGTGAGCATGCACCGGGTTTCCTTCCCGCAGCCGATGCACGGGCCATGCGGCAGGGGAGACAACGCCTCGATAATCTCCGGCTTATGGCGGCGGATTTCCTCCACCAGGGAGTCCGGCAACGGGCGCGGGGCGGTCAATCGCAGGGAACCGCCCGCAACCGCTATATCGGCGCCGTGCCGATAGGCTTCGCGAAGGATCGCCACCGGGGTCATATCGTCACCGCCCATGGCCGCTCTTCATTAGAAGAAGGAACGTGCAAATTAGCGTCACGAGCGTCACGATCGTCATGCCCATTGATATTATTGACATTTTCCCATGACGCTGAATCGTCATTGAGCGTCACGGGAGCGTCATGATCGTCACGGATCGTCACGGAAAAAGCCTTATTTTTCAATGCTTGTGACACTTGTGACGCTTGTGTCAATGTTTCGCACACCTTTTCTATCTTGATAAAGCGGCCGGCACTCTCCCGGATGAAGGCTATATTGATGCCGATCTTCCTCAGCGCCGGCGCTACCCTACGTAGCTTGTTTGAGAGCCCTTGCGGTGTTTTCGGCCAAGCCGGATGGCGCCGCCGATCTTCGGTTTCGATCGCAGCCAACAGTTCCGTGGCGGTGCCGGTCCATTCTTGCCGGATTTCCATGAGTTCGGTGACAGCTTGGGCAACCGGCGATGCCTCCAAGCCTGCGACAACAGCGTCCGCCTGGGCCTTGCCGTAGGCGGCGATGAACGTGCCGGCGGGCCAAAGTGCTTGCTCCGCCGCCACGATCCATCGCGCGAAATCCGCCATCCGCGGAGCCTCGTCAAGCCGTGTTTCCGGCAGTCTCCGGATCGCCGTGCAGGCAGCATCGAGCAATGACCCAAGGATGAAGGGCCGGTCCTTTTTGTATTGCAGACACAGGGTTCTT
>AMFO01000284.1_pt1 | contig 13938 bp, 13 predicted proteins | sample 552608 | NCBI WGS metagenome assembly AMFO01 (sample SAMN01893955, study PRJNA167987) | microbial mat metagenome | biome: hydrothermal vent | place: USA: Loihi, Hawai'I | collected 2003-05-01
TGGGTATGGGCGAGCTTCGCCGTGTTGGCGAAGATCACGTCGTACTGCACACTGTCGAAGACGAAGTATGTGGCGGCGATGCCGAGGGCGAAGCCGAAGTCACCCACCCGGTTGACGAGGAAGGCCTTGATGGCGGCGGCGCAGGCCGAGGGACGGGTGTACCAGAAGCCGATCAGCAGATAGGAGGCGAGGCCGACACCCTCCCAGCCGAAGTAGAGCTGGAGCAGGTTGTCGGAGCTCACCAGCATCAGCATGGCGAAAGTGAAGAAGGAGAGATAGCTGAAGAAACGGGGGATGCCCGGATCGTGCGCCATGTAGCCGATCGAGTAGACGTGGATCAGGAAACTGACGCAGCTCACCACGAACATCATGATGACGGAGAGGGCGTCGACCCGCAGTGTCCAGTCGGCGACGAAGGTGTCGACCGCCATCCAGGTGAAGAGCGGCACCTTGAAGGGATGGTCGCCGAGCGTCGCGAGCGCCACGATGCTGGCCAGGGCGGAGACCCCCATCAGTCCGCAGCTGACGAGTTGCGAGGCGCGATCGCCGATCAGGCGGCCGAACAGTCCGGCGATGGTGGCGCCCAGGAGCGGTGAGAAGACGAGGAGGACGTAAAGCATCCTCAGCCCTTCATCAGGTTGATGTCTTCGACCTCGATGCTACCGCGGTTGCGGAAGTAGACGAGGACGATGGCGAGGCCGATCGCCGCCTCGGCGGCGGCCACGGTGAGCACGAAGATGGCGAAGATCTGGCCGGCAAGATCGTCGAGATAGGCGGAAAAGGCGATGAAGTTGATGTTGACGGCGAGCAGCAGGAGCTCGATCGCCATCAGGATGATGATTACGTTCTTGCGGTTGACGAAGATCCCGAACACCCCGATCGTGAACAGGATCGCCGCCAGCGTGAGATAGTGGGAAAGCGGAACCGGCACCCCTCCATCCTCCTCAAATGCCCGAGCGCGGCGGCACTTTGCGGATCTCCAGGGTCTCGCTGCGCCGCCGTCCCACCTGACGGCCGATGTTTTGCCGCTTGGCGTCCGGCCGGTGGCGCATGGTCAGGGCCATGGCGCCGATCATCGCCACCAGCAGGATGATGCCGGCGGCCTGGAACAGGTAGAAATAGTCGGTGTAGAGCAGCCGGCCGATGGCCTCGGTGTTGCTCATGCCGGCCTGCTGGGCGGTCGTCGCCGCGCCGGGACCCAACGCCGGCTCCGTGGCCAGACTGCCGAAGACGAGGCCGAGCTCGACCAGCAGGATGAGGCCGACCAGCGCCCCGACCGGCAGGTACTGGAGAAAGCCCTCCCTGAGCTGCACGAAGTTGATGTCCAGCATCATCACCACGAACAGGAACAGGACCGCCACCGCGCCGACATAGACCACCACCAGCAGCATGCCGATGAACTCGGCGCCCAGTAGAATGAACAGGCCGGCCGAATTGAAGAAGGCGAGGATGAGGAACAGCACGGAATGGACCGGATTCTTGGCGGAGATCACCATCACCGCCGCCGCCACGGTGACAACGGCCAGAAGATAGAAGACGAGCTGAGCCAGGATCATGATCTGGACGTCCGTTCGGGTGCCGGATCTCGCATCGTCGGCGGTATGGCTTCAGCGATAGGGCGCATCGGCCTCGAGCCTCATGGCGATCTCGCGCTCCCAGCGCTCACCGTTTTCCAGCAGCTTCTCCTTGGTATAGAAGAGCTCCTCCCGCGTCTCGGCGGCGAATTCGAAGTTCGGCCCCTCGACGATGGCGTCCACCGGACAGGCCTCCTCGCAGAAGCCGCAATAGATGCACTTGGTCATGTCGATGTCGTAGCGGGTCGTGCGCCGGCTGCCGTCGGGCCGCGGCTCGCTCTCGATGGTGATGGCCTGGGCCGGGCAGATCGCCTCGCACAGCTTGCAGGCGATGCAGCGCTCCTCGCCGTTGGGGTAGCGCCTGAGCGCGTGCTCGCCGCGAAAGCGCGGCGACAGCGGCCCCTTCTCGTAGGGGTAGTTGAGGGTGACCTTGCGTCGGAAGAGATAGCGCAGCGTCAGGGCGAAGCCCTTGACGAGCTCCTCCCAGAGGATGGTCCGTGCGAGCTGGTCGACTTGCACCGTCGCTCCTCCCTCCGCCGCGCCGTCAGCCCGGCACCAGATCGAACGCCACCAGCACGCCGGCAGTCAGCACCAGCCAACCGAAGGAGATCGGCAGCAGCACCTTCCAACCCAGCCGCATGAGCTGGTCGTAGCGGTAGCGCGGCAGTGTCGCCCGCGCCCAGATGTAGACGAACAGGATGGCGCTGATCTTGAGGATCAGCCAGATCGGCCCGGGGATCCAGGTGAACGGCGCCACCTCGAAGGGTGGCAGCCAGCCGCCCAGGAACAGGATCGAGGCGATCGCGCTCATCAAAATCATGTTCGCGTATTCGCCGAGGAAGAAGAGCGCGAAGGTCATCGAAGAGTATTCGACGTTGTAGCCGGTCACCAGACTGGCCTCGTCTTCCGGCAGGTCGAAGGGCAGACGGTTGGTCTCGGCGAGAATCGCGACGAGGAAGATCATGAACATCGGGAAGTGCCAGATGGCGTACCAGCCGTGCTCGCCCTGGGCGCGGACGATGTCGGAGAGATTGAGCGAACCGGCGGTCAGCAGCACGCTGATGATGATCATACCCATGGCGATCTCGTAGGAGATCATCTGGGCCGAAGAGCGCAGCGCGCCGAGGAAGGCGTAGCGCGAATTGGAGGCCCAGCCGGCCATGATGATGCCGTAGACGCCGAGCGAGCTGACTGCGAACAGATAGAGGATGCCGACATTGATGTCGGCCAGCACCAAGGTCGCGCTGAAGGGGATCACCGCCCAGCCGATCAGCGCCAGGATGAAGGTGATCATCGGCGCGATCAGAAACACGCCCTTGTTGGCGCGGGTCGGGATCACGGTTTCCTTGAAGAACAGCTTGGCACCGTCGGCGAGCGGCTGGAGCAGCCCGTAGGGCCCGACGAACATCGGCCCCTGTCTGAGCTGCATGCCGCCGATGATCTTGCGCTCGGCATAGGTGAGATAGGCCACCGCCACCAGCAGCGGCACGACGATCACCAGCACGTAGATCACCAGCAGGACGAGCGGCCAGATGGTGCTCCAGAAGATCTCAGCCATGGGTTCCTGTCGCCTCCTCGGCCGGCGGCCGCAGGATCTCGCGGCTGCATCGCTGCATGGTCCTGGAAGCCCGAGCGATCGGATTGGTCAGGTAGAAATCGGTGACCGGGGAGACGAAGGGCGCCTTGTCCAGCTTGCCGCGCCTGCCGAACCGGCCCCACTCGGCCGGCGTGACGTCGTCGGTCCGCGCCAGATGGGGGGCCAACTCGGCCATCCGTGCACGGACCGCAAAGATGTTGTCGAGCGGCACGGTGCGCCCCACCGCTTCGGAGGCCGCTCGCAGGATCTTCCAGTCCTCGCGGGCCTCGCCGGGCGGGAAGACCGAAAGCCGCCCGTGCTGGGGGCGCCCCTCGAGATTGACCCAGGTGGCGTTCTTTTCGGTGTAGGCGGCGCCGGGCAGGATGAGATCGGCGATCGGGGCGCCGCGGTCGCCGTGATGACCCTGGTAGACGACGAAGGCGTTCGTCAGCCGCGAAACCTCGATCTCGTCGGCGCCCAGCAGCCAGACGATATCGATTTCGCCGTTCTCCGCGCCGTCCAGGATACCGGCCACGTCGCGTCCCCCCTTACCCGGCACCAGGCCGAGGTCGAGCCCCGCCACCCGGGCGGCGGCGGTGTGCAGGAGGTTGAAGCCGTTCCAGCCCTCGACCACGAGGCCGAAGCGTTCGGCGATACGATGGGCGAGGGCCAAGACCGCGGCGCCGTCGGCACGCGCCACGGCGCCGCTGCCGAGGATCAGTACGGGGCGCTCAGCCGCCTCCAGCGCCGCACAGATCTCGTGCTTGCCTTCCGCGACGGCCCGCAGCGTCTCCGGTCCCTCGCCGATGTCCTCGACCGGGTAGGTCAGATCGAAGGGCGCGCCGATCCGCGCCACGCGAAAGCCGCCCATCCGCCAGCGCTTTCTGAGGCGGGCGTTGACCAGCGGTGCCTCCCAGCGGGGATTGGTGCCGACCAGCAGACAGAAATCGGCCCGCTCGAGGCCGGCGATGGTGGTGTTGAACAGATATTCCGCGCGCACCCGCCCTTCGAGCTTGGCCCCGTCTTGGCGGCAGTCGACATGGGGGCAGCCCAGCCTTTCCGCGAACTCGCGCACCAGCACCATGGCTTCGGCATCGACCAGATCGCCGAGGATGAAGGCCATGCGCTCCCCGGGCACCCCTTCCATGCGCGCCGCCAGCGCCTTGAACGCCTCGCCCCAGTTCGCCTCGGTGAGCCTCCCGTCACGCCGGATCATCGGCACGTCGAGACGGCGGTATTTGAGCCCGTCGTAAGCGAAGCGCGTCTTATCGGAGATCCATTCCTCGTTGATGTCCTCGTGCAGGCGGGGAAGGATGCGCATCACCTCGTTGCCGCGGGCGTCGATGCGGATGTTGGAGCCCACCGCGTCCATGACGTCGACCGATTCGGTCTTCCTGAGCTCCCAGATGCGCGCGCGGTACTGGTAGGGCTTGGAATTGAGGGCGCCCACCGGGCACAGATCGATGATGTTGCCCTGGAGCTCGGAGTGCAGCGCCTGCTCGATGTAGTTCGTGATCTCCATGTGCTCACCGCGCCAGCACCCGCCGAGCTCCGGCACCCCCGCGAACTCGGTCAGGAACCGGATGCAACGGGTGCAATGGATGCAGCGCGTCATGTGGGTGGCGACCAGCGGTCCCAGGTACTTGTCGGCGACGGCCCGCTTGTTCTCCTTGAAGCGCGAATGGTCGGGTCCGTAGAAGAGGGTCAGGTCCTGCAGATCGCATTCGCCGCCCTGATCGCAGATCGGGCAGTCGAGGGGGTGGTTGATCAGCAGGAACTCGAGCACGCCCTTCCTGGCCTTGTGGACCAGTGGCGTATCGGTGTGCACCACCATGCCGTCGGCCGCGGGCATCGCGCAGGAGGCCACCGGCTTGGGGGATTTCTCGATCTCCACCAGGCACATGCGGCAGTTGCCGGCGATATTGAGCCGCGGATGGTAGCAGAAATGCGGGATCTCCCGGCCGGCCAGCTCGCAGGCCTGGAACACCGTGTAGCCGGCCGGAACCTCGATCTCTTCGCCGTCGATGACCAGTTTCGGCATGCTCTCCGTCCGCTGCCTTCGCTCGCGCGTCAGGCCGCCGCCCGCTCGCGCGCGGTCCTGCCCGCCGCGATCCGCCGCTCCAGCTCGTCGCGGAAGTGGCGAATGAGCCCCTGCACCGGCCAGGCTGCCGCGTCGCCCAGGGCACAGATGGTGTGTCCTTCGATCTGTCTGGTGACATCCCAGACGAGATCGATCTCGTCGATTTCGGCGTCGCCGTCCGCCAGCCGGGTGACCATCCGCCACAGCCAGCCGGTGCCCTCGCGACACGGCGTGCACTGGCCGCAGGATTCGTGCATGTAGAATTTCGACAGTCGGGCGATCGCCCGGACGATGTCGGTCGAGCGGTCCATGACGATGACCCCGGCCGTGCCGAGGCCGCTCTGGGCTTCGCGCAGGCTGTCGAAATCCATGCGCACCGCTTCGCAGACCGATTTCGGGATGAGCGGCACCGACGAGCCGCCGGGAATGACCGCCAGCAGATTGTCCCAGCCGCCGCGTACCCCGCCGGCATGCTTGTCGATCAGGGTCTTGAGGGGGATGCCCATCTCCTCCTCGACCGTGCAGGGCTGGTTCACGTGGCCGGAGATGCAGAAGATCTTGGTGCCGGTGTTGTTCTGGCGTCCGAGGCCGGCGAACCAGGCCGCACCGCGGCGCAGGATGGCCGGCACCACGGCGATGGTCTCGACGTTGTTGACGGTGGTCGGCCGGCCGTAGAGGCCGACCGCCGCCGGAAAGGGCGGCTTGAGGCGAGGCTGGCCCTTCTTGCCCTCGAGGCTCTCCAGAAGGCCGGTCTCTTCGCCGCAGATGTAGGCCCCGGCCCCGCGGTGGAGATGGATCTCGATGTCGTAGCCCGATTTGCAGGCGTTCCTGCCCACCAGACCGGCCTCGTAGGCTTCTCCGATCGCCGCCTCGAGAATCTGCGCCTCGCGCACGAATTCGCCGCGGATGTAGATGTAGCAGTCGGTGCAGCCCATCGCCGCCGAGGCCAGCACGCACCCCTCGATAAGCTTGTGCGGCTCGTTGCGGATGATTTCGCGGTCCTTGCAGGTGCCGGGCTCGGACTCGTCGGCGTTGACCACCAGATAGACCGGGCCGCCATCGCTCTTCTTGGGCATGAAGGACCATTTGAGCCCGGTCGGGAAGCCGGCCCCGCCGCGCCCGCGGAGGCCGGAATCCTTGATCTCCTGCACCAAGGCCGCGCGGTCTCTCAGGATCAGATCCTTGGTCCCGTCCCAGTCGCCGCGCTTCCTGGCAGCCGCCAGATTCCAGGGCTGCTCGCCATAGAGGTTGGTGAAGACGCGATCACGGTCCGCCAGCATGAGCGTCACTTCTCCTCGGAGAGCAGGGTCGTCTTGCCGCCGGCCGGCATCGAGCCCTTGCGTCCCGACTGGGGACCCGGCTCCGGCCGCTCGCCGCGTTTGAGAGCCTCGAGCACCGCCTTGGTTCGTTCGTAATCGAGATCCTCGTAGTAATCCTCGTCGACCCACAGCACCGGCGCGTTGGCGCAGGCGCCGAGGCATTCGAACTCGCGCAGATAGAAACGGCCGTCCGCGGTGGTCTCGCCGACCTCCACGCCGAGCACCTCCTTGCAGGCGCGCACCACCTCGTCCGAGCCGCACAGCCAGCAGGGGGTCGTGGTGCAGACCCGCACCTGGGTCCGGCCCACCGGCTCGGTGTTGAACATGTCGTAGAAGGTGGCGACCTCGTACACCTGGATCCGCGGCATGCCGAGAAAGTCGGCGACATGATCGAGGGCCGCCTTGGGCAGCCAACCCCCGTGCTGCTGCTGGGCCAGATGGAGCAGCGGCAGCACCGCGCTGGCCCGCCGATGTTCCGGATAGTGGGCGAGAATGCCGCGGATCTTTTCCAGATTCTCGCTGGTGAAGGCGAAGCTCTCGACCTCGGGTGCGACGCCCTCGCCGGCCGTGTCGCTCATCGGTCGACCTCCCCGAAAACCACGTCGAGGGCGCCGATGACGGCCACCACGTCGGCCAGCTGATGCCCTCTGCTCATCAGCTCGAGAGCTTGCAGATGGACGTAGGCCGGCGAGCGGATTTTGCAGCGGTAGGGTTTGTTGGTGCCGTCGGAGACCAAGTACACGGCGAACTCGCCCTTGGGATTTTCGGTCGCCACGTAGACCTCGCCGGCGGGCACGTGAACGCCCTCGGTGTACAGCTTGAAATGGTGAATGAGCGCCTCCATCGACCGCTTCATCTCGGCCCGCGGCGGCGGCGTCACCTTGTGGCTGGGGTTGCGCACCGGCCCTTCCGGCATCTGCCCGAGACATTGCCGGATGATTTTCACCGATTCGCGCATCTCCTGCATGCGCACGAGGTAGCGGTCGTAGCAGTCGCCGTGCTTGCCGATCGGGATGTCGAAATCGAGCCGGTCGTAGACCTCGTAGGGCTGCGCCTTGCGGAGATCCCAGGCGACCCCCGAGGCGCGCAGCATCGGCCCCGAAAACCCCCAGGCCAGCGCGTCCTCGGCCGACACCACGCCGATGTCGACGGTGCGCTGCTTGAAGATGCGGTTCTCGCTCAGAAGGGTTTCGACATCGTCGACGAAGTCCTCGAACTGGTCGCACCACTCCGCGATCCGCTGCTCCATGCCGGCCGGCATGTCCTTGGCCACACCGCCGAAACGGAAATAGTTGGCGTGCATGCGCGCGCCGGACACCTGCTCGTAAAATTCCATGAGCTTTTCGCGCTGCTCGAAGCCCCAGAGCAACGGGGTCATCGCGCCGATATCCAGCGCCATGGTGGTGATGTTGAGAAGGTGATTGAGGATGCGGGTGATCTCGCAGAACAGCACCCGGATGTACTGGGCCCGGATCGGCACCTCGATGCCGAGCAGCTTCTCCACCGCCAGCACGAAGGAATGCTCCTGGCACAGCATGGAAACGTAGTCGAGGCGATCGAAATACGGGATGTTCTGCAGGTAGGGACGGTATTCGATCAGCTTCTCGGTGCCGCGGTGCAAAAGGCCGACGTGCGGATCGGCGCGTTCCACGATCTCGCCGTCCATCTCCAGCACGAGGCGCAGCACCCCGTGCGCGGCCGGATGCTGGGGGCCGAAATTGACGCTGAAGGTCTTGATCTCCGTTTCGGCCATCGTTCCGTTTCCATGCTTCCGCGAGCCGCGCGGCGGGGCCGGGGTAGCGCGCCGGCGGACGAGATTCGAGCCCCTAGGCCTGCGCCTTTTCGTCGCCCGGCAGGAGCCCGCCGCCCTCCCACGGCGACAGGAAGTCGAAGGTGCGGAAGTCCTGACGCAGCTTCACCGGCTCGTAGACGACCCGCTTCTGTTCGTCGTCGTAGCGCAGCTCGACATAGCCGGTGAGCGGAAAGTCCTTCCGCAGCGGATGACCGTCGAAGCCGTAGTCCGACAGCAGGCGCCGCAGATCGGGATGGTCGCTGAAGAGAATGCCGTACATGTCCCAGGCCTCGCGCTCGAACCAGCCGGCCGTGGGATAGACCGAGACCACCGAGGGGACCGGGGTGAACTCGTCGGTCCTGACCTTCACCCGGATGCGCTGGTTGTGATGCAGCGAGAGCAGATGATAGACGACGTCGAAACGCAGCTCGCGCTCGGGGTAGTCGACCCCGCACAGATCCACGAGTTCCTTGAACAAGAGACCCGACTCGTTGCGCAGGAAGGTCAGCACACGGACGATCTGCGGTGCCGGCACGACGATGGTCAGCTCGCCGAAGGCCACCGTCTTCTCGATCAACGCCTCGCCCAGCGCCGGCTCGACGATCGCCAGCATCTCCTCCAGGCTCGCCAGCATCTCGGGTCCGGTCTCGACGGTCATCGGCTGGGTTCCCTCAGCGCTCGATGGTGCCAATGCGACGGATCTTCTTCTGTAGCTGCAGGATGCCGTAGACCAACGCCTCGGCAGTGGGCGGGCAGCCGGGCACGTAGATGTCGACGGGGATGATGCGGTCGCAGCCGCGCACCACCGAATAGGAGAAGTGGTAGTAGCCGCCGCCGTTGGCGCAGCTTCCCATGGAGATGACGTATCGCGGCTCGGCCATCTGATCGTAGACCTTGCGCAACGCGGGGGCCATCTTGTTGCACAGAGTGCCGGCCACGATCATCACGTCGCTCTGCCGGGGGCTGGGGCGGAAGACCACGCCGAAGCGGTCGAGATCGTAGCGGCTGGCCGCCGCGTGCATCATTTCGATGGCGCAGCAGGCGAGCCCGAAGGTCATCGGCCACAGGCTGCCGGACCGCGCCCAGTTGATGAGATCGTTGAGGGTGGTGACGAAAAACCCCTTGTCTCTGAGGCCTTCGTCGACCTTGGCCAGAAGGTCGCGCCGGCTCGGTGCGGGAGCCGTCGCCTCGCGGAGACTGCTCACTCCCATTCCAGCCCTCCCTTCTTCCACTCGTAGACGAAGCCGACAGTGAGAACGGCCAGGAACACCATCATCGACCAGAAGCCGAACATGCCGATCTTGCCCAGGGTGACGGCCCACGGGAACAGGAAGGCGACCTCCAGGTCGAAGATGATGAACAGGATGGCGACCAGGTAGAAGCGCACGTCGAACCGTCCCCGGGCATCGTCGAAGGGCTCGAAGCCGCACTCGTAGGCCGACAGTTTTTCACGCTCGGGATGCTGGGGGGCGATGACCATCGAGGCGAGGACGATGATCGCCGCCAAGGCGATGGCGATGCCGAGAAAGATCAGAATCGGCAGATACTCGGCGAGATAGGCCTGCATGCGTGGGTCCCTTCACCGGATCGAGACGCCGGCGAACTTCCGGCTGCGCCCGAGCGGTCGCCGCGGCGCAACATAGGCGCAAAAAGCCATCCTTGCCAAGCGCCGCCACGCCGCGGGAATGTGACATTTGCGCCGCAGCGGACGGACCGCGCGCGTCGGGCGGCCGCGGCGGAATCGGTGCCGCGGGCCACCGTGCGTCGACCTTCCGGAGGAATCGGGTGGCGGGAGTGACGGGACTTGAACCCGCGGCCTCCGGCGTGACAGGCCGGCGCTCTGACCAACTGAGCTACACCCCCCATCGGGAACGAAGGGCATCTAATGGGCGGTACTCGTACTGTCAAGGGCGGCCGGGCAGCGTTCCGGCCCCCCTCGGAGCGTCGATCCGGTGCGCCACGACCTTCTGGTAGAGCCCGCCGAAATAGGTGATCTTGGTCCACGCGAAGCGGCGCGCGAGGCGCTCGTCGACCAGCTCGCGCAGCTCGCACCGCCACAGTTCGGCGGCGAACGGTTCGAGCAGGGCGAAGATCGCGCGCATCGGCCAGCGCAGCGGATGGAGCGCGTGCGGACGGTGGTAATCGACGAACACCGCCTTGCCGCCGGGGGCCACGGCCGCCACCAGCGCCTGCACGACCCGTCGCTTCCAGCGACTCGGCAGCTCGTGCAGCAGGAAAAAGCACAGCACGACGTCGTAGGGCCGCGCCATCGGCGCGCTGGCGTCGTGGCGGGTGACCCGGCAGTTGGTGAAGCCGGCGAGCTTGCGCCGGCAGTTCTCGACCTGGATCGGAGCGATGTCCGAAACGTCGAGCCACCCTTCGCGGCCGAGCAGTGCCGCGATCCGTGCGGAGAAGTCGCCGTACACGCAGGCCGGCTGCAGGACGCGCTGCCCGGGACACAGCTCCACCGCCGCCGCCCGCACCAGACGGTTGGCCTGTCCCCAGAGAATGGCGGAGACCACCGGGTTGTGGTCCAGCAGGGCGAGCGAAAGGGGTCGCAGGTAGGCCCATCGGTAAGTCTTTTCGAGATAGGCGGGGAGGACCGATCCCGCGTCGTCGATTTTCCTTCGGGCTCCGAGCCGCGGAACGGCTTCGGCACCACACGCCGACGGGATGATCGGGCTTCCGCGCACGCCTCACCCTCCCTCTGGAACGCGCGTGCCCCCGGAAGAGGGCGAACCGCCGGTGCGGGGCCGGCCGTCCGGCAGCCGCCGCCCCCGCGGGGCTGGATGTCGCTGTCCGCTGCCGTGAAGCGAGTCTCGCGCGAACGGGCACGCGAAGCAGTGATCCATGTCAACGGTTCGCGGCGTCCGGACCGACCGCGACGATCAGGCGCAGAGTGACGTCGCGGCCGGCGGAGCGCAGACCGCCGCTGGCCCCGACCGCACGTCCGGTGGCGGGGCTCAGAGCACCGGCTCGGAGATGTCCGTCTCCTCCGCCGGCCTGTCGCTGCGCTTGCCGCCGCGCGGTTCCACCGGGCTGAAACGGAACGCCGGCTTGTCCTCGGAAATGGTGACCAGCACCTTGCCGCCCTTGGCGAGCTGGCCGAACAACAGCTCGTCGGCGAGCGGCCGCTTGATGTGCTCCTGGATGACCCGCGCCAACGGCCGCGCTCCGTACAACGGATCGTAGCCGCGTTCGGCGAGCCAGTCGCGGGCGCGCTCGTCCACCTCGATGTGCACCCGGCGGTCGGCGAGCTGGGCGGCCAGCTCGCGCACGAACTTGTCGACGATGGCCCGCACGATCGCCGGCGACAGCGCCCGGAACGGAATGATGGCGTCGAGCCGGTTGCGGAACTCCGGGGTGAACAACCGCTTGATGGCGTCGCTGTCGTCACCTTCACGGGTCGACCGGCCGAAGCCCATCGCCGGCCGGCTCATGTCCGCAGCACCGGCGTTGGTGGTCATGATCAGGATGACGTTGCGGAAATCCACCGTCTTGCCGTTGTTGTCGGTGAGTTTGCCGTAATCCATCACCTGCAGGAGAATGTTGAACACGTCCGGATGGGCTTTTTCGATCTCGTCGAGAAGCAGCACCGCGTGCGGATGCTGGTCGATGGCGTCGGTCAAAAGCCCGCCCTGATCGAAGCCCACATAGCCCGGAGGCGCGCCGATCAGCCGCGAGACGGCGTGGCGTTCCATGTATTCCGACATGTCGAAACGCACGAGTTCGATGGCCATGATGCCGGCGAGCTGGCGGGCCACCTCGGTCTTGCCCACCCCGGTCGGCCCCGAGAACAGATAACAGCCGATCGGCTTCTGCGGGTCCCGGAGACCGGCGCGGCTGAGCTTGATGGCGCTGGCCAGGGCACCGATCGCTTCCTCCTGACCGAACACCACCGCCTTGAGATCGGCGTCGAGGGTCTTGAGTGCGGCCTTGTCGCGATGGGTCACCGCCTTGACCGGCACCCGCGCGATCTTGGAGACGATGTCCTCGATGTCCTTGACGCCGATCGTCTTGCGCCGCAGGTGCTCGGGCCGCAGCATCTGCGCCGCCCCGACCTCGTCGATGATGTCGATCGCCTTGTCCGGCAGCTTGCGGTCGTGGATGTAGCGCACCGACAGCGCCACCGCCGCCTTGAGCGCGGCGTTGGTGTACTTGACCCCGTGATGCTGCTCGAAACTGGGCCGCAGCCCTTCGAGGATCTTGACCGCTTCCTCCTCGGTCGGCTCGGGGATGTCGATCTTCTGGAAGCGGCGGACCAGCGCCCGGTCCTTCTCGAAATAGTTGCGGAACTCCTTGTAGGTGGTCGAGCCGACGCAGCGCAGCGTGCCGCTGGCGAGAGCCGGCTTCAGGATGTTCGACGCGTCCAGCGAGCCGCCGCTCGTTGCCCCGGCACCGATCACGGTGTGGATCTCGTCGATGAACAGGATCGCATCCTTGTCCGACTCGAGCTCCTGGATGACCGCCTTGAGCCGCTCCTCGAAATCGCCGCGGTAGCGGGTGCCGGCCAGCAGCGCCCCCATGTCGAGGGCGTAGATCACCGAGGACTTGAGGACCTCGGGCACTTCGCCCTTCACGATCCTGAGCGCCAGCCCTTCGGCGATGGCCGTCTTGCCGACCCCGGGATCGCCCACGAACAGCGGATTGTTCTTGGAACGACGGCAGAGGATCTGGATGGTCCGCTCGATCTCCCGCTGGCGGCCGATCAGCACGTCGATCTTGCCGGCGCGCGCCTTGGCGTTGAGGTTGGTGCAGTAGGCGTTGAGCGCCTCGCCCCCTTCGCGCTTCTCCTCACCGCTCCCGTCCTCGGCCCCGCGCACCCGGCGCTCCTCGCTCATCCCGGGCTTCTTGGCGATGCCGTGGGCGATGTAGTTGACGGCGTCGAGCCGCGACATGTGCTGTTCCTGGAGGAAATGCACGGCGTGGGACTCGCGCTCCGAGAAGAGGGCGACCAGCACGTTGGCGCCGGTCACCTCGGAGCGCCCGGACGACTGGACGTGAATGGCGGCGCGCTGGATCACTCGCTGGAAGCCCGCGGTCGGTTTGGCGTCGACGACACCGTCGACCACCAGGCCGGACAGCTCGTGATCGAGGAAATCGGTGAGCTGGGCCCGCAGCCGGTCGATCTCGACGGCACAGGCTCGCAGCACGGCGACGGCGTCCTGGTCCTCGGTCAGCGCCAACAGGAGATGTTCGAGGGTCGCATATTCGTGCTGCCGGGCGTTGGCGAGCGCCAATGCCCGCCGCAGCGTCTTCTCGAGTGTGCGAGAAAGCATGGGCATCACCTCCGACCCTGGAACATCGTACCGCTCGCCGTCGCCGTTTCCACCGAACTCCTCTTCACCCTACTCCTTTTCCATCGTGCACTGTAGGGGGTGCTGATGCTGGCGGGCGTAATCGGTCACCTGGGCGACCTTGGTCTCCGCCACCTCGTAAGTGTAGACCCCGCACACGCCGACGCCAGTGTGATGGACATGCAGCATGATACGGGTGGCATCCTCGCGGTCCTTGTTGAAAAACCTCTCCAGCACGTGCACGACGAATTCCATCGGTGTGAAATCGTCGTTCAACAGCAGCACCTTGTACATCGACGG
>AMFO01002363.1_pt1 | contig 13904 bp, 7 predicted proteins | sample 552608 | NCBI WGS metagenome assembly AMFO01 (sample SAMN01893955, study PRJNA167987) | microbial mat metagenome | biome: hydrothermal vent | place: USA: Loihi, Hawai'I | collected 2003-05-01
GTTCTGCACCAGATGCACGATCTTCTGCGTGATCACCCGCGTCTTACCGGAACCGGCCCCGGCCAGCACCAGCAGGGGGCCGTCAATGTAGCGCACCGCCTCTTTCTGGCGGGGATTGAGTTGGGACATGGGGGAGTCGTCGAACCTACAGCAGAGAAATCGTTGGCAGTAATTCTACCCCGTCACGCCTGCCTATTGTTAGCAAAAAAAAGACATCACAAATGCAATGACAACAAGATTTATGAGCTCATTCAGCGATTATGTTATGTTGCATCGCAAGTATAATTTCAACGCTAATGGAGAGATACCCGTTTTTTAACGGACAGCACGGATGCCAGATTCCGCCAATTTCAATTTTCTTCAAGAGTACGACCCGGTATTCCTGCAGCTGGCTTCAGCCGCAGAGCGCGCTTTCGCCAGCGACCCCAATACGACACTGATCAAACTCCGTCAACTGGGCGAGGCGCTGGCGCAAGACCTGGCCGCCCGATCGGGCATTGTTTTTGATGAAACCACCACCCAGGCCGATCTGCTCTGGAAACTCCACCGCGAAATTCGCCTCGACCCCACCATTCGCGAGATTTTCCACACCCTGCGCATTGAAGGCAACAAGGCGACTCACCAGTTTCGCACCCGACACAAGGATGCAATGAACGGCCTGAAAATAGCCCGGGTACTGGCCGTGTGGCATCACCAGAGTTTCGGCAAGCAAGGAGACAAATTCAAACCTGGCCCCTTTACCCCCCCGCAAGACCCCAGCCACCAGCTGCGCACCCTGCAAACCGAAATCGATCAACTCAAGGCGCAATTAGTTGATTCAAGTCAGCAACTGGAATCCAACCAGCGGCTGGCAACCCTGATTGCCCGAGAGAAAGAAGAGTACGCCGTACTGGCGGAACAAATGGATGCAGAAGCGCGCAGCTATGAGCAACTGGCAACGGATATTGAAACCGAACTGAACCGGCAAAAGACCGAATTTGAGCAGCGACTCGCGGAGCTTCGGCGCGCACAGGAAACATCTCCTGTCGACACTGGCAAAGTCATTACAAAAACACAAAAAGCCTCTGCCAGTTTCACGCTGAATGAAGAACTGACCCGCATCCTGATTGATCAACAGCTGATCAACGCAGGCTGGCAGACAGACACGCAGGAACTGACCCACAAAAAAGGCGCACGCCCGGAAAAAGGCAAAAACCTCGCCATCGCCGAATGGCCCACCGTCGGCCGACAGTCAGCCGACTACGTGCTATTCGCCGGCCTGACCCCCATCGCTGTCGTCGAGGCCAAGCGCGAAAACACCAATGTCGCCGGCAAGATTCAACAGGCCGAACGCTACGCCGCCGGGTTTAAACCCACGGCCATCATGACACCCGCATGGGTCGTGGAAGGCCGCACCATCGCCTGGCCCAAAGGTGATGAAGAGCACTATCAAATACCCTTCGTCTACTCCTGCAATGGCCGAGCATTTATCAAACAGCTCGCAGAGCAATCGGGCACCTGGTTCCGTGATCTGCGGGAACCCGCCAATCTGGCGAAACCGTTGCAAGACTTTCACTCACCCGAAGGATTGCTCGACCGCCTGACACGCAGCAAAACCGCCGCGGAAGAAAAACTTGAAGTGGAAGGTTTTAACTACCTCAAACTGCGTGACTACCAGGTCAAGGCCATCCAGCATGTGGAACAGGCCCTGGCTGACAACCAATCCAACTGCCTGCTGGCCATGGCCACCGGCACCGGTAAAACCCGCACCATCATCGGCCTGATGTACCGCTTCCTCAAAGCCGAGCGCTTCAAACGTATCCTGTTTCTGGTGGACCGCTCGGCCCTCGGGCAGCAGGCCCTCGACGCCTTCAACGATACGCCGCTGGAGCAAAACCAGACCCTCTCAAAAATCTACAACGTGGCGGAACTGGGCGACATGGCCGCCGAGGCGGAGACCCGCATCCAGGTGGCGACCGTGCAGGCCATGGTGCGGCGCATCTTTCAGTCCGACCGGCCGCCGCTAGTGGATGAATTCGACTGCATCATTGTTGATGAGGCCCACCGCGGATACACCCTGGATCAGGAGATGACCGAAGGCGAACTAGAGATTCGTGACCAAAGCCAGTACCTCTCCAGCTATCGCCGCGCGCTCGACTATTTTGACGCGGTGAAAATCGGCATGACCGCCACCCCGGCCAAACACACCAGCGAGATCTTCGGCAAACCGGTGTACACCTACTCCTATCGTGAAGCCGTGGCCGACGACTGGCTCATCGACCACGAACCCCCCATTCGCTACGAGACCCTGCTCAGCCAAAAGGGCATCCAGTTCGACAAGGGCGAACAGGTCAGCGTGGTGGACACCCGCACCGGCGAGGTGGACACCGCCGAACTGGACGACGAACTGAATTTTGACGTGGAGTCCTTCAACCGGCGGGTGATTACCGAAGGCTTCAACCAGGTCATCTGCCAGCAGCTCGCCCAGGAACTGGACCCGGCAGGTGACGAAAAAACCATGATCTTCTGCGCCACCGACCTGCACGCCGACATGGTCAAACGCCTGCTCGACGACGCCTTCAAAGACCTCTACGGCGACGACTACAACGAGGCCGCGGTGCGCAAGATCACCGGCGCCAGCGACAAGGTGGAGCAACTCATCCGCCAATACAAAAACGAGCGCTACCCCTCCATCGCCATCACCGTGGACCTGCTCACCACCGGCATCGACGTGCCGCCCATCTGCCATCTGGTGTTCCTGCGCCGGGTGCGCTCGCGCATCCTCTACGAGCAAATGATCGGCCGCGCCACCCGCCGTTGCGATGACATCGGCAAGACCGTGTTCAAAATCTACGACCCGGTGGATATCTACGCCGCCCTGCAGGACGTCAGCACCATGAAGCCGCTGGTCAAGGATACCAACATCCCCCTGGAGCAGTTGGTGCAGGAGCTCACCGACCCCAAAAGCTTTGAGGCACCAGGCAGTCAGCAGGGAACCAGCCATGCCGACGACGTGCTCGACGCCCTCAGTCAGCGCGTGATGCGCACCCTGCGCAAGGCCACCCATCTGGCACAAAAACGTCCCGAACTGAAACACAAACTCGACGAGATGGAACAACTCTGGGGCGTGGAGCCGGGCAAACTGCATACACACCTGCACAAAATAGGCGCGAAACAGGCGCAGGCCTTCGTCGCCACCCACAGCAACTTCGTCAACCAGCTCGATGACATTAAATGGCTGATCGGCTCCGAACGCCGACCAGTGATCTACGAAGGCGATGACGAATTCATCGGCCGCAGCCAAAGCTACGGCGTCAACGAAAAACCCGCCGACTACCTCGACAGCTTCAACGCCTTCATCCGCGAACAATTAAACCAGTCGGCAGCCCTCTCGGTAGTGGTCAACCGGCCCAAAGACCTCACCCGTGAACAACTCAAAGAGATTCGTCTGTTGCTCGACCAACACGGCTTCAGCGAGGCCACCCTGCGCACCGCATGGCGCAACCAGACCAACCACGAAATTGCCGCCAGCATCATCGGCTACATTCGTCAGGCTGCCCTTGGTGAAGCACTGATTCCGTTTGAGCAGCGGGTGCAAAATGCCATGGGAAAAATCTACAGGCTCCACAGTTGGACGCCCATCCAGCGCAAATGGCTAGATCGCCTCGCCAAACAACTCACCCACGAAGTGGTCATCGACCACGAGTTTGTGAATCGCGCCTTTGCCGCCAATGGTGGGGCCAAACAACTCAATAAAATGCTGGGCCAGCAACTGGATGAAGTAGTCGCCACCCTGTCGGAGTCACTTTGGGAGAATGACAGGTCGACGGGATAAACATATACCTGCTAATATGTATAGAAAATTAGAAAACCTATACACAACTATGGCAATCTATCTAAAAAATACACATTCGTATGCTTAACACCTTGCCCTTCAAAGACCATGGCCAACTGGAAACCCGCGCGGTCTTAAAAAAGACCGCACAGGCACACCGGCACCTGGCTGAGCTGAAAGGGCTAGCGGCCAGCATCCCTAACGAATCCATCCTGCTCAACACCCTCACATTGCAAGAGGCCAAAGACAGCTCAGCCGTCGAAAACATCATCACCACCCATGATGAACTGTACAAGGCAAACCTGTTTTTCCACACCAGCGAAAAACCGGCCGCCAAAGAAGTCCGAGACTACGCCGCCGCGCTAAGACAAGGCTTCGATGCCGTCAGAGGCAACGGCATTATCCGCCTCGCCACCATTTTATCGACCCAGCAAGCCATCGAAAACAATCGTGCCGGTTTAAGAAAGCTGCCGGGAACAACGCTGAAAAATGCCGCCACCGGTGAAATCATTTACACGCCACCGCAAGATGCCAAAGAAGTCGAACAGCTGATGCACAACCTGGTGGACTACATGAACACCCCCGACGCCGACGACCTTGATCCGCTGATCAAAATGGCCATCATTCACCACCGGTTTGAAAGCATTCATCCCTTTTATGATGGCAATGGTCGCACCGGCCGCATCATCAACATTCTCTACCTGGTCGCCCAAAATCTACTGGATTTACCCATACTCTATCTCAGCCGCTACTTCATTCAGGACAAGGCCGAATACTACCGCCAGCTACAGGCCGTCAGAAGTAACGAGAATTGGGAACCCTGGATACTCTACATGCTGGAAGGCATCCGTCAGACCTCGCAGCAAACCATCGCCCTGATCCAGGCCATCAAACAGCTACTAGCCAATTACAAACAAGGCATCCGCCAGCGGCTGCCCAAAATTTACCGGCAAGAACTATTGAACAACCTCTTCCACCACCCCTACACCAAAATCGACTTTGTAATGGAAGACCTCAACGTCAGTCGCATCACCGCCACTAAATATTTAGAACAGCTGGTCAACGAAGATTTTTTTGCAAAAAGAAAAACTGGGTCGCAGCAACTACTACATTAACCAGCCGCTACTCAAGCTGCTGATCGAAGGATAAAACACCATGGGCAACACCCAAATCGTCCAGAAACTCTGGAACCTCTGCGACGTGCTGCGCGACGACGGCATCAACTACTCCGACTACGTCACCGAACTGGTGCTGTTGCTGTTCATCAAAATGGAATACGAACAGGCGCAGGCGGAAGTGAAGTTTGACCACAAGCTGCCCGAGGGCTGCCGCTGGCCCGACCTGCGCGACCAGTCCGGCCTCAACCTGCTCAACGCCTACCGGCAGATGCTGCTGGATCTATCCAAAAGTAGCGACCTGCTCATCGCCGCCATTTACGCCGATGCTCAAACCCGCCTGCGCGAGCCGCGTCATCTGGAGCAGCTAATAAAAAGCCTCGACACCATCGACTGGTTCAGCGCACAAAGAGACGGTCTCGGCGACCTCTACGAAGGCCTGCTGGAAAAGAACGCCAGCGAAACCAAATCCGGCGCCGGGCAATACTTCACCCCGCGCCCGCTCATCGACAGCATCATCCACTGCATAAAACCGCAGGCCGGTGAAACCATTCAAGACCCCGCCGCCGGCACTGCCGGTTTTCTCATCGCCGCCGACCACTACATCAAACAGCACACCGACGAGCTGTTTGACCTCAAGGCAAAAGACCGCAAATTCCAGATCAACAAGGCCTTCATCGGCATGGAGCTGGTGCCCGGCACCCGCCGCCTGGCGCTGATGAACTGCCTGCTGCACGGCATGGAGGGCGACGACGAAGGCGTGGTGCATCTGGGCAACACCCTCGGCCTGCCCGGCAGCCAACTGCCCCGCGCCGACGTGATCCTCACCAACCCGCCCTTCGGCACCGCCAAGGGCGGCGGCGGGCCAACCCGCGACGACTTCACCTACAAGACCAGCAACAAGCAGTTAGCCTTTTTGCAACATATCTATCGCAGCCTCAAACCCGGTGGCCGCGCCGCCGTGGTGCTGCCCGACAACGTATTATTCGAGGCTGGCGTCGGCACCGAGATCCGCCGCGACCTGATGAATAAATGCAACCTGCACACCATTTTGCGCCTGCCCACCGGCATCTTTTACGCGCAGGGCGTGAAGACCAACGTACTGTTCTTCACCCGCGGCACCGCGAAAAAACCGGCGCAGGAAGAAAACTGTACCAAAAATGTCTGGGTCTACGACCTGCGCAGCAACATGCCCAACTTCGGCAAACGCACCCCCTTCGGCGCGCAACACCTCAAGCCGTTTGAAAAACTGTTTGGCAAAAAGGCCGACGGCACCAGCAAACGCACCGAAGGCGATTGGAGCTTTACTGCTGATGTTGACTCAGGTGCGACACACGATGGGCAGGATGCCCAAGTGTCGCGGGAGGCAGGGATGCCGGGAGCGACGCCGCGAGCAATGGAAGAGTCCCGCTGGCGCGTCTTTTCGCGCCAGTGGATTCAAGAGACAAAAGCCGACTCCCTCGACATCAGCTGGATCAAAGACGAAGACAGCGTCAACGCTGCCAGCCTGCCCGAACCGGACGTGCTCGCCGCCGAAGCCATGGGTGAACTCACCGAAGCCCTGCGCGAACTGGATGGATTGATGCAGGCGCTGGGGGCGGGGGATGAGGCGCAAGCGCAGCGGGGGTTGTTGGTTGAGGTGTTGGAACTGAGTGCAGAGGTGAAACAGTGAGTGAAGTTGAAGTGCCTGCTTCATGGATAGCAACTTCGCTTGGCGAGATTGTAGACAAAATAGTTGGAGGCGGTACTCCGAGCAAATCCATTCCTTCGTATTACACAGGGAAAATACCGTGGATGTCTGTTAAGGACATGAACAAAGATATTTTGGCCGATACGATTGACCACATTACTCAGGAAGCTGTTGAAAATAGCAGTACAAACATCATTCCTGCCGGAACGCCAATTGTTGCAACCAGAATGAGTTTGGGGAAAATTATTATTGCGAACTTTGATTCAGCAATAAATCAGGATCTAAAAGCAGTTTTCGTTAATCCTCATATTGACTGCAATTATTTCGTTTATTGGTATCGCTCACTCGGCAAACTAATCGAGTCATTAGGGACAGGTACCACTGTAAAAGGAATACGGCTTGAGGTCTTAAAAGAGTTGGGATTTCCACTCCCCCCCCTAGCCGAACAAAAACAAATCGCCGCCAAACTGGACGAACTTCTGGCGCAGGTGGACAGCATCAAAACCCGCCTCGACGCCATCCCCGCCATCCTCAAACGCTTCCGCCAATCCGTCCTCGCCGCCGCCGTCAGCGGGCGGTTGACGGAGGAGTGGCGGGGAAATTCAAAATATAAAGACACAGAGTTCAGCGAAAATTGGAGATGGAAAGGTGTTCCAGCTGTTTGGTTAGTAAAATTATATCCAGAATTAGTGGAAAGTCGTTTGGGTAAAATGCTAGACAAAGGAAAGAATAATGGCATTCCGACTTCATATTTAGGAAATATTAGTGTCCGCTGGTTTGATTTTAATCTCGAAAAGTTACAGAACATACTTGTTTCTGAGAAAGAGATTTCAGAATTATCTGTCAAGCCTGGCGATGTGTTGATTTGCGAGGGAGGTGAACCAGGCAGATCGGCGATATGGCGGCTAAAAAATGGCAGGCCAATTATTTTTCAAAAGGCGCTGCATCGTGCCAGAGTTGGAAATGAAATAATTCCGGAGTGGTTGGTTTTCAACCTAAAAAATGACGCTGACAGCAATACATTAGAACAACTATTTACTGGCACAACTATCAAGCACTTTACAGGGAAAGCACTAAAAAAATATCCGATAAGAGTGCCGCCCATCGAAGAACAAACCCAAATCGTCCACCGCGTCGAACAGCTCTTCGCCTTCGCCGAGCAGATTGAACAGCGGGTCAAGGCCGCCCAGTCGCGCGTCGATCACCTCACCCAATCCATCCTCGCCAGGGCCTTCCGCGGTGAACTCACCGCCGAGTGGCGCGCACAGAATCCGCAGCTGATCAGCGGCGAACATTCCGCCGAGGCGTTGTTGCAACGCATCAAGGCGCAACGTGAATCCACCCCCGCCGAAAAACGCCGGCGAAAAAAAAGCCCGGCCTGATCACGCCTCTGCCGTTGTAGGGCGGGCATTGCCCACCATTTCGGTTTTCGCATCACCGGTGGGCGGTGCCCACCCTACGGTTTTGTGTCGGTGGAAAACCACCAACAACATCACCAACTCAGGCCACCGCCGGTCTGATATTCCGTGACCCGGGTTTCAAAAAAGTTTTTCTCTTTGCGAATATTCGACTGCTCATCCAGCCACGGCAACGCACACTGCGCGCCGGGAAAAGGCTCTTCAATGTTCAACTGCCGGGCGCGACGGTTGGCGATGTAGCGGAACTGTTCCATGTGTTCGTCGGCGCTGTAACCCAAAATGGGATCACGCATCACATAACCACTGTAGGCCTTTTCGCAGGCCTCGGCCTCGTCCCACATTTCACGCAACACGGCAGGGTCGAGCTGCACATCGTTCTCGGCGATGATCTGCTTCACCACCCGAATACCAAAACCGCAGTGCATCACTTCGTCGCGCATGATGTATTGCAATTGCTCGGCGGTGCCTTTCATTAAGCCACGACGTTGCAGGGCGAAGATGGGACTGAAACCATTGTAAAACCAGCAGCCTTCGAATACCGCAGCAAAAAACAAATACGACATCACAAAAGTTTCCAGGTCGCCTTTTTGAGTCAGGTCGATGTCAGCACGCAGCACGGCATTGAGTCGGCGATTGGCCATCTGGATTTTCTGGTTGATCTCCGGCACCACGCGGTAGCGATTATAGATCTCCCCCTGATCCAGTCCGATAGTCTCGATGCAATGCTGATAGGTCCAGGTGTGCAAGGCCTCTTCGTAAACCTGCCGCGCCTGATAGATTTGTAGTTCCGGCGCGCTCATCTTTTCCATCACCGCCAGACCGATGTTGCGCATGGCGAGGATGTCGGAGGTGGTGAGATACGACAGAACATTTTCGTACACGTGGCGCTCGGTATCGCTGAGCTTGTGGTGGTAGTCGTGGATGTCCTGGGACATGTTGATGTCCAGCGGCGTCCAGTGATTCTTGTTGGCGTTGAGAAAATAATTCCACGCCCAGGGATATTTGAACGGTGCCAGTTGATTGATATCGGTGAGCCCGTTGACCACGCGCTTGTCGTCGGCGCGTACCGGGGCGACGCCGCTGGACGGTGCGTTCTCCAGCAGTGCGTGCATCACCTCTGTTTGCACCGGCTCTTCCTGTGCGAAAGTCGCCAGCGCCTGTTTCACCACCGCCGGGTTGGGTAGGTTTGTGTCGGTTGTGGTTTGGATATTTTGTCCCAGGGGGTCGTCCCAGTCGAGCATGGTTTTTCTCCGGTTGCTAATTCTTGTTATTCGTTGTTCCACTTATTTTTTAAGTCCGTCATTCCGGCGAATGCCGGAATTCAGGTTGCGCGTACCTTTAAGCTACAGGGTAACTACTTTCTGGATCCCGGCCTGCGCCGGGATGACGGAGTAAACGGGCATTGTCTGACTACTACTGACACGCCTCACAATCCGGATCGAGAATGGAACACACCTTCGGCGCTCCCTCCACGGCTACAACCTCCTGCCCCGAGGTATTTTTTTCCGCGTGTGTCGCGCCCAAAGTGCGCAGGTAATAAGTCGTTTTCAACCCACGCACCCAGGCCAGTTTGTACAGGCTATCCAGCTTTGCACCGTTGGGCTCGGCCAGATACAGATTCAGCGACTGCGCCTGATCAATCCACTTTTGACGGCGTGAACCAGCTTCAATCAGCCAGCGTGAATCAATCTCAAACGCGGTGGCATATTTTTGTTTCAGCTCCGGCGGCACACGATCAATGCTTTGCACCGAGCCGTCGAAATATTTGAGGTCATTGACCATTACTTCATCCCACAGCCCCAAGGCCTTCAATTCGTGCACCAGTTGCGCGTTGACCACAGTGAACTCGCCGGACAGGTTCGATTTCACAAACAAGTTTTGATAGGTCGGCTCAATGGACTGCGACACGCCGCAGATGTTGGAGATGGTCGCGGTGGGTGCAATGGCCAAACAATTACTGTTACGCATGCCGATGGTTTTCACCCGCTCGCGCAGGCCGCTCCAGTCCAGCGTGGTGCTTTCATCCATTTGCAAATACTTGCCGCGGCCTTCGCGCAACAAGGCAATGGAGTCAATGGGCAAAATGCCTTTGCTCCACAACGAGCCGTCAAACGTGGAGTAGCGACCCCGCTCGTCTGCCAGCTCCACCGACGACTGAATGGCAAAATAGGACACCGCTTCCATGGAGCGATCCGCAAACTCCACCGCCGCTTCCGAGGCATAGGCCAGGTTCTGTTTGTGCAGCGCATCCTGAAAACCCATGATGCCCAGCCCCACCGGACGATGGCGCAGGTTGGAATGGCGCGCCTGGGGTGCGGAGTAGTAGTTGTAGTCGATGACGTTGTCCAGCATGCGCATGGCGGTGCGAATGGTCTTTTCCAGGCGTGCCAGATTCAAACCGTTTTCATCGATGTGCGCAACGAGATTCACCGAACCCAGATTGCACACGGCGATCTCTTCGTCCGAGGTATGCAGGGTAATTTCCGTACACAGGTTAGAGGAATGCACCACGCCGCGATGCTGGTTGCTGTAACGCAGGTTGCAGGGATCCTTGAAGGTGATCCACGGGTGACCCGTCTCAAACACCATGCCCAGCAGCTTGCGCCACAGGGTCACGGCGTCCACGGTTTTGCTGTTCTGCAGCTCACCTGCCGCAGCGCGGGCTTCGTAGTCTTCATATTTTTCACGGAATTCTTGACCGGTGAGTTCGTGCAGTTCCGGTGTTTCTTCCGGTGAGAACAACGTCCACTGACCCTCTTCCGCGACACGCTCCATGAACAAGTCGGGGATCCAGTTGGCGGTGTTCATGTCGTGGGTGCGACGGCGCTCGTCGCCGGTGTTTTTGCGCAGCTCTAAAAACTCTTCAATGTCGACATGCCAGGTTTCCAGATACGCACACACCGCACCCTTGCGTTTACCACCCTGATTCACCGCCACTGCGGTGTCGTTGGCCACTTTCAAAAACGGCACCACGCCCTGCGAACTACCATTGGTGCCTTTGATGTGCGAACCCAGTCCGCGCACCCGACTCCAATCGTTACCGAGGCCACCGGCAAATTTTGACAACAATGCGTTGTCTTTCATCGCGCCGTAAATGCCGCCGAGATCGTCGGGCACGGTGGTGAGATAACAGGACGACAACTGCGGACGTAGCGTGCCGGAGTTGAACAGCGTCGGCGTACTGCTCATGAAATCAAAACTGGAGAGCAGGTTATAAAATTCGATGGCGCGATTCTCGCGGTCGATCTCGTTAATCGCCAGGCCCATGGCCACGCGCATAAAAAAGGCCTGCGGCAATTCAAACCGTTGGCCGTCGCTGGAGTGAATAAAATAACGGTCGTACAGGGTTTGCAGGCCAAGGTAGCTAAACTGCTCGTCGCGCTCCGGCTTCAACGCCCGGCCCAGTTTTTCCAGGTCGTAACGGGTCAGCTCCGGGGCCAACAATTCCAGTTGGGCGGCACGCTGAATGTATTGAGAAAAATACGCGGGATAACGTGCGCTCATTTCTTCGCTGCTGAGAATCCCGGTATCTGCTACGCCATCGTCTGTTTGCAGAAAGGCTAGCGCCTCGCCGCGTAAATCGGCCAGCAGCAGCCGCGCCGCCACCTGTGAATAATTCGGTTCCTGATCGATGAGGCCACGCGCACTGAGCGTCAGCCCCTGACCCACATCACTTTGTTTGATGCCATCGAACAGATTGCGCAACGCGCCCTCGAAGACACACTCGGCATCGACGTTATCCAGCCCGACACAGGCCTCGACAATCAAAGTTTGCAGGTGAGATTGATCCAGCGGACGCAGGCTGCCATCGGCGCATTTGACCTGCATCTGCGGCATGGTGGGTTGATCAACCACGCCGTGTTTTTCTTTTCGTTCGCGGGCGTGTTGCTCGCGGTAGAGCACATAGGCGCGAGCGATCTTGTGATGACCGTTGCGCATCAGCGCCAGCTCCACCTGATCCTGAATATCTTCGATATGCACCGTGCCGCCATCGGGCAGACGGCGGAACAGGGCATCGAGCACCTGCGCACTGAGATCACGCACAGTTTCGTGAATACGTGTCGACGCGGCGGCCTGCCCACCTTCCACGGCGAGAAAGGCCTTGGTGAGGGCGACGCTGATCTTGCTGGCATCGAAGCGGGTCAGTTTGCCGTTACGGCGGATGACCTCGTACTGACGGGTGTCCACGGCCTGCTCGGCATAGGTGGCCAGACCGGCGTTGATGCTCGACAGGGTGTCGGCGGCCAGATTGATTTCGGTAATGCCCGGAACGGTGGCGTCCGGTGTCTCGGTAGTGGTGTGCATGCTCCCCCCTCGTGCTGCAAATGATGAACGGGATCGCGGGGTGCGGGGAAGGGAAACTACGGGGCGGATACGCGGCCGGGTAGCGGTCTTCCACCGGCGGCCTTGACGCGAGACCCGGTGATGAAATGTCTCGCGTTTAAACGCGAGACATTTCCGCTTCGACAGGTATTCGGACTCGGAGGATATTTGGGCCGAAGCCCTTCCCCCACACCGTTGCGCGACAGTCCCGGAATCACACCGGGTTCCCCTGTTTTGATATATCGGCAAACACCGTGCTGTGGTTTTTTTGATCATAAACCACAACATCTAGTGCTTGCGATGAAGCGTGGGCACAAGATAGCGAATTGACTGGGGGATGACAAGTGAGGATCGGAAAATAAGTTTCTTGCCGATTAACAAAACTCAGCTTGAGGTTAAGCGCTCCCATCCAAAAACCATTCTGGTTTTGTAGGGTGGGCAGTGCCCACCCTACTAACTGCGCTTGTGTTTGGCTCTGCGTTTACCGTTCGGCCCAACCACAACTTCCAGTTAGACCGCTGAATCTCGCGCCAGCCCGATGAAATCCCGCACAAAGGCCACCTCGTTCTCCCCCCGACGCACCGCGGCATGCAGAGTGCCATGCATGCCTTTTTTGGTCAGCGGCCGCTGGGTGAGACTGGACTTGCGTGCCGCTTCGCGCAGTACCCAGTCCGGCAGCACGGCCACACCGCGTTGGCTGGCCACCAACAATAAAATCACTGCGGTGAGATCGGCCTGCCGCACTTCCTTCGGTTCAATATTTGCTGGTTGCAGGAAGTGGGTGAACACGTCCAGCCGCTGGCGCTTCACCGGGTAAGTAATCAGGGTCTGCTCGGCGAGATCAGTGGCGGCGATAAATTTTTTCTTCGCCAGCGGGTGATCCGGGGCCAGCACCAGCAGGGCCTCGTAATCGAACAGCGGCTCGAACACCACGTCCGGCAGGTTCAACGGATCGGAACTGATCAGCAGATCGATCTCGCCTTTTTGCAGTGCGGGGATGGGATCAAAACTCACGCCCACGCAGATATCCACCTCGATCTGTGGCCACTGCTCGCGGTAGGCATCCAGCACCGGCATCAGCCACTCGAAACAGGCGTGACATTCGATGGCGATGTGCAGCCGACCCACATCCCCCTGCGCAGCACGGTGCAGGTCCGCCTCGGCACTGGCCACCACCGGCAGCACCTGCTGTGCCAGCTCCACCAGACTCTGCCCCGCCGGGGTCAGACGCAACGGCTTGGTATTGCGCAGAAACAAGGCTAACTCGAAGTAGTGCTCCAACGCCTTGATCTGATGTGACAACGCCGACTGGCTGACATGCAACGATTCAGCCGCGCGAACCAGATTGCCCGCCTGTTGAATGGCCAACAAGCTGCGCAGATGTCGGAGTTCGAGGTACATAGTATTCATTCTCAACGTGCTTAGTTATCCGTTTTTTTGTCTTATCGGCATGCCCCTGCCCGCCCACACCGAGCTCACCACCAAAAACACAAAGACCATTGTTTCAACATGTGGGATCCTCTAGAGTCGACCTGCAGGCATGC
>AMFO01002272.1_pt1 | contig 13873 bp, 9 predicted proteins | sample 552608 | NCBI WGS metagenome assembly AMFO01 (sample SAMN01893955, study PRJNA167987) | microbial mat metagenome | biome: hydrothermal vent | place: USA: Loihi, Hawai'I | collected 2003-05-01
GAACAGCGTCGCCTCCAGCAGATCGGCCGTCACGGCCCCGGTGTGGACGGGGGACGAAGGGGCCCCTCCCGCCGCGGGCTCAGCCGGTGTACGGTCCTCGCCACCAGCTCCTTGCCGGTGCCCGGCTCGCCGATCACCAGGATGTTGGATCGCGCCGGGGCGGCGCGGTGCACGAGCTCGAGCACCTCGCGCATCGGCCGGCTGTCCCCCACCAGGTCGCGCACGCCGCGCAGCCGGTTCTTGAGGAGGAGGTTCTCCTGCACCAGCCGCCGCTGCTCGACGGCCTTGCGCACGATGTGGAGCACCTCCTCGTTCTTGAAGGGCTTGGGCACGTAGTGGAACGCGCCCCGTCGCATGGCCTCGATGGCGGACTCGATGGACGAGTAGGCGGTGATCACCACCACGGGCAGGTCCGGGTCCCGCTCACGGAGCTTGGGCAGGACGTCGAGACCCGGCTCGTCCGGCAGCATGAGGTCGAGGAGCACGGCATCGACCTCATGCTCGTCGAGGATCCGCAATCCCTCCGACGCGGTCAGGGCACGGCGCGGCGTGAAGCCGTTACCGGCGAGCAGCGTGTCCAGGACGTCCTGGACGACCGGCTCGTCGTCGATGATCAGGACGGTGCCGTTCGTGGCAAGCGGATCACCGCCCGAGTCCCCCCGTGCGGCGCTGGCTCGAGACGTACTTCACCTCCCTGGCGGGCGATCATATCACGCGTGATGGCAAGGCCCAGGCCGGTTCCGCCCCCCTCGGAGCGGGTGGTGAAGAAGGGTTCGAAGACCCGGTCCCGGAGCTCCTGCGGAATCCCCGGGCCGCGGTCGATCACCTCGACCGTCGCCCACCCGTCGCCGCCCGAAACCGTCACCGTGACCGCCTCCCCGCGCGGCGAGGCGTCGAGGGCGTTGCGGACCACGTTGCTCACCGCCAGCTCCACGGCGCCGGGCGAAAGCTCGATCATCACCGGCTCGGGCGGGGTCACCATCCGCAGCTGCTCCTCGCGGCCCAGGGGCCGGGCGGCGTCCCTCGCCGCCCGCGCGACCGCCTCGCCGAGGTCGAAGAGCCGGGCCTCGCCGCCGGTCTCCCGCATCGCCTCGTGGAGGTTGGCGACGATACGCGAAACCCGGAAGCTCTGGTCGACGAGCTTGCCAACCAGCTCCGCGCGCGGGTCGTCCTCCCCGGTCATTTCCCCGAGCATCTGGGCGAAGGACGCGATGCCGGTGAGCGGGGTGTTGATCTCGTGGGCCAACCCCGAGGCCAGGCGGCCCAGGGAGGCCAGCCGCTCCTGCTCCTGTACCCGGTCCTCGAGCTCCCTGAGCTCGGTGACGTCCTGGAGAACCACGACCCGGCCGTTGAAACGGCCGCTCTCGAGCTCCAGCACGGAGACCGCCATGACCACCCGCCGCGGCGGAGACGTCAGCGTGGTCCCCTCGGCGTTGATGGCGTGGACGGGAAGTTGGGGCATCCAGTGGGCGGGAAGCTCGACGTAGTGGCGCAGCTCCCGGCCCACCAGCGCCGCCGCAGCAGCACTGAAGATACCCGCCGCCCGGGCGTTGGCCGAGAGGATCCGCCCGGTGGCGTCGCAGACCAGGATCCCGGCCGCCGACGACTCGATGATGCGCTGGGTATTGGCGTGGAGGATCCGGTACTCCTCCGCCTGCCGCCGGAGGTCTTCCAAGAGCTCCGCGCTCTCCAGGGCGAGCGCGGCCTGCGCCGCCAGGGCCGCCACCACCTCGCGCCCCTCCCGGCCGAGCGGAAAAATACCCCGGCGCAGCCCCAGGTAGAGGAGACCGTGGACCACGCCTCCCCGGTCCAGGGGGATCCGCAGGGCGAATCCCGCATCGCGCAGGGCCGTTTCCCCGCCGCTCGGAAACGCCTCCGCCGGCACCGACGCCGAAAGCCGGGGCGGGAGGCCGCCCCCGGCCGGCGTGACGAGCACGAAATCACCCCCCGAGGCGCGCTTGTACGTGGCCACCAGCTCGAGTTCGAGGTCCTCCTCCAGGGCCCCGGCGAGCCGTTCCAGCAGCAGCCGCGGCTCGGTGGTCCGCGCCAGCTCGCGGGCGGCGCGGGCGATCAGCCGCCGCGGCGCCGGCCGCCCGTGGTACAGCCAGCGATCGATGAAGGTCCCCACCCGGCGCCGGATCGGCTGCAGGATGACCACCAGCAGAACCCCGGTGGCGAACGCCAGCAGGCTGCGGAGCGGTCCGGCCTCCCCGACGGGGACGAAGAGCACCTGGTTCAGGGTGGCGAAGGTCAGACCGCCGATGACCACGACCAGGGTTCCGGAGAGGCTGTCCCGGGTGATCGGCTCCAGATCCCATAGCCGGTACTCCTTGAGCGCCGCCAGGAAGCCCACCGGGACCGCCACCACCGGGAGGACCGCCAGCCAGGCGAAGGGGGGGAAGCTGATGCCGAGCACCCGCGGCAGCAGGACCAGGGCCCCGTACGGGAAGAGCCCCACGAACATGCCCAGGGCGGCCCACTCGATTTGGCGACGCACCCGGGCGACGCGTACCGCCGCCCGCCAGCGGCGCACCTGGATCACGGCGCTGGTCACCAGCGCGGCCACGAAGGCCGTCCTCAGGGCCACCGCCACCGACGGCCACACCGAGGCCCCGCCGGGGATCACGGTGGTCGCCGCGGCGCCGGTCATCGCCACCCCGGTGGCCACGTCCCAGGCCGGCGGAATCCGCCCCCGTTCGGGAAAGATGGCGAAGAACCTGACCAGGAGAAACGAGATCGCGGCCCCCGAGGCCCGGTGCAGGAGCGAGAACAACAGCCCGGAGGCCGCCGTCCTGTGGGGCACCGTGGCCAGCACCAGCGCCGACAGGCCGAGCAGGAGCATGGTCGTGGCCTCCACGCGGTCCGTGCCCAGGACGGCCAAGAGCGCACACACGATGCCGGCGATCGCCACCAGGGAACGGGCGAGATAGACGGGATCGACCTGGGGCGGGGGCGAGTGAAACACCACCTCGAGCGTCCCGCCTCCCGGCCGCGACACCGCCAGCCGGTGCAACCCGTCCCAGGCCAGGATCCGGGCCGGCTCCCGGTACTCCGGCACCGCCTCACCGTCCACGGCCGTCACCACGTCCCCCGGCCGCAGGCCCGCCTGGTCGGCCGAGGAGCCCGGCGGGACGGCATCCACCCGCAGGCCTCCGGCGACCCAAGTTACCGAGAAGTCCAGCACGTGGAAGGAGCGGACCGTGCGGACGATGGAGACCGCCGTGACCGTGAGCGCGAAGGCCGTGACCATGACCAGGGCCACCCGGCGGATCACGATCCGCAGCGATCCGGCCCCGGAGCCCGGCGCCGGCGCCCCGCCCTGCGAAGGCGTCGGATCAGCCGTGCTCACCGGCGGCTGCCTCCTCGACGATCCGAACTCCCGAGGAGGTCCCCAGCCGGGATGCACCGGCCGCCAGCATGGCCCGCGCCTGGCCCAGCGTGCGAATTCCCCCGGCGGCCTTCACCCCGACCGCAGTGCCCACCACCCGCCGCAGCAGGGCGACGTCCTCCACCGTCGCGCCGCCGGCGAGAAAGCCCGTGGAGGTCTTGACGAAGTCGGCGCCGGCGCGCACGGCGTTGCGGGCGGCCTGCTCCTTCTCCGTGTCGGTCAGAAGGCCGCACTCGAGGATCACCTTGAGGACGCCGTCGGCCTCGTGCACCCGCTGGGCCACGGCGGCGACATCCTCCATGACCCGTCCCCACCGCCCCGCCTTGGCATCGCCGATGGACATCACCATGTCGATCTCGGCCGCCCCCTCGCGCAGGGCCTCGCCGGCCTCGAAGACCTTGACCGCGGTCGGGTTCGCCCCCAGCGGGAAGCCGCACACCGACGCCACCCGGACGCCGGAGCCCGCCAGCAGGTCCGCGGCCAGGGGCACCCACACCGGGTTGACGCAGACGGCGGCGAAGGCCCAGCGCCGCGCCTCCTCGCACAACCGGCGAATCTGCTCGGGTCCCGCCTCGGGCTTGAGCAGCGTGTGGTCGATGAAGCTGGCGATGTAGGCTGCGGAGCTCATCCCTTCTCCTCCCCGGTACCCCAGGATTATCCCACCCCGGCGCCGGGGCCGCCAACCGCCGGCCGGCTCGGGTACAATACAGCCCCGGCCGGTGGGCCGGAAGTCAACGTCGCGAGGTGCCCACGATGCAGATCATCGCCACACAGCTTCGCCCCGGACAGATCATCGTCAAGGACGGCGAGCTCTTCCGCGTGCTCGGCACGACCCACGTCACGCCGGGAAAGGGGAACGCCCTGGTGCAGAGCAAGCTCCGGAGCCTGCGCAGCGGCCTGCAGACCGAGCACCGTTTCCGGCCGTCCGACAAGATCGAGGTCGCCCGCATCGACACCCACGAGATGCAGTACATCTACTCGGACGGCTCCGGTCACTACTTCATGAACATGGAGACCTTCGAACAGATTGCGCTCGGCGAGGCGGCTCTGGCGGACGCCATGGACTACCTGTTGCCCGAGACCATCGTCGAGGTGGATTTCTACAACGGCGAACCCATCGCCGTCGAGCTGCCCAACACCGTGACGCTGACTGTGGTGGAGACCGAGCCGCGCCTCAAGGGCGCCACCGCGGCCGGCAACTCCAAGCCGGCCAAGCTCGAAACCGGCATCACCGTCACCGTGCCCGCCTACATCGAGACCGGGACCAGAATCGTCGTCGACACCCGTACCGGCGAGTACGTCTCCCGCGCCGAGGGGTGATCGCGCCGGACGCCGGAGCTTGACCGGGGGCGCCGGCCCGCCTATGCTCGGTGCACTGGGACGGTGAAGGGAAGCCGGTGAGAATCCGGCACGGCCCCCGCCACTGTGACCGGGGACGGACCGTTCACGGGGAAACCCAGCCACTGGTCGGCGCGATCCGCGAGGGTTGACCGGCCGGGAAGGCGAACGGCTCCGGCTGATCCGGGAGTCAGGAGACCTGCCGTTCCGAAAGAAACGGGAGGTTTCGCATGCCACGTCACACCCTCGTCATCGGTCTCATCCTTGCCATCGCTCTTCCGGCGGCCCCCGCTCTCGCCGGCGGGAAACCCACGAAGAAGAAAAAGAAGAAGGTCTTCGCGGGCGAGGTCACGGTGACCGCCACCGGAGAGGCGACCCCGGCCGCCGACGTGCCGGCGGCGGTGACCGTGATCGATCGCCGGCAGATGGACGACGCCCAGACGGGCTCGGTCGCCGATCTCCTGCGCCGGGCGCCCGGCCTCACCGTCATGCGCTCCGGCGACTACGGCGGCGTGACCTCGGTCTTCTCCCGGGGCACCAACTCCAACCAGACCCTGGTGCTCTTCGACGGCGTCCGCCTCAACTCCCCATACTTCGGCGGCTACGACTTCAGCCAGCTGCCCACCGCCGGCCTGTCCCGGATCGAGGTCGTCCGCGGCCCCTACTCGGCGCTGTGGGGCGCCGACGCCGTGGGCGGCGTCATCAACCTCATCCCCGGACGGGGCCGGCCCGGCCTGCACGGCTCGGTCCTCGCCGAGGGGGGCGAGGACAGCTGGGCGCGCTTCGAGGGCCGGCTGGCCTACGCCGCCGGCGGCTTCGATCTCTTCGTCTCCGGGTTCTCCCGCGGCGGCCGCGGAGCGCTGCCGAACAGCGGCTTCGACCTCGCCCAGGGACTCGCCGACCTCGGCTGGAGCTGGGCCCCCGGCAGCCGCCTGGCCCTCGTCATCCAGGACCTCGCCGCCGACACCGAGATCCCGTTCTCCGGCGCGACCCCGACCCCGCGCCGACGCCAGTCCTCGGACCAGCTCCTGGCCGCCGTCCCGCTGACCTGGCGCGTCTCGCCGAGCTGGATCGTGCGCGCCACCGTCGCCCACGTGAGCCGCGACTTCTCCTTCCGCGACCCCGACGACCCGTTCGGCTTCACCCGCTCCGACACCAGCCCGGACTCCGACGAGGCCCGCCTGGCCAGCGCCCACCGCCTGGGCGGCCACACGCTGACCTGGGGCGGCGCCTGGCGCCGGGACACGGTGGACGACGCCTCGAGCTTCGGGGTCAACCTCGACGGCCGCGCCGTCACCGTGACCAGCGCGTTCGTTCAGGACATGTGGGCCGCGAGCGACTCCGTGCAGGTGCTGGCCGGAGCCCGTTGGGACGACGCCGACCGCTGGGGCTCGGAGCTCTCCCCGCGCATCGGCGTCGGCTGGTGGGCGGCCCCGGGCTGGAAGCTGCGGGCCTCCTACGGCGAGGCCTTCCGGCAGCCCTCGGTGGGCGAGCTCTACTTCCCGTTTTCGGGCAACCCCGGCCTCGACGCCGAGACCTCGCGCTCCTGGGAGCTCGGCGTCACCCGCTGGTTCGGATCACGCCTGCGCATCGACCTCGACGGCTTCTGGACCAGCCTCGACAACCTCATCGAATACGACTTCGCGACCAACACCTTCGCCAACGTCGCCACGGCGAAGATCAAGGGCGCCGAGGCGGGCGTGCTCTGGTCGGTCGCGAAGGGGCTCGACGTGCGGGCCCAGGCGACCTGGCTCGACACCCGCGGCGACGACGGCCGTTCCCTCCTCCGCCGGCCCCGCTGGAGCGGCGCCCTGACCCTGGCCGGCAGGCTGGGTCGCCGCCTGCGCCTGGACCTCACGGTCGCCGTCATCGGCCGCCGCGCCGACGTCGACCCCGTCACCTTCACCCGCTCCGCGGCGGCGGGTGCCGCCACGGCCGACCTCGCCCTCGCCTGGCGGGTGACGCCCCACGCCGACCTCACCCTGCGCGCGATCAACCTCCTCGACCGCCGCTACCAGGAGGTCCTCGGCTACCCGGCCCCGCGGCAGCGGATCATCGGCGGCCTGCGGGCTCGGTTCTAACCCGGCTAGGCCGCCTCGCGGCCCTCGGCCCGGCTGGCGAGCACCCGGGCGACCATGTACGCCACCGCGGCCAGGCCGGCCACGAGCAGGACAAAGAAGAGCACCAGCGGCCCCAGCTGGGTCTGGGCCGCGATGTGGAAGCGGGCGCGGGACGCCGCCAGGTAGAGGGCGCGGACCTGGTGCCGGGTGACCGCCATCACCGCGATGGTCCCGGTGAGCACGGCCAGCGCCAGGGTGACCTTGGCGGGGTCGGCAACCGGATCGGTTACCCGGGACAGGAGCATGAGCAGGCCGAGGCCCAGCAGGACGGCGAGGGTGAGGGGGCCGAGGGTGGTGACGCCGCCGGTCATGATCCCCTTGAGGACGTGGGACGGCAGCACCATGAGCAGGACGAAGCCGTCCGCCACCTGGAGCACGGTCGCCCACAGGGCCCACTTCCAGGTGAAGCCGGCGATGGCGCGGTTGTGATCGACGTCCTCGCCGCGCCGGGCCTGGCGCACCGACCACCAGCAGAGCACCACGGCGGAGAAGGCGATGGAGGCGAAGACGAAGTGGAGCAGGCGCGGGAAGTACGCCGGATCACCGAGGATGATCCACGGGTTGTCGGCGACCCGCGTCCAGATCGCCGGCTGGGCGTGGATCAGGTTGACGGCGACGTGGATCATGGCGATCAGCAGAAAACTCAGCGCCGAGAACAGCAGCCAGGCCGTGCCGCCGGAGCCCTTCTTGGGAACGCCGTGGAACTTGTAGACGTAGGCGGCGTAGTAGCCGGCCATGAGCAGCCCGAGGAACGCGAACCAGATCCACCCGAGAAGAATGGTGGCGGTGTAGAAGTACTGCTGGTAGAGGACCTGGACGAAGAGCAGCGGGGCGACGCCGGTGGTGATGGTGAGCGAGATGCCGAAGGTGTTCACGCCCATCAGCCGGCAGGCGAGCACGGTGCGCGGGTCGCCGGTGCGGCCGCCGGAGAGCAGCTGGGAGACCGCCGCCAGCAGGGTCCCGCCCAGGGTCAGGTTCATGAACACCAGGTGCAGGAAGAAGGTGAAGACGAGCAGCACGTGGAAGAGCCAGAACGGGCCCGGCACCGGCATGGCGTCGGGGGCGGGGATCGGGCCGGGGTTCATCGGTCACCTCCTTCGCCGGGGGTGTCGACGAGGCTGCCCAGGTACTGCGCGAGGGCGTCGGCCTCCGCGTCGGTGCCCACCAGGGGCGGCATGAAGCTGTACTTGAGCGCGCTCATGTCCACCCGCTGGCCGGGCTTCAGCGAGCCGTAGGCGTCCCCGTTCTCCTTCAGCTCGTCGAGGACCCCGGAGATCATCCCCGCGAGCAGATCGCGGATCGTCTCCGGGTCCTCCGCGATCTCGTCCGCGGAGGGCAGCGCCTCCCTCGCCTCCCGGAAGCTCATGTCGGGGTGGCAGGAGGCGCACTCGGCCCGGTACACGCGTGCTCCCGACCCCGGGGGCTCGTCCCTGACCACCGCGAGGATTTCCACGAAGGTGGGCAGCTTGCGGCGGATGCCCAGGTAGCCGTTCAGGGTGTGGCAGCTCGCGCACTCGGCCACGAAGACCTGCCGCCCCATGCCGACCGGGTCCCGAGCCGGGACCCGGGCCGCGAAGCGGGCGACCGCCAGCACCCCCCGGCGGTCGATCTCGGGGATCCGGCTCACCAGGAGGCCGTTCGAGAACATGTAGTCGTGGATCAGGAAGGGCTTGCGGCAGCCCTCGCGGAGCCGCTCGTAGCCGGCAAAAGCGGTGAAGGCCGCCAGCATGAGGACGACGGCGGGGACGACTTTGGCCGCCCGCGGCACGGCGAGCAGGAAGATCACCGCCAGAAGCAGGGTCACGGCCAGCGCCCAGAGGACGACGTGCCGGGTGACGGCCAGCATGTGCAGCCCGGCGCCGGGCCCCAGGAAGAGGCCGCGCACCTCGGGCGGCAACGCCGCCTCCCACCACCGGTACCCGCCGTAGGCGAGCAGGACCCCGGCCGCCATCCACCAGCCGAGGAAGCGCACGAGCCGGGGACGCGCCCCCGCCTCCGCCCGCAGGGCCGGGAAGACCATGAAGGCCACGGCCATCATGAGGGCGATGCCCGTGCGCAGGACGATGGCGGGCCAGTAGGTGGGGTTGAAAAAGCCGCTCCAAAACTCGTGGTCGGCCAGCCAGCCGCCCGGGGTGAGCATGAAGGTGATGATCCCGTTGATGATCACCAGCGACATGTACGACCCGAGGACGTAGAGCCAGGCGACCATCAGGTGCGCGCCCTTGGAGATCCTGTCCCAGGTCGTGTAGTACACCAGCGCGGCCACGATCTCGAGCACGAAGAAGACCCACTCCATCGCCCACGCCCAGACGTAGGTGTGGATCAGGGACGAGATGGCCGCGGGCGCGATCAGGCCCGCGGTCACCCAGATCCCGACCCCGGAAATCGCGCCAAAGACCGTCGAGACCAGGATCAGCACCAGCGACGACCTCTTGGCCAGATCCCGCATGGCGGCATCGTCGCGGCGGACCGCGAGGGTCTCGGCCACCGCGATGAGGATGCCGCCGCCCACCGCGAAGTGCGAGACGATGACGTGGGTGACCGCCACCAGCGCCATGAGCAGCGGCCCGCCGAGAGCGTTCCACCAGACGGGGTAGTCCGTTGTGCCTCCCGTTCGTCGAGCGGATTATACGGGGGCCGGCAGGTTGAAAAAAGGGGAGGCCTCGTGGCCTCCCCCGGTTCGCCCGATATCCTCGGGTCAGTTCTGGTTGAGCTGCTGCACGATGATCGCGTGGGCCTCGGTCTGGCTCTGCGCGTCGGACTGGTTCGTGTCCCACCAGGCGCCGCCGGGGCCGTAGTACTCCATCAGCTCGTTGGCGTTTTCGACCTCGAACGTGCTGTTCCAGACGCCGATGTCGGGGGTGATGCCGAAGCCCCACACGTTGACCTTCAACGAGTGACAGCTCACCGCGCAGGAGCTCGGCATGCCGCCCTGGTCCTGGTAGGCCAGTGTCTTCTCGGGCGGAATCACCTCGAAGGTGTGGGAGTGGATGTCCCACTTGACGGCCGACTTGGCCACCTTCGGCATGTGGCACTTGATGCAGCGGGACAGCCCCACCTTGCGCTCGGGCGCGTAGGGGTGGTGCGTGTGCTGGCTCACGACCTTGGCGATGGCATCGACGTTGTTCGCGTAATCGGCCACCATCTCCTTGGTGATGTCGGCGAAGTCGCCGTGCTCCGAGTGGCACGTCAGGCAGAGGGTGTTGTTGTCCACCTCGGTCGGAATCGTCAGCCCGTCCTCGTCCAGCGTCTCCACGACCTGGTGATCGTTGGCCGTGTTCTCGTGCGGCTCGTGGCAGGTCCAGCAGTGTACCTTCTCGAAAGGATTGTTCGCATGCTTGGACGTCGTCCAGTCAAGCCACTGCTGGTGGTGCTTCTTGGAGGTCTTTCCGTCGGGCCAGCGGCCGGCCGAGTCGGTCCAGAAGCTCATGAAGTCGTCGCTCGAGCCGGGGAACCACTGCTTCTGGTTGGTCTCGTCGTACGGGAAGCCGTGCAGCTTGTCCGGAACCGACTTTGGCCGCAGGTGGCACTGGCCGCAGACCTCGTCGGCCGTGTCCTCGGGCAGGTCCGCTGGGTTGACGATCTTGGTCGGATCGCCGCCGCCGAGGATGTGGGCGGAGCCCGGCCCGTGGCAGTTCTCGCAGCCGATGTTGGTCAGGTCCTTGTTGCCGTCGTGGTCGAAGTCCCAGTAGCTGGGATCACCCGGCTGAACGAGGACCGCCGGGTAGAGGTCGGCCCGCCATTCGCCGTTGGCATCCTGGGTGATCTTCTTCACGCCCGTGGCGTGGCAGCCGATGCAGTTCTTGGAGTAGTCGCCGCCGCTGTTGGCCGCGAGGTCGGCAGCGCTCGTGCCCTGGTGGAACTTGGGCTCGTTGTTCTCGTCGTACCAGTGGTCGCCGTCGTAGACCACGTAGCCGTGGGTGGCGAGGTTGTACTGGATCGGACTGATGTAGTTGCCCATGGAAAGGCCGTTGGGGGTCCCGGTGACCGGGACACGGACCACGTAGCGCTGCTTCCAGCCGGCGCCGCCCTGGGCCGCCACCACCGGCATCTTGAGGTCGCCGATCGTGATGTAGTAGGTGTTCCCCTCGTGGGAGAGGATGGGGGCGTTGGGCTTGAACTTGTCGAAGGCCGACGAGATCTGGTTGAAGTCGAGCCCCTCGTCGAAGTCATTGATCCCGTTCTGGTTGTAGTCGTTGACCATCGTGTCCGGCGTCGGAATTCGAATCTTCTTGCGGTGCAGGGTGTCCCGGAACCCGGCCTTGTCCTGGTGGCAGGCGATGCAGAACTCCGAGCCCACGTAGACGCCCTGCTCGAGCTGTTGGGCGGTGTACATGGACTGGAGCCGCTGCACCCCCTCGGTGACGATGCTCGCGGCCCCGGGCCGCGACAGTCTCACCGCGCGGACCCGGTGGCTGCTGAGCAGCTGGGGCCCGCCGGCCGAGACGGCCGTGGCGATGCCGAGGGCCACGACGGTTGAAAGAATTGCGACACGCCTCATCTTGACCTCCTTTTCCCCCCGCGGGGTGTTACTCGAAAAGCCTGGGGTCACGGTTCGAGCCGTGGATCCCCTGGTGACATCTCTGGCACGCCCGGTAGCGCGCCTGGCTCAGGTCGTGGAATGCCGGCACGTCGGCATGGCACTCGAGGCACAGGTCGCTCATGCTGCGGCGCGTGAGTTGACGCGGGTTCATCGATCCGTGGGGCTCGTGGCAGGTGACGCACCCGTCCACCTCGCGCGGCGGGTGGGGATAGACGAAGGGACCGGCCTTCTCCGTGTGGCACCTGATGCAGACGCCGCCGTTGGACAGCATCTTCAGGCGGCCGCGCTCGGTCTGCCCGTGGGGATCGTGGCACTGGGTACAGGCGAAGGGGCGGTGCGCCCCCTCGCGATGAGCGTAGGGGAGGTTGAACGCCGCCGCCTCGGACGTGTGGCAGCTGCCGCAGAGCTTGGCCGGCTCGGCCCGCAGCATGTGGGCGACGGTCGATTTGGCGTGCCCCGGCTGGTGGCAGTCCAGGCATCCCACGCCGTTACGGACGTGGGCCGGCGTGGTCAGCTCGAGACCCGCCCGGCGATCGGCGTGGCACTGCACACAGACCTTGCTCGTCGGCTTGCGGACGATGTTGTCGGTCGAGGGGTCCTCGACGTGGGCCGCCGCCGGGCCGTGGCAGGCGACGCAGGCGCGGTCCACGATCTTCTTGGACACCTTGGCCATGGCCCGCCCGTGGGGCCCGGCGAGGAAGTTCGCCGCCACCTCGTCGTGGCAGGTGGCGCAGGTCTCGGTGGTGACCGGCTCATCGGCCCGGGCGGGGGGAGCCGCAACCAGGACCGCCAGGCCGACCAGGGATCCAACCAGCATCGTCGTCATCCGCCGCATCATCAGAAGCTCCAGTGCAGGGCGAGGCCGTACCGGGCGACGCTGAAGTCGTCCAGCCGGGCCCGTTGCTCGTCGTACGACCAGTACTGTCCGAAAAGGCCCGCCATCAGCCGGCCGACGATCCTGAAATCGAAGCGGACGGCGGCGTTCCAGGCGTCCACCGGCCAGGTCTCGCCCTGGTCCGTCAGCCACGCCAGGCGCCACGTGAGCCGCCGCGAGTCGTTGCCCAGGCGGGCGAAGGCCGAGAACCGGCGCACGGAGGTGTCGTAGCGCGAGGTGCCGCTTCCGCCGGTGGGCAGGATCAGTCCGGTGTCGGTGGAAAGGTCGAGGATCGACGCGTCCACCCCGACGGTCCGCCCGCCCTTCGGCGACGACCACAGGAGCGCGGCGCCGACGGCCGTCGAGTTGGTCGAGAGATCGGCGATGCTGCGCGGGTTGTCCGTGCCCTCGTACCGCCCGTGCACGTTGAGGACCCAGGCCCTGCCGAGGTGGGAGCTGAGCCTGACGGTCACCCGGTTGACGGTGTCCGGGTCGGTCCGGAACACGTAATCCTGGAACGAGCCGTGCTCGTACTCGACGCTTCCCGCAAGTCGCCGGCCGAGATTGATCGAGGCGCCCGCCACCGCCCCGCCGGAGTCGCGGCTGACGTCGACGCGGTCCCCGTCCGCGGTCAGGCGCCACTCGACGTCGCGGCTCGCCGCGAAGCCGCCGCCCCAGACCGCCCAGCGGTCCGTCCGGTACTCGATCTCCAGCCGGCCCGTGGTGTCGGTGGTGTCGAAGCGGCCCGTATCGTCGATCGGGGCGCTCAGCTCGAGGCCGGCACCGGTGGGATTGAAGGCCTTGAGGAGACGTTCCCCGAGCAGGCTGGAATCGGAGCTGGCGTCACGGTAGTCGGCCGAGAAGCGAAGCCTCCAGCCCCGGCCGAGGCGCAGGGCCAGCCGGTAGGCGCCGGCCAGGGTGTCCGTGGTCGCGGAGCCCACCAGGTCGTCCATGAACTGGATGGTCCCGATCCTGCCCTCGTCGATGGCGAAGCTCTGCCACCCGGCGCCGGTCGCGTCCAGGTCGGCCGAGCTCCAGAGGATGGACAGAACCGTCTCCACCCGTCCCCTGGCATAGCTCGCGGTGACCCGGCCCGAGGGGACGTCCTGGCTCTCGTGGACCGTGGTCCCGACATCGGTGAGCAGATCCGGGTCGGTGGGATCCAGGGACGCCCCGCCGGCCGGCGACCAGCGGTTCCGCCGGTCGTAGCTCGCGTAGGTCGCCTCGACGTCGAGCACCACCGGGAGGGTCCTGGTCACCAGCCGCAGGCTTCCCTCGTCCATCGTCTCGTCGAGGGCGACCCGCAGCGGGTAGAGATTGTTGAGGCCCAAGAAAGGCCGAAACACGGTGCCGTCGCGCTCGACGTGGCGCACGTTCAGGATCAGCTTCGCCGCGCTCCAGCCGGTCCAGCGCACCTCGCCGCCCCAGCGGGTGATGTTCCAGCGGTCCGTCCGGCCGCCGAGGTCGGACTCCGAAAGCCCGAAGAAGGTGTCCCGCCGGTCGTAGGTCACGGCCACCGACCAGTCGTCCCCCGGCGCGAAGCTCAGGCGACCGTGCTCGGTCGGCTCGGCCTGACCGAAGCCCCACGCCTGGAGATGAAAGCGCGGCCG
>AMFO01000267.1_pt1 | contig 13844 bp, 11 predicted proteins | sample 552608 | NCBI WGS metagenome assembly AMFO01 (sample SAMN01893955, study PRJNA167987) | microbial mat metagenome | biome: hydrothermal vent | place: USA: Loihi, Hawai'I | collected 2003-05-01
GCCGCCTCATCGGGCGCCCTCCGGAGGCTTCGGGTCGGGCCGCAACCCGAGGAGAGCGGCGGCGTCGGCGGCGGGAAGCGGCGCCCCGAAGCGGAAACCCTGCCCGTACCGGCACCCCACCGCCCGCAGGTACGCCGCCTGCTCGGCGGTCTCGACGCCCTCGGCGACGAGCTCGAGGCCCAGGTCGCCGGCGAGGCGCACGATGGTGCGGGCGATCGTCGGCTCGGGGCGGGGACCGATGCCGGCGGTGAAGGTCCGGTCGATCTTGATGCCCGCCACCGGGAGCCGGTGGAGGTAGCCGAGGGAGGAGTACCCCGTCCCGAAGTCGTCGAGGTACACCCGAATCCCCGCCGCCCGCAGGTCCTCGAGGACGGCGCGAGGCCGGGAGGAGGCCTCGAGGAGGAGACCCTCGGTGATCTCGACGACGAGGCTCGAGGCGGGGAGGCCGTGGCGGGAGAGGAGTGTGGTCAGCTCCTCGGTGACGCGGCGCTCGGTGAAGTGCCGGGGGGAGAGGTTGAGGTGGAGGGCGAGGTCCTCCACGCCGGTGTGGCGCCGCCAGGCGGCGAGACGCTCCAGGGCCTGCTCGGCGACGACGAGGTCGGAGCGGACCGACACGCCCAGCGCCTCGGCGGAGGGGAGGAACTCCGCCGGCTCGAGCACCCGGCGCCGGCTCCCGGGGAGGCGGATGAGGGCCTCGAAGGCGACGACCCGACCGTCGGCGAGGTCGACGATGGGTTGGTAGTACACGAGGACGCGCCCCGTCTCGAGCGCCTCGAGGAGGGCGGAGGCGCCGGCGAGGACCCGGCGCGGACCCCGCCGGTCCCCGGCGTAGGCGACGATCGTCGGCGGACCGGCCGCCTGGGCCTCCTGCATGGCGACCATGGCCCGGCGCAGCAGCTCGAGGGGGTTCCCCGGCTCCCCGCCCACGGCGTACCCCACCGAGGGGGCGGGGGCGATCGCCGGCGGTCCGGCGACCGGCTCGCCGAGCGCGGCGACGACACGGCGGGCCGCGGCCGCGACCCCCTCGGAGGGGATCCCCTCGAGGAGGATCCCGAAGGCGGGCCCCTCGAGGCGGCTCACCATGTCGCCGTCGCGCACCGCGCCCTGGAGGCGGGCGGCGACCTCGGCGAGGAGCCGGTCGGCGGCGTCGTGGCCGCGGGCGCCGACGACGAGATCGTAGGCGCCGACGTGACAGGCGAGGACCGCGCACGCCGGAGGGTCGTCCGGACCCCGGGCCGCGGCGATCCGGTCGAGTCGCCGGATGAGCGCCCGCCGGTCGGGGAGGCCGGTGACCGGGTCGAGGGCGGCCGCCACGCCGGGACGCCGCTCCCCGAGGTCCTTCATGGCGGCGGCGAGGCGCAGAGGCCGGCCGTCACGGGTGCGGATGGCCTCGCCGTGGGAGCGCACCCACCGGTAGCTCCCGTTTCCGGTGCGCATCCGGTGGTCGATGGCGAAATGGCCGGTCCCGCCCCCGAGGTGGGCGTCGATGTGGGACCGGACCGTGTCGTGGTCGTCGGGGTGGATCCGCGCGAAGAAGGCCTGCGGCGTGTCGGGGACGTCGTCGGGGTCGAGGTCGAGGAGGCGCAACCAGCGGGGGGAGTAGCGGGCCACGTCGGTGGCGAGGTCCCACTCCCAGAGGCCCTCGTCCACCTCGCGGGCGAGGAGCTCGTAGCGGGCCTCGCTCTCCCGCAGCGCCTCGAGGAGCGTGGCGTGCTCGACCGCGTACCGGATCGACCGGTCGAGCAGCTCGGCGGTGAGGCCGTTCTTGTCGAGGTAGTCGGCGGCCCCGGCGCGCATGGCGAGCAGATCGACGTCGCGTCCACCCCACCCGGTGAGGAGGATCACCGGCGTGGGGACGCCGAGCTCCCGGATCTCCCGCAGCACCTCGATGCCGTTGCGATCCCCGAGGCGGAAGTCGCAGAGGACCACGTCGAAGGGCCCCGTCCGGAGCAGATCCACCGCGGTCGCCCCGTCCCGCACCCAGGTCGGCGCGTACCGGCCGTCGGCCTCCGCGAGGAGGGAGCGGACGAGGGCGAAGTCGTCCTCGTCGTCATCGACGACGAGGACCGTCAACGACTCCTCGGAGCGGTGCGCATCGGTCCGCGTCGGCCCGTGCATGACACCTCACCCTACTTCGCGCCGTCGGGGCCGGATCGCGCGACGGCCCGGGGCAGGGTCAGCGCGAAGACCGAGTCGTCCCCGTCGCGCCGGTAGGCGAGATCGCCCCCCATGGATTCGGCGAGACGCCGGGCCACGGCGAGACCGAGACCCAAGGAGGCGGGGACCCCCGCCTCCCCGGGACCGGGGACGAAGGGGGCGAAGGCCCGCTCCCCGAAGCCGTCGGGAAGCCCCGGCCCGTCGTCGCGCACCTCGAGGACGACGGCGTCCGCCCGGTCGTGGAGGTCGAGGAGGATCCGGCTCCCACCGTGACGCTTCGCGTTCGTCAGGAGGTTGCGGACGATCTGGCGGGTGAGGAAGGGGTCGGCGTGCGCCCACCGCGGGCCGCCGGTGACGGTGCGCGCCCCGGGCACGAGCCGGGAGGCGGTCTCGGCGGCGAGCGCGGCGAGATCGAAGCGACGGGGACGCACCCGCAGGCCGTCGCCGTCGAGGCGGGCCGCGGCGAGGAGGTTCTCCACGATCGCCGCCAGCTCCAAGGTCTGCTCGTCGATGAGCCGCAGCAGCCCGCGGATCTCGTCGGAGTCGAGTCGCTGCGACCCGGCGGCGAGCTCCTCGGCGAGGCCGAGGACCACCGTGAGGGGCGTGCGCAGCTCGTGCGCGATGGAGGCGATGAAGCGGTCCCGCGCCGCCACCAGCTCCCGCAGCCGCGCCTCCCGCCGCTCCCGCATCCAGAAGGCCCCGACGAGCCGGCCCGCCACGAGGAGGCGATCCACGACCGGTCGGGGGAGGGACGCCTCGGGGCCGTCCCCGCGCCGGCCGAAGCCGAGCACGCCCGCCCACTCCTCGCCGACGAGGATGGGGATGGCGGCGATCCGCAACGGCTCCCCGTCGGGTCCCTCCGTTACCGTCAGCTCGGCCGGATCGCCGGCGGCGAGGCGGAGCCGGGCCTCCCCGGCGGCGGCCCAGTCGACGCGCAACGGCACGGGGTCCGTCCCGTCCGCCGTCACCGCCAGGAGGCGCTCGCAGCGGAGGCTCCCGTCGCTCCCGTCGACCCGGTCGAGGAGGGCCACCTCGGCGGAGACGAGACTGCGGAACCGCTCGAGGAGGACGGAGAGGTCGGCGTCGACGTTGCGCAGCAGGGCGTGGCTGCAGTCGGTGAGGATCTCGGTGAAGGCGAGCTCGCGACGCAGGTCGCCGAGGACGGCGCGGCGCTCCAGGGCGTGGCGGATGGCCCGATCGAGCGTGCTGGGGGAGAGCTCCCCCTTGGGGAGGTAGTCGGCGGCGCCGGCGGCGATGGCGGCGGCGTCCACCTCGCCGGTCCCCACCCCGGTGAGGAGGATGATGGGGGCGTCGCACCCCGCCGCCGTCGCCCACCGGACGAACTCCACGCCGTCCCCGCCGGGGATGTGGTAGTCGACGAGGAACACGTCGTGGGCGCCGGCGGCGACGGCGGCGCGGGCCTCGTCCCAAGAGCGGACGTGATCGACCCGGACCGGTAACGGCACCTCATCGAGGAGGTCACGGACGAGGAACGCGTCGTCCGGGTCGTCCTCGACGATGAGGAGACGAACCGGGGCGTCCGGGACACGACGTGGCATCGCAGACGACCGCAGGGCGTCCATCCCGAGGAGCATCGGCCGGAAGGTCACGGTGCTTGAGCCCTCATGCCTCCGCGAGGTACGGAGGGAGGACGAGCCGGTGCCAGTACGCCACGAGGCTCTCGAGGACGGCGACGAGGCCGGCGAAACCGTCGGGCTTGGCGACGTACCCCGCGGCGCCGGCCCGGTACGCGGCGCGCACGTCCTCGGCCCGCAGCGAGTCGGAGAGCATGACCACCGGCCACGACCGGTAGACGTCGTGGGCCTTGAGGGCCCGCAGGGTGTCGAGACCGGAGCGCCCGCCCATGCGCACGTCGAGGACGATGAGACTCAACTCGTCGGGTTCGGTGCCTCCGCGCGCGGCCGTCATCGCGTCGAGGGCGGTGAGGACCTCGTCGCCGCCGGCGACGAGGTGGAGGAGCGGCGCCGGGTCGAGCTGACGTGCCGCCTCGGAGACGAGGACCCGGAAGTCGGGGTCGTCGTCGGCGAGGAGGACCCGGGCACGGCTCGTCACGACGATCCTCGTTCCTTCGCGGACGCCCGGAAGCCTAGCCGGGCGTCCCCTGCGCCGGGTCCGGTCAGCGCAACCAGAGGAGGAGCCACCCGGCGGCGAGCCCGTACCCGCCGGCGAGGACGTCGTCGAGGGTGACCCCCCAGGCGCCGGGGAGCCGCTCGGCGGCGGCGACCCCGGGGAGGACCTTGAAGATGTCGGCGAGGCGGGCGACGACCACCGCCACCAGCCACGGCCACCCGCTCAGGCCGACGACCGCCAGGAGCGTCCCGGCCATCTCGTCGATGACGACCCACCCCGGATCGGCGTGCTCCCGGGCGAAGGGACGCGCCGACCACAGCGACGACCCGAAGGCGACGAGGAAGACCGCGGCGCCGACCCACCAGGGGCGACCCCACCAGGCGAGGGCGACGACCGCCGCGGCCGCCGCGCCGAACGTGCCGGCCCCCCGGTCCGTCCCCCAGAGGCGGCGCGCCACGAGCCCGGTCCCGAAGCCCGACGCCACGAAGCGGTGCATGGGAGGAGCATACGGGGACGTACAGTGGGCGGCACGCCGACCAGGAGCACCCGTGCGCCCCGAGCAGCTCGCCGACCTCCGCGTCCCCTCCGACCCGCGACTCCATCCCGACGGCCGGCGGGTCGCCTTCGTCGTCACCCGCCCCGACCGCGAAGCCGACCGCAACGAGCGCCGGATCTGGCTGTGGGACGGCGAGGCCGCCCGCCCCCTCACCGCCGGCCCCGACGAYCACGCCCCCCGCTGGTCCCCCGACGGGAACCGGCTGGCGTTCCTGCGCCGCGGACCCGACCGGGGAGATCCCGCCCAGGTGGCGATCCTGCCCCTCGCCGGAGGCGAGGCCGAGACCGTCACCTCCTTCCCGCTGGGGGTGGGCGAGCTCGCCTGGTCGCCGGACGGGGAGGCGATCGCCGTCGTCGCCACCACCTGGAGCGAGGCCTGGGAGGGGCTCGACGACGCGGAGCGGGCGCGGCGTCCCCGGCGCCTCACCCGCCTCCCGTGCCGTGCCGACGGGCGGGGTCCGCTCGACGACCGGCACACCCACGTCTGGCTCGTCGACCCGTCTGGCCGCGGCGAGCCCCGCTGCCTCACCCCCGGCGAGTACGACGAGCAGGAGATCGCCTGGTCGCCCGACGGCGCCGAGATCGTCTTCCTCGGGGCCCGCCACCCCGGCCGGGGGCTCGACCCGGGCATCCAGGTGTGGTCGGTCCCCGCCGCCGGAGGCGACGCCACCGCGCTCACCGCGCCGGGACGGTGGAGCACCCCGAGCTTCGACCGGGCCGGGCGCCTCCACGTCGTCGGCCTCCCCGATGTGTGGTCCCACCCCGACGTGCTCCCGCTGTGGCGCCGCGAGCCGACCGGGGAGTGGACCTGCCTCACCGGAGACGTCGACCGCAACCTCGTCCCCGGATGGCCTGCCACCGCCCCCGCCGGGCCCCGGTGGCTCGACGACGGCACCGCGTTCTGCACCCTCGAGGACGGCGGCCGGGTCGGCGTCGTCCGGATCCTCCCCGACGGCGGCATCGAGGAGATCGTCGGCGGCGAGCGGGTCGTCACCGGGGTCGACCCGCGCCGCGACGGCACCGCGGCGGCGTTCGTCGCCTCCACCCCCACCGACCCCGGCGAGCTGTGGTGGTGGGAGAACGGCGAGGAGCGGCCCCTCACCGCCCTCCACGCCGCGTTCCGCGCCACGGCCCGGCTCGTCGCGCCGCGGCGATTCACCTTCACCCAGGAGGGGTTCACCATCGAGGGGTGGGTGTACCTGCCGCCGGGCGACGAGCAGGTCCCCCTCCTGCTGAACATCCACGGCGGACCCGCCTCCCGGTACGGCTACGGGTTCTTCGACGAGTTCCAGGTGTACGTCGAGGCCGGGTACGGGGTGGTCGCCGTCAACCCGCGCGGCTCCAGCGGGTACGGCGCCGCCCACGTGCGCGCCATCGTGGGCACCTGGGACGAGGAGCTGCCCCCGGACCTGCGGGACCTCCTCGCCGCGGTCGACGTCGCCCTCGCCCGCTTCCCCCGGCTCGACCCGGCACGTATGGGGGTCATGGGCGGCTCCTACGGCGGCTTCGCCACGGTGCGGGTCCTCGCCGCCGACGGCCGGTTCCGCTCCGCGGTGGCCGAACGCGGCCTGTACGCCTGGAGCTCCTTCGTCGCCACCTCCGACATCGGTCCCTGGTTCGGACGGACGTACCTCGAGGTCGACCCCCCCGAGGGGTGGCCCACGCTGTGGACGGCGAGCCCGCTGGCGTACGCCCACCGGATCACCACGCCGACGCTCGTCATCCACGCCGAGGAGGACCTGCGCTGCCCCGTCGAGCAGGGGGAGCAGCTCTTCGCCCTCCTCTGGCGACGCGGCGTCGCCACCGAGCTGCTCCGCTTCCCCGGCGAGGGCCACGAGCTGTCCCGCTCCGGCTCACCCCGGCATCGGGAGGAGCGGTTCGCCGCCATCCTCGAGTGGCACGGCCGGCATCTCGGCCCCTGAGCCGGCCCCGGTCGGCGCAGCATCCCATCCGGCGTGCCAGAATCGGGGTATGGAAGCCACGAAGAACATCTGGATGGACGGCACGATGGTGCCGTGGGAGGACGCCACGATCCACGTGCTGTCGCACGGGCTCCACTACGGGACGGGCGCCTTCGAGGGTATCCGTGCTTACGAGACCACGCAGGGAACCGCCGTGTTCCGCCTCACCGACCACATGACCCGTCTCGTCCGCTCCTGCAAGGCGCTGGGGATCCCCCTCGAGTGGTCCGTCGCCGACCTCGTCGACGCCGCCAAGGAGCTCCTCCGGGTCAACGGCCTCGCCGGCGGGTACATCCGCCCGATCGTCTTCTACGGCACCGGCAGCATGGGGCTCAACCCGGCGGGCGCCGCGGTCCGCACCGTCATCGCCGCCTGGGAGTGGGGCGCCTACCTGGGGGAGGAGGGCATCCGCAACGGCATCCGCGTCGCCGTCTCCTCCTGGCGGCGCATCGACCAGTCCTCGTTCATGCCGAACGCCAAGGTCACCGGCGGGTACGTCAACAGCGTCCTCGCCAAGCAGGAGGCCCTCGCCGGCGGGTACGACGAGGCGATCCTCCTCAACACCGACGGCTACGTCGCCGAGGGCAGCGGCGAGAACCTCTTCCTCGTGCGCGACGGCGTCGTCCACACCCCGCCCGTCGCCGCCGGCGTCCTCGACGGCATCACCCGGCGCTCCGTCGACACGCTCCTGCGTGAGGACGGCCTCACGGTGGTCCCCACGACCATGACCCGCACCGACCTCTACTACGCCGACGAGCTGTTCTTCACCGGCACCGCCGCCGAGGTGACCCCCATCCGGGAGGTCGACGGGCGGCCGGTGGGGGAGGGGCGGCCCGGTCCGGTGACGCGGCGGGCCCAGGAGCTCTTCATGGGCGCCGCCACCGGCACGCTCGACCTCCATCCCGAGTGGCGGGAATTCATCTGATCGTCCCCGGCCGCGTACCATGACGGCCCCCGACGCCGGAAGGACACGATGGGTCAGCAGCCGAACCTCGAACTCGACATCTCCGTCCTCCCCCGCCCGGAGTCGACCACGCCGCCGGCCCGCTCGTGGAAGCCGGGCCGTCCCGGGGAGCTGAACGGGCCCGGGGACGTCCCCCGGGGGGGCCTGTACGGGAACCCGGGACCGGATCCGGGCTACGCGGCGAGACTCGTCGCCGGCCGGGAGTTCCCCCTCGCCGTCAACGAACACCGCGCCGACACCGCCGCCGCGCTCCGCGCCCTCGTCGGCGCCCGAGCCTCCCGGCTGGGTCGGGCGCCGCTGCGTGGCGACGTCGACGCCGCCATGGCGATGCTCGGACTCGACCCGGAGGGACTCCCCGACGAGGTCCTCGTCGCTCTCGAGGTGCTCCGGGTCACGCGGTTCGGCGGCTTCGCCCACGACCCGGAACGGGTCCAGACGTTCCTCGCCGGCGTCCCCGAGGACCTGCTCGTCGCCGACCTCGCCACGATCCGTCGCCGGACCGCCGCCGGGGACGGGCTCGCCCGGCGGTGACCGACCGTCGCGGGCCCGGCGTCGACGTCGCGCTGCCGCTGCCGCCGGGCGCGACCCTTCCCGCGTTCCACATGCCGTGGTGCTTCGGCTGTGGCCCGGAGAACCCGCATCAGATGGGTGTGACGCCCCGCATCGTCGGCGACGAGGTCGTCGCCGACCTCCACTTCGACGAGCGGTTCCACGGCGGACCGGGGCTCGTGCACGGCGGCGCCATCGCCGCGTTCCTCGACGACCTCCTCGGCTTCGTTCCCATGGCCCACGGCATCCCCGCGGTGACCGCCGAGCTCGACGTYTCCTACCGGCGGCCCGTGCCGCTGCGTCACCACGTGCGGGGGCGGGGCTGGCTGACGGGACGCGACGGACGCAAAGCCTGGGCGAGAGGCGTCGTCGAGGACGACGGCGGGCTCTTCGCCGTGGCGGACGCGCTCTTCGTCGCCGTCGAGCCGGAGCACTTCACCCGGGAGCTCCACCGTCTCACCCCCGAGCAGCGGGAACGGCTCGAGCGCCTGCACGCCACCCACGCCTACCCCACGGAGGGGCCATGAAGATCGTCCGGGTCGACACCGACGTCGACGACATCACCTACGGCGCCGTCGAACCGGAGGGGATCCGTCTCCACCGGGGATCCCCCTTCGTGGCCTGGGAGCCCACCGAGACCGTCGTCCCCTGGGATCGGGCGCGCCTGCTGGCGCCGGTCATCCCCACGAAGATCGTCTGCGTGGGGAAGAACTACGCGGCGCACGCCGCCGAGCTGCCCCGCCTCGGGGTTCCCGACGACCTGCCGCCCCACCCCATCATCTTCCTCAAGCCCCCCACCGCGGTGGTGGGGCCGCTGCAGCCGGTCCGGTACCCCCCCGACACCCACGACCTCCAGCACGAGGCGGAGCTGGCGGTCGTCATCGGCACGGTGACCCGTGACGTCGCCGCCGAGGACGTCGACGCCCACGTCCTCGGCTACACCGCCGCCAACGACGTCACCGCCCGGGACCTCCAGGCGTCCGACGGGCAGTGGACCCGGGCGAAGGGGTACGACACGTTCTGCCCGCTCGGTCCCGCCATCGACACCGAGATCGACCCCCGCGCCGGGCTCTCCGTCGTGTGCCGGGTCAACGGCGAGGTGCGCCAGTCCGGGTCGACCGCCGACATGATCTTCGGCGTCGGCGAGATCGTCTCCTTCGTCTCCCGGGTGATGACCCTCCTCCCCGGGGACGTCGTCCTCACCGGCACCCCTGCCGGCGTCGGCCCGGTCGAGCCCGGGGACCGGATGGAGGTCGACATCTCGGGCATCGGGGTCCTCGTCAACCCGGTCGTGGCGCCGTGAGCGTCCGGGTCCGCTTCGCGCCGTCCCCCACGGGCCACCTCCACGTCGGGAGCGCCCGCACCGCCCTCTTCAACTGGCTCTTCGCCCGCTCCCGGGGCGGCACCTTCCTCCTGCGCAGCGACGACACCGACCGGGAGCGCTCCCGGCCCGAGTTCGCCGCCGCCATCGTCGACGGGCTCCGCTGGCTCGGTCTCGCCTGGGACGAGGGCGTGGAGGTGGGAGGTCCCCACGCCCCCTACCGGCAGAGCCGGCGACTGACCCGGTACCGGGAGGTGGCGGCCGAGCTCGTCGCCGCCGGGCGCGCCTACCACAGCTTCGCCCCCGCGGAGGTCCTCGACGCCTTCCGCGCCGAGGCCCGGGCGGCCGGCACCGCCCCGGCGTACGACGGGCGGTTCGACCCGGGACCGGAGGAGGCGCGCCGGCGCCTCGCCGCCGGTGAGACCGCCACCGTCCGGTTCCGCGTCCCCCGGCCGGGACGCACCGTCTTCGTCGATGCCGTCCGGGGCGAGATGACCTTCGACCACGCCCAGATCGAGGACTTCGTGATCCTCCGCTCCGACGGGACCCCCACCTACCACCTCGCCTCCACCGTCGACGACGTCGACTTCGGCATCACCCACGTCATCCGCGGCGAGGACCTCCTCTCCTCCACCCCCAAGCACCTCCTCCTCACCACCGCCATGGGGGCCACCCCCCCCACGTACGCCCACCTCTCCCTCCTCATGGGGCCCGACGGCCGCAAGCTGTCGAAACGCCACGGCGACACCGCGGTGGCGACGTACCGGGAGGCCGGCTACCTGCCCGAGGCGTTCGTCAACTACCTGGCCCTGCTCGGCTGGTCACCCGGGGAGGACGAGACGATCGTGTCCCTGGAGGAGATGGCGCGCCGCTTCGACCTCGCCGACGTGTCCCGCAACCCGGCCATCTTCGATCCGGAGAAGCTCCTGTGGATGAACGGCGTGTACCTGCGGGAGCTCCCGGTCGAGGAGTTCGTCGCCCGGGCCCTCCCCTGGGTCGTCGCCGGACTGGGCCGGGAGCTCGACGAGGAGGAGCGACGCCGCTTCATGCGGATCGCCCCCCACGTCCAGGAGCGGACGAAGCTCCTCGCCGACGTCGCCGGGCAGGTCCGGTTCCTCTTCGTTCCCGACGTCGCCATCGAGGAGGCGGCGTGGCGGAAGGTGATGACCCCGGGAGCCGCCGGCGCCCTCGAGGGGGCCCTCGCCGCGCTGGAGCGCCTTCCGGAGTGGACCACCCCGGCGATCGAGACCGCCCTGCGGGGGATGCTGGCGGAGCGGGGCCTCTCGGCGCGCAAGGGGCTCCAACCCATCCGGGTCGCCGTCTCCGGATCGACGGTGAGCCCACCGCTGTTCGAGTCCCTCGAGGTGCTCGGCCGGGAGCGCACCCTGGCCCGGATCGACACCGCCCGGATGCGGCTCACCGCGGCGGGATGACCACCACCGGAGGGGCGCCGAGCGGGAACGCGGGCCCGCCGGGCCGGGTTGTCATTTCCCGATGAGGAGCCGTATCCTCGCGCCGCCTTCGGGGGTGGTGTAATTGGCAACACAGCGGGTTCTGGTCCCGTCATTGGGGGTTCGAGTCCTCCCCCCCGAGCGAACGGACGGCGCGGCGCGCCGTCCCTCCTCCGGCCCCGTCGTCTAGCGGCCTAGGACGCTGGCCTCTCAAGCCAGTAACGCCGGTTCGAATCCGGTCGGGGCTACCGACCCGCCCCCTTCGGGGGCGGGTCGGCCGCGGGTCCGGGCCACGGGCCCGCACCCCACGGATCCTCGCCGAGGACCGCCGGCGGCACCGCCGGACGTCGCGGCGGGACCGGCCGCACCGGCCGGTACGGGGCCCCCGGCGCGGGCCGAGGATCCGCCTCCCCCCGGACGGGCCACATCGCCAGCGCCCGCTCCGCCATGGCGGTGATCGTCAACGAGGGGTTCACCCCCGGGTTGGCGCCCAGCGCGCTGCCGTCGACGACGTGGAGGCCGGGGTGACCGAACACCCGGTGGTAGGGATCGACCACCCCCCGCTCCGGCGACGANCCCACCGGCGCCCCACCGAGGAGGTGCGCCGTCGTGGGGATGTCGAGGAGCGCCTCGTTGAGGGCGCTCCCCGGATCGCCGCGCATCGCCGCGGCGGCGACCCGCGCCGCCTCGTTGGCGATCGGCAGGTACGTGGGCGGCGGCGGGCCGGTGTCGCTGCGGGAGGTGAGACGGGTCCCGAGGAGGCCCCGTCTCAGGAGGAGCCGGAGCGCGTTGTCGTAGGACTGCATGACGAGGAGCACCACGGTGCGCTCCGACCAGCGCCGCACCGAGAGGGAGCGGMRGAACCGCACCGGATGCGCCAGGACGGCACCGAGAAACCGGAGCGGCCGGGGTACGGCGCCACCGCCGTCGGTGAGGACCGTCCCGAGCAGGCCCATGAGGTTGCTCCCCTTGGGGTAGCGCACCGGCTGGACGTGCGTGCGAGGCTCGGGATGGATCGAGGAGGTGATCGCCACCCCCCGGGAGTAGTCGACGGCGGTGTCGCGGGCGGTGGCCCCGAGGATCACCTCGGAGTTCGTCCGGACGTGCTCCCCGAGGCGGGGCGAGAGCCGGGTCAGCCGCCCCCGGGCCCGCAGGGTGAGGAGGAGGCGGGTCGTCCCGAGGGACCCGGCGGCGAGGATCACCTCCGCGGCGGTGAAGACGCGCCGATCGCGCCGGAGCCAGGCCCCCGGGCGGCGGGTCGTCACCCGGTACCCGCCGTCGGGGAGGGGCTCGAGATCGACGACCTCCCGCTCCGGATGGACGGCGGCGCCGGCCCGCTCCGCCAGGTAGAGGTAGTTGCGGTCGAGCGTGTTCTTGGCGTCGAAGCGACACCCGACCATGCATCCGCCGCACTCGCGACACCCCGTCCGCGGCGGCCCGGCGCCGCCGAAGTACGGGTCGGGGACGGTGACGCCCGGGGCCCCGAAGAACACGCCCACCGGGGTGGGCTCGAAGGTGTCCTCGACGTCGAAGTGGCGGGCCACGACCCGGAGCACCGCGTCGGCGGGGGTGTCGTGCCGGCGGCGGGTGACCCCGAGCATGCGCCGGGCGAGACGGAAGAACGGCGCCAGCTCGCGACGCCAGTCGGTCACGTCGCCCCACTGCGGATCCGTGTAGAAGGCGTCGTGCGGCTCGTASAGGGTGTTGGCGTACACGAGGGAGCCGCCGCCGACGCCGGCGCCGGAGAGGACGAGGGCGTGGCGCAGCAACGTGATCCGCTGGATGCCGCGCATCCCGAGCCGGGGGAACCAGAGGAAACGGCGTAGATCCCAGTTCGTGCGGGGGAGGTCCGCCGCGGTGAAACGGCGGCCCGCCTCGAGGACGCCGACGCGGTACCCCTTCTCGGCGAGCCGCAACGCGCTCACGCTCCCGCCGAACCCGGACCCGACCACGACGACGTCGTACGCGGTGCCCGAGGGGGAGGCGGCGGTGCGCCGGCGGGTCAACTGTTCCCGTAGACGGGGAGCGCGGCGCCGTTGATGACCCCGGACCGGGGGCTGGCGAGGAAGTCGATGACGGCGGCGATCTCCGCCGGCTTCGGCCAGTTCACGTAGTCGGCGTAGGGGAGCGCCGCCCGGGTGGCCTCGGTGTCGATGACCGACGGGAGGAGCGCGTTCGCGGTGATGTTCGTGTCGGCCAGCTCGTTGGCGACGGACTTGGCGAGGGCGACGACGCCGGCCTTCGCCACGTTGTAGGCGGCCTGCCCCGGCGGGGCGTCGAACGCCTGCCGGGACCCCATGAGGATGATGCGGCCCCACGGGCTCGGTCGCATGTGGGGGATCGCCGCCCGCACCGTGTAGAACGCGGAGCGGAGGTTGAGGTCGAGCATCCGCTCGAAGCGCAGGTCGTCGGTCTCCTCGACGTCGCGACCGCCGGCCCACCCGCCCACCAGGGAGCAGAGGACGTTGATGGGCCCGAACGTGTCCGCCACCTCCTGGAGGAACTTCGTGATCGCCTCCGGCTCGGTGGCGTCGATCCGGCGCAGCATGAGCTCGTCCTCGTCGAGACCGAGCTCGTCCTCGACGCGGGTCGCCTCCTCGGGCAGGAGGTAGGTGACGGCGAGGCGGAACCCCCGGGCGACGAGGAGCGGCAGGAGCGCTCGCCCGACCGAGCCGGTCCCCCCGGTGACCACGGCGACGTGCTGCTCGTTCATCGGGTCCACCCTAGCTGGGCCGTCCGCGGCTCCGGTTCCTCTCCACCTCACACCGCGGGGGAGGACGCGGCCGGCGGCAGCG
>AMFO01000004.1_pt1 | contig 13748 bp, 12 predicted proteins | sample 552608 | NCBI WGS metagenome assembly AMFO01 (sample SAMN01893955, study PRJNA167987) | microbial mat metagenome | biome: hydrothermal vent | place: USA: Loihi, Hawai'I | collected 2003-05-01
GCCTCGCCGTCGCCCGTCATGGCCGCCACCGCCGCCGACCCCCGGGTTGCCGAGACCGTCGCCTTTCCGAGCGGCGGGCTCCAGCCGACGCCCGAGCGGGGCGTTCCGGCGCCCGTCGAGCGCAGCCGCCTCGGCTTCGCCCAGGGCTGGCGGTATTACGGCGTCCTGCACGGTGTCCACTACCGTGGCGCCGAGGGTCCGGACGGGCTCGAGCCGTGGTGGACGGCCGACGCCGCCCGCCGTCTGGCCGGATCCTCCCCGGAGCGGCTCGCCCACGCCGCCCGTCACCTCGGCATCGCCTACCTGCTCCGCTCCCGGCGGCTCCCGGCGGGCGCGGACGTCGCCGCGGTGACCGCCATCCGGGCGGCGGGCGCGGAGGTTCTCGTCCACCGGCTTACACGGCCGGCGCCCGCATGCTGGATGGCCGCCCGTGAGATCGCGGTCCCCTCCCGTGCCGCGGCCTGGCACCAGCTCGAGGATGCGGCCAGCCGGCCCGGCGCCGACGCGGTCGTCCTGGCGCCGGCGAGCGGCGTCCGGAGCCACGGCCCGGGCTCGGCGAGGCTCCTCGCCCGCTCGCCCGCCTCGTGGCGGGTCGCCACGTCGAGCGCCGGCGCCGGCCTGCTGGTCCTCGACGCCGCCTTCTCCCCCTCCTGGATCGTCCGCGTGGACGGCCGGCGGACGGCCCCTGTTCTCGTCAACCTGTGCCGGATCGGGGTGCGGGTCCCCCCGGGCGATCACCGGGTGACGCTCACCTGGTCCACCAGGCCCTTCGGCACCGGGCTCCTGCTCGCAGCCTTCGGCTGGACGATCGTTGGCTGGCTCGGGCTCATCGCCGCCAGAGATCGGCGTCGGCCTCCCAGTGATGCGCCGGGGCCCAGACGCCCGGCCAGTCCACCGGGCCGGTGACGCGCAGGCGCCCGGCCTGGCACCAGTAGTCGTAGGCCAGGCCGCCCCTGGCATGCACGGCCGCGTCCAGGGAATACTCGCCGGGCGCCAGGTCGAGCGAGGGATAGGTGCAGCGCACCTCGCCCGAGGCCGCGAGGCGCCGCGGCTCGAGGCCGTCGAGGAGCGTGTTGTGGCCGCCCACGTGGACGCCGTCGGTTCGGTGCCAAGCGAGGCCGAAGACGAAGTCATCGACCGGCCGGTTCACCCGGTAACGGATGTGGACCGTGCAGTCGGCGCCCGACGGCACCACCCTCATCGGCACTCCACCCGAGGAGACCTCCACGGAGACGATCTCCACGTCCCCGGTCCCCCACCGTTTCCCCGGCTCGACGACGCGCACCTCCGGCGCCTCCCGCTCCCCGCCCTGCTCGGCGCCGGCCACGTCGCTCCGGTAGCGGGCCACCACGGCGTCCGGGCTGCCCTCGGCCACCACCCGCCCCGCGCGCAGGTAGTAGGCTCGGTCGGCGAGATCGGCCACCAGGTCGAGGTCGTGGGAGACGATGACCAGGGTGACGCCCTCCCGCCGCATCCTGGCGATGCGGTCCAGGGAACGCCGGGTGAAGGCGGCGTCGCCCACTGCCAGCACCTCGTCGATGAGCAGGATGTCGGGGTCGGCGGCCACCGAAACCGCGAACCCGAGGCGGACGTACATGCCGGAGGAGTAGGTCTTCACCGGCTGGTCGATGAACCCGCCGATGTCGGCGAAGCGCACGATCTCGTCGAGCTTCGCCTCCACCTCGGCCCGGGAGAGGCCGAGAAGCATGCCGTTGATGAGCACGTTCTCCCGCCCGGTGATCTCCGGGTGAAATCCGGCGCCGAGCTCAATCAGGGCGGTGACCCGGCCCTCGACGTCGATCCGTCCCGAGGTGGGCTTGAGGATACCGCTGATGAGCTTGAGCAGGGTGGACTTCCCGGACCCGTTGGGGCCGACCAGGGCCACCGCCTCGCCCGGGGCGACCTCGAGGTCCACCGCGTCCACCGCCGTGAAGGCCTCGGCCGGGGCCAGGCCGCGCACCAGGTCGCCGTGGAGGAGGGCGCCCTTGAGGCTGTGCAGGCGGCCCCGCCGGGCCATCCGGCGGTACACCTTGCTCACCCCCTGGAGCCGGATGGACCCCTTCATACGGCCTCCACCAGGGTGTCCCGCAGGCGCCCGAAGAGCCAGGCGCCGATCAGCCACGTCACGACGCCGGTGGCCACGGCGATGGCCCAGTCCAGCGGCGGGGCCATCCGGCCGGCGAACGCCAGGCTGCGATAGACCTCGACCAGGCTGGCCATCGGGTTGAGCCGGAGCAGGCGCCGCAACCACTCGACGTGCAGCCCGTCGAGGGTGTAGATGATCGGGCTGCCGAAGAAGAGCAGGTTGAGCAGGTTGGCGACCAGGTCACGGATATCCCGGAAGTGCACCGCCAGCGCCGAGATCACCAGCGCCAGCCCGCCCGTGGTGAGGATCCAGGGAACCAGCGCGAGGGGAACCAGGAAGACCGTCCACGGGAACGGGTGCCAGCCCAACGCGGCGCAACCGGCCAGGGCGGCGAGGAGCACCGGCAGGGCGAGCAGGTGGTGCACGAGGTGGGCGAACACCGTCACCGCCGGAAAGATCTCGGCCGGGCAGACCACCTTGGCCAGGAGCGGGCCGTTGTCCACCAGCGTCACGGCCGCGTCCAGCAGCGCCCCGGAGAAGAAGAGCCAGGGCAGGAGGCCGGCGAAGAGGAAGAGCGCATAGGGCTCGGCGCCCGACATCCGCGGCTTGAACACCGTGGTGAAGACCACGGCGTAGACCGCGAGCAGCATGAGGGGGTTGAGCAGCGACCAGAAGTAGCCGAGGATCGAGGCCCGGTACCGCGCCGCCAGCTCCCGGCGGACGAGGACGGCCACCAGGGCGCGGTGCCGCCACAGGAGGCGGAAGACGTCCATGTTCAGGCGCTCCGCCCCCGGCGGACGAGCCGTGCGAAACCCGCGGCCCGGCCGCCTCCCTCGGCTCGATCCGCCATGGACCGCCTACTTCGCCGGTCCGAGAAGATCCTGCACCTGGCGCAGGATCCGCGCGCGCTCCTGCTTGAGGAAGTGCTCGTAGCTCACCACCTGGCCATCGTTGACGATGAACATCTTCGGGTAGTGCTTCACGTTGCCGTAATCGTCGAACAGGATGGGGCCGGTCACGCCCTTGAACTCGCTGATGCCGAAGTGCATGGCCTTCTGGATCTCGTCGGTTTCCGGCGGCTTGGCGATGGTCATCACCTTGATCACCAGCCGCATGGCGTCGTACCCGTGGGCCGCGAAGATGTCCGGGGCGCGCTGGTAGGTGTCCATGTAGCGGCGCACGAACTGCTGGATGAACGGATCGGTCGACGTCCGGTCGAAGGGCGGCAGCGGCAGGAAGACGCCGTTGGCCAGCTCGCCGGCCTTGGGAATGCTGTTGCCGGTGTAGAACGCCGACGTCGTCATGATCCGGCCCGGGTAGCTGTTCTCGCGCAGGTAGCGGAGGACGTCGACGATCTCCTTGGCGTAGCCGATGATGTAAACCGCCGCCGGCTTCTGCTTGAGGTAACGGCCGGCCTCGGCCTGCCACCCCTTCTGCTCCACCGTCACGGTGCCGATGATCTTGCCGCCCAGCGTGTCCACGTACTGGTGCTTGAACTCGGGCCTGATGCCGTTGGCGTAAGTCGAGTCGCCCGCGAACACCAGGGTCGTCTTGGCCTTCAAGGTGTCGTAGAGGAACTGGCCCGCACGCCCGCCTTCCAGCTCGTCGGACGGGTAGATGCGGAAGAAGAGCTTGCTCTGCTTGGCCAGGCCCGGCGCCGATGCCGAAGGCGAGAGGCAGACCACGTTGAGTTTCTTCAGCTCCGGCAGCAACGCCCGCGCCTCGTCACTGGTGGCGCCGCCGATCACCATCTTCACGCCGCGCTTGTGGACCATCCCGGCGAGCTCGGTCACCTCCCGCTGCGGGCTCGACTCGGTGTCCGCCCACACCACCTCGAACCCCTGCGGCAGGGCACGCTTCTCCCGCGCCTCGGCGAGGGCCACGCGGATGCCGCTCTCCAGGGACTCGCCGTAGCTGCTCGCCTCCCCGGTGCGGGGCAGGAGAATGCCGACCACCGGCTTGCTGCCGCACGCCGCCAGCCCCGTCGCAAGAAGCAGCGTGCAACCGACCCTGGCCACGTTCTTCCAGTCCATGCTCGCACCTCCCCCAACGGTCCATTGTGAAGAGTAGCACATTGCCCCCGCCCCCGCGCGCCCTCGGCTCTTCCCGCTTCGCCGTTGCGAGGCGCCGTGAGACAGGGCAGCTTCGCTGCCCGCTGTCGAACGGCGTCCCGAGCGCAGGCCCGCCAGGGCCGGAGCGAAGCGCCGTGAGACAGGGCAGCTTCGCTGCCCGCTGTCGAACGGCGTCCCGAGCGCAGGCCCGCCAGGGCCGGAGCGAAGCGCCGTGAGACAGGGCAGCTTCGCTGCCCGCTGTCGAACGGCGTCCCGAGCGCAGGCCCGCCAGGGCCGGAGCGAAGGGAGCCCCTCACGCGGGGAGCGCGCCACGGAGCAGTGGCCGGCGCGCTCCAACGCTGTGAGGGATGGCCGCGTCGCGTGCCTGCGGCACGCTCCTCGCCATGACAAAAAGGGGGGATGCAACGCCCTTGCCTCCTCACGGCGACAGCGAAGGTGACCCCAGAAACGGTCCTGCGGCGGGCGGGGGCGGGCGCGGAAGGAGGCGCCGTGACACCGGGCGGCTTCGCCGCCCATGGTGGAACGGCGTCCCGAGCGAAGGCCCGCCAGGGCCGGAGCGAAGGGAGCTCATCACGCCCGGAGCGCTCCCCGCAGCAGTGGGCAGCGCGCTCCAGGGCTGTTAGGGATGGCCACGTCGAGCGCCTTCGGCGCTCTCCTCGCCATGACAGGGCAAAGGATGCTCCCAACGGACGCGGCCGCAGGCCGCCGGGGCGTGAGGCGAGGGCCGACGCGACCCGCAGGGTCGCGGAGGCCGGAGCCGAGCGCCCCAAGGGACGCCGCCGCAGGCGGCGGGCCCATGGCCGCGCCGGGGCGCCGGGATCCTTCTCCCAGCGCGCTCCAAGGCTGTCAGGGATCGCCACGTCGCCGGGCTGCGCCCGGCTCCTCGCGATGACAGCGCAAAGGGTTCTCCCAATGGCACGGTCCTCGGGGTGGCGTGCGCGCATGCGAAGCTGCGCTTCGCGCGCTTACGCCACCTCGCCATGACGGTCCGGTTTACCCGGACCGTCACTCCCGGAGCAGGTCGAAGACCGTGCGCCGGTCGAGGCCGAGGCGGGCGGCCGTCCAGCGGAGCGCCTCGGCCCGGGCCATGCCGCGGCGCACGGCCTCCGCGTACACGGCGCGGACCAGGCCGGCGTCCACGTCCTCCGACGCGCCGCCGGCCGGCCTGCCGGCGGCCGGACCGACCACCAGGATGTACTCGCCCCGCGCTTCACGGCCCGCCTTGTCCCCGGCGATCTCGCCCAGGCTGCCCGTCACGGCCCGCTCGTGGCGCTTGCTGATCTCGGCCAGCAGCGTCGCCGGGCGGTCGGCCCCGAGCCCCTCGGCCAGGGCCCGGATCTCGGCCTGCAGGCGGTGCGGTGAAAGCGGGATGACCAGGGTCCACGGCACCCGCGCCAGCTCGGCGATCCGGCGCGCCCGCGGCCCGGCCCGCTGGGGCAGGAAGCCGGCCAGGGTCGCCGGCAGCGGCGGCTGGCCGGACGCTGCCAGCGCCGCCGCGAAGGCCGACGGGCCGGGCACGCTGAGCACCGCCACGCCACGCTCCCGCGCCATGCGTACGAGCTCGAAACCGGGGTCCGACAGCACCGGCGTCCCGGCGTCGCTCACCAGGGCGACGGCKGCGCCGTCCGCCAGGCGCTCGAGCACGGCCGCGGTTCGGGAGGCCTCGTTGTGCTCGTGGAAGCTCAGGAGGCGTCCGGCCGCGGGGATCCCGAAGTGGCTCAGCAGGCGCCCGGTCCGGCGCGTGTCCTCGGCCAGGATCAGGTCCACATCGGCAAGCACGGCCCGAGCACGTTCCGAGAGATCGTCGAGGGACCCGATCGGGGTCGCCACCAGCCACAGCCGGCCCCCTCCGCCGGCCGCCCCTGAGGCCGCCGGCCGCGGCAGCTCCCGCCCGTCCTCTCGTCCCGCGCCCGCCATCGGTCCCTCCCCTCCCGGAGGATGTCCTATCATCGCCGGGTGAACAGCTCCCGCCGCAGCCCCGGCCGGCCCCGGCGCCGGCCGTCCCCCGGCCGCATCCTAGCAGCCGCTGCTCTCCTCGTGGCCGTGGCCGCCGCCTCCCGGGCGCGGCCGGGCCCGGCGACGTCCCGGCGCACGCTGGTGGACCGCGTGGTGGCCGTGGTCGGGCGGACGCCGATCCTCGAGAGCGACATCACGCTGGCGCGACTGTGCCATCTCATCCCCCAGCCCCGGGGCGGGCCCGCCGTCACCCGGTCCAAGCTGGTGCGGGCGCGGGTGCGCCTGGAGGTCCAGTACCGCGACCTCGATGCCTCCGGCACCGTCTACCGCCTGAAGATCGCCGCCGACAGGACCTTCGACGATCTCGTCCGGCGGGCGGGCGGCATGGAGGCGTTGGGCCCCGAGCTTGCCGCCAACGGCCTCGGCTGGACCGACGTCAAGGACCTGGCGCTCGAGGTGGCGGCGGTCAACGCCTACGTCGAGCAGCGTCTCCGGCCCCAGGTCCGGGTCACCATGGCCGAGATGCAGACCACCTACCAGCAGACCTTCGCCCTGGAGATCACCGCCCAGGGCGAGACCCCGCCGCCGCTGGCCGCCGTCCGCGACCGCCTCCACCGCCTGCTCGTGGAACGCAAGCTCAACCGGCTCATCGAGCGCTGGACCGAGGAGGCCCGCTCCCGCCTCGACGTGATCATGCTCCATCCCTGAGCCCGGAGCGGCTCAGCTCCCACGCCCGCCGCGCTCCAACACGAGGACCCGCTCGCAGCCGCCGAGATCGCGCACCCGCCCGACGACGTCCAGGCCGTTCCGGGCGGCCAGCTCGGCGACCGGGCCGGCCTGTTCCTCCCCGAGCTCGAGCACGGCCCGGCCGGTGGACGCCAGCAGGCGCGGCAGGTCGGCCGCCAGCCGGGTGAGGAGGCGCAGCCCGTCGCCGCCGCCGTCGAGCGCGAGCACGGGGTCGTGGCGCACCTCCACCGGCAGGCGGGAGACCGCCGACGATGGGATGTAGGGCAGGTTGGCCACGATCAGGCCGAACCCGCCGGCGAGCGCGGCGCCGAGATCGCCGCGGACGAGGCGGACCGCCGCCTCCAGCCGCGCCGCGTTGCGCCGGGCCACGGCCAGGGCGGCGGCGGAAACGTCCACCGCGATCACCTCCCAGGCCGGGCGCTCCAGCGCGAGGGTGACGGCGAGGCAGCCGGAGCCGGTGCCCACGTCGAGAACCCGCGCCGGGCCGGCCGGGCCGAGCTCCAGCGCCGCGGCCACCACCAGCTCGGTCTCCGGACGCGGGATCAGCACCGCCGGCGAGACCAGCAGCTCGCGCCCCCAGAACTCGCACCGCCCGGTGAGGTGGTGGGCGGGGACGCCGTCCGCGCGGCGGCGCAGCCAGTCCCGGTACCGCTCGAGCACCACCGCCGGCACCTCGGCGTCCGGCTCCAGCCGGAGGCGGGTCTCGTCCAGGCCCCAGGCGCGGGCGAGCAGCCAGCGCGCCTCCCGCGCGGGATCGGGGATCCCGGCGCGGCGGGGCAGGCTCCGTGCGCCCAGGGCCAGCGCCTCGGCGGTCTTCACGGCGCCATTGTCTCCCGCCTTGCGGCCCGAAGGCCAGCGAACCATATTGAAACGCGGGGCCCGGCATGCGAAAAACCCTGACGAAGCTGCTTCGCCAGGCGGCCGCCGCCAACCCGGGGTCGCCGTTTTCGGTGCAGTTCCCGGATGGGACCGTGGAACGCTTCGGCCAGGGACCGCTCGTGGTCGGCGTCGCCTTCGGCACCGAGGAGGCCCTCAAGAACACCGTCGCCAGCGGCTTCCTCGGCTTCGGCGAGGCCTACATGGCCGGCGAGATCGAGGTCGAGGGCGACTGGGACCACCTCTTCCGGGTGGGCATGGGCACCCGCCTCCGCCACGTCAAGCTTCCGCCGGCCACCCTGGCCCGGTTCGCCCTCACCCGCCTGCGCACCCGCGACACGAGGCGCCGCTCCCGCGCCAACATCAACCGCCATTACGACCTCGGCAACGACTTCTACCGCCTCTGGCTGGACGAGSGCATGACCTACTCCTGCGCCTACTTCGCCACCCCGGACACGCCGCTGGAGGCGGCGCAGGAGGCCAAGCTCGAGCGCATCTGCCGCAAGCTCCGCCTCGCTCCCGGCCAGCGCCTGCTCGACGTGGGTTGCGGCTGGGGATCGCTGCTCATCCACGCCGCGCGCCACTACGGCGTTCACGCCGTCGGCTGCACGCTCTCCGAAAACCAGGCCGAGCTCGCCCGCGAGCGCGTCCGCGAGGCCGGCCTGGCCGACCGGGTCGAGGTGCTGCTGGCGGACTACCGCGAGGTCRGGGGCAGCTTCGACCGCTGGGTCTCCGTGGGCATGGCCGAGCACGTGGGCAAGTCCTTCCTCGGCGTCTTCGTCCGCCACATCCGCCTCCGCCTGCGGCCCGGCGGCATCGGGCTTCTGCACTTCATCGGCAAGGACCGGCCGACCTTCGGCGACCCCTGGACGCTGACCTACATCTTCCCGGGCGGCTACCTGCCGGCCCTGCCGGAGACCCTCTCCCACCTGGGACGGCACGGTCTGCGGACCGTGGACGTGGAGAACCTCCGTCCCCACTACGCCCTCACCCTGGACCGCTGGCGGGAGCGCTTCGAGGCCCACGTGGACGAGATCCGCGCCATGTACGACGAGCGCTTCGTCCGCATGTGGCGCCTCTTCCTGCTCTCGTCGGCGGCCGGCTTCCGTTACGGCGACATCCGCGTCTTCCAGATCCTGTTCAGCAACGGCGCCACCGACGAGCTGCCGCTCACCCGCGAAGAGCTGATGGCGCCGCCGCCGCGCCCCTGAAGCACCGGCTCACGGTGCTGTGGCGTCGATCTCCTGCTTGAGCCGCTCCGCCTGGAAGTGGGTGATGAGGGGATCCAGGATCAGGTCGAGGTTGCCGTCGAGGATCTCCTGCAGCCGGTGCACGGTGAGGCCGATGCGGTGGTCCGTGACCCGGCCCTGGGGAAAGTTGTAGGTGCGGATCTTCTCGGAGCGATCGCCGGTACCGATCTGGCTGCGGCGGCTCTCCGCGCGTTCCCGGGCCTGTTCCCGTTCCTGGATCTCCTTCAGCCGGGCCTTGAGCACGCGCAGCGCCTTGGCCTTGTTCTGAATCTGGGACTTCTCGTCCTGGCAGGAGACCACGAGCCCGGTCGGGACGTGGGTCACGCGGACCGCCGAGTAGGTGGTGTTGACGCTCTGGCCGCCCGGACCCGACGAGCAGAAGCGGTCGATGCGGAGGTCCTTCTCGTCGATGGTGACCTCCACCTCCTCCGCCTCCGGGAGCACCGCCACGGTGGCGGCCGAGGTGTGGATCCGGCCCGAGGACTCGGTGGCCGGCACGCGCTGTACCCGGTGCACCCCGGACTCGTACTTGAGCCGCGAGTAGACCCGCTCGCCCTCGATCATCCCCACCGCCTCCTTGATGCCGCCGAGACCGGTCTCGCTGACCTCGGTGAGGGAGAGCTTCCAGCGCCGGCTCTCGGCGTAGCGCTGATACATGCGCAGCAGCTCGGCCGCGAACAGGGCCGCCTCCTCGCCGCCGGTGCCGGCGCGGATCTCGAGGATCACGTTGCGGCGGTCGTTGGGGTCCTCCGGCAGCAGGAGGAGCTTCAGCTCCCGGTCCAGCTCCTGGAGCCTGGCCTCGAGCCCCGCCACCTCCGCCGCCGCCAGCTCCCGCATCTCGGGATCGTCGGCGCCGGCCAGGACCTCCCGCGCCCCGTCGCGCTCCGAGAGCACCCGGCGGTACTCCTCGTACGCCCGCACCACGGGGTCGAGCTCCGCCAGCTTCACCGCCACCTCCCGCGAGCGCACCGGGTCCACGGCCACCGCCGGGTCGGCCTGCTCCTCGCGCAGGGCGCGGTGGCGGGCGACGATCTCTTCGAGACGACCGAACATCGAACCTTCCGATCAAAAACCCCGTACGGACCAGGTGGTCGGCACGGGGCGTCCGGAGGCCGCCGGGCGGCCGGGAGCGATCTACTTCTTCTTGGCGTTCTGGCCGTTCTTGCCGTAGCGGCGCTCGAACTTCTCGACCATGCCGGCGGTGTCGACGAGCTTCTGCTTGCCGGTGAAGAAGGGGTGGCAGGCCGAGCAGATCTCCAGCCGCAGCTCCTTCTTGGTGGAGCGGGTCTTGAAGGTGTTGCCGCAGGCGCAACGCACCTCGACCTCGTGATACTGGGGATGGATTCCGGCTTTCATCTTGCACCTCACGGTGGCCTGTGGGCCACGGAACGCGCAGTATACCCGCAACGGCGCACCCTGACAAGCGCGGGGCCGGAACCGGAATGCCGGCCGGCGGCGGGCGGTTGCCCCGGGCGGACGCGAAGGAGCCTGCCACCATGACGGTTGAAGCCCTCGATCACCTCAATCTTTCCGTGGATGATTTCGACGCCACCGTTGCGTGGTACGGCCGGGTCTTCGGCTTCGAGCTCGTCGAGGAGGCCGTCACGGACGGCGTCCGCTGGGGGGTCATCCGCGCGGGATCCGCCCTGTTGTGCATCTACGAGCACCCCGGGCGCCGCTGCCTCGACCGCTTCGGGCTGGCCGAGCGGGGGCTGCACGGCCTCGCTCATTTCGGCCTGCGCATCACGGATGCCGACGCCTGGCTGGCCACCGTCGAGCGCGAGGGCGTGGAAATCCTGTACGGGGGTGAGATCCACTGGCCCCACTCCCGCGCCTGGTACATCAAGGACCCGACCGGCTACGAGATCGAGGTCGCCTGCTGGGACGGCGGCCGCATCGCCTTCGACCCCCGCTGATCCGCCCGCGCACGCAGCCTTGCCCGGGTGGGAGGGCTGGGATATGGTGGCGCCGGCCCGGACCCGAGCCCGGAGACGCCCCGGGGCCACGAGGGTCCGCGGCCCTCGAGGAGGTGGCGATGAGCAGGCGGACGGTGGTGACCATGCCCGGCGACGGGATCGGCAGGGTGGTGCTCCCCGAGGCCATCAGGGTGCTGGACGCGGTCGGTTTCGAGGCCGAGTACGCCGAGGCGGGCATCGGCTGGGAGCACTGGGTCAACGAGGGCAACCCCTTGCCCGAGCGGACCGTCGAGCTTTTGGCCGAGCACAAGGTCGGCCTGTTCGGCGCCATCACGTCGAAGCCCAAGGACCTCGCCGCCGCCGAGCTCAGGCCCGAGCTCAAGGACCGGGGCTTCGTCTACTTCTCGCCCATCGTCGGTCTGCGCCAGCGCTTCGACCTGGACATCTCCATCCGCCCCTGCATCACCTTCCCCGGCAACCCCCTGAACTTCATCCGCCGCGGACGCGACGGGGGCGTCGAGGAGCCGAGGATCGACGCCGTCATCTTCCGCCAGAACACCGAAGGCCTGTACTCCGGCGTCGAGTGGACCGACCCGCCGGCGGCCGTCCGCGCGGCTTTGGCCTCCCACCCCAAGTTCGAGCCCTTCGCCGGCGTCCCCGGCCCAGATCTCGCCATCTCCACCCGCATCTTCACCCGGGCCGCCTGCCGGCGCATCTGCGAGGAGGCCTTCGCCTACGCCGAGGCCCACGGGTACGACAGCGTCACCATCTGCGAGAAGCCCAACGTGCTCCGGGAGACCTCCGGCATGATGGTCGAGGAGGGACGCAAGGTCCACGAGCGCTACCCGCGGATCGCCCTCCGCGAAACCAACATCGACGCCCAGATGATGTGGCTGACCAAAAACCCCGAGCACTACGGCGTCATCGTCGCCGGCAACCTGTTCGGCGACGTCATCTCCGACGGCTTCGCCGGCCTCGTCGGCGGTCTCGGCTTCGCGGCCTCCGCCAACATCGGCCGCGAGGTGGGCGTCTTCGAGCCCACCCACGGCTCGGCGCCCAAGTACGCCGAGCTCGACCCGTCCATCGTCAACCCCGTCGCCATGATTCTCTCCGCCGCCATGATGCTCGACTGGCTCGGGGAGACCGACCGGGCCCGGCGCATCCGTGACGCCGTGGCCGCCGTCGTCGCGGAGGGCCGCGTGCGCACCTACGACATGCTCAAGCTCCCCGGCGGCCCGGAGGTCATCGCCCAGGGTGCGGCGACGACGACCCAGATGACCGACGCCATCGTCGAGAAGCTGGGGTAGGACCGGTCAGCAGCCGTGTCGAGGGTCGGGGAACACCTGCACCCGCGAGGACATCCGGCGAGCTTCTCGGAAGCGGTTACGCGCCCACCACGTCGGGGTATCGCTTAACGCTGCCCGTCGGCCTGCGGCCCAGGCCGAGGCGCTAGCTGCGGTTGCTTGCGGACCTGCGAGTCGAGCAGCTCCTGCTCCGTGCATGGCTCACCAAACGAGGCGTCAAAGTCGCAGTCCGGCCGCTCCGCGGGCTCGAGCAACAGCGGATGATCGGGCAGCGCACACGCATCCTGCCCGTAATACCCCAGCAGCGGCGCAGTAATCTCGTCACAGGCCTCGTTGAGCAGCGGCACGCCGCGCGCCACCGCATGCACGAGTAACAGCCGCTTACGGGTGTCCTCGTTCAACGACTCCCGCAGGAGCTTGATATCGACCGCACTGAGAAGGCCCTTCTGCCAGCGATCGGCGGTCGTGGTCCATTCGCGCCCGCCGTGCTCGAAGGTGAGCAGGATCTCGTCGTTCTCGGGCAGTCGGCCCTTCGCCATTGCCTCCATGCCGCCCTCGACGTGGGACGCCATGTCCGTGCCATACATTGGCAACGCGTAACGAACCTTGAAGACGTCCTTGGCGCCAGGGCTCCACCACAACGTCAACGCATTCTGTACCGTGCCGTCCTGGAAGTCGGATGTGGTCTCCCAACGGAAGCGCAGATGGTCTGGCGTCTTGAGATCCATGAGCACGATTGTGGTGCTGATCGAGGCCCCTTCCGAGGTGAGGGGTTTCTTACCGACAAGGTCTGAATACCATTCTCGGAAGATCACCGTCGCCTCCGGGCTCGACGAACCCAGGCGTCGCACAACCGCGGGCGGCAGACGCTTCGCCGCCAGCGCCTCGCGCAGGCTCCAGTGCGCGCGCCGCTCGATGGGATGGAGCCCCGCCGAAAAACCCGCGCTGGCGATTGCCGCGACAATGCCGGTGACAACGACGACGGCCGCCGCCGGGGTCAGCGCGGGCCGTCGCCTTTTCCCCCGGCCGGCAGCACGAGCCCGTGCCAGAGGGCCGGGCTCCGGGCGCAAGGCATTCGATCCACTCATCATGGTTCTCCTAAAGCTGTTACGAGCAAAAATCGGTCAAACAGTTGCCCTGGCACGCGTGAAGCTCGCTCAGGGCAAGGTTCTTGCACGCGAGCGAACGCCCGCAACGTTTGACATTCTGCTGGTACTCCGCGTCGCATTTATGCATGCACTGCTGACAGGGGTCAGGCTTCGAGCTGTCGCCCGTTCCTCCGCTGGTATCCCCACCGTTGTTACAATCCGAGTACGCCCAGCACAGGCTCCAGTCGGCCCAAGGGCACCACGACGGAAAGTTGCACCAGCCCTGAGGCATCGCTGCCCCCGCCGGCCGAGCCCAGGCCACGAATGCAAGAGCAAATGCGATGCCGAGCACGAGCACGATTCTACAGCGATCGGTGTGGCTTGTGACCGTCCCCAGGAGTCTCCTCTAGCTTGCGTTGGCCATGACTGTACCCCCTTTCGCGGATTCTTGGT
>AMFO01002312.1_pt1 | contig 13724 bp, 10 predicted proteins | sample 552608 | NCBI WGS metagenome assembly AMFO01 (sample SAMN01893955, study PRJNA167987) | microbial mat metagenome | biome: hydrothermal vent | place: USA: Loihi, Hawai'I | collected 2003-05-01
CACAAAGGGCAGCGTCTCGGCCGACACCTCGTCGTGGATCTGGGCGATGTGCCGCTGCTTGGTGCCGTCCACGTCGTAGGCCTCCGTGTGGACCACGTAGGCGGCCACCCGGGCGTCGGGGCGCAGCGCGATCTCGGCTCTCCCGATGACGCGGTGCAGGTAGAAGGCCGCGGTCACCGCGTCGATGTCGGTGCGATCCACCTGGCGAATTCGCTCCGCGGAGACGATGGGGTACTTGGAGAAGATGGCGTTGCCCAGGTGCATCCGCCCGAGGCCCTCACTGGGGACGTACCGGCTCGACCAGCTCTCGAAGTAGGCCGCGTAGTTCAGGGGCGTGTGATCCAGGATCCACGTCACCATGTCCACGTAGGCCGACCGGCGAGAGTTCACCTCGATCTCCTCCACCAGGAGCACGTCCGGATCCATCTCCAGCAGCAGCTCGGCGATGGCCTCCAGGTTCCCCTCCACCTCCTCCAGGCTCATGGAGACGCGGTCCCCCCAACAGTCGAACCAGAAGGGGATGCGACCCGCGCCGTACTTCACGTTCCAGGCCATCACCCGAAGCTGGGCCGGCGTGCCCGGCGCGGGCGGTTCCACCACGGTCGCGGCCCGGAACACCGGAACCGGCTCCCGGTCGAAGTCGAGGTCGTCCCAGTAGGGCTCGCACTGGGCGGCGGTCAAGGCCACCCCCAGCAGGAGCCCCAGCCAGGCGACCGGGCCCAGGCGACTTCGGTTTGTGCCAAGCTGCGTGCCCATCATCGCATCGCGCTCCTCTCTCCCTGCGCGCCGGGCGCTTCGCGCCGGGCCCAGAGACCGGATTGCCCGCGGACCCGTGCAGCGGCCGCGGGAGACGGCCACCCTAGCACCAAACTCCGCGCCTCGGATACCCGGTTGACACGTCATCGGTCCCCCCCTAGTTTCTCTGCGCCATGACGCAACGCAGCCGACGATCTCCCTCCCGAACCGCCCGCTCCCCAGCCCAGGCCGCGAAAGGCGCGCACGCTGCGCCCCCACGGCGCCGTCGCTGGAAGCTCAACCCCTTCGCCCGCAGGTGGCTCCGCAGCCCGAACCTGGGGGAGGACCCCTGGGGCCAGGAGGAGGTCGCCGCCTCGGGCTACGACTGGGAGGAGTGGTTCCCCCGCATGGCCGCCCAGGGCAAGCTGATCGACGCGGGCGGCGTCTGGGTGGACCGGTACCTGCTCACGGCCCACTTCCAGTGCGTTCCGGACCGCTGCATGCCCCGCCCCGGCCGCGGCCGCGCGCGGTGCTGCTGCGCAGACCTCGAGTGCGCGCTCTCCCACAGTGAGGCACGGCGCCTTCGGCGCCACACCCGCGCCTTGTGGGACTACATGCACGTCCGGGAGACCCGCCTGATCCAGCACTGCGCCCCCCCGGGACAGGGCGAGCGCCCCTTCTGGCTGGACGAGGAAGAGGAGAACCTGAACCGCCCCGACGACCGGTGCGTCTTCTCCGAGATCACCCCGGACGGCGCGCTGCGCTGCCGCCTGTACGCCTTCAGCGAGGAGACCGGCATCCCCCGCCGCGAGGTGCAACCCATGCCGTGCCGGCTGTTCCCGCTGGTGCTGCTGGACATGGAGGATGGCCGGCTCGGCCTCACGGTCATGGGGCCGCACAACTACCGGTACGTGCCCACCTGGCACCCTCGGGTCTTCCCGTGCCTGTCCGATCCCAGCCTCCCCTACCTGACCGAGACCTCGGCGCGGGACCTGGACTTCCTGTTTGGAGACGGGTTCGCCGCGCACCTCCGTGCCCTGCGCGAGGCCGGCGAAGGCCTGCCCGAGCGCCGGCGCAAGGGCGCCCCTCGGGGGCGGGCCGCCCGCGGGCGCCGGTCCCGACGCCAGACCACCTCCCGGCGCTAGAACGCCGACCCGGGACCTTCTTCCGGGGCGTGAAACGAGTCCCTCAGACCGCGGAGCGCCCGGGCATGTCTGCGGTTGATCAAACGTGGTTCTCGTCTTGTCCCCTGGGCAGCCCTGTGCTACCCCCTTCCGCGATGGCGGCGGTTTCGAGGCCATCGGCTGCGCCTGGGCCTCGGCGCGAAGGTCCGCTCCCCATCGACCGGTTCATGCCTTCGGAGCCCACACAGTCCCCTTCGGGCGCGGCCCACTGCGACCGGGGCGTTCCCCGCGCACGGCTCGGTCTGGCGACCCTCTGCCTCACCGCCCTGCTCGCGGGCTGCGTGGCCCCCTCGGATCGACCGTCCCAGCCCCCCCCGGCCCCGGCGAGCCCCCTGGCCCGCGCCGCCTGGGACTTCGTCCACCGGGCCGACTACGTCCCCCTGGTGGAGAGCCGCGGCGCAGCGCCCCGTGGCGCCCGGGTGACGCCGCCCCCTGCGCGGCCCAAGCCCGCCCCCCCGGTCGCCCACCCGAACCTCTTGCAGCTCCACCCGCCCCTGTCCGTGCAGCCCCTGGAGTCGGTCGGGAGCAGTGGCCACCCGCTGCTGTACGTCCCCTTGGATGTGGTGGCCGGCTACTACGCCACCGCCTGCCGGCCGGCCTACCTGGGCCTGTACCGCCAGGACGTGAAGGTGGGCTGGGAGCGTCATACCTGTGCGGTGGACCTTGCCGCGCGCCCCCCGCGCTTCACGCGCACAGTGCAGGGCCTTCGGCGACAGCGCGCCTTGGGCCCGGCACACATGCTGCGCTACGAGGAGACGCGCACCTGGGCCCTCAGCCCCCCGGGAGCGCTGATCTCTGCGGTGCGGGTGGAGCGGCGCGGCGCAGCGGTTCGCACCCGTACCCTGCGACGGGAGCAGGGCGCCTGGGTCTGGCGCCAGCGGCGCCAGCGCCCGGGCGCGCCGCCCCGAGAGGAGCGCCGCACCCTCATCGACGTCCACCTCGCCGCCCCCTCCAGCGATCTGGCGATCCGCCCCGCCCTGGTCACCGGCGCGCTCCCGCTCGGGCGGCCACGCCGCGTCTACCGACTCGACTTGCGCACCGGGCGCACCGACATGTGGCTGGTCCAGCTCCAGGCAACCGAGTCGCGTCGACTCCGGGGGGTGCGGGTGCGACTCCGGTCGCTTTCGTGGCTGCGGCTCCGGGACGAGGCGCAGTGGGAGACCACCTACGACGCCGCTGGATCGCCCCTGTTGACGGTGCCCGAGGAGGACGGCCTGCGGCGGGTGGCCGAGCGCGCCACCACCTACCGGCGCGGGGTCGGGCGCCGCCCCCTGTTCGCCCTGGGCGTGTTCTTCCCGGCTCCCAACGAGGATCTCGCCGAGCAGGAGGAGATCGACGCGCTCGAGGCCGTGCTGCGCGGCCCCGACCTGACCCGCTTTCAGCGCCCCCCCGGACAGCGCCTCACCCCGAAGGGCCCGGGGCGTGCCGTGCTGGAGGTGTTCACCGCGCCCTGGAAGAAGACGCCGCCCGCGCAACCCCTCTACCGGCTCCCGGTGCAGGACCCGCGGCGCGCCGCCTGGCTGGCGGACCGCCCCGACCTCCGAATCACCGATCCGCTCCTCGTGCAGACCGCGCGCGCGCAGATCCAGGGCCAGCGCAACGCCCTGCGCGCCGCCGTCGTCCTGGGACGCTTCGTGCACCGCCGGCTCCGCAAGCGCCTCACCTGGCGGTCCCTCCCCGCGCCGGCGCTGCTGCGGGCGGGCGCGGGGGACAGCGCGGACCACGCCCGGCTGCTGGTGGCGCTGTGTCGCGCGGTGGGGGTGCCCGCCCAGGCGGTGGGCGGACTGGTCTGGGAGCCCTCCCTGGAGTCCTTCGTGGTGGACACCTGGGTCGAGGTGGCCGCGGGCCCGGACGTGGTGGTTCCGCTCGACCCGGCACGCAAACAGTTCCCGGCCCAGGCCACGCACATCGCCCTGGGACCGCCAGAGGCGATCGCCTGGCAGGCGGCGGTCAGTCGGGTCACGGTGGCGCTTCCGCAGGAGGATCCCCCCTCAGAGCCGGATCCAGCCCCGTCGCCAGCGCCCGACGGCGGGGGGGCCGCAGGGGCCCGGAAGCACGCCGATGCCCCGGGCGCCGCAGGGAGTGCCCACGCCGCAGCACCATCGCGCCAGTGACGCCCCCGACGCCCCGCGCACAACTTGCATTCCCGTGCGAGGTATGCTCCCCTTGTGGATGGCACTGTAAAGAACGCTCGGCCCGGCCGCGCCCCCCCTACCGAGGGCGGAGGCAGTTCTGATCGCGGCGAGCGGGGGACCTGGAGCAGGGGACCTGATCGTGACCACAGAACAGGCAGATCCACTCGTCGGAACCGTCATCGCAGAGACCTACCGCATCGTGGGCAAGCTCGGCGCGGGCGGGATGGGCTCCATCTACGAAGCAGAGCACGTGCGCATGGGCCGCCGCTTCGCCATGAAGCTCTTGGAGGCGGCGCTCGCTGAGAACGAGGAGGTCTTCCAGCGCTTCAAGCGCGAGGCAGAGATCGCCGGTCAGCTCGGCCACCCCAACATCTTCCTGTGCCACAAGGGACGGCGCACCGACTACGTGAAGCTGCTCGACTTCGGCATCTCCAAGATGAAGCAGTCCGGCTCCATCGTCACGAAGACCAACGCCGTGATGGGGACGCCCTACTACATGTCGCCGGAGCAGGCGGAGGGCCGGAACCACGAGGCGGACGCCCGCACCGACATCTTCGCCCTGGGGGCGATCCTCTACGAGATGCTCACGGGGCGCCTCGCCTTCTACGCGCCGTCGGTGCCCACCGCCCTCTTCAAGGTGTGCTACGAGGAGCCCGAGCCCATCGCCAACGTGGTGCCGAACCTGCCGCCCGGACTGGCGGACGTGATCGGCAAAGCCCTGGCCAAGGATCGCGAGGCCCGGTACGCCTCGGCCCGGGTGCTGGGCGACGATCTCGACCGCATCTTCCAGGGCGAGCAGGCCAAGCTCGAGACTGGGGTGGCGCACAAGGTGCGCACCGCTCCCTCCCTCCCGGCGCCCATGGGGCCCGGGCCCACCACCCCGACCGGAAGCGCCTCCCAGGTCATGGACGTACAGACCCTGCCCCCCCCGGCGCGGTCGAACACGCTCCCCATCCTGCTCGGCATCTTCGGGGTGATCGCCGTGATCGTGGCGGCGGTGCTGGTGGTCTTTGGGATGCGGGACAACAAGGCCAAGGGCCCCGCGCCCGCCGCCGGCACAGCCGCCGCCACAGCCGCCGTCGGAGCACCGCCAGCGGGCGGCCCCGCGCAACCCAGCCCCGGGTCCGCCTCACGGTACGACGCATCGCCACACCGCCCCCACGGCGCACTCGGCGGGCCGCAACCATGGCCCGCGGGGGGATGCGCGAGGGCGTAGCGGCTGACGACATCTAGCGCAGCACGCCCCAACCCGTTCCCGGAGGCACCATGCAGATCGCCATCGTCGGCGCCGGAGTGGTGGGCCACTCCCTGGCCGAGCAACTCTCCCAGGAGGGACACCGGGTATCGGTGGTAGACCGGGATCGGGCCAAGATCCGTGCGCTGAGCGAGAAGGCCGACGTGCTCGCCATCCACGGCAACGCCGGCATGCCCAGCGTGCTCCGCCGCGCGGGCTTTCAGGAGGCCAAGATGGCCATCGCCGTCACCGACGTGGACGAGGTGAACCTCGTGGTGGGGATGGTGGCCAAGCGGCTCGGCGTGGAGCACACCATCGTGCGCATCCGAAACCCCGAGTATCTGGACGACCAGAGCGTCCTCCCCCTGGACGAGCTGGGCATCGAGCAGGTGATCAACCCGGACCCGGCCATCGTGGACACGCTCGTGCGCACCATCGAGGTACCCGGCACCTTCCACGTGGCGACCCTGTCCGGCGGGCAGCTCGTAATCCTGGGGGTTCGGGTGCCCGAGGGCAGCCCGGCCGCCGGCCTGACCATGGCCGAGCTTCGCGCCATCGGGAGCGTGGAGGCGTTCCTCGTACTGGACATCACCCGGGGCGAGCAGGTGATCGTGCCCAAGGGCAGTGATCGCCTGGAGCCGGGGGACACGGTGCACATCCTCGCCTCCGCCAAGACGGTGCAGCTCGTGCCGCCCATCCTCTACGGCAAGCCCCAGATCGTGGACGTGGTCATCATCGCGGGGGCCACGCGGATCGGGGTGCAGCTCGGCCGTGCCCTGGGGCACCGGGTGGAGCGGGTGGTGCTCATCGAGCCCGATCCGGCGGCGGCCGAGGAGGCGGCGGCCGAGCTCCCCAAGGTCAGCGTGTTGCAGGGAGATCCCACGGACCTGGATCTCTTGGAGGAGGCGTCTCTCGACCGTTGCGACCTGTTCTGCGCCGTCACCGAGGACGATCAGGTCAACACCATGAGCGCCCTGCTGGCGCGAAAGCACAGCGACACCTACGCCGCCGTGCTGGTGAAGCAACCCGAGTACGTGCCCGTGCTCCACAGCCTGGGGATGCAGCTCGTGATCAACCCGCGGCTCGCCACCGTGGGCGAGATCCTGCGCTACGTGCGGCGCGGCCACGTGCAGTCGGTCACCCGCCTGGCCCACGGCCCCGCGGAGATCCTGGAGATGGAAGCCGACGAGGGGTCGCCGGCCCTCAAGGCGCCCCTCAAGGCGCTCAAGTTCCCCACCCACGCGCTGCTCGGGGCCATCGTGCACAACGGGGTGATGCGCATCCCCACCGGCGACAGCCAGATCCAGGCGGGGGACACGGTGGTGGTGTTCGCCCTGCCAGACGCCATCCCGCGCATCGAGAAGCTGTTCACCCGCCGCCGCTGGTTCTAGCGAGAAGGGTCCCCGATTCCATGCGCTGGCGCACTGTCCTGGGCATTCTGAGCTACCTGCTGCTCATCCTTGCGGCCGCCCTCGTGGCGCCCCTGCTGGTGGCCATTGCCTACGATTCGCCCACCCGCTACGAGGAGCGGGAGGTGCTCGCCTTCTCCGTGACGGCGCTGCTCTCCCTGGGCCTCGGGCTGCTGCTCCGCTGGCGGTTCCACGAGCCGTCGCCCCAGGTGGGGCGACGGGAGGGGTTCGCGGTGGTGACCTTCTCCTGGATCCTGGCCACCCTCGTGGGGATGCTCCCCTTCCTCATCACCGGGATCAACACCACCGTGGCGGACGCCTTTTTTGAGACCATGAGTGGCTTCACCACCACCGGGGCCTCGGTGCTCGGTCACTCGGGCCACGAGATCGAGCTGCTCCCCCACGGCCTGCAGTTCTGGCGCTGCATGACGCAGTGGCTCGGCGGCATGGGCATCGTGGTGCTCAGCGTGGCGCTCCTGTCGTTCCTGGGCGTGGGCGGCTACCGGCTGCTCAAGGCCGAGACACCCGGCGGCGTGGTGTTCGAGCGGGACCAGCCCCGCATCACCGACTCTGCCAAGTCCCTCTGGAAGCTCTACGTGGGCCTGTCGGTGCTGCAGGTGGTGCTGCTGCTGGCCACTGGGACCACCTTCTACGACGCGGTCACCCACACCTTTACCACCATGAGCACCGGGGGCTACTCCCCCCACGGCACCTCGGCCGCCTACTTCGGCCCGGCCACCCAGTGGGTGCTCATCCTGTTCATGTTCCTGGCAGGCATGAACTTCTCCCTGCACGCCCTGGTGATCCGGGGCCGCCTCCGGCCCGTGCTGCGCAACCCGGAGCTCCGCGCCTACGCCGGCATCACCTTGGCCTGCGTGCTGGTGGGCGTGGCCGTGGTCCCCACCGGCAGTGGCGTGGAGGAGCGCGTGCGGGACGTGACCTTCCAGGTGGTTTCCATCGGGACCACCACTGGCTACGCCACAAAGGACTACGACCAATGGCCCCAGGTCATGCGCCTGCTGCTGCTCACGCTCATGTTCGTGGGGGGCTGCATGGGCTCCACCGGGGGCGGCATCAAGGTGGCGCGCCTGGTGATCTACGCCAAGGCCCTGGTTCGGGAGATGCACCGCCTCATCTTCCCCCACGGCGTGCGCCCCATCCGCACCGGGGAGCGGGTGGTGGAGCCCGCCATTGTCTCCAACATCCTCGCCTTTGGGGCGGCCTACGCGGCCACCTTCCTGTTCGGGGCGCTCGTGGTGGCCGCCTCGGGCTACGACCTGGAGACCGCCGCCTCGGCGTCCGCGGCGGCCCTCGGCAACATCGGCCCCGGGCTCCGCGCCGTGGGCCCTATGACCAACTGGGCCCACCTGCCCGAGGCCACCAAGTGGGTCATGAGCGGCCTCATGCTCCTCGGGCGGCTCGAGCTCTTCTCCGTCCTCGTGCTCCTCACGCCGTGGGCCTGGAAGCGATAGCTCCCGAGGAGGGCCTTGCGCATCCCCACGCCGCGGCACACGCCTCGCAGGGTCTGCAGCACGGGCCCATCGCACCGCCCGGGAGCCCGGGGAGCCCGGCGCCCCCGGCGCCCGTGCGCGCCGACTGCCCCAACGCAGTCCCGCTGCTGCCCAATTTCGCGCCTGGAATGACAAAAATTGTCATCGAGAACAAATCGCGCAAAGCCAGCGCGAGGCGCAGTTGCAGCGTAACTGACTGAAAATCCATTTACTCTCTGAACGCTAAGGTATCGTGCATTACAATACTGCAGTAGGATCGCATCTTGCAGTGAGGGGTACCCGAGCGAGGTTGCTCGAAAAACCGGCCCGGCTCTCGCAGAGCGCTGGCCCCAACCAACGCCTTGGCGCAAGGAGGAGTAGACATGTTTCGACGGATCAAGGACAGCAAGGGCTTTACGCTGATCGAGCTCATGATCGTCGTGGCGATCATCGGCATCCTGGCCGCAGTGGCCGTGCCCGCCTTCATGAAGTACATGAAGCGCGCCCGCACCACCGAGGCCGCCCCCAACCTGAAGAAGATCTTCGACGGCGCCAAGGGCTACTTCGAGAAGGGCCAGCAGACCGACCAGGCGGGCGCCCTGCTGCCGCACAAGTTCCCCACCTCCGCCTCCCTGACGCCCGCCAACAAGTGCTGCTCGCAGGCGGGCGGCAAGTGCGTGAACACCGACTGGGAGAACGCCACGTGGTCCACCATCGGGTTCGAGATCGCGGATCCCCACGTGTTCCAGTACCGCTTCGACAGCGACGGTGAGGGCACTGACGCCAAGTTCACCGCAGGCGCCCACGCCGACCTGGACTGCGACGACATCTTCTCCACCTACGAGCGCACCGGCACCGTGGACGCCCAGAAGCGGGTGGTGGGCTCCCGGACGCTGTACATCGCGAACGACATCGAGTAGCGCGCCCCGGAGGGCGGCCCTTCGGCGCCGCCCCGCCTTCCCCGCTCCCCCCCGAGCCCCAAAGGCCCCGCTCCGTGCCCCCCCCACCACGCCATCGAACCGCTTCGCAGCCCAGAGGCGGGTCCCGCGACAATCTCCCGATTCGTGAGCCAGCCCTCATCGCTTCGGGCCGCCATCTGCTAAACTAAGAGTTCCCGGAGCGCCTGGCGGCAGCCCCGAGGAGAAGCGAGGTAGCGCCATGTCCCAGGGTCGGCTCAACGTCGTACGCGCCATGGCGGCCATGGCTTGGTCCGATGGCCGCTTGGACAAGAAGGAGAAGGAGAAGCTCCGCCTGCTCGCCCGTCGCGTGCTGAGCGATCCCCAGGAGCAAGCCAAGGTGGAGGGCTTCCTGATCAGCCGGCCCAACCTGGAGGGGATCACCTTCGGCGACTTGAACGAAAAGGAGCGCGAGGCGCTCTACCTCCTGGCCGCCCACTACGCGTACCTGGACGGGAACCTCCGGCCGGGGGAGCGGGCCGTGCTCGACCGGCTGGGGGACCTGCTCTCGGTGGCCCCCACCACGCGCGCCGCCATCGAGGAGCAGGCGCGCGCCAAGCACACCTGACGAGCGCGCCCCCCGGTGCGGGGGCGCGCCCTGCCCCATCAGCCCGAGGTCTCGCCCCGCTTCGCTTCCTGCCAGAGCGCCTCCAGCTCCTCCAAGTCAGCCTCCTCGGGGGCCCGCCCCGCTGCCCAGAGGCGGTCCTCGATGTGACCAAAGCGCGACTCGAACCGACGATTGGCAGCCCGCAGCGCGTCCTCGGCGTCCACCCCGAGCAGGCGCGCCCAGTTGGCCACCGCCTCCAGCAGGTCGCCCACCTCGTGGAAGATCGCGTCGGGGGAGCCCTGCGCCACCGCCTCGTCCAGCTCCGCCAGCTCCTCGGCGACCTTGGCCCGCGCCCCCTCGGGGCCCTCCCAGTCGAAGCCCACGCCAGCGGCTTTCTGTTGCAGACGCTGGCCCCGTAGCAGGGCGGGCAACGCGGCCGGGACGCCCTCCAGCGTCCGCCGCCGCCGTCCCTCGGCCTGGCGCGTCTCCTCCCGCTTGATGGCCTCCCAGCGCTCCCGGACCGCCTGGGGGTCGGCCGCGTGCTCCGATCCAAACACGTGGGGATGGCGACGGACGAGCTTCTCCGAGATCCCCTGCACCACGTCCGCCAGACAAAAGGCGCCCTCTCGCTCCCGGAGGGCGGCCTGGAACACTACCTGAAACAGCAGGTCTCCGAGCTCCTCCCTGTGGTGGTCCGGGTCCCCCTCCTCCAGGGCCTCCAGCACCTCGTAGGTCTCCTCCAGCAGGTAGCCCTTGAGCGAGTCGAGGGTCTGTCGGCGATCCCAGGGACACCCATCGGGGCTGAGCAGGCGCGTCATGATCGCCGCGAGCGTGGCGAGGGAAGCCGGCTGTCGATCACTGCTCATTTGGTCTCCATCACGAACACCCCATCCCAGGCCTCCGCGTCAAACCCTGCCGCCTGCATGGCGTCGATCCGCGCCACGAACGCTTGACTCACCGCGTCCCGCGCGTCTGCCTGTCGCGCGTCCCGCACCCCGGCGAATCCCTGCTGCGCCGCCTCGAGGTCGCCCTGGCGATAGGCCGCGAGCGCCTCGGCGAAGGCCGTCAGGTCCACCGGGCACTCGGTGCCCGGCCGGCGCTCCCCGATCAGCTCGTAGACCCGGACGGCCACGTCCTTCCCCTTCACCCGCACCTGATCCACCTCCCGCACCCAGAAGGCCTCTCCCAGCGCCTCTCGCGTGGCCTCCCCCAGCAGGATGGAGGTGCCGTACACCTTGTTGAGCCCCTCCAGGCGGGAGGCCAGATTCACCGTATCCCCCATGGCCGTGTACTCGATGCGCCGCTGGGAGCCGAAGTTCCCCAGGCTCACCGGACCGCTGTTGATCCCCACACCGATGCGCACCGGTGCGAAGGGCTGCCCGTCCCACGCCCGGTTCAGGGCCTCGAGCCGCTCCAGCATCCCCAGCGCGGAGCGCGCCGCGAGTCGGGCGTGGTCCTCCCGCGCCTTGGGCGCGCCAAAGACCGCCATGATGGCGTCCCCGATGTACTTGTCCAGGTAGCCCTGCTCGTCGAGCACCACGTCGGTCATGGGCGTGAGATAGGCGTTCACGAACTGCGCGAGCTCCTGGGGGTCCATGCCCTCGGCCAGGTGGGAGAAGCCGCGGATGTCCGAGAAGAGCACCGTCACCTCGCGCCGCTCTCCCCCGAGCCGCACCCCGGTGGGGTCTCGGGTGATATCGCGGATCACGTCCGCGTGCAGGTAGTACTGGAACAGCTTCCGAATCCGGCGCTTCTCCCGCCCCTCGGTGAGGTAGGCCGCCACCAGCCCCACCCCGGCAGCGCCCAGCACCGTGAGCCCCGGGAAGATGGCCTGCACCACGACGCCGTACCGCGCAAACAGGAGCTGCACCCCGGCCCAGTGTCCCCCCAGGAGCAGCAGGAGCCCGGCGCTGATCCACAGGCCGCGTCGGCGCCCGGGCACCAGAAACAGCGCGCTCGCCAGCCCGCCCAGGAGCAGCAGCAGCCCCAGCCCCACCAGCCAGCCCGCGGCGCGCAGGGACTCGTTGTGCAGCAGGTTGTGGATCACCGTGGCGTGGAACTCCACGCCCGGCAGCAGCGGGTCGAAGGGGGTCACCACCCGGTCCGGGTTGGTGGCGTCGGTGGGGCCCACCAGGACGATCTTGTCGCGGAACACCGAGGGCGGCACGCGCCCAGCCATCACGTCTGCGGCGCTCACGGTGCGGAAGGTCCCGGCGGGTCCCAGGAAGTTCACCCAGAGCCGCCCCCGGGGGTCGAGCCAGGCGCGGCGTTTCCCCAGCACGAGCGCATCGCTGCCCGCCACGTACGTGAGTCCCCCGGGGGGCAAGCCCAGGTAACGGGCCGCGAGCTGGATGGACAGCGGAGCATAGATCCGCCCCCGGTACTTTATCGCCGTATAGAAGCGCCGGGAGGCGCCGTCGGACTCCAGAATGTTGTTCACGAAGCCGGCGCCGGCGACCGCCCGCGCCAACGACGGCGTGATGCCCGAGGCCGCCACGGCCCGCGGCGGCTCCCGACGACGGGGCAGGCCCTCAGGCGTCACCGCCTCGGGGTAGACCGCCCCGAGGACCGCCCCCACCGGCGGGCTCGGCCGGGCCTCTCCCGGGAAGCGAAACAGGACCCCCAGGTGCACGTTGCCCGCCTGCCGCAGCGCGCGGGCGAGGCGCGCGTCCCCCTCGGCGTGGGTCAGGATCCGGCCGAGGAGCGTCAAAACCCGCCCGAGGGTCTCCCGGAGGTCGGCGGGCAGGTCTGCCCGCTGTCGCATCCCCTGCAGGCGCTGGTGCTGCGCGCGCGCCTGCCGCACGATGTCTGGCGGAATGAGCTCCTCCGGGGTGTCGAACAGGTAGTCCACCCCCACCACCCGAGGGCGGCCTGCAGCGATCCGGCGCAGGAGCACGGCCCACTGGGCGCGCTCCTGGTTCAGCTTGGGCACCTCTGCCCGGACGCGGTCGTCGAGCCCCACGATCACAATGGCGTCGTCTGCGGGTGCACGCGGGCCCCGCAGCCGAAACCGCATGTCTACGGTCCACGCCTCGAGACGATCCAGAAACGCGAGTCGCCAGACGCTGGTGGCGTGTAGCGCAAACAGGCCCCCAAGCAGCAGCGTGACCAGCAGGCCGGCCAGGGTGGGACGATGTCGCAGAAGGCGCCGCACGGGGAGCCACTATACCCCACCTTGCCCCGCTGTCGTGCTAGGATGCGCCAGACCCAGTTGACCGAGGAGCTTTGTTCATGCCGCTACCGCCCCACGGCTGGAGCCGGGACCAGATCTTCGAGACCCTGAAAACCCTCACCGCCGCCGACTTCGACTGGCGCTCGGGCCGCTGCTACGCCTACACCTTTGACGCGGGACGCGAGGCCGAGGCCCTCGCCAAGGAGGCCTTTGCCGAGCTCATGTCCAAGAACGCCCTGGACATGACCTTCTTCCCGAGCGTGCTGCGGCTGGAAAACGCCATTGTGGCGCTGGCGGCCGAGCACCTCGGGGGGGATGCCGAGACCGTGGGCTCCTTCACCAGCGGCGGGACCGAGTCGATCCTGCTGGCGGTCAAGGCGGCTCGCGACTACTTCCGCGAGGTGCGCCCCGACATCCGGGACCCCGAGATGGTGCTCCCGGCCACGGCCCACGCCGCCTTCCACAAGGCGGCCCACTACTTTGGCGTGCGCAAGGTGGTGGTGGACGTGGACCCGGTCACCTTCCGCGCCGAGGCGGCGGCGATGCGACAGGCCATCACGCCCAACACCATCCTGCTGGTGGGCTCGGCGGCCAGCTACGCCCACGGCGTGGTGGACCCGATCCCCGAGCTGGGCCAGCTCGCCCTGGAGCACGGCTTGCTCCTGCACGTGGACGGCTGCATCGGAGGGTGTGGGATCCTCTAGAGTCGACCTGCAGGCATGCAAGCTTGAGTATTCTATAGTCTCACCTAAATAGCTTGGCGTAATCATGGTCATAGCTGTTTCCTGTGTGAAATTGTTATCCGCTCACAATTCCACACAACATACGAGCCGGAAGCATAAAGTGTAAAGCCTGGGGTGCC
>AMFO01002324.1_pt1 | contig 13712 bp, 6 predicted proteins | sample 552608 | NCBI WGS metagenome assembly AMFO01 (sample SAMN01893955, study PRJNA167987) | microbial mat metagenome | biome: hydrothermal vent | place: USA: Loihi, Hawai'I | collected 2003-05-01
CCTGGTTCACGACCGTCTCAACCAGTCCCTTCAGTCCATCGTCACTCGTCAAAAGTCCTTTCACCTGATCTCCACTCAGGCTAATCTCGTACTCGGCCATCTGCTTCTCCTTTCGATTTGATGTACTCAACACCAAACCTAACGGAAAGCAGGTGGCCATCCACCTCATATGAATTTACAGCAGTATAGGGACTCAACCATTCCCGTTGCCATACCTGTTGATGTGTTGGCATGAAAAGTCTGCCCGCAATCCTTTTCACAACCGTTCCGGCCGGAAAGCCCGGCTTACCGATATATCGCATCATCTATGGTGACGCGGAAAAATTCGCCTTCCTGCTCAAAACCATCGGTACCGAAGTGCCATCCCACGCGCATACGCGTCGGTATGGTGTAACCGGCAAACGTGCCTTCTTCCTCCACGAACCCGCCGCAGCGGCTGTAATGAAATTCACCTCCGTCCGGATTGCCCCAGCGCGGCATGCAGACCGTCTCGAGTCCGCCATTCGAGCTGACCGTGTAATCGATTCCGGCACTCTCTCCGTGAGCTGCGAACCTGGCATGGAGGCGTTTGCCGGAAGCAGTCCACGACACCCCCTCTCCACAGAGCACGGACGGCAGCCAGATCGACTCTATGTTCACGCGTCCCGCCGCCGACCGGCTTATGTCGGGCCCGGCGGCTTTGACAACAGGCAGGATGCCGAAAAGCTTCCAGCGCATGGCCCCCTGACCGTCGAGAAAAAAGTCGCCCCCGCGAATGGGCATTCCGAACATGCGAACCGTGGCCCGCCAGACCATGCCGCGGTTCCACAGGATAACCTGTTCGGCCGTGAACGGATGCCACCCCTTGAGCTTGATCTCCCCGTGCATGCGCAACCGGACAGCGGAAGCAAGAGAGGTCCCGGCCGCGACGGCGTGCTCGAGATAGAGACGAACTCCCTCCGGAAGCCCCGAAACCTGAGCGGGATCGAAGACGCGCGCGCCGGGTTGCGCTGAACTCCAGAGATCATCCAAAGACCACGGCTTTTTCATGGCTTCCCTCAAGGGCGCGCACAAACACTATACCTGTCAATCATCCGGGCCCCGGTGCGAGGTGTTGTCCTCATCGACCCAGTCCTCTTCGGTATAGGACATGCCTTTTCGCCCCGGCACTTTACGTTTGGGCCCGGCCCGATAAAAGAGACAGCTTTTCGGCCCGTAGCAAAAAGTTTCGAAGCGGTACCGTTTCCTGGACGGGTTCCAGTGGTCGATGATCATCTCCACCGGCATCCGGCAGGCCCAGATGCAGGTCAAGCATTTGGCCTCGTAAGTCCTGGCGTCCAGTCGCCGGTGCCCGCGCTGCCGGTACGTCGTCAGATCAGGCGGCACGCCGAGGAAGGGCGGACCATCGGACAAAGTAGCCTCCACGTTCTTCTCTGTTTTGATTCCGCTCGTCTTATAGAATCCGGCCGTCTCGAGCCTCGGATCTGGAACCGGCACCGATAAACCGCTCACTACCATCCCGGCGCGAAACTGATGCTTCTTGAGAGCGGCCTTTCCCACGGCTATCTGAAATTCACCGCTTTCATCCCCGCATGTTCCGTCAACGCGAAGCACGTACCCCTGATAGCTGTGGTGCCGCTCATCGAAAGACCGCAAGAGACGGATTCGCGGCTGAACGGCCTTGATCCGTCCGCTCCAGGCGATTTTCTTTGCATTGGACTTTCCCTGTACCATCAATCTTTATCCAGTTTGCACAGGACCCGGTGGATGCGCCGCACCCGTTCGTCGTCCGACATGAACAGCGTGATCCCCCGGTTGAAGACCGTGATCTCGACCGTGTCGTCGGTCAGGACCAGTTTGAGGTGGTCGTATTCCACAGGATCACCGGCGTTCTTGTCTCCATAAACACCGCCAAGATTGAGCAGATTTTCCTCGTTGATCGCCTTCCTCACGTCTGCGGGAATCCTGGCCCCGCGCCAGACTTTCACCGGCAGACTGTCGGCCTTCATTCCCCTTTCGAGCAGTCCCTTGCGGTACTCGATCCGTTCCAGGTCCTGGATCATTGCAGATAGCCTCCTCCAACCATATCGCAGATCAAAGCCCCAACCGGACTGCCACGTCCTCATAGTCCGGGGTTTCAGCATAGAGTTTCTCGAACTCGGCACGGGCGCGAGACTTCTGCCCCAAATCCTCGTAGGCAAGAGCTCGATCGTAACGTAGGGCACGAAGCAGATCTTCGGACCGGCCTTTCTTGCGGCGCAGGGCGGCTGTTAATGTGTCCCGGGCCGCGGTTGCCAGACCGAGGTGCCGAAGGGCTTTAGCTTTGTAAAGCATCAAAGCTGCATGGATAGGCGTCTCGTTCTCAATGCCCTCAACCAACCGTACAACCTTCTGGCAGACCTTCTTGTCTCCTGGATGGGCGTCCAGCAGCAGCTCTGCAAGAGACAACTTCACCACCACGTCGTCGGGTTCGAGCCGCCGCAGTTTTTCCAGGCAGGCAATCGCGTCCTGCCAACGCTCCTGACGTTGGTAGACCTCCACCAGGCCCAGCAGCACGCCCCGAAGATCCGGGCCCACATGTGCGGAAACCTCGTCCGTGATAGGCAGACTCATGACAGCGGAAATGCCGTACTTTGAGAAGTAGCGGCCCAGCTGGCTGTGCTTTTCGGCAGCCGTGGTCAGGTAGTATGCAGCTTCCGTCAGCTGTTCCTTCTTAAGTGTCAGGAAGCCGGCAAGATACGCACCATCGGCCAGGTGAACCGCATCTTTGAGATATTTGAGGGCCTTATCCTCATTGCCGAGGACCAACTCACGGCAACCGTCCACCAGAGCTTCCTCGTCGTCCGGTGTGACGAGCCGCTTGAAGAAACCCAGGGTCAGGCGATCTTCCGCGCGGACTGAAGGGACCTCCGGTACGGCTGAAGACGCATTTCTCCTGCCGCCTGACCTCCCGCTTGGAAGGGTTGTGGTGTAAAAGAGCCCCGTTCCCGGAATACCCACCGTAGCCCGCTTACCGCGGGACCCAACGGTGAACTTTGCACCGCGTGGACCGAATGAGAGCGATCCACCCGACTTGCTCAGGTTCAGGGTCACTCCTGGTGCGATTTTGATTCTTCTCCAAAAACGGAAGCTCATTTGTCAGTTTCCAATGCAACAGTGTTGCCCATCGGCACCGTCATTCAGAAAATAAATCACGAATCATACGATACATCTTCAACGTGGACGCTTGGCCGCAACAATGCAACCCGAGCAGGTTTTTTCCGCGCCTCAGAAAAATACAGGGCTTTGAACCGTTCCATCTGCTTTATTCTGTCGATCAGCATTCGCTCTTGGTCCGAGCTCGCGACGTTGCGCACCAACGCCTTCGCGTCAGCTTCGGTCAACCGCAACACGAGGTAGTTTGCGATTGCCGAGAACAGCGAGACGTTGAAGTCCCTTGCTTCCTGCGAAGCGAGTACGAGCGATATGCCGTATTTCCGACATTCCTTGGCCATCGTTGGAATCAGTGTGAGCTTGGCGGCTCGGTGAGCCTCGTCGAAAATAACGGCATGTGTAATGTGGTCCTGGATGCCCCGGCGGAACATGTCCTTGTAGAGCCCGTAAAAGATCAGCGAAGCAAAAGCTTTTTGTAGGTTGTCGTTCTGCGTTTTGTGAATACGGATTACCACGGGCTCGTCACTATCCCAAAGACTTTCCTGCGAGTCAGCCAAATCAAAGAAGCCATAGTCAGCCAGTTCCTCCAGACGCGCTAACAGGCTTTTCAGGCCGCGGTCCGGTTTTGGCGTATCCCGCAGGATTGCCACAAAGCGTCCAAACTCCGGTTCTTCCAACTCGTTCTGGTCAGCGTTCGGATCGTCCCATCCTTTCTCAACGAAGCTCTCCTTAACAGCCCTACGGATACGTTCCCCCTGAATGTCTCCGAGCTCTGGGAAAATCGCGACGAAAATATCACGTAGGGCCCCCGCCACATCAAGGTACGCCACCTGTGAACTTCTGTCCATGACCTGCAACGGATTAAAGCCCAGTCCGCGAAAATCAATGAATCGAATCGAACCCACAAGACGTTGGAGCTCATCGTCGATGTCTTGATGATATGAAAACAAGATGGGCCGTATACCGGCATCAAGCATCTGGGTGCACAAGTTCAACAGGCAAGTGGTCTTGCCCATTCCGGGTAGCCCTGCGATCAGAAGGTGTGGGTTCCCCTTGACCGTTAGCGGCCAGTCCACTTTCCCGCCTGTTAGCAGATCCGTTCCTAAGCGAATGCGACGAGGTTCGATGACACCTTCAGTGCCTTTGCTGGAAGGGACAGGCTCCTGATGAGTCCCGCCGATTGGAACGCTCGCTTGTGCTTCTATATAGTCGGGAACGCTGGGTGCCTCTGGGGCCTTAGCCTCTTCCTGCGTGGATGGAGCAACCGATGGCCGCGTCTGAACAAGGTTGTCTCGGGTGACTGAGTCACGACGGAACTCCGAATCGGGCAGAAGCGCTGGACCAAACAGGAATATCCGTGTATCCCATTCTGCAGGAGATATCTCCAATGGATGAGCGCCCATATACTCAGGGCAAAACACCCATCCACGGTCGCTTCGTGGCATTCCCGCGAAGGTGTACGTCCCGCCCTTTTCGACCATGCGGTCAATCTCGGAAGAAATCTCCTGATACCGTTCCTGCGGCAAGTAATGCCGATGTGCCTTATCGACGTAAAAACGGAGTACGCGGGCAAGCTTGGCCCGCCGAATCGCCCTGAACGGAGAGCACACGTCTTCGTTGGAATACCAGTTCTCCCAACGTTCGCGAAGAGATTCGATCTGCTGGCGAATGCCCTCTAGTACTTTTGGGCTTCGAGCGGCACGCAGGTGTCGACGATACTTCACTTCCACGAATTGAAACACAAGTCCTTTACGCGGGAGCGTGGTCACGTAGATAAGATCCGGCCGCGTCCCTTTGGCTTTATTGTCGCTATCGTCTGCCGAAACTGGCGGAAGCAGATCCCGGACATCATCAACAGGAATAAAGAAGCCTTCGTCGAGGGACAACCAGCAATCGGCATTGCGGCGAGCGTGGCGGCAATTCGCATGCGAAAGCGCTAGCGCAATGAGCTCGGAAGTCGGTGCTTTATGGCCCGTGAGACGTATAGCCAAACGACCGCTGAGTGCCTTGAGATGTTCCATGAGAAACTCAGCGTTGCGGCGACTGTGGCTAAGTGCCATCTGATCGAGTGCGCCGTCCAAAAGGTTCCTGACCTCTTCAAGATTGCTGGTTGAGGTAATCAACTGGAGGCAGCCCAGGTCTTCGCGTTCGGGTACGCAGTCAATTACGTAAGCATCGTATATCTCTTTATTGTCACGAGGCGAATCGAAATACTCGATGCCTGCGTTGCGATCCAATGTAATGACCCAGTCGCACAGCCGGTGAAGTTCACGAAGGCTCTGCGCTTTGTCAGGCGGAATATCCGTCCGTAGGACGGGCACCTCACTCACCGTGCCGATGCTTCGGGCAACACAACGTTGCACGACGTGCTGTAGGCGTAGGAGGCGCTCCGTGTGTGTTCGGTCTGAAGGGTGTTTTTCACCATCCGTGGAGTTCAGGAGTATGCTGCGCCATCTTGGAGACGGGGCACTGGAGTACTTGCGTTCGAAGAACGATAACAGCCCGAAGGCATAGTACGGTCTAAGCTTTAATCTGTCCGCATTCGATTCTCCTACGACGCGCGACTCAAACGTGTCAAATGCCACAGCGAGGTGAGCAGCCGTCCTTGGGTTCTGCTCGTTCTTGCGTGCCCAGCGAAGCCGGGGTAAATTTACCCCGCCTGGCAGGCTTAAGGACTCTAGCATCCAGTGGTCCTCAGGAGCCAATGCTCCCGCACCGCTACGTCGCTTCTCCCGCACTTCTCCGATGAAGCGTCCGGCCACACCCCGCTGCTGTTCAGATGGATACAGCTCCAGCACGAAGGCTGGCGACTGCTCCTGCGTTGTGTCTTCAAGGTCTTCCTCTTCCCCCCTTCGATGATAGTGCTCATAAACACATCCGAGAGAGCGGGCCACCGTGAGTCCATCACCGGGTCTCAGGGCGTGTATGTGCAGTAACCGGGATGTATTATGGCATTCGATGTACTTGACAATCTCGTTGCCAAGAACCTGCGCGCTCTGTCTCCCCACCGTGGGAACCGTTTCGGCCGTCTGGCTGTCCCCCAAAGCCCTGGCCAGGATCGCCACGGCAGCCTTTGGTTCTTTATCGGTGTCCGGGATCATACCCACAGCATGGAAGCCCAATGTATCCGCAAAGACAAAGCAACTACCATCCTCTAAGCCAGGCAGAAACGCTGGGAACATCGCCCCATCCAAAGCTGACAGCTCCTCGCGCACATCCTTGGGGGGCATTTCCTGTTCAAAAGCGGCATAGAGCGCTAAATTGTCATATGCCACGTGCCATGCTACACGAACCGGATGGTTTGGAAGCACAATCAGGCCAATTGTACGGCCAGAAAGGGACTGTATTTCAACCGTATTAGCCAAAGCGAGTGACGGGTCACCTTTCTCCAACACTGCGGCCCAGGCAAGCAAATATTCTTTCACGACGGGATCAAATACCTTGGCATTCTGGTCATATATCTGGCCGACGCCACCGCCGCAGGCCGCAAACCGCTCAGCCATTCGACGACTTGCGTTTACCGTTCGTTCCCAGAGCGATGTCCAGGATGTTCCTGACGAGGATTCGGCGGGAACTAGAGGAATGAATTCCGCTGCTCCTGCTCGCGAGCCAGAGGCACGCACTTTGACCCGCCAACGCCCGATTTCACCGCGGTGGTGAGTCCATTGTCCCTCCACCTCAGCAATCAGAGGCGGTCGATACACGCGGAAGCTCTTACCCCGCTGGGGGGTGCGCATCAATACGAATCCCTTAGAATCGACAGGTAGGCTGGCCGTGGTTGAAGCAAGAGTTGAGACCATTTCTCGGTCGTCTAGTTCGATCAGCCCTTCGCTAAACGTGCGCACTTTCTTGCCAACGCCCCCTCGTTCCCGTTCAGGTGGTTGACCGAAGCGAATCAGAAACTCCTCAGACTCCTGAGCCTCGACTACATCGTTGCCAATCACTGAAACAACCACTTTAGCCGAAATGAGCGCGTCCTCGCTGAGCTCAGAAAAATCGTCATTGGTAAAGCGACACTTCTCCTCCTTCTTGGCCGAATGGGACACCTCCCGGAAGGCCAAGTCCTCTTCCATATCCGTTACGATCGCGACACGATATTGAACGGCGTCTTTTTCTAAGTTGTCCGGCCGTGCTTTCCATCGAACTTCAAGCTTCGAATAATGCCCGGTTTGTTCCGCGTCGGGCTCCAGGACCAGCACGGGCGGTGCGTCGGCGTCACCTTCTTCAATTAGCCCGGACCATTTTGCGACCTTCCCTGTCCTCGTTCTCCACGAGGACAGTTCGATGGCCTGAATCTCTTGAACGGCACCTTCGATTCGCAAGGCGTTCACCCACAAATGCCTCTTGTCTGCCAGTTCAGTCAAAGCCGGTACAAGCGGCTTGGTGGCGGCCGATCGCAGAAAACGCTCCAGATTCCTGATCTGCTCTTCGGAGGGGTTCAAGAGCTTCAAGGTTTCAATTCTCTGCGCGGGAGAGACCCCGGAGGCCGCCGTTCCCAAAAGATGGTCGATGAACATCCTCGATAGATTCAAATCGTCTTCAGTGTGTGAATCCTCGGTCCACTGGACAGGCCAAAGACCGAGCAAATACAGGTATTCCCCCGGGTGTCTCGCGTCAGCGGCCACGCGAATCAGGAAATCGAACTCAGTCCAAGACGAAACACTAAAGCGACGACCGTATCCACGTGCTTTCTTGATTGCCTGCTCGGCATACAGTCGCGTCTCACGAGACAGACGACGCGTTACTTCCCTTCGTGCCAAACGCAATGCTTCCCGAAACAGAGTCGACTCGTCTACCTCGCGTGCCGCACTATAAATACCGTCCATGCCCGCGCCAGCCAAAGAGGTGTCAACAAGCAAAAGTACTGCCTCTTGCTTGGCCTCACGGATTTCAACGGCCTGGTCGGCTGTAATGGTTCGCGCTGTGGAGTCGGCGGCATCGGCCACGCGCCAAACCTGCCAGCCTGAAGGGGCAAAGCTGGCATCTGCCGCAAGAGCCTCTACGGCATCGGGTGTCAAGCAACGCACAAACGCCATCGTCCCAGGTTCGGCCTCGCCAAGCACTGTTTCGAAAGCCTGTTTAAGGATCGTCGCATGTAGTTCAGACCACTGCATTGTCGTCCTCCATCGCCGGTTCGAAACGAGGGCGCAAGCACTTCATGGCCTCTGCGTCGTTAACGCCAACAAGCAGCCCAAGGTCTCGCAAGCGCCGTTCAAGAACAGCTCGGTTCAATCGCAATAGTTCATTTGAAATCGCCATTCCCACCGGAGCCGTATCGACACAGAAACCATAGCGATCACGGAGTATCTCCAAAAAACTTTTAAGTGCCAGCGGCCGAGATCTAAGCCTCTTGCCTTTTTGCAGCACGTGTCGGTGAACCAAATAGTCTAAAACCGAATCCGTAAAAACAAGTGAACGGATTTCACGCGTCCTTCTCGTTCCGGCGCTCACGACTGCCCGTGTGACGCGTCTCTTGACGGCCAGTCCATTTGGACGTCCAATCAGTAATGCCGAGTCGATCATTGTGATCAGTCTCGATTGCGTATTCTTGCGTCCCTGTAGTGCCGTCAAAGCCTCTGCAAGACGCCAGACCGGATTCGGCTGAACGTTTTCGTCTCGCAGTAGTTGTGCGTGCTCGGGGTAATCCTCTTCCAATCTTTCGGCCAGTTCAGCGGCTTTACGATCCAGATCATAGAGAATCGGTTCGGCTTCCTCGCGACGTTTGTGGAGCAAATCACCCAGCAGGTTCAACCACTCGGTCGCATACGGCCGGGTCTGAACAGGGAGTTTCTTGATCTTGGGGTCGTAGTGTGCCCAGCGATCGAGCAGGCGAAGGGCCATCAGGACAACCGGGAAGCGTTCGATGCGACGCATGAAATCATCCATCGACTGCTCGGCAAGCTTTCTGAGGTCCCGATCCACACCATTGGAACAATCCACGAAGAGGGAGGCTTGGCTCTGGTTGCGTCTGTTTCGTATCTCGCCAGTATCTGCCCATTCGAATAGAAGTTCGATCACGCTAGTCAGAATCGTCGTCAACCCGACCGCCATGCACGATTCCAATAGTTCCACGAAACTATAGCGGGGAATTAGTGTTGAGTAGGCGCGGACGAAATTCCGGATATCCTCGGAGAAATACCTGGCCGCTCGCTCAGCAATCGGCCGTTGATTCGAAATCTTGTCTCCCTCTTTGCCCCGCAATTTGTCCGGAGCCGCCCCCAGATGTTGCGCCAGGCGAATCATGAGCAACTGGTCCAGGCCGACGCGCGTCTTTTCGGCAAAGTGATCGGACGTACGGCTACTTATCTCGCCCCGTCGCGTGATACCCTGATGAAAGGCACGCAGAAGAACATTGGCTTCGAAATCCCGGCCGACTGCGAACCACGTGCAATCCCCTTCGCGATTTTGCTGTACGTACTCGCCATTCTGGTTGGCTAACATTGCGACGATCATTTCTGGTACATAGCGCAGGTTTGTGACGGCGTCGGGTAGATCTACCCAACTGGCCATATAATGGGCCGGGGCGACGCGCTGGACTTGCTCCGTTCTGCCAAGGGCGCGTTTGGCATTTTCGAGGCAGAAGCAGAGCAAGAGGTCACCGAGAATGGCTCGTTCGGTTTCACCGTCAAAGCCCTCGAACGACTCCGCTTCGGCCAGTTTACCCGCTACACGTTCGATCGTTGCCGCCCGCCGGCGTTCTCGGGGCGTTCCTGTGTTTCCGCCAAATACATCCAGGAACCGCCCTTTGCCCCGCCGTTGGGCGAAACGAAACATGTAGAATACAGCCGGCAACACAGCGGAGAGGTCAAAATCCTGGACCGACACAGGTAATGCCTTTTCGTAATTGCCTGTCCATATTTCACGCGTCATGCCACGTCCAAACACATCATCGACGATAGCGCGAGCGGTGGTGGCTCTCTGGGCGGGCTTCATGGCTGACCTCCTAATGGAAGCGGCTTGAGGACAATCTGCTGCCGAGGACCTTCTGACCGCTCATCGATTTCGGCAAAGACCCTATAAATAATCTCGTCTTGCATGGGATTCCATACAAGCAATTCGCGCTCGTCCTCACGAACAAGCCGCTGGACGAAAATCGAAAGGTTAGCGAACGTATCATCTGTCGATACGTCTCCCAACTGGTATCCGTCACTTAGCTCCAGAAGGAGGTGGAACAACTCAGCTCCCAATCGCAGGCGTTCTTCTCTACCGTCACGATAGCGATAGATCAGAAATGCGTGTCGGTGTAGTCGATCAATACCCTCCACTGCGGCTGGCAAGTCGGGTTCGATCCGAAAGGCGTCGAGCGGTTTTTCAACCCAGAATGCTGTCTCAGTGGGTGTTCGAGGCGTGATACGCAAAGGAACGACCCCTTCCCGATCCAGCGCCTGTGGGGGAAGGTCTTCAAGACGCGAGATACCGGCGCAGAGACGATCACGCAAAGTCCGCAATTCGTCGGCCTCCTGTGCAAGGGCCAGATTGCGGAAAAGCTGAAGATCCCTCCCGCGGGCTAAGTCCAGCACCCCAGGGTCGCCAGCAATTTGCTCGATATGCTTCTCTGTCCATTCAAAGTAAGCCCGGCGGCGCGCTGATTCCAACGAAAGCTGTTCGTAGCGTGGCGCCGTCTTCGTGCTCTCCGCAAATGGTTTGCTCAATAAATAGCGGTCGATTTGCGGATGGGCCTCAAGAGCAGGATCGAATCGTGCCAACTCGCGGAGAACTTCTCCCTGGCGCCCAGGAGAATCTGAGACAAACGCCCGATCCCAATACGGCAACGGAGTAACATCAGAGCCATTATGGTAATCATCGCAGAAATGGACACCGAACAGAATATAGACCAACGCCGCCCGCAGTTCGCGAATCGTAATGTGCGTTTCCCCGCGTAAATGCACTGCCTGCAACGCTTCGAACAACCGACGACGGGCCCTCTGGCGTGTCTCCGAATCGACGGGTTCTGGGACACCATCTGGCCCGAAAACACGAGCCGCTCGAAACACTTCACAGCGCTCCTTCGCCGAACATGACTGACATGGGCCCCAGATGTTTGACGCTTTGTCGTCCCCATAGAGTTGATCCAGCAGCCGTTCGACGAAGTCGGTCCGAATGGCTTTCCGGTCAGGCGTAACGCCTCCGACCAAGGATCTTCTGTTGAGATTGATGAACCGGATGTGAGATTCCCGTTTGGCCGCTTCGGCTTGAAGGAGCTCGTATAGTTCTTCAGTGAGCACAGTTTCTTTTCCGTTTCGCTGTTCTACTCCTTCGATCCACTCCAGCAGTCGGCCATCGTTGATGGCTAGCATATGTACGATGTCCTCGGTGGGGGGACCTTCCTGGAAGGGGGCGAGGAATTTGTCGAGGATCTCGTCGGCCGAACGTCCACGCCAAGCGGCTGAGCCGTCCAGATTCATGCGGACAATCAAGCCGTCCTTCATCCTGCCCTTGAGAAGGCGCTCCGACGACTTGTGCTCGCCTAACCCGAGCCGTGTGGCGAGGTGTTGAAGCAGTGCTGTTTTGCCATCACCAGCGTTTCCGCACAGTATCACCAACCGAACGCGCCGTTCTCGAATGTCGCGTTCCAATGTCTGTTCGAGCTGGGTCTCAACGTAGGTCTGCGCTGCAAACGGCGTGTCTAAACCCCGCGTTTCGCAGTTACCCCACCGGGAGCCTGGGTAGGATTGAAGCAATGAGCGCAGCCATTCTATCTTGTGCTCTCGCAGTTCCTGTAATTTGGAAGGTTCCGTTTCCAATGGTTTCCGTGCCAATTCCTCTCCCGGTGGTTCCTCCGCTGGCTGCGGCGTTGTGAGAGCAGCCAATGCTTCGGTTGCGGAAGAAAAACGCTGACTCGGTGCTGGGTGGGTTGCCTTGTCTATAAAAGCAGCCAGGAGAGGATAGTCATTGCGATCGATGCCTTCCCAGTTTACACCTTTTTCCTTGGCCAGCTCTCCACCATACCGGAAAGGCTCCCTATCGAAGACGACGTGGAAGAAACTGGCTGCCAAAGCGTAAATGTCATCCGAAGCGGAGGATGGTCGCCTCTCGCCATAAGAAGGTGAGCAATATAAAACCGTGCCCGGGCCGCGGATAGGCTCGCCAATCTTGTTGACGAAGTCATAATCGGTCAGGACAAGGTCGCTTCCGCAAACGATCATATTGCGCGGGCTGACGTCGCCATGGACTAGGCCATTGCGATGAAGCACGTCCAGCGCTTCACACATGAGGCGCAACCAGCGAATGGCCAAGGCTTCACTCGATGCCTCCTGTTGTTCTTCGGCCAGTAGCGGAAACACGCCGGTGAATTCGCCCAGCGGGGTACCGTCGACCCATGTCATGAGAGCGACGAAATCATTTGCCCGCCATTCTCGCGCTACTTCGTAGATTGCCGAAAGGCCTGCGTGGCGACCAAGATGGGACCGGGCCAGGCCATAAGACTTCAGTGCCCGCCGGCCCACTTCCGCATCGTGCGCAACCTTAGCAACGTAGGTTCCGAGCTCCTCCTTTGTCGATGGCTCAATTTCAACAACCTTGAACGCTGTGCCCACGCCTCCGGAACCAAGGCGTGAGACAAGCCGGTAGTCACGGCCGCGGAAACGCACCACTTGATCTTCCGTCCAGAATCTGGCCGGCGGTGCCGCAGGCGGTGATACGGATTCGCCGAGGAGCTGGGAGAAAGATTCCTCCAGATCATTCAGTGTACAGCGCTCTTGTGGTTCCTCCGCAAGGCCCTTCGCGAGCGCTTCCAATGCGAACCCACTAAGCTCATCGTGACGTTCCTGAAACAAAACGTTTAAAGAAGCGCACAGCGAATACACATCCGACCGTTGGTCGGCAACGCCAAAGCCCTGTGTTCGAACCTCAGGAGCTATTGTTGATTCTTGCTCGCGCGGAATCTGCTTAGAGGCAACCGTCACCTTTGAAGGAATCTTCATGCGGTCAAAGCCGGTAAGGATCGGCGAATTGTCGTGTTTCACAAGGATCGTTCGGGGGTTAAGATTACGGTGGACAAAAGGTTGACCCCCTGTGTCCTTACCATGAAGCTCGGACAGAGCACGGACAACGTTTCGAGCGAATGCTAATCGCCCCATCGTATCCCACGTGTCATCCGACGCACGATCCGCTACACACGGTGCGGCAGGATCGACCACGGTGAAAAAGAACATCTCGCCCGCGTATCCCGGGGCGCTTTGGAACGAATCAAGAATACGCGGAGCCCATGCAAATAATTGAAGGCGCTGTAGCGCCTCGAACTCACGCATGGCCTTTGACTCGGCATTCTTGTCGTCGCTCGCAGATAAGTCGTAGAGGTGAAGAATCACCCGGTCCTGTCTGACAGAGTGAACGCCCTTGTAAATGCGGTGGAACCGTTCTTCCCTCGGTGTTTGCAGTTCCAGATTAATGTAACCTCCCAAACGCCTGATCGATCCATCTATGGCCACTTTGCTCTTAGGTGCTAGCAATTGACTTAGTAGATCTACTTGTGATGGAGATAAAGTTGGTTTCCCGGCAAATCCAATTGCCTCTTTCCACGCGTTCAATGTGCAAAAGCGGACTCCCCGTACCATCTTCCCATTAAGTCGCTCGACCTC
>AMFO01000005.1_pt1 | contig 13699 bp, 11 predicted proteins | sample 552608 | NCBI WGS metagenome assembly AMFO01 (sample SAMN01893955, study PRJNA167987) | microbial mat metagenome | biome: hydrothermal vent | place: USA: Loihi, Hawai'I | collected 2003-05-01
GTAAAAGAAGGAAAATGAGGGGCCGCCAAGGCGGCCCTTCGCCTTATTGGTTCCTTTGGCCTGCAAGTGTCCCGGTGCAGCGGATGAACCTCAGATGGCTGTGACAACCGTCATGGCAATCGGAGGCGCCGAAACCGGGCGCCGGCATTTCCCCGGCCGTCGCCTGATTGAGCCGGCATTCTGGAAGCACGGACAAACGCACATCCAGAATTTCCGCCGCCGGATGCGCCAGCAGATGATCGATGTGCCAGTGCAGCGGCTTCCGACGCCGCCGGTGGCGGGCGATGCGCGCCTCAATGTTGCGTCGGCCGCTGCCGGTGTAGATGTAGAAGCCGGCCGGAAAATCGAATTCGCCCAACCGCCCGATCCGGATGCGTACGTCCAGGCATAGGCGGATCAACAGTTGATAGCTGACCGGATTCAGCCGATTTCCATCAGGCATTCGTCCGGATTGACCGTGTCTCCCACGGTGACGTGAACGGCCTTGATCCTCCCGGACACCGGCGCATGCACGGGATTCTCCATTTTCATGGCCTCGACCACCAACACCGTGTCCCCGGCCCGAACCTCCTGACCCACCCCGGCATGAACGGCGACGATGCGTCCCGGCATCGGCGTCGTGACGTCGTTGTCCGAGGCCGCCTTGGGCCGGCGTGAAACTTTTCCGGCCCTGCGCACATCGATGCTGCCGTCGGCCGTCGGTACCACCTCGGTGAGCGTCTCGACAAGGACTTCCTCGAGCACGTCGTCGACCTTGACGTAGAAGGGACGGATGTCGGCGCTCTTGTGGCCGCTGCCCTCGATGCGCACGTGGTATTGCTCCCCGTGAATGGTCAGATTGAATTCCGTCGGCGCCAGTGCCGGCGCAACCGCTGTCTTTTGCGTCTCCGTCTTGGGAACCTCCAGTGGCTCCGGTTCGAGTCGGCCGGCCGCTCGCTGATCGAGGAACTCCAGCGCCACGGCCGGGAAGAGGGCGTAGGAGAGAACATCCTCGATGGAATCCGCCTTGTCGCCGACCTCGCGCGCGAGGGCATCGAGTTCGGGCTCGAGCAGGTCCGCCGGACGAACCTCGATCACCTCCTCATCCCCCAGCGCCAGCTTGCGCACCGCCGCGTTCACTTCCCCGATCGGTTTTCCGTACATGCCCTTCAGGTAGGCTCGGGTTTCGTTGGTGATGATTTTGTATTTCTTCCCGGAGAGCACATTCAACACCGCCTGTGTGCCGACGATCTGGCTGGTGGGGGTGACGAGCGGCGGGTAGCCGAAATCGGCGCGCACGTGAGGCACTTCTTCAAGCACCTCGTCCATGCGTTCCAGCGCCCCCTGTTCCTTGAGTTGATGCGCGAGGTTGGAAATCATGCCTCCGGGGATCTGATTGCTCTGCACGCGCGTGTCGATGCCGGTGAAGTCGGATTCGAAGCGGGCGTATTTCTTGCGCACCGTGCGGAAATAGGCAGCGATGTCTTCCAGCAGGCCGAGATCCAGACCGGTGTCGAAACCGGTGCCGTTGAAGGCCGCAACCATGGCCTCGGTCGGGGCATGGCTGGTGCCGCCGGCAAGCGGCGAGATGGCCGTGTCAATGGCATCGCAGCCGGCGTGAACCGCTTCCCACTGCACCATCTCGGCCAGGCCCGCCGTCGCGTGCACGTGCATGTGCAGTGGAAGGGCCACGGCCTCTTTGATCGCCTTCACCAATTCCCGGGCCGTGGACGGGGTGAGCAATCCGGCCATGTCCTTGATGGCCAGTGAATCGCAGCCCAGGTCCTCAAATCCCCTGGCCAAAATCACGAAATGATCCAGGGTGTGCAGCGGACTTGTTGTGTAGCAGATGGCTCCCTGGGCATGTTTGCCATTTTCTTTCACCTGCGCAATGGCGACGCGGACGTTGCGCAGATCGTTCATGGCGTCGAAGATGCGGAAGACATCGACACCTCCGTCACAGGCCCGGTCGACGAATTTTTTGACGACATCGTCGGCGTAGTGGCGGTAGCCGAGAAGGTTCTGGCCGCGCAGCAGCATCTGCAATGGGGTGTTGGGAAGCGCCTTTTTAAGTTCCCGCAGGCGCATCCACGGGTCCTCCTTGAGATAACGCAGGCAGGCGTCGAAAGTGGCGCCCCCCCAGGCCTCGATGGATCCGTATCCGACGGCGTCGAGCTTCTCGCAGACCGGCAGCATGTCGTCGAGACGCATGCGTGTGGCCAGGAGCGACTGGTGCCCGTCGCGCAGCGCCAGTTCGGTGACGGTGAGTTTTTTTGTGGTTCCGGTCATGGTGTCGTCCCCTTGTCGCTCTACAGTCCCGCGTGTGCGGCGATGGCGGCGGCACAGGCGGCGGCGATGTCTTCGCGGCTACCGCTGGAAGGGTAGTCGAGAAGTTCCGGATGTGCGTCGAGAAAGCCGGTGTCGAAGATCCCTTGCATGAAAGCCCCGGATGCGGCGATATGGCGGTAGAGGGGGAGGGTGGTGCGTACGCCGCGGATATCGTATTCGTTCAGGGCGCGGCGGGCACGACGCACCGTGAGCGGCCAGTCCGGCCCCCAGACCGTGAGCTTGGCGCACATCGAATCGTAGTGAGGCGGGATGACATAGCCGGGATAGACACAGCCATCCACACGTACACCCATGCCACCGGGAGAGAAATAGCGGGTGATGCGTCCGGGCGTGGGCAGGAAGTCGTTCTTCGGATCTTCGGCATTGATGCGGAATTCAATGGCATGGCCCATGAGCGGGATGTCTTGCTGCCGCAGGGCGAGCGTCTCTCCCGCCGCGATCTTGATTTGCTCGGCCACCAGATCCACCCCGGTGACGGCCTCGGTGATCGAGTGTTCGACCTGCAGCCGCGTATTCATCTCCATGAAATAGAAATGGCGATCGTCGTCCACCAGAAATTCAACCGTCCCGGCGTTTGTATAATCCACCGCTCTTGCCGCCGCAACGGCCGTCTCTCCCATTTTCTCGCGCATTTCGGCATCGATGGAATTGGAGGGTGCGATTTCAATCAGCTTCTGATTCCGACGCTGGATGGAGCAGTCGCGCTCGTACAAGTGCACGGCGTGGCCGTGAGCATCGGCCAGGACCTGAAACTCGATGTGGCGGGGGTTTACGATGCATTTCTCCATGAACAGGGCATCGTCGCCGAAGGCCGCCTTCGCTTCCCGGCGAGTGATCTCGTAGTTTCGTGTCAATGCGTCGTCATTGTCGCAGCGCCGGATGCCACGGCCGCCACCGCCGGATGCGGCCTTCAGCATCACTGGGTAGCCCATCTCACGTGCCAATGCCAGCGCTTCATCGAGGTCATGCAGGCTTGAGTCGGAACCGGGGATGACCGGAATGCCGGCGGCAATCATGGACTTCCGTGCCTTGGTCTTGTTGCCCATGTCCCGGATCGCTCCGGGGCCGGGTCCGATGTAAACGAGATCTGCCTCCAGGACACGCTCGGCAAATTCGGCGTTCTCCGACAAAAAACCGTAACCGGGATGAACGGCGTCGCAGTGGGTTTCGACCGCAATGTCCACGATGCGGTGAATGTTCAGATAACTCCGGACCGGATCCGGCCCCATCAGCACCGCCTGGTCCGCCTTCTTGACGTGCAGGGCGCGAGCGTCCTCCTCGGTGTAGATGGCGACGCTTTCGATGCCGAGTTCGCGGCAGGAGCGGATGATGCGGATCGCGCACTCGCCACGGTTGGCGATCAGGATACGTTTGAACACTCGTTCCACTCCTTCCCTTGCCGGCACGACCGTCCGCCGTTCGTATCTTACCCTAGACTGCGAACGGAAAAACGGGGACAGTTTCACTTTTCCGGGCGGAGCGCGGAAGAAAGTAAACTGTCCCCGCTTTTCCTGACCCCGTGTCCGTCATTGCGAGGCCGCCAGGCCGCGGCAATCTGTTCTTCGCAATGACCCGGTTGGTCCGTTCAATGATGCACTCCTTGGCAAAAGGCGGTGGATGCTAGCCGGGAGCGCCTGCACGGACAATGCGTACCTGTTCGCCGACGCGTGCGTGCGCAAAAAGCTCCAGGATGTCGTCATTGCGCATGCGGATGCAGCCGTGCGAGGCCGGGGAGCCGATGCAGTCTTCGGCATGCGTGCCGTGGATGTAGATATAGCGCGATTTCGTATCCACCGCCCCGCGTCGGTTGTAGCCGGTCTGCATGCCTTCCAGCCACAGGATTCGGGTCAGGATCCAGTCTCGGGATGGATCGGCCCGTCCGGGGTCGAGGATACCGATTGGCCGGCGGCCGATGAAGACGGTGTAGGAAGGCAGGCCCTCGCCGATTTTGGCGCAGATGCGGTGGCGTCCAAGCGGGGTTTGCAGACTGTCACGGCGGTTGCCCGTGCCCTTGCTGGCGGTGGAAACGGGGTAGGCGTGCCAGATGCCGCTTTTGCGACGATGGTAGAGCGTCTGCTCGGTGATGGAGATGAGGATCATACCGCAAGCATAACGTTTTGGGAGAGATATGCTTGTGTCGCAAGGTCGGGTGCCTACAATGCAGCGCATACGCACCTTCGGCGAGGAGCTTGCATGGACATCACCAGGATACCGGCGGGGGCAAACCCGCCCGAGGAGATCAATGTCGTGATCGAGATTCCGCAGAATGGCGATCCGATCAAATACGAGGTCGACAAGGCCTCGGGGGCGATCTTCGTGGATCGCTTCATGCACACGGCCATGCATTATCCCTGCAACTACGGTTTCATCCCGAACACGCTGTCCGAGGACGGGGATCCGGTGGATGTGCTGGTTGTGGCGAGATTCGCGTTGATGCCGGGATGTGTCGTCCCGTGCCGGCCCGTGGGTCTGTTGAGCATGGAGGATGAGAAAGGCGTGGATGCCAAGGTGTTGGCGGTGCCGGTCTCCCGCATCAAGCCGATCTACGATCACGTGCAAAGACCCGAGGATCTGCCCCGTTTCCTGACGGACCAGATCGAGCATTTCTTTGCCCATTACAAGGATCTGGAGCCCGGAAAGTGGGTCAGGCTGGGGGGCTGGGGTGATGCCGCGGCGGCCCGGAGTGAAATCGAGGCCTCGATCGCCCGCTTTGCGGAGTAAAATCAAGGATTGATGCTTGACCCGTGAGGCGCCTCAGGTCATAAAGCGAAACCGGCGGCGGCGTGGGGGGTGCAGCGATGGCTTCGCCGCACGGCAGAGAAGGGAGGAGCATAGATGTCCATAACGACGATGATACCCGCGGCACTGGGCGTGGCCGGCCTGGCCGTGGCCTACGGCATCCACCGCGTGGTGATGAGGAGTCCGGCCGGTGAGGAGAAGGTGACGCGTATTGGCGACGCCATCCACCTGGGGGCGATGGTTTTCCTGAAACGTGAATACACGATCCTGGCCGGCTTTGTGGTTGTGGTTGCTGCATTGCTTTTCTGGAGTCTCGGCCTGTATACGATGATCGCCTTTTTGACCGGAGCCGTATGTTCGATGCTCGCCGGTTTCTTTGGCATGTACACGGCCACACGCGCCAATGTGCGCACGACAACGGCTGCGCACACGCAAGGTGCAGCCGCAGCCCTCTCCGTGGCCTTCTTCGGCGGTTCGGTCATGGGGCTCACCGTCGCCGCGCTCGGTCTGCTGGGCCTGGGCACCCTGTATTTGTTCTTCGGCGGTGATCCGGAGACGGCGCATGCCATTCACGGTTTCGGCATGGGAGCATCGTCGGTGGCCCTGTTCTCGCGTGTCGGCGGCGGCATCTACACCAAGAGCGCCGATGTCGGCGCCGATCTCGTCGGCAAGGTCGAGGCCGGCATCCCGGAAGATGATCCGCGCAATCCGGGCGTCATCGCCGACAACGTCGGCGACAACGTCGGCGACATCGCCGGCATGGGTTCGGACATCTTCGAGTCCTATTGCGGGGCCATCATCGCCACGATCGCCATGGCCTCGACGATGTCCATGGATGTATTGGGATCGGTGGGCACGCGCCCGGCCCTGATGTTCCTGCCGCTGGCCATGGCCTCGACGGGCATCGTCTGTTCCGTCATCGGCATCGGCATCGTCAAGGCGATGGCCCACAAGCCGGCGGACGTGGCCCTGCGTGTCGGTACGATCGCCGCCGCCGTGTTGTTCATCATCGCCGCTTTCTTCGTCATCCGCTCAAGCGGGGTGAGCGTGGGAGCGTGGTGGTCGGTGCTGGCCGGCGCCGTTGGCGGCGTTTTGATTGGCCTGGTCACCGAATACTACACCGGCGGCCAGCCGGTGAGGAACATCGCCAAGGCCGGCGAGACGGGGCCGGCCACGGTCATGATCTCGGGTCTGGCCGTGGGCATGCAGTCGGTCGTGGCCCCGGTGCTCGGCATTTGTGCCATCATCTACATCTCGTCCCAGTTGTGCGGACTCTACGGCGTCGGCATCGCCGCCGTCGGCATGCTGGCAACGGTGGGCATCACGATGGCCGTGGATGCCTACGGGCCGGTGGCGGACAACGCCGGCGGCATCGCCGAGATGGCTGGGTTGGGCAAGGAAACCCGTACCATCACCGACCGGCTGGACGAGCTGGGAAACACGACCGCCGCCATCGGCAAGGGCTTTGCCATCGGCGCTGCGGCCCTGGCGGCGCTGGCCATCGTCACCGCCTATGTGCAGACCGTGTCCGTGCACGTGCAGGACTTCACCTTGGAGTTGAACAAGCCGGATGTGTTGATCGGCTTGTTCATCGGCGGTTTGATCCCCTATCTTCTGGGCTCGTTGGCCATGACCGCGGTGGGGGATGCCGCCTTCGACATGATCAAGGAGATCCGGCGTCAGTTCAAGGAGATTCCCGGCCTGCTCGAGGGCAAGGCCGATCCGGATACGGCCCGCTGCGTCGATATCGCCACAACCGCGGCCCTGAAGCGCATGATCCTGCCCGGTTCCATCGCCATGCTGGTGCCGGTCGTCGTCGGCTTCGGTATCAGCCCCGCGGCGCTCGGCGGCATGCTGGGTGGCGCCCTGATCAGCTGCGTGCTGCTGGCGCTGACCATGGCCAATGCCGGCGGCGCCTGGGACAATGCCAAGAAGCATGTGGAGAAGGGTTATCACGGCGGCAAAGGTTCGGACGTGCACAAGGCCGTGGTGGTCGGCGACACCGTCGGTGATCCGTTCAAGGACACCTCCGGGCCGTCGATGAACATCCTGATCAACGTCATGGCCATCGTCAGTCTGGTCATCGCCCCCCTCCTGGGCTGACGCGCCGATGGCGGCCATGGTCGCCGGTCGAAAGGAGCGCGGAGGCGGGTCGCAGGAGCTGCAACTGTCGCTGAGGCGACGCATCTATCATATTCTGGAACAGCCTTCCGGGCGGCCGTTGGGTCGGGCGGTTCATCAGGCCATCATGTTCCTGATCATCGCCAATGTCGTGGCTGTCATGATCGAGAGCGTGCCGGAGATCGGGGCCAGGTACCGACGTTTTTTCAATGACTTCGAGTTCTTCTCGGTTGCGGTCTTTGCCGTGGAATACCTTTTCCGGCTTTGGGTCTGCGTCGAGGACGGCCGCTTCCGACGATCTCTGGCCGGCCGTTTTCGGTACATGCTCACACCCATGGCGATCGTGGACCTGATGGCCATCCTGCCCTTCTTCCTCGGGGCCTTCTTTGATGTCGATACACGAATCCTGCGCGTATTGCGGCTGTTGCGGGCCTTCAAGCTGACGCGCCATTTCGCGGCTCTGGAAATCCTGTTCAAGGTGATCCGGGCCGAGGCGCGTTCGCTCGGCGCCGCTCTGCTGGTGCTGCTGGTGTTGATGGTGTTGGCCGCCGCCGGCATGTACGTGGCCGAGCGAGATGTGCAGCCACAGGCCTTCGGCAGCATCCCGGCGGCCATGTGGTGGGCGGCGGTGACGCTGACGACCGTGGGCTACGGCGATGTCGTGCCGGTGACCGCCGGCGGGCGCTTCTTCAGCATCATCATCGTGATTCTGGGTGTCGGCATCGCCGCGCTCCCGGCCGGTATCATCGCCGCGGGCTTTACGCAGGAGTTGCAAAAACGGCGCGAGGCCTACCGCCTGGTCGTGCGCAAGGTGCTGGAGAGGGGTGCAATCGCCGAGGACGAGCGGCATCTGCTCGAAGGTACGCGCGCCGATCTCGGCCTCGATCGCGACGAGGCCAGCCTGCTGTTGCACGAGGAGATGGCTGAGGCTCAAATGGAACACGCGATCACCCGTTGCCCCCATTGCGGCAAGCCCCTGGAGGAGCGGGGAAGATCCCATTCCAGCGGGTAGGTGGTTTGGAAGAGTTCCCGCTGCGCGCCGGGCTGATCTATCTCAACCACGCCGCCGTCGGTGTCTGGCCGCGGCGAACGAGCGCGGCCGTTCAGGCCTTTGCGGAAGAGAATATGCTTCAAGGGGCCGCCGACTATTCCCGCTGGCTCGGGGTCGAACGCGATCTACGCTCCCGGCTTGTTTGCCTGTTGGGCGCCGGCGCTTCCGACGACATCGCTCTTGTCAAAAACACTTCGGAGGGGCTGTCGCTTTTGGCTTACGGCCTGGACTGGAAGGAAGGCGACAACATCGTTTCCGCCCGAGGGGAGTTTCCCTCCAATCGCATCGTCTGGGAATCCCTGCGCCCGTTGGGTGTGCATCTGCGGCTTGCCGACATCACGGGCCCTGATCCGGAGGCGGCGCTTGTGGACCTTTGCGACGAACGGACGCGCCTGCTTGCGGTCAGCTCCGTGCAGTACGGTACCGGTCTGCGCCTCAACCTGAAGCGACTCGGACGCTTCTGCCGCGACCGCGGCATCCTGTTCTGCATCGATGCCATCCAGAGTCTCGGTGCTCTGGTCTTCGATGCTCGCGCCTGTCACGCCGACGTCGTGGTTGCCGACGGCCATAAATGGATGCTCGGACCGGAGGGGCTGGCCGTCTTCTACACCCATCCACGTCTGCGCGAGCGCCTGCGGCTTCTGCAGTACGGCTGGCACATGGTGGAGCACGCCGGCGATTTCGAGCGTCTGGAATGGAGGCCGGCAGAGAGTGCGCGCAGATTCGAGCCGGGGAGCCCGAACATGCTCGGTATCCACGCCCTGCATGCATCCCTGGGCCTGTTGCTGGAGGTTGGCATGCGCAAGGTTGAGACGGAACTGCTTGCGCGCACGCGGCGGTTGCTTCAGCTCGTCGCCGGAGAGGAAAGACTGCAACTCCTCTCTCCGCCCGAACCGGAGCGCCTGGCGGGCATCGTCACCTTTCGCCGCCGTGATCTGGATGCGGGCGGTCATGCGGCCCTGCACCGGCATTTGACGGCTCGAAGCGTGATCTGCGCCTTGCGCGGTGGCGGCCTTCGCTTCTCGCCCCATTTCTACACCCCCATGGCGGATCTTGAACGGGCGGTCGCGGAGGTCTGCGCTTTTCCCGGACACGACTGACGATCCGCGGCTTTGCATCGTGCAGCCTTGCGGGTAGGCTGCGCCGCCTTGTTTTCGGAGGTTTTTTGTTCATGACACAGCGCACCTATTGCGGCGATTTCACAGCCGAACACATCCATCGGACGGTCCGTTTGTGCGGCTGGGTGCAGACCAATCGCGACCATGGCGGTGTTGTGTTTCTCGACGTGCGCGATCGTTTCGGACTGGTTCAGGTGGTGGTGCATCCGGATACGCCGGAGGAACACAAACTGGCGCACGGCCTGCGCCCGCAGGACGTCATCGAGGTTCTGGGCACGGTGGTCCCGCGCTCCCCGGAGACGATCAACCCCAAACTTCCCACCGGCGCCATCGAGGTCAAGGCCTCGGATATCCGCGTTTTGAACCGGGCCAAGACGCCGCCGTTTGTGATCGACGATCACTGCGACGCCGGTGAGCAGCACCGGCTTGAATTCCGCTATCTCGACCTGCGCCGCCCCAGGATGCAGGCCAACATGATCATGCGACACAAGGTGGTGCATGCGGCGCGCAATTACCTGGACGCGCAGGATTTCCTGGAGATCGAAACCCCGATCCTGAACAAATCCACACCGGAAGGAGCGCGCGACTACCTGGTTCCAAGCCGCATCTATCCGGGAAACTTCTATGCCCTGCCGCAGAGCCCGCAGATCTTCAAGCAGCTGTTGATGGTCGCCGGCATGGATCGCTATTACCAGATCGCCCGCTGCTTCCGGGACGAGGATCTGCGTGCGGACCGGCAGCCGGAGTTCACCCAGATCGATCTGGAGATGTCCTTCGTGGACCGGGACGAGGTGATGCAAGTGGCCGAGGGTCTGATCGCCGTGATGTTCGAGGCCGGCCTCGATATTCGGCCGGAGCTGCCTTTCCCGCGCCTGAGCTATCCCGAAGCCATTGCGCGTTTTGGTCTCGACCGGCCGGATGTCCGTTTCGGGCTGGAACATACGGATGTCACGGATCTGATGCGGAAGGTGGAGTTCAAGGTTTTCCGCGAGGCGGCGGATGCGGGCGGGCTGGTGAAGGTGCTGCGTGTTCCGGCCGGCGGCCTGCTCACGCGCAAGCAGATCGATGATTATACGGATTTTGTCCGCATTTACGGCGCCAGGGGACTGGCGTGGATCAAGGTGAACGATGTCGAGGATCTGCCCGCCGGCCTGCAATCGCCGATCGTCAAATTCTTCACCGTCGAGGCCTTGCGCGATCTTCTGTCCGCCTGCGACGCCGAGAACGGCGATCTTCTCTTTTTCGGCGCCGGGGATGCCAGGGTGGTCAACGAGGCGTTGGGGCATCTGCGCGTGAAGATCGGGCGCGATCTGGCCCTGTTCAGCGACGATGACCATCGTCTCGTCTGGATCGTGGATTTCCCGATGTTCGGCTGGAATGAAGAGGAGAAGCGGCTCGATGCCCTGCACCACCCCTTCACGGCACCCGTGGACGAGGACATGGATCTGATCGATTCCAAGCCCCTGGACATGCGTTCCCAGGCCTACGATCTGGTGTGGAACGGCACCGAGATCGGCGGCGGTTCCATCCGCATCCATGACACGGAAGTGCAGTCGCGTGTCTTTGCGGCTCTGGGAATTTCCCCGCAGGAGGCGGAGCGGAAGTTCGGATTCCTGCTCAGGGCGCTGCAATACGGGGCGCCGCCGCACGGCGGCCTGGCCTTCGGCCTGGATCGGGTACTGGCCCTGATGCTGGGAGCCGACTCCATCCGCGATGTCATCGCCTTTCCAAAAACGCAACGGGCCGCGGATCTGATGAGCGAGACGCCGTCGCGTGTGGAAGAGGCGCAGCTCCGGGAGTTGGGGTTGCGCCTGCGGCGCACCGCCGGCTAGCCCGGATTTTTCATGGGATCGCGGATGGATGGCGCAGAAATCGGTGATTGGTAATCGGGAAATCCACCATTCACCATTCACCTCGGCCCCTCAGTCCTCGGCCCTCGCTCCTCGATCCTCGGAACTTCCATCCCGACGCATGGTCATCATGAAAAATCCGGGCTGGCCCGCCGTTGCTCCGGTGGGGGATGCAGGGCGTGGAGATGGTAATATTGGGGGCGGATTGCGGACCCATACGTTATGATATCTTCGACGGATGATTCAAGGAGGGGGATGATGGAGAAGCAACAATGGTTTCGTCTCACGCTCGCGGGCGTCCTGCTTTTGCTGCTGCCGCAACACGGGATCGGGGCCGACGTCGGGGAAGAGCCTTCCTCGCCGGCAGCCGCTTCGCCGCTCACGCCGGAAGAAGCGGCGAGAAAAGCGCGTGCCGAGCGCCTGCGCGCAAAGATCCGGGCCGTGGAGCAGCGGCGGTCGGGTTTCAGGCTTGGGGGAAGGCCGGGAGCGAAAAAACTGGAGATGACCACGGTACGGGGAAGCGACAGGATCCGGGAGAAGATCAAGGCCGTCGAGGAAGATCGCTCGGATTCCCGCAAGTGGTTGCAGAAATGGTTCACCAAGATCCGGAAGAACATCGAGGAGGGGAACAAAAACCGTCGCGAACGTTTCAAACGCGCCCTGGAGAGAGAACGGGCGGCAAGAAAACATGGCGGAAGAGAATGAGGGTTGAGGGTCCCAGGGATCGGGCGTCGGGGGACAGGGTTCAGGAAGGAGCCATGGATCCATCGCTGCAGGTCGTTCCACGACCGCAAGGCCCCGGCCGGCGGCAGGTGGCTGTTTGCCTCCTACGATGACCCATCACGAATCACCGATCCTTTGCCATCCATCCACGATTCCATGACAAAACCGGGGAGGGAGGTTGCGCGCGATCGGCGCTTTCGCTGCGGGATCGTGGCCTTGCTCGGCCCCCCGAACGTCGGCAAATCGACGTTGCTCAACCGCATCATCGGTACCAAGGTGGCGATCGTCACCCCCAAGCCGCAGACGACCCGTCAGCGCATTCTTGGGATCCACACCGACGCACGGCGCCAGATCGTGTTCGTCGACACGCCGGGCATTCACAAGGGCAGGAGACTGTTGGACCGCCACATGCTGCGTGCGGCCATGGCCGCCGCTGCGGAGGCGGACGTACTGGCCATCATGCAGGATGCGAGCAGGCCGCTGGATGCGAGAGTCCGTGACCTGATTGTCCGCTTCGCCACCGGCTCGCAGGACAGGCCACGCGTGCATGTATTGAACAAAGTGGACCGAATCGACAAGGCGAGGCTGCTGCCGCGGCTGAAGGAAATGCAGGAACTCGATCCCGGCGCGGCGGCCTGGGTTCCCGTCTCCGCCAAAAGGGGCGTGCAGGTGGATGTGCTCGTGGACGAGTTGAGCCGGCATCTGCCGATGCGCCCACCCCTCTACGATCCCGATTGGTACACCGATCAGAGCCAACGGGCGTTGGCGGCGGAGTATGTGCGCGAACAGGTATTTCTGGCCATGCAGCAGGAGATCCCGTTTCAGACCGCGGTGGAGATCGAGTCCTTTCTTGAGTCGAAATCGGGGATGGATATTGAAGCCGTGATTCTGGTCGCAAGTGCACGCCACAAGCCGATGCTGATCGGACATGCCGGCGAGCGCATCAAGCACATCGGCATGAGGGCGCGCCATGGCCTGGAGACGCTCTTCGATTGCCGCGTTCATCTGAAATTGTGGGTCAAGGTCGATCCCGATTGGTTCGATCGCCCAACCCGCCTGGCCGAATTGGGGTTGAAGGCCTGATGGCGGAGAAGTCCGATGCGGCGCTGCTCCTGCGCCGGATCCCCTATGCCGAGACCTCGTTGATCGTCCATGTCCTGACCGCGGAACACGGCAAGCTGTCGCTGATGGCTCGTGGTGCCCGCCGGCCCTCCAGCCCCTTCCGTGCCGCCCTTGCGCCCTTGCATGCCCTCAGACTGGCATGGCGTCCGAGCCGCCGAGGTATGGGGAATCTGACGGATGTTGAACGCGGCGAAGCCATGGTGAATGAGGCCCGGATGTTGGAAGGGTTGCAGCTCAATGCCCTGGCCGAGCGCCTGTTTCATGAAGGTGATCCGCACCGGTTTACCGTGTTGGTCCGGGCCTTTTCCCTGCTTGCGGCCCGATCCTCCGCATCCGGTCTGCTGGCGGCATCGTGGCATATGTTGAATGAAGAGGGTTGGCTGGGATCGCTGGATCATTGCTGGCGTTGCGGCAGGCACGGAGAGGGCGGCTGGATCTGGCAAGCGGGGGAACTCTGCTGTCGGGGCTGTGCCTCAGGGGGGACCCCCCTTGCTCCGGAATTCCTGCGCCGGATTCATGGCCTTATGGAGGATCCGGGGGTATCCTTGTCGTCCCGTGATCGAACACTATGGCGGTGTATGCTTCAGGGTGTGTTGCGTCGCCACGGCCTGAAACCGCTGCTGGTGAATACGGAGGAATCCGGGAGA
>AMFO01000285.1_pt1 | contig 13687 bp, 15 predicted proteins | sample 552608 | NCBI WGS metagenome assembly AMFO01 (sample SAMN01893955, study PRJNA167987) | microbial mat metagenome | biome: hydrothermal vent | place: USA: Loihi, Hawai'I | collected 2003-05-01
TGCGGTGTGAAATACCGCACAGATGCGTAAGGAGAAAATACCGCATCAGGCGCCATTCGCCATTCAGCTGCGCAACTGTTGGGAAGGGCGATCGGTGCGGGCCTCTTCGCTATTACGCCAGCTGGCGAAAGGGGGATGTGCTGCAAGGCGATTAAGTTGGGTAACGCCAGGGTTTTCCCAGTCACGACGTTGTAAAACGACGGCCAGTGAATTGTAATACGACTCACTATAGGGCGAATTCGAGCTCGGTACCCGGGGATCCCACCTCGTCGACCACCTCGATCTCCATCGTCGCCTTGTCCGTCTCCACCTCGGCCAGCACCTCGCCGGAGACGAGCGCATCCCCCTCCTTCTTCAGCCAGCGGACGATCTTTCCTTCCGTCATCGTCGGCGACAATTGTGTCATGTATACGTCAATCGGCATCCTTCACCTCGTCGGTCGTGGTTCGCATGCGAGTGCGGATCAGCTCAGAAACGGTTGCAGACATAGCGGGCGGCGGCCACGATTTCCTCCACGCTCGGCAGTGTCATGCGCTCGAGATTGGCGGCATAGGGCATCGGCGCGTCCTTCTGCGTCACGCGAATGACCGGGGCATCGAGGTCGTCAAAGCCCTTTTCCATGATCCTGGCCGAGATCTCGGCGCCGACACCGGAAAAACGCCAGCCTTCCTCGATCACCACGGCGCGATTGGTTTTGGCCACGGAGGCCAGAATCAAGGCCTCGTCCAGCGGCCGGATCGTACGCGGATCCACGACTTCGGCCTCGATTCCCTGCTYGGCCAGCGCCGCGGCGGCCTTGAGCGCCAGGCCGGTCATGCGCGAATGGGCGATCAGACTCACGTCCCTTCCTTTTCTCTTCACATCCCCCTTGCCAAGCGGGATCAGGTATTCTTCATCGGGCACCTCGCCGATGTCGCCGTAGAGCARTTCGTTTTCGATAAAGATGACCGGGTCGTTGTCGCGAATGGCTGACTTCAGCAGCCCCTTGGCGTCCACCGGATTCGAGGGCATGACCACCTTCAGTCCCGGCACGTTGACCATCCAGTTCTCCAGACTCTGCGAATGCTGCGCCGCAACCCGGGCGGCGGCGCCTCCGGGACCGCGGAAGACCATCGGCACGGGATACATGCCGGCGGACATGTAGTGCATCTTGGCGGCGGCATTGACGATCTGGTCCATGGCCAGGATGGCGAAATTCCAGGTCATGAACTCGATGATCGGTCGCAGGCCGGCCATGGCCGCGCCCACCCCCAGGCCTGCGAAACCCAGTTCGGTGATCGGCGTGTCGATCACCCTCTTGGGTCCGAAGCGATCCAACATGCCTTGGGAAACCTTGTAGGCGCCGTTGTATTCGGCCACTTCCTCGCCCATCAGGAAGACGCTGTCGTCGCGCTCCATCTCCTCGCACATGGCCTGATTCAACGCTTCGCGGTAGGTGATCTTGCTCATGGCCGGTCGGATCCTTCGGGATAGGGGTAGGCGCCTGCGATCGGATCGGCGTACACATCCCGCCACAACTCGCTTGCTTCCGGTTCCGGCTGGGACTCGGCCGCCTTGGTGATGGCGTTGATTTTCTTTTTGATTTCCCTGTCCTTTTGCTTGAATTCGTCCTCGGTGGCGAGTCCCGCCTCGATCATCTGCACCTGCAGCCGGGCGATCGGGTCGCGGCCCGTCCGCCATTCCTCCACTTCCTCGCGCGTACGATAGGTCGCGGGATCGGACATGGAATGGCCGCGATAGCGGTAGGTGATGGCCTCGACGATGATCGGTCCCTCGCCCGAGCGCGCATGTTCGATGGCCTCGCGCATCCGGCGCTCGACTTCCAACACATCCATGCCGTCGATCTGCATGCCGGGGACCTTGAAACTGATGCCGCGCTTGAAAAGGTGCGTTTCCGCCGAAGCGCGGTCCAGGGCCGTGCCCATCGCATATTGGTTGTTTTCCACGACGAAAACGATGGGAAGCTTCCACAACGAGGCCATGTTCAGGGATTCATACACCGCCCCCTGATTGATGGCGCCGTCGCCCAGGAAACACAGGGTGACGCGACCGTCGCCGCGATACCAGGAGGAAAAGCCGAAACCGAGGCCCACCGGAACCTGCTCGGCGACGATGCCGTTGCCGCCGGCGAAGTTGTGCTCACGATCGAACATGTGCATGGAACCGCCCTTGCCCTTGACGATGCCGCCGGCGCGGCCCAGAAGTTCCGCCATGACGGCGACTGGATCGGCACCGCGGGCCAGGACATGGCCGTGATCGCGGTAGCCGGTCAGAATGTAATCGCTTTCCTCGGCGGCGTGATTGGCGCCCACGCACACGGCCTCCTGGCCGTTGCACAGATGGCAGAATCCGCCGATCTTCTTCAGACCGTAGAGCTGACCCGCCTTTTCCTCGAAACGGCGGATGAACAGCATCGAATCGTGCATGGCATGCAGGGTCTCGACGCTGTAGGACCGTCCTTCGTGGCGCAATACGTGCTCACCTTTGCCCGCATCCCTTTTTTTGGCCGACATGAACTCTCCCCGGTGAAGCTGACATTGCGCATCCTGCCGCAGGCGAATGCCAGCGGCAAGGTGAGGTGATGCGACGGTGAGGTGATGCGACGGGAACAGGTGCCGGTCGCAACGGCCGAAGAACAAAAAAGGCTTGACAAGGCCCAGGTGGTTTCCAGGATTGGCACTCTCCCGGCGAGAGTGCTAAAAATAGCTTGCCGGGGGGTTGAACCGGGTTCGCCCGGTCCCCATACAACCATTATCCTAGATCGAGACAAGGAGTAGAGTGATGGCAACAAAGGTTCGTCCTTTGCATGATCGCGTAATCGTACGCCGTCTGGAAGAAGAGGAGAAATCCGCCGGCGGCATCATCATTCCCGATACCGCGAAAGAGAAGCCCATCCAGGGCGAAGTCATTGCCGTGGGCAACGGCAAGATTCTGGAAAACGGTGAAGTGCGTCCGCTGGACGTCAAGAAAGGCGACCGTGTGATCTTTTCCAAGTACGCCGGAACCGAGATCAAGCTCGACGGCGTTGAATACCTGATGATGCGCGAGGATGACATCCTCGGCGTGATCGAATCCTGAGAATCCAAGTAGAAACAAGGAGAAAAGACAAATGGCTGCCAAAGAAATTCATTTCAGTGAAAACGCCCGCACCCAGATGATGCGCGGCGTGAACACGTTGGCGGATGCCGTCAAGGTGACGCTGGGCCCCAAAGGGCGCAACGTGGTGCTCGAAAAGTCCTGGGGCGCCCCCACGATCACCAAGGATGGCGTGACCGTCGCCAAGGAGATCGAACTCGAGAACAAATTTGAGAACATGGGTGCGCAGTTGGTGAAGGAGGTGGCCTCCAAGACCTCCGATGTCGCCGGCGACGGCACCACCACGGCCACGGTGCTGGCCCAGGCCATCGCCCGCGAAGGCATCAAGGCCGTCGTTTCGGGCATGAACCCGATGGATCTGAAGCGAGGCGTTGACAAGGCCGTCGATTCCCTGGTGGACGAGCTGGAGAAGCTTTCCAAGGAGGTCAAGAACAAGGAGGAGATCGCCCAGGTCGGCACGATTTCGGCCAACGGCGACGAGGAAGTCGGCCGTATCATCTCCGATGCCATGGACAAGGTCGGCAAGGAAGGGGTGATCACGGTCGAGGAGGCCAAGGGTCTTGAGACCGAGCTGGAGGTTGTCGAAGGCATGCAGTTCGACCGCGGCTATCTGTCGCCGTACTTCGTCACCGACGCCGATCGCATGGAAGCCGAGATCGAGGATCCCTACATCCTGTTGCACGAGAAGAAGATCTCGAACATGCGTGATCTGCTGCCGTTGCTCGAGAATGTGGCCCGTTCCGGCAAGCCGCTGGTGATCATCGCCGAGGATATCGAGGGCGAGGCCCTGGCCACGCTGGTGGTCAACAAGATGCGCGGCGTGGTCAAGGTGGCTGCCGCCAAGGCCCCGGGCTTCGGCGACCGCCGCAAGGCCATGCTGGAGGATATGGCCATCCTGACCGGCGGCAAGGTCATCTCGGAGGAGTTGGGCCTGAAGCTCGAGAACGTGGGTCTCGAGGATCTCGGTCGTGCCGGCAAGGTGAAGATGACCAAGGACACGACGACGATCGTCAACGGTGCCGGCGCCAAGGCCGACATCGAGGCCCGGATCAATCAGATCCGCAAGCAGATCGAGGACACCACCTCCGATTACGACCGCGAGAAGCTGCAGGAGCGGCTGGCCAAGCTGGCCGGCGGCGTGGCGGTGATCAAGGTCGGAGCCGCCACCGAGGTGGCCATGAAGGAGAAGAAGGACCGCGTCGAGGATGCGTTGCACGCCACGCGCGCGGCCGTCGAGGAGGGCATCGTGCCCGGCGGCGGCGTGGCCCTGCTGCGCGCCCGCAAGGCCCTGGAGGACCTGAAGGGCGAAAATCACGATCAGGACGTGGGCATCGGCATCGTGCGCCGGGCCATCGAGGAACCTTTGCGCCAGATCGTGGCCAACGCCGGCGGTGAGCCTTCGGTGATCATCAACGATGTCGTGTCGAACAGCAATGCGTCCTACGGCTACAACGCCGCGACGGACGAGTTCGGCGATCTCTTGCAGATGGGCGTGATCGACCCGACGAAGGTGACGCGTTCGGCGCTGCAGAACGCGGCCTCCGTCGCCGGCCTGCTCATCACCACCGAGGCCATGGTGGCCGAGATCCCGAAGAAGGAAGAGCCCCCCGCTCCGGGCGCCGGCGGCGGCATGGGTGAGATGATGTAAGCATCCCGCATGGGATGGCAATCCGGGCGGCCTTCACGGCCGCCCTTTTTGCATTCGGATGGRGAAAACAAGGACAAGGCCATTACGCGGTGGGCATCCCTTCCTGTTATTGCGAGGCGGGCCTGCCTGCAGGCAGGTGCAAGCCCGAGATTGCTTCGCCTTCGGCTCGCAATGACCGGTGGTTTGAGATTGCCACGCTCGCTTATGCTCGCTCGCAATAACGGAACTGTCACCGCTTTCCCTTAGGCCTCGGTCCTCAGTCCTCGCACCTCAGTCCTCAGTCCCCTGACCCCCGACCCCTGTCTTCGGATCAGGGCATCAGGCCGTTGTGGACGACGCCGCGGCGCGGCTCCGCCATCCAGTCGGCCACGGCCTCGCGCCAGCGGCGGTAATGGGGGGTTTGTTTGTGCGCCGCCGCCCCCTCGGCGTCGGCGTAGGCCTCGTAGAGGACGAAACGACTCGGGTCGTCCGCCTCCTGCAAGACATCGAAGCGACGGTTTGCGGGTTCCCTCACCGAGGCTTCGTGGTTGGCGCGCGTGGCGGCGATGAAGTCCTCGATGTGTTCCTCCTTGACATGCACATAAACCAGCGTGACGTACATAAGCGCCTCCCGAACAAGAATGGTTCACGATCGTAGACCGGCATGCGGCGTTTGCCAAAGCCCCTTCCGCCACCTAGGATCGGCGCTGCCGCAGGTGCCCGCCTTGGGCGGGTGAAACGGGAAGTCCGGTGCGGTCTGTACAGACCAAGTCCGGCGCAGCCCCCGCTACTGTGAGCCCGACAACGCCATGCGAAAAGCCACTGTTCTTTGGGAATGGGAAGGCGGGCATGGCCGCGGATGAAGGCAAGCCAGGAGACCGGCCTGCAGGCAAGCATGCGGAAGCCGCCCCGGGGTGAGGGCGGGACAGGCCGGTCTTTCGATCATCCTATCTGTCTCCACACTCCTCCCGCGGCACCTCCGCATAGCACATATGCGCGGCGGGCGCGGAGGAGAACCATGGTATTTTCAAAAAGAATCATTCCCATTGCCTTGATGTTCGTGTCGGGTGCAATCGCCGGTATGGCGCTTGCACAGGAGAATCTGGGTCCAATCGAGGTCACCGCGGGTCGAGAGGCGAAAGCCATCGAGACCGCCACCAAGCCGGTGACCGTCATCCCAAGGAAGGAGATCGAAGGCTCGCATGCCGAAAATGTCGTGGACCTGCTCAAGGGCCTGGCCAATATCGTCGTGCGCGACACCACCGGCGTCGGCGCCAAGTCGCAGGTGGATCTGGGCGGTTTCGGGGAATCGGCACCGGCCAACAGTGTGGTGCTGGTGGACGGACGGCGCGTCAACAATCCGGACCTCTCCGGCACCGACTGGACCCAGATTCCGCTCGATCAGATCGAGCGCATCGAAATCGTGCACGGAGCGAGTTCGGTGCTCTACGGCAACGGTGCCGTCGGCGGTGTCATCAACATCATCACCCGCATCCCGGAGAGCGGCGGCACGATCAGCCTCGCCGGCGGCAGCTTCGGGGAGTTTTCCGGGCACGGCCGCCTGGGGGCGGATTCGGGTCGAGTGCGCGTGGAGGCCAATTTCTCGGGCTTGACCACGGACGGCTACCGCGACAACAACTTCTTTGACCGCTTGGACGGCGGTGGCCGTGCCGAGGTCGATCTGCCGGCGGGCATCGGCCTGCACGTAAGCGGCAACCACCACCGCGACCGCGCCGGCCTTCCCGGCAGTTTGACGGCGGCGCAATTGGCGAACAATCGCAAACAGGCCAAAAATCCCCGGGACTTCAGCAAAACGAACGATGATTTCGTCGACGGCGGCCTGGATTGGGATTCGGGGTCCGGCCTGGGTGCCGAGATCGACGGCGGCTTCCGGCGGCGGGAAACGAATTCCGATTTCTCCGGCTTTGCCGTCCACAGCACCCTGCACAGCCGCAGCCTGCGGCCCAAATTGCATTTTGCGCTCGGCGGCGGACTGCGGCTGCACATGCTGGCCGGCGCCGATCTTGAGCGCAGCAACAGCGTGCTGTCCAAGACCCGCATCAAACGCCGTCAGGACGGCTATTACGGCCGTCTGGACGTGGAGGACGCATCCCGTCGCTGGCGTCTGCTTGCCGGGGTGCGCAGCGAAAAGGTCGTGGACCAGTTCGTCAAGACGAAGCTCCAGATCAACAGCAAGCGCGAGAATGCCTGGGAGGTGGGAGGGTCGGTGGAGATCCTCGACGGCTTGCGCCTGCGTCTGAACATCTCCCGTTCCCTGCGCTTCCCGCTGCTGGACGAGGAGTTCAACTTTTTCTCGGCCACCGTGAACACCGGCCTGCTGCCGCAGACGGGAAGGCATGTGAGCGCCGGATTACGCTACGATTTCCATTCCGGTTGGCTGGATGCAAACGCGAGCCGCGGCGATCTCACCCACGAGATCTTCTACAACCCCCAGACATTCGCCAACGAGAACTACAAGAGCGCGACCCGCCATGACGTGCTCATGGTCAGCGCCCATTGGCGTGCGCACCCATGGCTGCAGCTGGCCGCCAACTACACCTATGCCCGCGCCTTGTTCCGGGGCGGTACCTTCGGCGGCAAGGCCGTGCCGGCCGTGCCGCGCAATCGCTTCGGTTTGGAATGGGGAGTGGATTGGCTGCATGGATTCACCACGAAACTGCGCGCAAGCTTTGTCGGCGGCTCCATCCTGATCAGCGACCAGAGCAACAAGCGGCCGCATCTGCCGGGCTATTTCGTCATGGATGCGGCCCTGAACTATCATTGGCAGGATGTGGAGGTGTTCGCCCGCGTGGACAACCTGGCATCCCGGAAGTACAGCACCTACGGGGTCTTTTCCTCGTTCTCGGGCACGGACAACTTCTTCCCGGCGGCGACGGCCACCTTCCGCGCCGGTGCCAGCTACCGTTTCTGAGTCGCGGCGCCTCTGGGCGTGGGCGGCGGCAAGCCTCGCCGCCCACGCCCTGGCGCTGACGCTTTTGTCGCCGCTCGCCGGACCCGAAGCCGAAACCCCAAGCAGGGGAAGCGTTCATGTGCAGCTGATCGCGGCCGTCCCGGCGGTCAAGGCGGGCCACTCCAATCCCAAAGCGCGGACAAGGAGACCTGCGCGGGCGGCGGCGCAAAAAACGCGGACTCGCAAACGCCGGCACAGGCCGGCATTCAGCCGCCCGGTGGCGGTGATATCACACGCCCACACGTCACAACCCTTGCAAGCTTCCCCGGAGTCGGCGACGGCCAAATCCATCGTCGTCCCCGCATCGCGCGGCGAATCCATGCGGCCGGCACGGACCGGGCCCAGGAACACGGCGGCCACCACGGGGGGCGTCGGCCTGCGGGCGGCAAGGGAGGCCGTGCGCAGGCGTCTGGAGGCCTTCAAGTATTATCCCGCGAGTGCCCGGCGGCGTGGCATCGAGGGGGACGTGGATGTCGCCTTCTCCCTGGTCGCCGGCGGAATGGCGGCCCGGATCAAGCTGCTCAAGGGCTCCGGCTACGCGGTTCTGGATCGTGCCGCGCTGGCAACGGTGGCGAGGGCGCAACCCTTCCCGGTGGAACGCGGCGATTACCGCTTCCGTCTGCGTTTCCGGCGCCTGTGATGCGATGGCCGGTCCTGGCCTTCCTGCTTCTTTGGGCCCTGCCGGCGGCGGCCTCCGAGCGCCTCCTGGCCCTGTCGCCGCATGCCTGCGAAATGCTGTTTGCCATCGGTGCCGGCCCCGAGGTCGTCGGCGTCTCCGCCTACTGCGATTTCCCCACCGCCGCCCGCCGCCTGCCGCGGGTGGCCGACAGCCGCAGGCTGTATGTGGAGGCGGCGCTGCGGCTTTCACCCACCGGCATGGTGGCCGCCAGCGCCCGTCTGCGCGGCCTGGATTTTCTGCGTCGCCAAGGGGTGCGCCTCTTCCTGACCCATCCCCACCGCCTGCGGGAGGTCTTCGCCGATCTGCGCCGCCTGGGGGCGTGGACGGGGCACCCGAAACAAGCCGGAGAGGTCGCCGCGGCGATGGAGAAGCGATTGCGGACGATCATGAAGCGCTCGCGCCGGGCGCGGCCCGTGCGGGTCTTTTTCGCGTCCTGGACCCATCCGCTGATGACCGAGGGCGGTCGCAGCTTTGTCAGCGACGCCATCGCCGCCGCCGGCGGGCGCAATGTTTTCGCGTCCATTGCCCGAGAGACGCTGCGTATCGACATCGAGGCGGTGATGCGCGCCCGTCCCGAAGTCGTTCTCGTGCCGAAGAAGGGTGAAAATCTTGAACGTTCCCGACGATTCTGGCGGCGCTGGCTGCCGGATGCGCGCGTGGTTGTGATCGATCCGGACCTGATCAGCCGCCCCGGGCCGAGGATCGTCGCCGGGGTGGATAGGCTGCAGCGCCTGCTGCAAGGCGGGCGATGAGGATGGCCAGGTGGGCGGCAGGATGCCTGGCGGCGCTGGCCCTCCTCGTGCTGGCGCTGGCCGCCGGCCCTTCCTGGATCGACCCCTTTCACGCCCACGGCCAGGATGCGGCGATCCTGTGGCAGTTGCGCCTGCCGCGGGTGCTGACCGCCTTTGCCGTCGGCGGCCTGCTGGCGCTAGCCGGGGTGTGGTTCCAGGTGCTGCTCGGCAATCCGCTGGCGGAGCCCTATGTGCTTGGCGTGGCGGGAAGCGCGGCGGCCGGGGCGGTGGCGGCGCTGCTGCTCGTCCCGGAATCGAGCTGGGCCATGTCGGCCGGCGCCTTTGCCGGCGCCTGGCTGGGCATTGCGCTGGTGCTCGCCTTTTCCCGCCTGGGGCCGTCGCGGCTGCTGCTGGCCGGGGTGGTGCTGGCCGCTTTCTGGAGCGCGGCGCTGGCCCTGCTGCTGGCCCTGTTGCCGCAAAACGGCCTCGGGCAGGCCTTCGCCTGGATGATGGGCGATCTCACGCGCAGGGAAATCCCGCTTGCGGTCCTTCTGCTGCTGTGGCTTTTGGCGCTGGCGGCGGGGCTTGGGCTGGCCCGGTCCCTCGACATCTTGCTGCTCGGCGAGCGCCATGCCGCGGCGCTGGGCGTGGACGTGCCGTTGCTGCGACGCCGGTTGCTGCTCCTGGCCAGCGCCGTGACCGCCGTGGCCGTGACGGCGGCGGGGACGATCGGATTCATCGGCCTCGTGGTGCCGCATCTGATGCGCCTCCTTTTCGGCAGCCTGCACCGGGCCGTGCTGCCGGCTGCGGCCGTCGGCGGCGGCCTGCTGTTGCTGCTTGCCGATACCCTCGCCCGCACGGTGATCGCCCCGGCCGAACTTCCGGTCGGGGTGTTGACGGCCTTGATCGGCGTGCCGGTGTTCCTCTATCTGTTGCTCAGGCGCCCGACATGAGCGGGCGGATGCGGGTCAAGGATCTGGGGATCGAACGCGGCGGCCGAAGGCTGTTCGCGGGCCTCGGGTTCGAGTTGCCGGCGGCGCAAATCGTCGTGGTTCTCGGCCCCAACGGGGCCGGTAAGTCCAGCCTGCTGCTGGCGCTGCTCGGCCTCGTGCCGCACGCCGGCGACATCGAGCTTCAAGGCAAGCCGTTGCACGAATACAGCCGGGCGGAGATCGCACGCCGGATGGCCTGGCAGGGGGAGTTGCCGCCGGCGGAATTCGGGCTGACCGTGGAACAGCGCCTGCGCCTGGCCGCCGGCGCGGAGGGCGCGGCTCTCGCCCCGGCCGCCGCGGCCATGGACGTGGAGGATCTGCTGGGGCGGACGCTGGGTGAACTCTCCGCCGGCGAGCGCCAGAGGGTGGAACTGGCGGCCCTGATGCTGCGTGATACGCCCTTGTGGCTGCTCGATGAGCCGACGGTGCACCTGGATCTGCGCCATCAAGCCGCATGCCTGGCCATGCTCAGGCGGCAGGCCAGTCGCGGACGCTCGATCCTTGTCGTGTTGCACGATCTGCGCCAAGCCGTAAGTATCGCTGATGGCGTCGTCCTGCTCGACGGTCGTGGGAATGCCGTGGCCGGCAAGGCGGATGCGTTGCTGACCCGGGAGCGTCTGCAGGACGTCTTTCAGGTCCGCCTGGACGCCAACCTTTTCCATATCACGGGGGACGAATGATCGATGCCAAAGGATGCCAGGAAACAGAACCCTTGGGATACACCCGAGCCGACCCGCATTGCGGCCAAGCCTTCGGGCGGATCGCCGTCCGCTTCCAGCCGGGGTGAATCGTGAAGGCGAGGGAAAAGCGTAACGGCATCATCCTGGTGCACACCGGCGACGGCAAGGGCAAATCCTCCTCCGCCTTCGGTGTGGCTTTCCGGGCAGCGGGCTGGGGCCTGCGGGTGTGCGTGATTCAATTCATCAAGGGCAAATGGAAAACCGGGGAGGAGAAGGCGGCGGCCCGGTTCGACAACATCGAGTGGCATGCCCTGGGTGACGGTTTCACCTGGGATACGAAGAATCCCGCGCAGGATGCGAAAACAAGCCGCGAGATCTGGGACATCGCCAAGGGCAAGATGCTTTCCGGCGACTACGATCTCGTCGTGCTCGACGAGATCAATTATTGCACCTCCTATGGCTGGATCGACGGGGAGGAGATCGCCGCTTTTTTGCGCCATGAACGCCCGTCCTGGCTGCATGTCATCCTGACCGGGCGCGATGCCGCCCCCGAGGTGGTGGAGGCGGCCCATACGGTCACGGAAATGCGCAAGATCAAACATGCCTACGATCAGAATATCGCGGCCGAACAGGGCATCGAATTCTGAACGTATTGCTCACGCACGGTTCCCCAGAACCCGCTCACAAGCTGTCGGTGCAAAGCCTGGCGGCGCGAGTGGAGGCTTTGTTGGGAGAGACCGTGATCATGGTTGCTCTTGGCGAGCCCATGCCGGGAGGTGCCCGCGTCCTGCCGCTGTTCCTCACCCGCGGGCGGCACCTGGTTGCCGATGTGCCGCAACTGGTGAGCGACTGCGGCGGCCGGCTGCTCGCCGCGCCCGCCGATTGCCCCGATGCCGTTGCGCGGATAGCCGTGGAACTGGCCGCGGAGGCCGGGGAAGGGAGGCCCGTACTCTTCGCCCTCTATCGCCCCTCGGAGTGCGGTTTGGAGGAGGCCCTCAAGCATCGCGGCCGGCGCTTTCCGGCACAGGCGATCGCGTATCTGCACGGGATAGAAAACATGCGGGCGGCGCTGGCGCGGTGGCGGCGCCAGGGGATCGGGAAGGCGGTGGTTCAGCCGTTGCTCATCTTTCCCGGTGACAGCCTCGGCCGCATGCGGCGGCTGGCGGCGGATTCGAACATGGCGATCCGTTTCGGGAAAACACTCCATGAGCATGCCGGATTTCCCGCTTTCCTGGCCCGTATCTTTCGCGAGGGCAATCGGGCTCTCTTGCATTGATATGGATCATTTTCATGGCCAGCCGGCCAAGGTTGGATGCCGGACCCGGCCGCGCATCCATGCCTCAAGGGAAGGGGTTGCATTGAAACAACGGGAAGGAAGTGTAGGATTGAAATGAATTGCAAAATCCATGCAAAACCCAAGAACGAGGTAAAACAAGAACGATGATGAACAACCTTCAGAGCCCCTCCACGCAGGATGCCCTGTGGGATGCGTTTGCCGTGAGCCCCGAAGAGCTGGCGAAATTGAAGATCATTGAAAGCTCCGTCTATCTCACGAGAAAGTGCAATCTCGCCTGCCAGTACTGCAAGATCATCAAGACCGTTCTTCCCTCGGAGCTGACCACCGAGCAGTGGCTGGAGGCCTTCGACATCCTGGAGGATCTCGGCATCCGCTTCGTGAACATCGCCGGCGGAGAACCGACGATTCTGAAGGGGTTGGGCAGGATCATCCGGCATCTCAACGACAAGCCGTCCATGCGTTATTCCCTTGTTTCCAACTCGGTGTTCAACCGTTACAAGCTGGATGAACTGGTCGAGGCCGGCCTGAAGACCTTCGTGGCCAGCGTGGACGTTCTGGAGGAGAAGGGCGGCGATTTGGGAAATCTGCGCAAGTCGAGCGCGGGTCTGCGCATGCTCACGACATTGCAGGAGCGGGGCGTGCCTGAATTGTGCGGCAACATCGTCATCAACGGTCGCAATATCGACAACGTCATGGCCGTGGTGCGCTACCTCAACGATCATGGTTTCTGGACCAGCATCTGCCCGATCGTTTGGGGCAAGGGCGACAATTGGGAGGAGATCGAAAAGGCGGATGAAAGCTACAGGCTGACACCGGCGCATCGCCCCAAGCTGGAGGAGATCGCCAACGAGCTATTGGAAATGAAGAAAAACGGCGGCCTCATCCTTTCCACGGAGAGCTACATCCGGAACATGCCCACCTTCGGGATCGGGTGCGACTGGAAATGCCATCAGGAAAAGAAAAGCCCCTACCCACCGCGATTGTTCATCGATGCCGACGGCAGCATCATGAGCTGCATCAACTTCCGCGGCCGGACGTCCGCGAAATACTCCATCTTCGATTTCAGGGACGAGGCCGTCTACGACAGGTACATCCAAGAATGGTGGGACGACGTCGCGGACTGTGAGGGGTGTTATTGGTCCACGATGTACATGGCCAAGGAGAGACAGGACAAGGTCTACAGCCTGACCCACTGAACCGAAGTCGCGAGCAGCCCTAAAATGTTAGAGATCCCAGCGTTGTTTACAGTTTTTGTTGGCCGTAGAAATGCTCGAAGAGCTTTTCGTACGGCGTCATGCCATCAATGCCTTTGTGAGGCTTGACGGTATTGTAGAAGTTGATGAACCGCAACAGGCTGATCTGGCGCTGCTTGCGACCTCTGAATTGCTCCTGCGTATGCCACATCTCCATCAGTGTCCGGATGACGCGCTCGGCCTTGCCATTGGTCTGAGGGCGATTGCAACGGGTAAACTTCTGCCCGATGCCATTCTCCCGGCATAGCCTCACGAATTCATGGGCATCCGTACCCTTGTATTCCTTGCCGTTGTCCGAATACGTGTACTCAATGGTGTACGGGCATTCATCCAGTACCTGCTGAAGAAAGGCCGCGGCACT
>AMFO01002320.1_pt1 | contig 13628 bp, 8 predicted proteins | sample 552608 | NCBI WGS metagenome assembly AMFO01 (sample SAMN01893955, study PRJNA167987) | microbial mat metagenome | biome: hydrothermal vent | place: USA: Loihi, Hawai'I | collected 2003-05-01
TGAAGGCCACCGTAATCTTGCCCGATCCCACCGCCGGGTTTACCCGGAGCACCCGCTCGTAGCAGTACTTGATGGCGCCCCGGCGATAGCGCACCACCCGGGCGATGGCCGCCCGGGTCAAGCCGTTTCCGCTTACCGAGCCGGCGCCCACCCCCACCCGGGCCACCCGGACCCGGCGATCTGCCCGACCCGAGATCCGGGCGCGCGCAGAGATCGGTCCGCGGAGCCGCGGGCCGTGGCCCGTCGCGGTGGTCCCGAAGCTGCTGCCCGCGCCGGTGCGGCTGGCCAGTGGGTCCACCACCCCGTCGCCGGAGCCGCCTCCCGTGTCGGCCCCGGCCGTGAGGCCGGCCAGCTCCCGGTCTACCTGCGTCAGGGCTCCCCCCTGGGCGCGGAACAGCCGCGCCACCACGCCGGACCGACGCATGGCCCGGTTCAGGGCGCGCAGCGCGCCCTTGTTCAGGCGCGGGTTGATCACCTGGCGACGGGTGAGGGCCCGCCGCTCGGACCGAGGGGCGTTTCGCGAGGCGCGGCGGCCGATGTCCCGCGCCTCCCGGATCACGGTGCGCCGGGTGACGGGCTTGACCGCCCCGTGACGCTTGTGGAACCGCCGGTTCGTGGGCGCCTTGCGGATGATGGCAGAGAAGCGGCGGCTGATGCGATCGCTCTGCATCTCGGCCCCGTGGGGCAGGTGCAGCCGGCCAAAGAGCAGCAGGGCGAGCAGCAGCACCGCGGCCACGGCGGTGTACTGGTCCACGTAGGAGAGCAAGATGGCCGCCGTCTCCTTGATGCGCACCAAGGGGCGCAGCGGCAAGGGGGGCGCCGCGGGCACGGGCAGCCGCACGAACTGGCAGAACACCTGCAGGTCGTCGGCGCCGGTCACATCGCAAAGGAGCCAGTCTCCGGGATGGAGCACCACGGAGCCCGATCCCTGCCCGGACACCGCCTCGGTCTCCCCGCTCGCCCGATGCACCTGCCCGGCGCAGATCTCCTCGCCCTCCACCGCGGTTGCCACCCGGAAGGCCTGGCCCCCCGCCGGCGCGGCGATCACCAACTCGCCGCGCCTCCCTGGGAGGGGCAGGACCAGATCGCAGTCTGGAAGCTCACCAGCGGTCACCAGACGCGGCGCCGGGAGCACGAGGTCCTTGACGATGGCGCCCTTGAAGATCGCAACGACGCGAAAGCACGTCTTGAAGGCAACCGGCATCCGCTCTCCTTGCGTCACAGCGCTCCGCTGCCTCGAGTGGGAGAAACCGAGACATGCGGAAGCATCCCTTTGGACTATATCCAGGGTGCGGTCCCTTGGCACGAAGTTTCGTCAGGGACCGAACATGGGCCGCCACCCCCGTTACCGCCGTCGTCGCCCCACCACCCGTGTCGGCGCCTCGCGCGGCCGCTGCCTTGCCCGGCCGCCGCCCCTAGGCTAAAACCCGCAGGCGTCCCGTGCCGAGGCCCGCCGCGCACCAGTCGCGCGTGCAGGAGCCCTCGGGCCACGCGAGAAGGTCCCATGCCCGAGCCCAACGCACCGTTCGATTTGGCCATTGTGGGCGCTGGCCCCTCTGGGATGGCCTATGCCCTGGGTGCGCTCCACGCAGCCGAGAACAAGGGGCAGCCCCTGTCCATGGTGGTGCTTGAGGCCGCAGATCGTCCCGGCGGCTGGGTGCACACCGGCGTCCAGGGTGACTACCGGCTCGAGACCGGGCCCTACGGCTACCTGGACAAGCATCCCGAGCTGGGGGAGCTGGTGCGTGCGCTCGGCCTCGAGGAGACGGTGGCGCGCCCCGGCCCCGCCGCCAAGAACCGCTACGTCTTTGTCCGGGGGAAGCTCCGCCGTCTGCCCACGGGCCCGCTGTCCTTTCTGTTTTCCCGCATCCTGTCGCTGCGGGGCAAGCTGCGTCTGCTCCGGGAGCCCTGGGCGCCCGGGCCGCCGCGCCACGACGAGTCGGTGGCCGCCTTTGCGGCCCGTCGGCTGGGCCCTGAGGCGGCCGAGGCCCTCGTGGTACCCATGTTCACCGGGATCTACGCGGGGGACCCTGACGCCGCCTCCCTGGCCGCCTGCTTCCCCCGGATGGCCGAGCTGGAGCGGGACTACGGAGGCCTGTTCCGCGCCCTGCGCAAGCTGCGCAAGCAGGTCAAAAAGTCCGGGCAGGGGGTGGGTGCTCCCCGGGGAGTGCTCACCAGCTTCCGCGGGGGCCTGTCCACCCTGATGCAGGCCATGGCGAGCGGTCTGGGAGAGCGCCTGCGCCTCAGCTTCCCGGTGGAGGCCATTCGCGCTGTGGCGGGCGGCTACGAGGTCTCGGGGGCCGCCGGTCAGGTGCGCGCCCGGCGCCTGGTGGTGGCCACCCCCGCCCGGGTGGCCACCCACCTGCTCGCCCCCCTCGACCCTCGGCTGGCCGCGCCCCTCGCCGAGATCCCCTACGCCGGCGTCTCGGTGGTTCACACCGCCTACCGCCTTGCCGATGCGGCCCGGCTGCCTGCCGGCTTCGGCTTTCTGGTGCCCCGCACCGCAGGGGCCGACCTGCTCGGCGCGGTGTTTGTCTCCCACATCTTCTCGGATCACGCGCCCTCGGATCAGGTCCTGCTCCGAAACGTGCTCGGTGGCGCCCTGCGGCCCGACCTCGTCACCGCCGGGGACGACGTGCTCCTCGGCGCGGTGCGCCAGGCCCACCAGCGCTGGCTGGGGATCGGCCCGGAGCCCGCCTTCGTGGACATCGCCCGCTACCCCGACGCCTTGCCGCAGTACACCCTGGGCCACCTCGACCGCGTGGCCGCGCTCGATCAGGCCGCCTCCCGCCACCCCGGCTTGGTGGTCACGGGCAACGCGCTCCGGGGCATCGGCCTGGCCGACTGCCTGGCCAAGAACTACGCCGCCGGCAACGCAACCGCAGCCCCCCCGGCCCCATGACACGCCCTGCGCCCGCCTACCTCGCCCTGCTGGAGACCGGAGAGCTGGCGGCCCGGGCCGAAGCGCTCCGAGAGCGCATGGACCCCTGCACCCTGTGCCCCCACGCATGCGGAGCCCACCGCCGCGCAGGCGAGACGGGCGTCTGCGGCCTGGGCCCCGAGGCGCGGCTGGCGAGCGCCTGCGCCCACCACGGCGAGGAGCCGCCCCTGTCCGGCGCGGGCGGGGCGGGCACGCTCTTTTTTGCGGGGTGCAACCTGGGTTGCCGCTACTGCCAGAACCACCGCATCAGCCTGGACCCCAGCGCGGGTGTGGAGGCCTCCCCCCGCCGCATCGCCGACGAGATGCTCTCCCTGCAACGCCAGGGCTGCGAGAACGTGGAGTGGGTCACCGGCACCCCGGTGCTGCCCGTGCTCGTCGCCGCCCTGGACCTCGCCGCCCGGCAGGGCTTCTGCCTGCCCATCGTGCACAACACCTCGGGTTACGACAGCGTGCAGGTGCTGCGCCTGCTCGACGGGGTGGTGGACATCTACCTGCCCGACCTGAAGTACGGCCGGGGCGCGGATGCGGCCCGCTGGTCCGGCGCACCCGACTATCCCGAGCGCAGCCAGGCCGCCGTGGCCGAGATGCTCCGGCAGGTGGGCCCCCTGCGCCTGGACGACCGGGGCGCGGCCGTGCGGGGGCTGCTCATCCGCCACCTGGTGCTGCCCGGCGACGTGTCGGCCACCCGCCGGGTGCTCACCTTCATCGCCGAGCGCCTGGGCCGCGAGGTGCCCGTCAGCCTCATGGCCCAGTACTGGCCCCCGCCCGCCCTCGCCCCGGCGCCTCCCCTGAACCGCACCCTGAGCCAGGCCGAGTACGATGACGCCGTCGGGGCCCTGACCGACCTCGGGCTGGATGAGGGCTACGTCCAAGACCTGCTTGCCGCCGAGACCTACGTGCCCCACTTCGACCGGGACGGGCACCCCTTCGAGTAGCGGGCCTGGCCCTGCTCATCACCGAAGCTCACCTCGGGCGTGTCCATCGGGGCCCTGAGGCTGGCAGCCGAGCCCCGCTGCCTGGAGTCAAGCCCTGCCGCGCGCTAGGATCCGCGGGCGGTACGCCGTGGGACTAGAACCCGCGGGCGGTGAGCAGGAGCAGACCCGCCACGAGACCGGCCAGCACGTCGTCGCCCATCACGCCCCAGGCCCCTCGTACCTTGCGGTCCACCCAGCGGATGGGCCACGGCTTCCAGATGTCGAACAGGCGGAAGAGCACCACCGCCGCCGCCCACCAGGGCCAGCTCCAGGGCACAAAGGCGAGGGCCACGAGCACGCCGATGTACTCGTCGATCACCACCTCCTGCGGGTCGTGCTCGTCGTGGGTGAGCAGGAACCGGGACACGAGCCAGAGCGAGGCGGCCGTGGCGCCCAGGAGCACGGCCACCCGGGGGGCGATGTCCAGCCGCGCCAGGGCCCAGCCCGCGGGTAGGGCCGCCAGCGCCCCCACGGTGCCGGGCGCCCAGCGGGAGTAGCCGGCTCCGCCCACCGTCACCAGGAACTGCACCGCCCGGGGAGGCCGGGCCCGGGGCACCTCGTCCCGCCGCGCCGCCAGCACCGCCGAGGTGGCCAGGAGCGCCGGGATCACCAGCACGTTGATGAGCAGGCTCACCCCCTGCCCGAGCAGGCCCAGGTACGCCATGGAGCGCAGCCCCGGGTTGTGGGCCAGGAGCAACGCCCCAAAGCCGAGCATGGTGGTGAGGTGCGAGCCCGCGATGGCGCGGGCCACCTCGGCGCAGGTGTGCGGGAAGAAGTCGGGCTCCCGGGCCCGGAGCACCAGGTGAATGGTGCCATCGGCGGCCATGCCCAGCAGCACCGGCACCACGGTGATGTTCAGGTAGTTGAACCGGATCCCGAAAAGCGGCATCAGCCCGAGGGTCGCGCCCAGGCTCAGCACCAGCGAGACGGTGATGAGCACGGTGGCGCGCAGCCGCCGAATGGAGAAGCCGATCACCAGCACGATGAGCACGATGGCCAGCGCCACGATCTTGGGCGCCTCGGCGAAGACGCGGTCGAGCACGTCCGCCATCACCATGGCCTCGCCCGCGGCCGACACGGTGCCTCGCTCCGGGTCGGGCAGCTTGCGTAGCCCCTGGGCGAGGGTGCGCACCGCCTGGCCCTCGGTGAGCCGAATCCCGGGGAAGACCAGCACCGCCTGGGAGGTGCCCCGCACCGGCAGGAACAGCCGGCGCACCGAGACGGGCAGGTCGGCCACGCCAAAGGGAGGCGCCTTGGCCATGCGCCGCAGGTCGCCCAGGCGCTTGCGGTCCTTGGGGGCGAGGGACTCGGGGCTGGCGTCCGCCAGATCCCGGGCGATGGCCGTCAGCACGCGGTGCTTGGCCTGCTGCTCGGGGGGCAGGAAGTCCCCCAGGGTGGCCACGAAGTCCACCCCCATGGGCTTTTTGCGCTGTCGCGCCCGCACCGCGGCCGCCACCTGACGAGCGCCCGCCTCTCCGGAGGCGAGCACCGCGAGGGGGGTCTGGGAGTGGCCCATCAGGGCGTTCACCTCGCGGTCGATGCGCACCGAGGGCAGGTCTTGCCGGTTCAGGGCGGCGAAGTCGTACTCGAAGCGCACCTGCGGCACCAGGAACGCCACCACCACAAAGCCCAGGATGGCCAGCCAGGTGACCCCCGGGGCCCAGGTGTGCACCCGCCCGTAGATGGGGAGCTGGGACCACGGCGGCGCCCGCATCACCCGCCCTCTGCGCAGGCGGTGCGACAGGGCCAGCAGGGCGGGCAGCACGAGCAGGTAGCTGGCCATCTGCAGGATCATGCCCCCGGCCGCGATGAGCCCGAACTCCTGGAACCCGCGGAAGTCGCTCGCGGCCAGCACCCCAAAGCCCACCGCGGTGGTGGCCGCGGCCAGCAGCACGCCACTTCCGGTCTCCTGGACCATGGCGCGCACCGCCGCCTCGGCCGAGGCGCCCCCCCGGCGCTCGGCCTGGTAGCGGCCGAGCAGGTGGATCCCGGTGTCGATGCCGAGCCCCACCAGGATCACCCCCACGAAGGCCGAGAGTAGGTTCAGCGTGCCCACCGCCACCCCGGCCCAGCCAAAGGTCCAGGCCAGCCCGAGCAGCAGCGGCGCCACCAGCAGGAGCACCGCCTGCACGCTCCCGAAGTGGAGCACCAGGTAGAGCAGCACCAGGCCGAGGGCGAGCAGGGAGGACCACTTGAGATCCACCACGATGCCCGCCTGCTGGTCCACGCGCTTGGTGTAGCGCCCAGAGTAGGCCACCTGCACCTTGGGGAACGATGCGGCGCGCACGCGGGCCACCGTGCGGCGCACCTGCTCGAGCACGCGCCGGGAAAAGCGGAGGTCGGTGGACCCCCGGACCGGGCGCACCAGCAGGAGCAGCCGCTTGCCCTGGCGGTCCACGAGGTAGGGGTCGCCCCCCCGGTCGAGGAGTCGCCGCTTGGTGAGCGCCTTCTTCTGGCGGTCCAGGATGTCCCCCACCTTCACGGGCGGAGCCGGCTCGTCGTCCACGTCCACGAACAGCGGGTTGGCCCGCGCCTTCTCCCACTTCACCCGCCGGGCGATGCGGCGCTGGATCTCCTTCAGGTCGCGCAAGGGCAGGTAGTACAGGAGCCGGTCCCGGAAGAAGGCCACGGGACGCCGGAACTCCACGTAGCGGATCTCGGGCAGCGCCTCCAGCGCCTTGGCGGCGTCCGCGGCGAACCGCTCCAGGGTCTTTCGGTCCGCCCCCGAGGCCAGGATCGTGACGTACCCCGTGCCGCCAAAGGCGTGGCGCAGGGTCTTGAGGTCCCGCACGCTCTGGGCGTCCTCGGGCAGGAGCTTGGCAATGTCCGGGTCCACCTGGAGCCGCCCGGCGCTCCACAGGGCAAAGAGCGTCAGGAGGCCTGCCAGGCCGAGGGTGAGCAGGGGACGGCGAAACGCAAAGGTGGCGAGCCCGGGCAGCAGCCCCGGCCGGCCAGCGCCGCCTGCGCCCGCGGGGCCTTCGGTCTTACGGCTCACGGGACGCACCTCGCGTCCCGCAAACCACCGCGGTGTCGCCTTGCCGCCAGGCGCGGTACAGCCATGCAGCCGGGCGCAGCGGACCCCTCACCGGGCGGCCGGGTCACCGTCTCGAGACAGGGCGGAGGGAGAGGGCGGCAGCTCATGCAGGGTGGTCGGTGGGCTCCTGGGACGGAGCCATGCGCGGGAAGACGTAGTCGCGGTGCAGCGGGAAGTTCCAGGCCAGGAACACGAAGGCGCGAGTGATGGCCCAGGCGAGGCGATAGTCCATCCCCGGGAGCATCCCGAGCACCCCCACGCCCCCGGCGTTCAGCAGGGCGCTCGACAGGCTCACGAATCCGTAGCGCCCCATCTGCGCCGCCTTGGGCGCGTCGCTGCCAAAGGTCCAGATCCGGTTCAGGGTGAAGTTCACCATGGCCCCCACCAGGGACCCCACCCCCGTGGCGAGGGCGGGGCTGAGCAGGCCGACCTCCACGAGGGTGGCCACCACCGCGAAGTCGATCCCCGTGGCCACCGCAGAGCTGACCACGGCCTTGCTCACGGTGCGCTTGGGCTTGTCGGGGCGCGCCTCGGGCGGGGTGAGCACCTTGAGCAGGTGCACGGTCCGGTGGGCAGCGGTGAGCTGGGTGCCCACGGCCAGCAGCAGGATGCCCCCCACGGCGAGCCAGTGCATCGGGTGGGGGTCCTGCGGGAAGAAGATCGAGGCCGGGATGGGGCTGAAGGCCACGGTGACCCCCAGGATCAGCACCCGCTCCGGCCGCTGGAACCGCCCCACCAGGCGCATCTCGGCCTGTAGCGCTTCGCCCTTGGCACGGGCGTAGGAGATGAGCTGCGCCCCTGCCATGGCCGCCAGCACTGCCACCAGCACCCAGGTGCCCCGATAGTACCAGGCCAGGCCCCCCATCACGATGGCGTCGCTGTAGCGATCCAGGATGGAGTCGAAGGCCGCCCCCCGGGGACCGGCCTCGCCCCGCAGCCGGGCGAGCCGCCCGTCGATGAGATCACACACCCCGGACAGGATGAACAGCCAGCCGCCCAGGGCGAAGCGCCCGGCCGCCATGGCCACCCCGGCGCCCGTGGCGATGAGCAGCGAGAGCGAGGTGACCGCGTTGGCCGGGATGCCGCTGCGGCGAATGACCTCCCACAGGGGGTTGATGGACCACAGAAACCAGTGCGCGATGGGGCTCGCGGCCAGGCCCGCGCGCTTGGCGAGATCCTGGTCCCGGAACCCCTTGCGGCCGAAGTGGACGACGTACAGGACAAAGGCCCCCAGAAAGTACAGCCCCAGCACGATCACCGGGACGAGCGCCCCGAAGATGCGCTCCCCCGGGGTGAGGTGGCCGCCGATCCAGTGGGATATCCGGTCCATCGCTGGGCTACCTCGCCTCGGATTCCGCGGACTCGTAGTAGTCGAGCCCGAGGTGGGTGATCAGCTCCTCTCCGGCCAGGAATCGCAGGGTATTGTAGAGCTTCTTCCGCTGCTTGAACAGGTCGTGCTCTGGGTAGAGCTCTGGTAGGGTGATGGGGCTCTTGAAGTAGAAGGAGAGCCACTCCTGGATGCCGAACATGCCCGAGCGCTGGGCGAGGTCCATGAACAGTACCAGATCGAGGGCCACGGGCGCCGCCAGGATGGAGTCGCGGCACAGAAAGTCGATCTTGATCTGCATGGGCATGCCCAGCCAGCCAAAGATGTCCAGGTTGTCCCAGCCCTCCTTGGCGTCCCCCCGGGGCGGATAGTAGTTGATGCGCACCGCGTGGTACAGGTCGCCGTACAGATCCGGGTAGAGGTCCGGCTGCAGGATCCGCTCGAGCACCCCCAGCTTGGACACCTCCTTGGACCGGAAGGCGCCTGGATCTTCGAGCACCTGGCCGTCCCGGTTGCCCAGGATGTTCGTGGAGAACCAGCCCGAGACCCCCAGCATACGCGCCTTGAGCCCGGGGGCGATGATGGTCTTCATCAGGGTCTGCCCGGTCTTGAAGTCGTTGCCCGCGATGGGGATCTGCTTCTGACGGGCGAACTCCCGCAGCGCAGGGATGTCCGCGGCGTGGTGGGGGGCGCCGTTGATGTAGGGCACCCCGGACTGCAGGGCCGCCCAGGCGTACATCATGGAGGGGCTGATGGCCGGGTCGCTCTCGGCGAGGCCCCGCTCAAAGGACTCCAGGCTCTGGTGCACAGGGCCCAGCTCCTGGGCCCGCTCGGTGGAGCCGCACCAGATCACCACGAGCCGGTCGCAGCCCTTGTCGGCGCGAAAACGCTCGATGTCTGCCACGAGCTGATCGGCCAGCGCTCGCTTGCTCGCCCCGGTCTTCACGTTGGTGTCGTCGATGTTGGGCACGTAGGCCTTGTCGAACACCGCGGGCATGGGCTGGATGGCCGACAGGGTCTCGGCGCAGGCGTTCAGCATGTCCTCGGGCAGGACGGCTGCCTTGCGCGCCGCGGTGAGGGCGTCGTCGGGCACCGGGTCCCAGCCGCCGAACACGATCTGGTCGAGGCCCGCGAGGTCCACCAGCTCCCGGATGAGGGGCTCCTTGCCCTCGGTGCGCTTGCCCAGGCGCACCCGCCCGATCTGCGTGAGGGACCCGAACGGCTTGCCCTTGCCCTGGCGCACCAGGTCCACCCCGGCCATGAGCGTGGTGGATACGGCGCCGATTCCGGGCACCAGCACCCCCAGGGTTCCTTGGGCGGGCGCGGTCTTGGGGGGAACAGACTTCATCCTGGACATGACGACTCCTTCGCATGCGCTGTCGCGCGGTCCCGGACAGGTGGCGTCCCGGGGTTACCGGGAGGGCGCCCGCTCTGGCCGGGCTGCGTGCAGGTGAGAACGGCGAGCTGCTTACGGTTGGGGTATTCCTCAAGATCTTCCAGAGTTCAAGGGGAATTTGGTCCCGATTCGTTCCAGGGCGCGCTTCCTCGGGGTCAGCACCACTTCCGTGGGGGCGCCAGGGGCTGATTGCCGCGGCGGCCCTCCCGGTCTCCTAGACCCTGAGCATCGGCGCACTCTGGTCGGATCTTGCCTTTCATTTCCCTGGGTTCGCCGCGCCGCGTCTCGGCGCGCTTGCGGCACGAGGGCTGGCCCACGCCCTCGCTGGCGCCCCGGGTCCATGCGCCCCTGTCCCCTGTGACATACATCACGTTCTGCTGGCTGGACGACGCGGTGTGGCCGTGCCAAAATCCCGACCATGACCCGCCCGTCCGCCGCTGGAGATCCGGCGCTCACGCTCCTGCTCGTCGAGGACGACGCTCCGGGACGGGAGCTCGCCACCTACAACCTGCAGCAGGCTGGCTACGCCGTGGACGCGGTGCCCACGGGCGACGAGGCCCTCGCCCGCTTCTCCCCGGAGCGCCACGCCGCGGTGATCACTGACTTGCGCATGCCCGGCATCTCTGGGATGCAGGTGCTCCGGACGATCAAGCAGCGCGCCTCGGCGACCCCGGTGATCGTGATCACGGCCTATGGAAACGTGGACCTGGCGGTGGAGGCCATGAAGGAGGGCGCCGCCGACTTCATCGGCAAGCCCTTCAACCGGGACCACCTGCTGCTGGCGGTGCGGCGGGTCTTGGACCAGGTCGCCCTGGAGGCCGAGGTGCGGCAGCTCCGCGCCCAGGTGCGCGGGGTGGAGCGGCCCATCATCGGCACCTCGGCGGCGCTGCGCGCCGTGCTGGACCTGGTGGACCGGGTGGCGCCTTCGGAGGCCACCGTGCTCATCACCGGGGAGAGCGGCACGGGCAAGGAGCTGGTGGCCCGCCGCCTGCACGCGCGCAGCCAGCGGGCAGAGGGGCCCTTGGTGGCGGTCAACTGCGCCGCCGTGCCCCATGAGCTCCTGGAGTCGGAGCTGTTCGGTCACGAGAAGGGCGCCTTCACGGGCGCCAGCCGGGCGCGCCGCGGGCGCTTCCGCCAGGCCGACGGAGGCACGATCTTCCTGGACGAGGTGGCCGAGATCCCGCTGCCGCTCCAGGCCAAGCTCCTGCGGGTCCTGGCCGAGCGCACCGTGGACGTGCTCGGGCGGGACGCCCCGGTGGCGGTGGACGTGCGGGTGGTGGCGGCCACGAACCAGGACATCGAGGCCGCTGTTTCCCGCGGCGCGTTCCGGGAGGATCTCTACTACCGACTGAACGTGGTGGGGGTGCACGTGCCGCCCCTTCGGGAGCGGACCGAGGACATTCCCCCCCTGGTGCGCCACTTCGTGGCGCGCTACGCCGAGGGGCGCGACCTGGAGGTGGGCGACGCGGTGCTCAATGCCCTGCGCGCGCGCCCCTGGCCCGGCAACGTGCGGGAGCTGGAGAACGCCTGCGAGCGGCTCGTGCTGCTCGCCCCTGGCCGCGCCCTGCGGCCCGAGGACCTCCCGCCCTTGCCAGGCGGCGCCCCCGCGCGCCCCGGGGCGGGCGACGCCCCGGTCCCCCCCTCGTCCGCCGACGCCTCGGGCGCTGCCAGCGACATCGCCGACTGGCTCCAGCTCCCCCCGGAGGGGCTCTCCCTGGTGGAGCTGGAGCGCACCGTGATCGAGCGGGTGCTCGCCCGGGAGCAGTGGAACATCGCCGCTGCGGCGCGCTACCTCCGGGTCCCTCGCCACATCCTGACCTACCGGATCGAAAAGCATGGCATCCAGCGACTGTAGCGTCGGCGCCGGGCTCCCCTCCGGGGAGACGCCCACCAGCGCGTCGCCAGATGCCCGGCCTGGCCTCGTCTCCTCGGCGGTGCCGCGGGACGCCGGGGAAGACCGCAGCCCGATTCCCCGCGCCCGGCCGCTGCCGCTCCTGTCCCGCCCCGTGCTGCTGGGCGCCTGGCTGCCCGTCGTGCTGATCACGGTGCTGCACTACGGCCTCGGAGGCCACCTCCACTGGGTACACGACGTGCTCCGGCGCACCTACTACCTGCCCATCGTGGTGGGCGCCGTGCTCTCGGGCATGCGCGGCGGCCTGGGGGTGGCCGCGGTGGCGTGCCTGGTCTACCTGCCCCACGCCTTTGTCCTGGAGCACCTGGCCGACCCGGCCGCTGGCCTGGAGAAGGCATTGGAGATGGTGATCTACCTCGGGGTGGGGGGGGTGGCCGGCTGGCTCTCGGACCGGGAGGCGCGGCGCCACGCCCAGCTCCGCGCGGCCCTGGCCGAGCAGCGACGCCTCACCCGGGAGCTGGCCCGCGCCAGCCGCCTCTCGGCCCTGGGGGAGCTGGTGGCGGGCATCGCCCACGAGATCAAGAACCCGCTGCACGCCCTGGCGGGCACCGCCGAGGTGGTGGATCCTCTCATCCCCGCCGAGGCCGAGGAGCGTCGCCTGTGGGAGCTGCACGTGAGCGAGATCGGGCGCCTCGGCCGCACCGCCGAGCGGTTCCTGGGCTTTGCCCGCCCCCGGCCTCCGGTGCTCACTGACCTAGATCTGCGGGAGGTGGTCTCCCGGCTCCACGACCTGGTGGCCGCCCAGGCCCGCCAGAAAGGCGTGGCCCTGTCGCTCGACCGCCCCCACCAGGCGGTGGCGGTGCGGGGCGATCCGGATCAGCTCACCCAGGTGGGCATGAACATCGTGCTCAACGCCTTCCACGCCGCGGGCGTCGGCGGCACCGTGCGCCTGAGCGTGGGCAGTGCACGGCAAGGGGAGCAGCGCCTGGCATTCCTGCGGGTGGAAAACGACGGCCCCCGTATCCCAGAGGAGGATCTCGAGCGGATCTTCGATCCCTTCACCAGTGGCCACGCAGAGGGCTCCGGCCTGGGCCTCGCCGTGGCCTCCCGGATCGCCTCGGCCCACGGGGGCTACCTGACTGCCGAGAACGCGGGGCTGGGGGTGCGGTTCACCTTCTGGCTCCCCGCGTAGGCGCGCTCCGAGGGGGCGACTTGGATTAGAAGGGGAGCGCCACCGCGGCGGCGAACAGGAGCTGTGCGCCGTAGTAGAGCGGTAACCCCCACAGGCGGTTGGACACGCCCGGGGACACGAAGCGGTCGCGCGCCACGGCCAGGTCAGAGACGAAGAAGCCCACGGCGCCGACGCCGAGCAGGGCGCGCCCGGCGCCTGCGCCCACGCCCGCCGTCCCCACGGCCAGGCACACCATGGCCGAGATGGCCGCGATGTAGGCCAGCACCGGGGTTGCCATGCGGTCCGGCAGGTGGGGCCGCAGCCACCGCCACACCACCACCGCTCCCACCACCACGGCCCCGGCCGCCACCCCGGCGTGGACGGCCGAGGTCCCTCGGAGCACAAAGGCCACCGCAAAGAGGACGTGGGCCAGCAGGAACGCCCCGAGCCCGGCCAGGAACGCCCACGAGGCGTGCGAGAGCAGCAGCACGTCCCCCACCAGGCTCCAGGCGAGGGCCCCGAGCAGCACCTGCTCCCACCGCGCGCCGGGCACGCCGCTGCCCAGTGCCGCCCCGAGGAAGCCGAGGGAGGCGAGGGGCTTGCTCGTCCACCGGAGCCAGGCTGGGCCCCGCACCTCGCCCACGAGCAGCAGCCCCACCAGCGCGAAAGTGGCACCCGCGGCAATGACATAGCCGTGCGTCATGATCCCAGGGCTATGCCAAAGCCAGGGGGTGCGTCAAGGCGGGATGGCGGGCAGACCCGTGAGGCGGGCGCCCAAGAGATTCTCGGTCCGCATTGTCGCGACCCTCCGGTTGCGATAGGTTCCCAGCCGTCCGGTGCGCATCGGCGCCAGCAGAGCGTGCTGGGCACGCGGCGCCCAGGTCCGCCCGGCGCCGCGCCCAAAGGAGGTGGCCGGTGATCGTCCCAAGGAGC
>AMFO01000087.1_pt1 | contig 13570 bp, 13 predicted proteins | sample 552608 | NCBI WGS metagenome assembly AMFO01 (sample SAMN01893955, study PRJNA167987) | microbial mat metagenome | biome: hydrothermal vent | place: USA: Loihi, Hawai'I | collected 2003-05-01
CGTCAGCTACGCGTTCGCCGAGGTGACCGATCCCGAGAGGGTGGTCCTGGACTACCCGCGGACGCTCCATTCGGTGAAGAAGTACTTCCTGCCGCCGCGGGAGCGGCTCCTGTCGTTCCGGATCGACGACCAGTCGTTCCAGAGCGAGCAGCCCGAGCCGTGCGACACCATCTTCCTGGGGGTCCACAGCTACGACCTGCAGGCCGTCCATCGCCTCGACTACAACTTCAGCCAGGGCAATCCCGAGAGCCACTACCTGGTCCGCCGCCGCGGGGCCGTCTTCGTGGGCGTCTCGTTCACGCCCGATCGCTGGCACTTCAGCGACTCGGTGGGGATCCCCGTCAACCGGACCGACGGCTTCGACCTGTTCCTCCACAAGGTCGACGACGGCTACGTCCTGGAGGTGGTCAGCGATACCGGCCGGGAACTGCTCGACGGGTTCGACCTGGAGGAGTTCATCGGCAGCCTGCCGCCGCCGGGACGGTTCCAGCAGCACCTGTACGCGCCGCCGGGGAGGATCGCCGAGGCCCTGGCCGTCAGCTTCGACCATCCCGTCTGGGAGGAGGCGGTCAAGCACTGCGTCGGCTGCGGGACCTGCAACCTTGTCTGTCCCACCTGCTACTGCTTCGAGGTCGACGACGAGGTGGACGTCAGCGTCACCGCCGGGGCCCGCGTCCGCTACTGGGACGGCTGCACGGTGCGCGACTTCACCCGCGTCGCCGGCGGCGAGGTCTTCCGCGAGGGGCTGGACACCCGCCAGCGCCACCGGATCTACAGGAAGTTCAAGTACATCACCGACGAGACGGGCGAGTCGTGGTGCGTGGGCTGCGGGCGGTGCACCGCCGCCTGTCCGGCCGGCATCAGCATCGTCGAGATCGTCAACCGCCTGGTCATCGACTACGACCGCGGTCGCGTCACCGCGGCCGGGTCGCGTCACTGAGGGAGGGGCCGATGAGCGAAGCGACGAGCCACGATCTGCAACCTCGCGATCTCTACACGCCGACCCTCGCCACGATCACCGACGTGCGCGAGCTGACGCCCCTGGAGAAGCTCTTCACCGTGGAACTGCCCGGTGGCGAGGAACTGGGACACCACCCGGGCCAGTTCGTCGAGGTCTCCCTGTTCGGTGTGGGGGAAGGACCGTTTTCCATCTCCTCCTCGCCCACCCTGCGCGGAAAGTTCGAGCTGGGGATCCGGCGCGTGGGCGTGCTGACCGAGGCCCTCCACCGGCTCGGTCCCGGCGACAAGGTCGGGATCCGCGGGCCGTTCGGCCACGGGTTCGACGTGGACGCCTTCCGCGGCAGGGACGTGCTGATCATCGCGGGCGGGATCGGCCTGGTGCCGCTGCGCTCGCTGATCAACTACGTCCTGGACAACCGGTCCGACTTCGGCCGGCTGATCGTCTGCTACGGCAGCCGCAGCGACCGTGAGCTGCTGTTCACCGACGAGCTGCAGCGCTGGGTCGAGGACCCCGGGGTCGAGTACCACGTCACCGTCGACCACGGCTCGCCCGACTGGCAGGGCAGGACCGGCGTCATCACGACCCTGATCCCGCCCCTGGAGCTGGACCTGCCCCGCACGTTGGCGGCCATCTGCGGCCCCCCGGTCATGTACCGGTTCGTCCTGCTGGCCCTGCAGAGCAAGGGGTTGCCCGAGGAGAACATCTACATGTCGTTGGAGCGCCGCATGAAGTGCGGTGTGGGGAAGTGCGGGCACTGCCAGATCAACCATTCCTACGTCTGCCAGGACGGCCCAGTGTACCACTACCCGGTGCTCAGAGCTCTCCAGGAGGCGCTGTGATGAGCGGAAAACCCAGGATCGGCTTCTACGATTTCACCGGCTGCGAGGGTTGCGAGCTGAACCAGCTCAACTTCGAGAACGAGCTGCTGGACATGCTCGAGCACGTCGAGATCGTCGAGTGGCGGGAGGCGATGGACGACAAGGTGGAGGAGGTGGACATCGCCTTCGTCGAGGGTTCCCTCTCCACGCCCAGCTGCATCGAGCGGATCAACGCCATCCGGCGCAAGTGCAAGATCCTGGTGGCCGTCGGCGCCTGCGCCGTCCAGGGCGGGATCAATGCCGTCAAGAACATCCACCCCATCGAGCAGGTCCGCGAGTACGTCTACGGCGAGGACAAGTACCTCTTCCCCACCCTGCCGGCGCTGCCGCTCTCGGCGGCCGTCAAGGTCGACTACGAGGTGCGCGGCTGTCCCATGACGCAGGAGGAGTTCCTGCGGGTCTTCACCGCGCTGGTCATGGGCAAGCAGCCGCAGGTCCCCGACCGGGCCGTCTGCACCGACTGCAAGCTGCGGGAGAACGAGTGCGTCTACGAGAAGGGGATGATCTGCCTGGGGCCGGTGACCCGGGCCGGTTGCAACGCGCGCTGTCCCTCCTTCGGGCAGTACTGCACCGGCTGCCGGGGCCTGGTCAGCGAGCCGAACCTGGCGGGCATGGAGGAGATCCTCGTCCAGCACGGCCTGTCGGTGGAGGAGGCCCGCAAGCGGTTGCAACTGTTCAACGCCAATCAGCTCGAGGGGGTGTCCTCATGAGCCGGAACCTGGAGATCAACGTCGAGCACCTGACCCGGGTCGAGGGGCACGGCAACATCGTGGTCAACATGCGCGACGGCGTGCTGGAGAAGGCCCAGCTCGAGATCGTCGAGGCGCCCCGCTACTTCGAGGCGATGCTGCTGGGCCGCAGCTTCCACGAGGCGGCCATCATCACCTCGCGCATCTGCGGGATCTGCTCCCTGGGCCACCAGATGACCTCGCTGAAGGCCACCGAGGCGGCCCTGGGGCTGGAGGTCAGCGAGCAGACCGTCCTGCTGCGCAAGCTGCTGATCCACGGCGCCACCCTGCAGTCGAACATCCTGCACGCCTACTTCCTGGCGGCGCCCGACTTCCTGAAGGTGGGGTCGGTCTTCCCCCTGATCGACACCCACCCCGAGGTCGTCAAGCGGGCCCTGCGGATGAAGCGACTGGCCAACGACATCAGCGAGTTCGTGGGCGGCCGGGCCGTCCATCCGATCGCCTGCGTCCCGGGCGGCTTCACGGCCATCCCGACCGAGGCGACCCTGCGCGAGCTGAAGCGGCGGCTGGAGGAGCAGATGCTCCCGGACATCCTGGCCACCGTCGAGACGCTGGAGTCCCTGGCCGCGGCCATCCCCGACTTCGAGCGCGAGACCGAGTACATCTCCCTGCGCAGCGACGACGACTACGCCCTCTACGACGGCGACATCTGCTCCTCGGACACGGGCCGGGTCCCCGTCTCCGAGTACCGGCGGATGACCAACGAGTTCGTCGTCCCCCACAGCACGTCCAAGCACGCCCGGGCGAACCGGGACGCCTTCATGGTCGGCGCCCTGGCGCGCTGGAACAACAACCACGACCGCCTCTGTGACCTGGCGCTGGAGGCGGCGAAGCGCCTGGGCCTGGCGCCGGGCTGCACCAACCCCTTCATGAACACCATCGCCCAGGTGGTGGAGTGCGCCCACTGCACCGTGGACAGCATTGCCATCATCGACGAGCTGCTCACCCGCGGGCTCAGGGACGAGCAGCCCAACCAGGAGCCGACCCGCTACGGGACCGGCGTGGGGGCCACCGAGGTGCCGCGGGGCATCCTCTACCACGAGTACACCTACGACCGGCTGGGGAGGATCACCGCCGCCAACTGCATCATCCCCACGGGCCAGAACCTGGAGAACATCGACCACGACATGCGGGAGCTGGTGCCCCAGGTGATCGACCGGCCGCAGGAGGAGATCGCCCACTTGCTGGAGATGCTCGTGCGGGCCTACGATCCGTGCATCTCCTGCTCGGTGCACATGCTGGACGTGGAGTTCGTGGAGTGACGATGCGGATCCTGGCGGTGGGCAACGAGGCCTGCGGCGACGACGGGGTGGGGGCGGCCGTCCTGGCGACCATCCGCAGCGAGGGGCTGCTGCCCGGGGCGGAACTGGTCGACGCCGGCCTGGATCCCCTGGCGCTCGTCGACCGCCTGGCGCCCGACGAGCTGAACGTCGTCGTCGACGCGGCGCGGATGGGGGAGGCGCCGGGCACGGTCCGGCGCTTCACCCCCGACCAGCTGCGGCTGCGCCCGTGGCGCGACCGGCTCTCGGCCCACGGGATCGGCCTGCCCGAGGCGCTGGCCCTGGCCGAGGTGGTGGGCAGCCTGCCCGAACGCCTGGTCATCATCGGCGTGGAACCGGAACGGACGGAGATCGGACAGGGGCTGTCGCCCGCCGTGGCGGGGGCGGTCCCCGAGGTGATCGCGATCATTGCAGCGGAGGTGGACGGCCATGCAGCGGACCATCCTGGTCATCGACGATGACATCGACCTGGTGGAGATCATCCGGGTCACCCTCGAGAACGAGGGGTACCGGGTCCTCGACGCCCAGACCGGCGAGCAGGGCCTGGAACTGGCTCGCAGGGAGCACCCCGACCTGATCCTGCTCGACGTCATGATGAACGACATCGACGAGGGGTTCCAGGTGGCCTACCGGTTGCGGGGGGGGCGCGAGACCGCGGACATCCCCATCATCATGCTGACGGCCGTGGCCGACCAGACCGGTTACCGGTTCGATCCCGACCGCGACGCGGAATTCCTCCCGGTGGACGCCTACCTGGAGAAACCGGTCGGCCCCCGCAAGCTGCTGGACGTCGTCCGCGAGAACCTGCCGGCCCAGGCGTGAAGCGGTCATGGAAGACGACGGCATGACCACCGACGCCGGCTTCCGCTTCGTCACGGCGGAGTCGTTGCGGCGCCGCAGCCGCTGGTTCGTGGCCATGCGCTGGTTCGCGGCGGCGGGGGCGCTCCTGCTGGCCGTCCTCGCCATTCCGGTGGGGGGACTGGAGCTGCCCCTGGGTCGGATCCTGCTGATCCTGCTGCTGCTGCTGGCCGCCAACCTCGTCTTCCACCAGCGCAACCGGCGCGCCCCGGCCGTCGCAGTGGAGGAGGAGACCCGCTGGTTGAAGTACCAGATGGTCAGCGACCTCTTCCTGCTGGCGGCGCTGATGCACCTGAGTGGCGGGATCGAGAATCCCCTGCAGCTGCTGTTCATCGTCCACGTGATCATCGCCGGCCTGCTGCTGCGGGGGCGGGACGTGCTGGGAATCGCCCTGATGGCGGGGCTGCTGTTCACCGCCGTCGCCGTCGGGGAGCACGTCCACCTGCTCCACCACCACCACCTGCTGGGCCGCGATCCCCGGGCCCACAGCCTCCCCTTCCTGCTGCTGGACCTGGCCGTCTTCTGGGTGGTCCTGGCCGTCTGCACGGTGATGGCCCTGTCGATCATGAACCGCCACCGCGCCATCCGCGACGAGCTGCTGGAGCAGCACCGTCGCCTGGTGGCGGCCGACCACGCCAAGATGGACTTCTTCCGCTTCGTGACCCACGAGCTGAAGAACCCGGTCATCACGGCCCAGAGCGCCATCGAGGCCGTCCTGCAGATCGAGGGGCCGCGCCTGTCGGACTCGGCACGCGACATGCTGGAGCGGTCCCGGCAGCGCCTGGCCCAGGCCACCGACATCGTCAAGGACCTGGCTGATCTGACCCGCGGCCGGCTGGACGCCGAGCGCGAGAGCAGCCGCGTCGATGTGCGCCTGGTCGTCGAGGACGTCCTGGCGGGACAGGGCGAGCTGATCGCCAGGCGGGGACTGGTGGTCGAGAAGCGCCTGCCCGACCGGCCGGTCGTCCTGGTGACCAGTCCCACCTCGGTGGAGAAGATCGTCCTGAACCTGGTCAGCAACGCCGTTCGCTACAACCGCGAGGGCGGCCTGCTGCTCGTGGCGGTGGAGGACCGGGGCGACGAGGTCGTCCTGACCGTCGCCGACGAGGGGATCGGGATCGCCCCGCAGGACCGCGAGAAGATCTTCGACGAGTTCTACCGCGCGCCGGCGGCCAAGAAGATCTCCAACCTGGGGACCGGCCTGGGGCTGCCGATCGTCAAGCGGTTCGTCGATCAGCTCGGCGGCCGCATCGAGCTGCACAGCGTCGTCGGCGACGGGACGACCTTCCACGTCCACCTGCCGCGGCGGGAAGAGGCGACCGGTCGGGGGAACGGCGGTGCCGGCGACGGCGCCCCGCCGGCCGTCACGGGATAGGGGGGGACGATGGACGACAGGATTCCCTGCGGCGGTCTGCTGGAGAAGGCCAGGCAGTGCCTGGTCAAGGTCCACGGCTTCGCGTGGCGTCCGGGGGAATCGTGCGGCGTGCTGTCCCTGTTCGGCGCCGGCGCCATCCCCCTGTCGTTCCTGAACATCGGCACCGGCGACGACGACCTGCTGAGCATGACTCTCTGCTTCGGGGCCGACCGGTTGCCGCAGGCGCGGCCCCTGGTGGGGCGGATCGAAGCGTTGTTCCGGCCCCGGTCGGTGACCGTCGTCGAGGACGTGACGATCCTGACGGTCTACGGTCCCCACTTCGGCGAGAAGCACGCCCTGGCCAGCGAGGCCTTCTCCGCCCTCTGCCGCGAGTCCGTTCGCGTCCTCGCCGTCTGCTCCTCGATCAACAGCATCTCCATCGTCGTCACCGGCGACGAGGCCGCCCCCGCTCGCCGCTCCCTGGCGGCGCGGTTCGCGTGGCCGGAGTGAAGCGTGTCCCGGGTGCCAGGGCATCCAGCAGGGCCCTGGCCTTCAGCAGTGATTCCTCCCACTCGGCCGCCGGGTCGGAGTCGGCCACGATCCCGCCGCCTGTCTGCAGCGTGACGCGTCGCCCCCGCAGGCAGAAGGTGCGGATGACGATGCTGGTGTCCATGTCCCCGCCGGCACTCAGGTAACCGATGCTCCCGGTGTAGGGGCCACGGGCGGTCGGTTCCAGGTCGGCGATGATCTCCATGGCCCGGATCTTGGGCGCGCCGGTGACCGAGCCTCCGGGGAAGGCCGCTCGCAGCAGGTCGACCGCCCCCAGCCCGGGCCGCAGCCGCCCGGTGACCGTGGAGACCAGGTGGTGGACCGTGGGATGGCTCTCCAGGGCACACAGGTCAGGCACGACGACGCTCCCCGGCCGGCAGGCCCGGCCCAGGTCGTTGCGGAGCAGGTCCACGATCATGACGTTCTCGGCGCGGTCCTTCCCGCTGGCGCGCAGCGCCGCGGCCAGTTCCGCGTCGGCGGCCGGGTCGGCACCGCGGGGACGGGTTCCCTTGATGGGGCGGGTCTCCACCCGGTCGCCGCGCAGCAGGAGGAACCGTTCCGGTGAGGCCGAGGCCAGCACGAGGTCGCCGACCCGGACGAAGGCCGCGAACGGAGCCGGTGTCCGCGCCCGCAGGCGCAGGTAGAGGGACCAGGGATCGTCGCCGGGCGGCAGGTCGGTGGCCAGGCGGTGGGTGAAGTTGGCCTGGTAGATGTCGCCGGCGCGGATGTGCTCCAGCACGGTCTCGACACGGCGGAGGTAGTCGTCACGGCCGGCCAGGTTGCCGGTCACCACCGGCGGGCGGTCCGGCGGGGGGGGCACCGCGACAGCGCGGGGTGCGTCGTCGAGCAGGGCCTTCAGCCACGCGGCCCGCCGCCGCGCCCGTCGTTCCCTGGTGGCCGGGGTCCGCTCGGGGTGACCGCTGCTGAGGATCCACCCCTCGCGGCGGCCGCGGTGGAAGCAGGCGACGACGTCGCAGAACCCCAGGGCCAGGTCGGGAAAGCCCATGTCGTCGCGGCGGTGGGGCGGGATCCGCTCCAGCCGCCGGACGAGGTCGTAGCCCAGCCAGCCGACGGCACCGGTCTGCAAGGGGGGCAGGTCCGGGTCCGGCGTCACGGCCCAGCGCGCCAGTTCCCCGGCCAGCAGGTTCAGCGGATCGTCCGCCACCGGCCGACCGTCCAGCAGGACCCGGTCGCCGCGGGCCACGAGGGTCCGGAAGGGGTCGCTCGCCAGGAAGCTCCAGCCGTCGGTCTCCCCGCCGGCGCTGTCCAGCAGCACGGCGAACGGCCGCCCGGCCAGGGGTGTGAAGGCCGCCGCGGGGTCGCGGTAGGGGATGGGGAAGGCCAGGACCGTGTCGTTCATGCGGGGAAGATAGTCCCCTTCGGTGCGTCGGGCGAGCGGTGGCGTCCCGGCCGCCGTTGCCGGCCCGGTGCCCGATCAGCAGATCCGCGGCAGCTGCAACCCCAGCGGCATGTCGACGATCCGCTCCACGCCCAGGGCCGTGCGCAGGGTGACCATCCCGGCGTGGTCCGCGGTGACGGCGCCGACGATCGCCGCGTCGCGGCCCAGCGGGTGGGACCGCAGGGCGGCCAGGGCGGCGTCGGCGGCGTCGGCGGCGACCACGGCCACCAGTTTTCCCTCGTTGGCCACGGCCAGGGGGTCGAAGCCCAGGATCTCGCAGGCGGCCTGCACGTCGTCCCGCACCGGGATGCTCCCCTCCTCCAGGACGATTCCCACGCCGGCCGCGGCGGCGAACTCGTTGAGGGTCGTCGCCAGCCCGCCCCGGGTCGGGTCGCGCATGGTCCGCAGCCGTCCGTCGGGGCAGGCGTCCAGCAGGGCGGCCGCCAGATCGTGCAGCGGTGCGGTGTCGCTGGCGATCGTGGCGCGGAAGGAGAGCTCCTCGCGCGTCGCCATGATGGCCATGCCGTGGTCGGCGATCGTCCCGGAGACCAGGACCGCGTCGCCGGGCCGGATCCGGTCGGCGCCCAGGACGACGCCGTCGGGGACGACGCCGATGCCGCTGGTGTTGATGAACATCCCGTCGCCGTGGCCGCGGTCGACGACCTTGGTGTCCCCGGTGACGATCCGCACCCCCGCCCGCCGGGCGGCGGCGGCCATGCTGTCGAGGATCCGCTCCAGCGTGGCCAGCGGCAGTCCCTCCTCCAGGATCAGGCCGACCGACAGGTACAGGGGGCGCGCCCCGCCCATGGCCAGGTCGTTGACCGTCCCGTTGACGGCCAGCTCGCCGATGTCCCCGCCGGGGAACTCCAGGGGCGAGACGACGAAGGTGTCGGTGCTGAAGGCCAGCCGTCCGGCCGGGACCTCCAGGATCGCCTGGTCCTCCAGGCGGTCCAGCTGCGGGTTGCCGAAGCGGGGCAGCAGGTGGCGGGCGATCAGCTCGCCGGACAGCCGCCCGCCGGCCCCGTGGGCCAGCTGGATGGTGTCGTGGTCGGTCAGCGGCAGGGGACAGGAGAGGTCGTCGATGTCGGCCATCACGTCCTCCGAGGTTCGGGCCGGTGGTAGCGGTAGTAGGCGGCACAGGCGCCCTCGCTGCTGACCATGGTCGCGCCAAGGGGGGTCGACGGCGTGCAGTCGGTCCCGAAGGCGGGACACTCGGGCGGCTTGCTCAGCCCCTGCAGGATCCGGCCGCTGATGCAGACGACCGGCTCCGTCGGCGCGATCTCACCCACGTCGAACCGTCGCTCGGCGTCGAAGGCGGCGTACTGCTCGCGCAGGCGCAGGCCGCTGCGGGGGATGACCCCCAGCCCGCGCCAGGGGCGGTCGCAGACCTCGAACACCTCGTCGACGACGGCCCGGGCGGCGGGGTTGCCGTCGCGGCGGACGGCCCGCCCGTAACGGTTGACCACGCCGTGCTCGCCCCTTTCGAGCATCTCGACGCAGGCCAGCAGGCCCTGCAGCAGGTCGACGGGCTCGAAGCCGGTCGGGACGATCGGCACCCGGAAGCGGGCGGCCAGCTCCTCGTACTCGGTCCAGCCCATGATCGTGCAGACGTGTCCGGCGGCCAGGAAACCCTGCACGCGGTTGCGGGGAGAGGAGAGGATGGCCGCCATGGCCGGCGGCACCAGGACGTGGCTGACCAGCAGGCTGAAGTTCTCCAGCCCCTCGGCGGCGGCCTGGCGGACCGCCATGGCGTTGCCGGGGGCGGTGGTCTCGAAACCGACGGCCAGGAAGACGACCTCGCGGTCCGGGTTGGCGCGGGCCAGCTTCAGCGCCTCCAGGGGGGAGTAGACGACCCGCACGTCGCCGCCGCGGGACTTGACCTGCAGCAGATCGCCCTTGCTGCCCGGGACCCGCAGCATGTCGCCGAAGCTGGTGAACAGGACCCCCGGCCGGGAGGCGATGGCCAGGGCCCGGTCGATCGTCTCCAGGGGGGTGACGCAGACGGGACAGCCGGGACCGTGGACCAGGGTGATCTGCTCCGGGAGGAGCCGGTCGATGCCGTGGCGCAGCAGGGCGTGGGTCTGCCCGCCGCAGATCTCCATGATCGTCCAGGGCCGGGTCACGGCGGCACGGATCTGCTCCAGCAGCGCCCGGGCCAGCTCGGGGTCGCGGTACTCGTCCAGGAACTTCACGATGCGCCCCCCCGGTTGCCGTCCGCCGGGGTCCCGTCCGCCGCCTCGCCGGCACCACCGTCGGCCCTCAGGTCGGCCTCCAGGTGGGCGTTCAGCTCGGTCAGCAGTTCCAGGGAGCGGCGGGCCTCCTCCTCGTCCACCACCTGCAGGGCAAAGCCGGCGTGGACCAGGACGTACTGGCCCACCTCGACCTCGGGGACGTAGGCCAGGCAGGCCGTGTTCTCCGCCCCGGCGTAGTCGATCCGGCCCATGGTCAGGCCGCCCTCCTCGAAGATCTCGACGACGCGGCCCGGGATGGCTAGGCACATGTGCGGTTCCTTTCGTCGCAGGTCCCTGACAAAGATAGCCGGGTTCCGTGAAATGTCTAACAGGCGAGTGGTGTCACTGAAAATGTGTCCGGACCGTATGCTGCAGCAGCGGGGCGTGTTAACCGATCCGGCCCACTTCCTTGACGAAGGCAGCGGGGGATCTCTACACTGCGGACGATCTCACCTCCCGCAGACCATATTCGATGGAGGCGCTCCATGCATCCCCTGTGGTGTCATTTCGCGCAGAACTTCCGACACGAGCCCGGCGGCCGGATCATCTACTTTCCCGGCGGCCTCAGCGGCAAGGGGCGCCTGGTCCCGGACCAGGGGACGTATCGGCGTCTGGTCCGTCGCGGCAACGCCCTCTGGTATGGTTTTCTGGCCTGTATCTTCCTGCTACCGGCACTGCTGGGCCCGCGTGGTGTGCTGATCTTGCCCATCGTGGCCGTCGTCCACCTGCTGCTGCTGCGACGCCTGCACGCCGGCTTGCCCGAGGTGGACGTGGCCGACACCTGGCGTGACCGCATGCAGCGCGCTGCCACATGCAAGGGGCGGGCCTGGTTGCGGGTGGAACTGGTCATGGCCCTGGTACTGGCCGCCGCCTCGCTGGCACTGTTCTACACCCGGACGCTGGAGTATCCCCTGGCCTGGCTGCTGGCCGTCCTCTTCCTGGTCGATGCCGGGTTCGCCTGGGTGCAGCTGTCGCGGCTCTGCCGCCCGGGGGCAGTGTCGTGAGGCTCGGGGGACGGCGCCTGGAGGACCTGCCCGAGCTGGCAGGTCTCTCCCGGCGGGAACGGCGGATCCTGGTGACCGAGGCCCGCAGCCGGGCGCTGGCGGGGCGTGTGGGGAGGGAGTTCCTGCGGGGTGCGGCCTACCTGCTGGTGGCCGGGATCGCGGCCCGGGCGGTGACCTCGCTCTGGTCGAGCCGGCTCTGGCTCGACATGGGCGTGATCGTGGTGTTCCTGGTCGTGGCCATGGAGATCATGGATCGCCAGAGGGCGCGGTTCATCGAGCCGGTCCTGCAGGAAATGATCAGGCAGCGGCGCCACGGCGACGCGCGATGACCGCCTGCCCCACGCTGATCGCACCGTCGTTGGGGGGCAACTCCCGCGGCAGCAGGGGATCGAGTCCCGCCTCGCGCAGCCGCGCCGGCAGCAGCGTGGCCAGGATCTCGTTCTGCATCACCCCGCCGGCCAGGACGATCGTCTCCACCCCGGTCTGACGCGCCGCCAGGCGCGCCGCCTCGGTCCACATGGCCAGCACCGTGGCGTGGAAGCGGGCCGCCAGGTCGGCCACATCTCCGCCGGCCAGCAGGTGCGCTGCCGCCGCGCGGACGAGCGGCGCGACGGCCATGACCAGCCGCCCGTCCCGCTCGGCGATCTCCCACTCCCACGGCGCGGCGGCCGCCACGGCAGCCGTGTCGGTCAGGGCCGTCAGCTCGATGGCGGCCTGGGCCTCGTAGCGGATCTCTCCCCAGCGGCCGGTCAGGGCGGCCACGGCGTCGAACAGCCGCCCGGCGCTGCTGGTGGGGGTGGTGTTCACTCCCTTGCGGAGCATCTCCAGGACCGGTTCCGCCGGCCGCTCGGCGAGCCACGGCAGGTCCGGCAGCTCCCCGTCGAACGCCTGCCACATGTAGGCCACCGCGATCCGCCACGGGGCGCGGATGGCCGCGTCGCCACCGGGCAGCGGGACGGTCTCCAGGTGGCCCAGCCGCGCGTAGCCGTCCGCGTCGCCCAGCAGCAGCTCGCCGCCCCAGATCGTCCCGTCGTCGCCGTAGCCGGTGCCGTCCAGGACCAGGCCCAGGGTGGGACCGGTGACGCCGTGCTCCGCCTGCACGGCCGCCAGGTGGGCGTGGTGATGCTGGACCGGGACCAGCGGCACGGACCGGTCGGCGGCCGCCTCGCGGGCCCAGCGGGTGGCCAGGTAGCCGGGGTGCAGGTCGCAGGCGACGACGGCCGGGCGGCATTCCAGCAGCTCCTCCAGGGTGGCGATCGTCTCGCGGAAGAACTCGTAGGCCGGCAGGTTGGACAGGTCGCCCACGTGGGGGCTGACGAAGGCGCGGTCCTCCTTCAGCAGGCAGACCGTGTTCTTCAGCTCCGCACCGGTGGCCAGGACCGGCGGGCCCGCCGACGCGGCGCCGCGGACGAAGACCGGCACCGGCGCATAGCCGCGGCTGCGGCGCAGCAGCAGCGGCCCGGAGGACAGCGGCAGGACGACCGAGTCGTCGGCCCGCCGGACGATGGGCCGGTCGTGCAGCAGCCACCCGTCGGCGATCCCCGCCAGTCGCCGTTGTGCCTCGGCGTCGTCCAGGCAGATCGGTTCGTCGCTCGCGTTGCCGCTGGTCATCACCAGGACGGTGACGCCGCGATCGCGCAGCGTGTCCAGCAGCAGGTGGTGCAGCGGCGTGTAGGGGAGCATGATCCCCAGGCGCCGGTGGCCGGGGGCGACGGCGTCGGCCACCGGCGCGTCCGGTCGGCGCGGCAGCAGGACGATGGGTGCCTGCGGTGACGAGAGCAGCCGCGCCGCCGCTTCGTCCACCTCGGCCAGGCGGCGGGCGGTGGCCAGATCCGGGACCATCAGCGCCAGCGGCTTGCCCTCGCGCCGCTTACGCTCGCGCAGGCGACGGACGGCGGCCTGGTCGTCGGCCCGCAGCGCCAGGTGGAAGCCGCCCAGGCCCTTGATCGCCACGATCCGGCCGCCGGTCAGCAGCGCCGCGACGGCGTCCAGCGGATCGTCCCCCTCCGGCGCGTCGATCCCGTCGGCGGTCGCCAGCCGCAGCCGCGGCCCGCACTCGGGGCAGGCATTGGGCTGGGCGTGGAAGCGGCGGTCGGCGGGGTCGTCGTACTCGGCCCGGCAGCGGGGGCACATGGTGAAGCCGGCCATGCTGGTCCAGGGACGGTCGTACGGCAGGTGGCGGATGATGGTCCAGCGCGGCCCGCAGTTGGTGCAGTTGGTGAAGGGGTAGCGGAAGCGACGGTCGCGCGGGTCGCGGATCTCCCGCAGGCAGTCGGCGCAGGTGGCCACGTCGGGCGGCACGAGGGT
>AMFO01000286.1_pt1 | contig 13567 bp, 7 predicted proteins | sample 552608 | NCBI WGS metagenome assembly AMFO01 (sample SAMN01893955, study PRJNA167987) | microbial mat metagenome | biome: hydrothermal vent | place: USA: Loihi, Hawai'I | collected 2003-05-01
ACAGACTGCAACGCCAAGTTCGTCGTCGCGATCGTCGCTCCGGCGCCCTGACTGATCGTCCCGCCGGTCTGCAACGACAGCGTCGTCGCGTTCGCCGGCGAGATCGCCGCACTGATGCTCAGGTTTCCGCTGTTGCCATTCCCGATCCGCAGAATACCTGCCGTCACATTGTCCAGCTCGGTATCCGTCAGTCCCAGCGTTCCCGCGGCGTCCGCTCCGCCAAGATCGATCAATTGACCGTTCGTGAACTGCAACAGCGTCACATCCGCCGCTCCGGCGTTCACCGTCGAGTTGATCGCCATCTGATCCGCCGTCAGGTTGATGTTCGCTCCGCCAGACGCCACCGGCTGGCTCACCGTCAACGYGCTGTTCGCTCCCTGAGCGGTCACCGTGATCACACCACCATTGGTCGTGATCCCGGACAGGCCGTCCACGGTCCCGATGGTCAGYGAGTTCGCATCCGTGAAGCTGAACCCTTGACCCGCACCCGTCACCTGGGCCGCCAGGGTCGTCACTTGCACATCGTTCGCCTCGGTCAGGGTCACCGCGTTGACCGCTCGGATCACCAGGTGGTCTTCCGTGATCGTCGCTCCGGCGTTCTGTCCCACCGTGTCGCCTGTCTCCAACGCCAAGGTCGTCGTCCCTGCAGGCGCGATCGATGTGGTGATCGTGATCGCTCCACTGTTTGCGTCACCGATCCGCAGAATGCCAGCCGTGACGTTATCGATCTCAGCACTCGTCAGTCCCAGCGTTCCCGCGGCGTCCGCTCCGCCGAGGTCGATCAGCTGACCATTGGTCACCTGCACCAGCGTGGCGTCTCCCGCGCCAGCGTTGATCGTCCCGCTGTGGGTCTGGTTGTCCGCAGTGATGGTCACATTCCCTCCACCACTCACGATCGCCGCTCCTGCCTGGTTGTCGAACACATTGTTCGCTCCGCCGGCCGTCAGCGCTATCGTCGCTCCACCAGAGCTCACGTCATTCGTCGCTCCTGTGTTCGTTACCGTCAGGTTCCCGTTCGTCGTCGATACCGTGATGGCTCCGTTGTTCGTGCTCACTCCGTCGACGCCGTCTACGCTACCGATCGACAGCGCGTCCGCGTCCGTGTAGCTGAACCCATTTCCGGCTCCGCTTACCGCGCCTGCTACCGTCGTCACATTGTTCGCCTCGGTCAGCGTCGTCGCTCCCACAGACTGAAGCGCCAGATTCGTCGTCGTGATCGTCGCTCCCGCGTTCTGGCTGATGCTGCCTCCGCTGATCAGCGACAGCGTCGTGGTTCCCGCTGGTGTGATCGCACCGCTCACCGTCAGGTTGCCAGCGTTGGCATTGCCGATCCGCACCGTTCCCGCGGTCACATTGTCGATCTCACCGTCCGTCAGTCCCAGCGTTCCCGCTGCGTCCGCTCCACCAAGGTCGATCGCCGTGCCGTTCTCGTCCGGCTGTAGCGTGGCGATCGCTCCCGTCGCTGTCACTGTTCCATTGAGCCCGATATTGTCCGCTGTCAGGGTCACTCCGCCGGTGCCCTTCACGTCCGCTCCCGCGTCAATCGTCAACGCGTTGTCATTGGCGTTACTGCCAGCCGTCAACGCCACCGTCGACGTCCCCGCGTTCACATCGCTCGCCGCTCCGGTGTTCGTTACCGTCAGCGTGCCGTTCACCGTCGATACGTCAATGGCGCCGTTGGACGTGCTTAAGCCGTCTGTACCAGCGACAGTTCCAATGGACAACACATCCGCGTCCACATAGGTCACGGCGTTCCCCGNCCCAGTGACGTTACCAGCCAAGGTAGCGACATCGTTCGAGGTATTGTCCAGGGTGTAGGGACCTGTGCCCAGGAGCAGCAGTTCATTGGCAGTGATCTGGCCGCTCGCTCCCTGAGTCGCCGCGCCTCCGGCAGACAGAGTGACGGTGCTGGCGCCCGCCGACAATGGACCGTTCAAGGTCAAGGCGCCCCCGGTAGTCAGGGAGATCGGTCCGTTGCTGGTGGTGATTCCCGTCAATCCATCCACCGTGCCTACCGTCAGTGCGTTYGCATCCGTGAAGCTGAACCCTTGACCCGCGTTCGATACCTTAGCCGCCAGGGTGGTCACTAACACATCGTTGGCCTCGGTCAGGGTCACCGCATTCGCTGCGCGAATCACGAGATCGTCCACCGTCAACGTAGCCCCGCCGTTCTGTCCCACGGTGTCCCCGGTTTGCAGCGCCAGGGTGCCGGCATTGGTCACCGTGATCGCCGACGTAGCGGTGATGGCTCCGCTGTTCGCGTCTCCTATTCGGAGGACGCTGGCGGTGACGTTATTGATTTCCGAATTCGTCAATCCGAGCGTTCCACCCGCATCGGCGCCGCCGAGGTCGATCAGCTGACCATTGGTCACCTGCACCAGYKKSGCKTCKCCCRCRCCMGCGTTGATCGTSCCGCTRTGGSTCTGRTTGTCYGCMGYGATGGTCACRTYGCCKCCWCCACTSACRATCGCCGCTCCTGCCTGGTTGTCGAACACRTTGTTCGCTCCGCCGGCCGTCAGCGCTATCGTCGCTCCACCAGAGCTCACGTCATTCGTCGCTCCTGTGTTCGTTACCGTCAGGTTCCCGTTCGTCGTCGATACCGTGATGGCTCCGTTGTTCGTGCTCACTCCGTCGACGCCGYCTACGCTACCGATCGACAGYGCGTCCGCGTCCRYRTASSTGAACCCATTWCCGGCTCCGCTTACCGYGCCTGCTACCGTCGTCACATTGTTCGCCTCGGTCAGCGTCGTCGCTCCCACAGAYTGMARCGCCAGRTTYGTCKYSGTGATSGTCGCTCCCGCGTTCTGTGTGATCGTGCTGCCACTGATGAGCGACAGGGTGTTTGTACCGGCCGGGGCGACCGGTTGACTGACAACCACCGCACCCGCGGTCCCGCTTCCGATACGGATAAGTCCAGCCGTGATGTTGTCCAACTCCGCCGAAGTGATCCCGATCTTTCCGGACGTGTTCGTGCCGATATCGATTCCCAAACCGACCACCGAATTGTTGATTTCGGTGTCTCCAGCCCCGCTGTCGATAGTACCGATGAGCGAAATGTCGGCCACGGTCAGGGTGGCATTGCCGCCGCCGGTGGTGACCGCCGATCCCGGGTCATCCTGGCTGTAGGTTCCGGTGGAATCGGCGTTGCTGTCGGAGTTTGCGGTGTAGGTTCCGCCTCCGGTCTGCACGTCGGCGCCAGCGCCCGACAGGGTGACTCCGTCGGCCCCGGAAAGGGCGATGTTGCCGCCATTGCTGATGATCGCGGAGTTGTTGACCGTGAGGCTACCGGTGTCGGCCGAGATGGTGATGGGGCCGCCGGTCGCCGTGACAGAGGAATTGACCGTTACGCTGCTGGTCGTGTTGCTGATAGTGATCGCTCCATTGACTGCGTTGTTGGTCACGCCGACACCCGTAACAGTCAAAGACTGAGCGGGGGCACCGGACTGGGTGATGACTATGTCCCCGGACGTGGAGTTCTGGGCGGTCACGAGAGGGGTCAACGTGATTACATTAATCCCCGTAGCGGCTGAGAGATTCAACTGTCCACTCGCCTGAATGGGATTGACTCCTGCCGACAAGACGGAGCCATTGTTGCTGGTCAAATTGAGGGTCGTGCCTCGCAAGGAGTCCCAGGTTTGGGTGTCGTCCGAAGTAGCGTTGACAGCCAGGCCGACAGCGGGCCCGGATTGAGTGATGGTCCCGGTGTTGGTGGTGCCCGCCGTGGCATTGAAGGTCAGGTTTCCGGAACCGGCGGTGAGGATCTGGGTGGCGTTGATGTTTCCACCGGCGGCATCGGTACCTGCCGTCAAGGAAACGTCACCGCCATTGGTGTTCAAGTTCCCCAGGGTCAGGTTGGTGCCAGCGCTGAAGGTGACCGTTGCGCCCTGGGTGGTGAGCGAATTGGCGGTGTTGGCGAAGGTGATCGGTCCCGTTTGCGTGGTGAACTGAACGGTCTTGCCAGGTCCCGCCGTCAAGTCCAGGCTACCGTTGGCGGTACCGCCTGTTAAATCATTGACAGTGATCGAGTTCGTTGCCTCGATGGTGACACTGGTATTGCCCAGGGCTTCCAGTGATCCGACCGACAGAGTGTTGCCACCGTTGTCGGGTGTCGCGAAATTGATGGTGGGCAGGTTGGAGTCCTGAGTGCCCGTGGCGGCCGCTGTGTTCGTAATGGTAATGTCCGTGGGGTCGATGACCAACGTTCCCGCCACACCGCCTGGTGCATCGGTGACGACCTGGGTGGTCTGGAAATAGACATCTTCGGTTCCGGCACCGATCTTGATCCGGCCACCGGCGCCGCCCGGGCCTCCGCGGGCCTCGAGGGTGGCCCCTGGGCTCACCACAGTGGCTCCCGCTGACCCTACGGAGATCCGACCGCCCAAACTGGCTGGCCCGATACCGCTGGCCGTGATGGTGCTCGCCGTCGTCAGTTTAGTGACGGAAGAAGAGGACAGGTCGACGGTTCCTCCGGAACTGCCATCCGCGCGGATCGTTCCGGCGTTTCCGACGTATTCTCCCGTCAAAGTGACAGATCCGGCAGCTGCGCCGGTCTGGGCTCCGGAGACGTCGATGGTGCCCGTGTTCTGCACGATCCCGTCACCGCGGCCGGAGAGAACCACCTTCCCGCCGTGGTTCACCAACGACTGTGCCTCGATGATCCCCTCTTGGTTGACGACTGAGGAGACCAGTTCGGCAGCAGCGTCGCCGGTCAGGACCACTTCGCCACCGGGATTGCGGATGGTACCGCTGTTGCTCACCGACGCCCGGAGAGTCTTTCCGTCGGGGCCGACGATGCTGTCGACCACCTTGCCTTCGATGTTATATTGAATCAGACCGTCACCATTGAAGTCGACGGTCAGGCTGGTTCCCGAGCCGAGAACCACCTTTCCGACCTGGGCGATAATAAGTCCTTTGTTGTCCACACTTGGAGCCACGAGGAAGACGAAACCTTGGTCCGATATTTTAATTTCGCCGCGGTTGATAACGTACGCGGGCCTCTTGGACCCGTCCTGCATGAACTTAAACTTGCCGGAAAGGAAGTCGTCGTCTTTAATATTGAACGTGGTGGCGAGGAGGCTACCGACGTCCACTTTGGAGTTCGGGCCAAAGATAACGCCGTTCGGGTTCACGATAAAGATACGGCCATTGGCAATCAGTTGACCGAGAATAGAACTCGGATCGATGCCGGTAACCCGGTTCAAGGCGATGGAAGACGCACCGGGCTGGTTGAAACGAACCAGCTCGTTGACATCAATACTGAAGCCCTTCCAGTTGATGATCGCCTTTTCGGAGGTCTGGTCCACCAGCGTAGTGGTGGAAGACGGCTGTGAAATCGTAGCCGAACCTCCCACGACTGTACCGCCTTCAGGACCCGCGAACGCCCACGTACACACGAGCAAGAGTGGCAGTACCAGAAGACTGCTCAGCATGTGTGGCACCTCTCCCCTCGCAGATTGCTGCGTCCGGTGAATCGCCTCAGTAGGTTTCTGGGAACGTCGATGGCAGAGAACTGATTGCATGTCCGTGTTCCTCTTCTTGCAGTATGGCGCTTCAGTCACCATGAAATGTCTGCTGTAAAGGGTCCGCGTTTTTTCTAAAACCGCTTCAGAATCTGTATGTACGGCTGTAGCTTACCTCCTGCTGATGGTCGGCCGGAAATGCCGTATCCTATGTCGGCTCGAATCGACAAATCCTCTCGCGGAGCGCCGCGAAGGCCGATACCAACGCCTGTTAAATGCTGGGATTTGGACTGGCCGGCAACGGGGTTCTTTACATAGATGCTTCCGTAATCCACAAAAAACGCCGCTTGCCACTTATTTGGATCGTCCGGGTTCAGCACATAGCGGCCCTCGATACTGACCTGGAAGCCATTGTCTCCGAGTAGCTCCGACTGGGGATAACCGCGCACTGAGTCGGCTCCGCCTATGGCCATCTGTTCGCCGATGACCAGGCTTCGCGAGGTAATCTGACCCGAAAAACGCCCAATCAAATACTTCCGCGGGTTGAGTTGTTGGATCCGGGCAGCGCTCAAGGTCAGCTTTGTGAAGCGACCGTCAGCACGGAACCGGCTCGAAAAAGGATCGTTATTCTTCATTCCACCGAATGAGTCGCCCAATCCTTGGTGGACATAAACCGATGCATAATCCTTTTTGCGGTCGCCGATATTTTCGTAATCGAGGCCCAGATAAATCGAGCGGATGCGATCTCTACTGCTCTTGAAACCAAGCAGGTTCTGGCTGGAGTTCTTGACATCGAATCCGGTGTTGAAGGTGAGCGTCCGGGTCCGGCTGCGCTGGAGCGCCCGAGAGGCAGACACACCGAAAGAACGCGCCCGGCCTGTTACATTGAGAGCGGTGAACTCGCGTCCGAGGTCGACAGTACCTTGCAAGTAGTACAAGGAAATGCGAGTCCCGGCTGCGTCGAGGGGGCCGGTCGTGTACTTCAGGCGCCCGTAAAACAGTTCGTCCGGCTCGGTTCCGCTCGCCAATCGTAGGTCCAAGGGATCACCATGTCCGGATGCGTTGGCGATCGTGAAGTTGCCAGCGAACTGTTCCCGGCTGGCATAAGGCGATCCGAAGTTGTTGAACTCCAGCTCTCCGGACAACGGCTTTTCCTCGGTCACTTTCACGATGATGTCGGTGGTTCCGGGGGTGTCGCCGGCCTGCAATACGGCTGTTGCCGAGAGACCTGGGTCATCGTTCAACAGCAGAATGCAGCGCTCCAGCGTGTCCTTGCGGATCACTCGCTGCTCGCGGAGTTTGACGAAATGCTTGAGAATGGCGCCTGTTCGATAACGACGGTTGCCGGTGACCTGGATCTTTCCGAGTCGACCTTCCAGCACTCGAAGGGTTACTGCTCCCTTGGAGACATCCTGCTCGGGCACCACGACCTTCGCCAGGAAGTAGCCCTGAGCGTGATAGTGGTCGGCGATTTCGCTGGCGATCCGCTTCAAGTCGGCGAGACTCAGTTGTTTGCCGATATGCTTGGCAACAAACTTGCTCAGTTCCGCATCGGAACAGACCGAGTTGCCCTCGAAATGAAACTCCTGAACGGTGACTTTCTCGGAGGACGAGTTCCACGCGCCTTGGTCGTTCGCCGCAGCCACGAGCACCTCGTCCTCGGCTTCAACCTGGTTCTCCTCCGCCTCGGACTCGACGGAAGCAGAGGTGACCTGTGCGGGCTCGGACTCGGACAGGTCCTCGGCGGGACGATCCGACTCGCTGGAGGACGAAACCGACGTCGCCGTAGATGCCGGGGCGTCCACGGGAGTCGCTGTGTGCTGAGGGGATTGCCCGACGCGCGTGCTCGGAACGGACCGAGCTTCTTCAGCCAGATCGCCGGCGTCGCCAGCCAGGACGCCCGCCCCGAAGTACGTCTGGCTCAGACGGGTGGGACGGGCTGTCTCCTCTTCGGACGCGAGGGCGACCCGCGATGTTGGTTGCTGCTTCGCAGGCGCGGACACTGTTTCGGCAAGCTCGGCATCTGGCCTCGGATAGGCTACCTCGACCGCCAGCGCCGGAGACGTCACAGGGGTCGCCACAGGCTGAGCTGACAGTTCTCCCCTCGCACCGGACCCGGTCGCTGCGCCCATCGAGATCGTTACTAACGCCACTACCGTCGACCGTCGACAACTCTGCACCGCGCGTATCAGCATGCTCACTATAGCGTCCTCCGACCTGTAAAATCGAGGTTAACTCGATGCGACATACTTTGCGAGGAGTAAAGATTTCCACATTCTAGGGGAACCTGTCAAGCATTTCGCAAGATTTTTCTTGACGCTTTTCAAACACGGAATCGCCAAACGATCACGGATGCCGCCTCGACGCTGCGGAAGGTGCCCCCTTCAGAGGACGACGCGACGCCTCGCAGTTTCCGATATTGGCGCCACCTCTCCATGCTCGCCTTTCGGCGCCACGGACGCATCCACTCCTGCACAACTGGCCTCCCTTCCTCACCGAGTACGGGCAAGTCTGACACGTGGTACAAGGTGTGCAGAGTCACCCAAACACGGTCTCCCGTGCAACGTTGACGTCAACATGGCAGACGAGTAAACTATGTAGCTTCGACTGATTGATATGGAATCCGGCCGGAATCACCGCCATCGCCGGCAGCTGCCCCTCCCAGCGGAGCTGCTGCCGGCCCATGCGAGACAAATTCTTGCAACCAGGACAGGAAGCATGGTCATCACCACTGCCTTGAGTAGCGAGCAAACCGACACGCATGTTCGAAGCGCAGTCCGGACGGACCGCGTTTCATCTGTTTATAAGGGCGCGCGAACGTAACCGCGCCAAAACACCCGCTTGCAGAGGAAGGGAACTATCAATGGGAAAAGGTTTTCGCAACATAACGTCCGTCCTTGCCGTGCTCGCCGCATGCCACCTCTTGCCCACCGCCACGTACGCGGAGGACTGGACCACGCTCAACACCCAGGGCGCGGCAGCCTTTCAACGCGGAGATCTCGCTGAGGCAAGCCGCCTGTTCCGCGAAGCGCTGAAAGAAGCTGAGGCATTCGGAGAAACCGATCCGCGGTTGGCCACTGCCCTGACGAATCTGGCCACCGTTTACGATGCCCAGGGCAAGTTGGACGAAGCCGCAGAACTGTTTCAGAGGGCCCTGGCAATCGATGAAAAGAATTTGGGAGAAGATGAGCCCAAGGTGGCCATCGACTTGACGAACTTGGCCAATGTCTATTTCAACAAAAAAAGTATGATGAAGCTCAGCCTCTCTACGAAAGAGCCTTGACCATCAACGAGAAGACTTTGGGACCCGAGGAGGCCGTTGTTGGAGTAAACGCGTTCAATCTCGGAGCGTTACATTACGCTAAAGGAGACTATGCAAAGGCCGAATCGTATTACGAAAGGTCTTTGCAAATTCGGAAGAAATCTCTGGGAGAATCCCATCCCGATACGATCCTCAGTAGCATCGGATTGGCGAACAGTTATTTTCGGCAGAACAAATTTGACGAAGCCATAGAACTCTACAAAGACATTCTCGCTGCTGACGAAAAAGCTGGCGAGGATAATCATCCGAGGATCATCACGGACTTGATCAACCTCTCCACCACGTACTTGACCAAAGGGCAAGTCGACGAAGCCTTCCCTTTGCTCCAGCGCGCATACACGATTGCTCGGGAAAAATGGGGCGACGATGATCCTATCACCATGCAGGTGGTCAGCAACTTGGCCGTCGTCTACGACCGCAAAGGCGAATTGGAAAAAGCTGCCGAATTGTACGCCCAAGTTCTGAAGAACGACGAAAGGAACCTGGGAAAGAACAATTCTCGCGTAGCTATCGACACTATCAATTTGGCGTGGGTTTACTACCGCCAACAGAAGCCTAGCGAGGCGGCTCCTTTGTTTGAGAGAGCCCTGAACATTCTCCAGCAGGAAAAAGGCGACCCGGCGACCATTGCCCGGACCATGACAAACCTCGGCATGTGCTACCTCGTGCAGAACGACGTAGAAAAGGCGCTTCCCCTATTCCAGTCGGCTTTGGAGATCAACCGTAAGGTTGCTGCGGACAACGACGCCCGGATCGCTGACGATCTGAATAACCTGGGCAATGCCTATTTCCGTTTGAATAGGATCGATGAAGCCGAGCCAGTGTTCAAGGAGGCACTCGAGCGCCGGGAAAAGGCCTTCGGCACCGATCACTTGCTGGTGGCCCAAAGTCTGAACAACCTGGCCACCGTTTACCTGGTCCAACGCAAGTTCGATCAGGCCGAACCGCTGTTCGTGCGCTGTCTGCAGATTCGCGAGAAACAGCTCGAACCGAACCACCCGGACGTCGTGCAGACCCACCTGAACCTGGCGCTGGTATATGACAACCAACGGAAGTTCGGCGAAGCCCTCCAGCATTACGAGTTTGTTCTCAAGGCTCACGAAGCGGCGACCGGACCGGATTCCCCCCAGGTGGCTGTGGACCTGACCAATCTGGGCAGGATGTATTTTGCCCAAGGTCAGTTCGATCAGGCCGAACCGCTCTTCCGCCGCGCCCTGGAGATTCGTCAACAGAAACTGGGCGACGGGAACCGTGACGTGGCCCAGGCGGCCGCCAACCTGGCCGCTACCCTGGACGCCCTCGGTAAGTTCAAAGACGCTGAAGGCCTGTACGAACGGGCTATCTCCATCGACGAGCGGGCCGCTNGGCAARGRCAGCCTCCAGGTGGCCGCCGACCTCGTCAACGTGGGAGCGTTTTACCTCAAGTACGGGAAATACACCGGTGCGGAATCCGCGTTCCAACGCGCCCTCACCATTCGCGAGAAACAGCTCGCCCCCGATCATCCCGATGTGGCCCTGGTCGCTCACAACCTCGCGGTGCTCTACACCACAGTGCGCAAGTACAAGGATGCCGAGGCTCTCTATCAGCGGGCTCTCAAGATCTACGAGAGCAAGCTCGGTCCCAAGCATCCTCTGGTCGCCAACGTCCTGGAGAACTATGCCCGCCTGCTGCGTGCCACCGGTCGCGCCGACGAAGCCGCTCAGCTCGAGTCGCGCGCCAAGGATATCCGCAGCTCCGGCGGACGGTAAGAGACACCGGAACCACCGTTGATTCCATCACCGCCCACCCGTTCGGCGTCATCCGCCGCGGGTGGGCGGTCGCATGAGTACGGGTCTATCTTTTCCTTTCGATCACTGGATGTCAGATCAAGGGCGGGGCGTGCCGGGGTCGGATTCTGGAGCTTGTAGACATCGGCATCGACTCTTGCGACAGCCTACCGCTCCCGCGAGCTCGGTCGGATGGTCGGATGTCGTGGCGGAGTTCGGTGGAGGTGTTATCATTCCAGGGAAGCCGTGCGGAACGGCGAAAGTCTTGTGAGGAGACTCGCTGAATGGGTTACCGGAATCCTGGTCGGATCTCATCTCCTGGAAGGATTGTCACATTTCCTCCGACATGTCGAGTCTGGATCCACGGGGGCATCGTTCTAAGCGTCTGCCTATGGAGTCTTTTGGCGACGAGCGGGATGTGCGTCATGGTTGACAACGGGTATTTCCGCATTCAGACCGGAGAACAAGGGCTGGCGTCTGTACAGGTCGACCCCGCGGGCAAGGGACACTTTGGACCACCCGACATCTTGAGCATTGCTATCGACCGGTTGCAGCCGTTGCCCGAGACGCGATGGCATGCGGACAACGATCGGCTCACACTGACGCCATTGGAGGTCGTGGTGGATCACGGAATAGAGATCCGGAACCGTGGTCTGCCCGACCGGCTCCCTCTGGGGCAATCGATGGGACAGAGCTTCCAGGTATCCGACGGGCGTTTCCACTGCATTGAAGTGCCCTTGCCCACCTGGAACACTACGGATTCCGGAGCCACTCTAAGGCTGCGGCGAGACGGCCCTGAGGGCGAGATCGTCGCGGAAACACGCTTGCAGAATGTGCGAGACAACGCCTACCAGGCACTCAGATTCGATCCCCAAGGACCGGGCACCTATTACGTTGAGTTGTCTGAGGCGAAAGGCACCATTGGATGGTGGAGCAGCGGTGAACCGGAATACGCACAGGGCCAGGCCTTTCGCAACGGCGAACCAGTGGCGGGCATCGAGCGAGCGCTCAAGGTGATCGGAACCCGTTCCATTGGCCAAGCAGAGATGATCTGCTCCGCCGAAGCGCGTCGGCTCACATTGAGGGCCTTGTTTCGAACCGACACAGGACAGGGCGTGCCGCCGTCGCCCTGGTCGATTCGCGTCCGTTGGGACAATGACGGATATGACGTATCGTACGACGCCGTTCCCTTTCAGCGTTTCTTCAGCGACTCACGGCGCCTCCTGCCATCTCAACAACTGAAACGGTGGAAGGAACGAGGCGGGCGCTACGAACTACAGATGGAGGGAAACTCCTGGATCGAGGCCGACGGTACGGGTGATTACGACCTGCGGTTTCACGGGTCCCGTCCCCGCCTCACATGGCAGTTGGGACGAGGGGAGACCGACCTGCAGATCGAGGTCCAGGCACACGAAGAAGGTGGTCGGTTCGAGAAGACACTGATCCTGGAGGTCCTTCCGCGCGGATGACACATGGCCCGAATCCTGGCCGCGCTTCCTGTTTCCCGACCAGCAGCTGTCTCGCGATGCCTCCTTGTTCTTTTACGAGCGGGCGTTCTCCTATCCGGCGGTTTGGGGTGGGGCGCCCTGGTTTGAGTGGAATGCACTGACACGGGCTTGGCAATCGGAAGACGACACCACCCGTTTCAAGCGTATGCTAGAGTCCTACCCGATCACCGAGGAAGGGTATGTGCACACTTGGGGCAGCCATCCCGGCTGGCCCTTTCCCGACAACCGGAAGTACGACACTCGCCACTTCGACACCAACGCGCGCTTCATTCTCGCCTGCTGGCGGACGGCTGTGTGGACAGGAGACCTGTCGTTCCTCCAACGCCAGGCAGACCGTTTGCGACGGGCCATGGCTTATCAGCTTCGCGAGCTGGGCGGTGCCGATGGACTGATCCGCACCGCCAGCAAGGACGTCACCGGCCGTCACCAAGGGGTGGGGAACAACTACTGGGACATCCTGCCCTTCGGTCACCTGGACGCCTATGCCAATATCGTTTGGTATGCCTCACTGGAGGCCATGGCTCAAATCGAGGAGATGTTGGGGGAGCGGGGACCGGATCATCCCGGACCCGAGTTCTATCGGGAGCTGCGCCGCAAAGTGCGTCGTCGGTACAACGAGACCTTCTGGGACGAATCGAAAGGACGCTACATCGGCTGTGTGGACATCGACGGCGGCCGACACGACTACGGCTTCACCTTCATCAACCTGGAGGCGATGGCCTATGGGCTGGGGGACGAAGTCCAGGTGCGTCGCATCTATCACTGGATGGAAACCGAGCCGACGAGCAGCGGAAAGGTCGATACCTACACGGCGTGGGTGTTCGCCCCCAGGGCCACAACCATTCATAACCCGCGATGGGACCCACAGAAAGGCTCGCTGGAGGACGTTTCTCAGCCCCCCTGGTGGTTCTTCGGGTGGAGAGGCACTGAGTTCGGCGACCAGTGCCAGGACGGGGGCGCCATCCTGTACACCAGCTTCTTTGATTTACGGGCCCGGTCCCGGTACCTCGGCCCCGACAACGCATGGAGGCGGTGGATGACCATCCTGAACCGGTGGCGCCAGCCGGACCACCTCTGTGGCGGTCCCCCACTCTTTCGAGGCGAACACCCTCAGCAGGTGCACCCAGGAGCGGTTGGCACAGACGTTCCCTTTCCGGAGAGCGGGCTGGTGCCCTGTTACCTGCTCTACGAGGTCGCCGGTCTGCAACCCTCGGCGAAGGGGCTGTGGATCGCTCCCCGCCTCCCGTCCGATCTCCCCTGGATCGAGATTCGCAACATCCAGTACCGCGGCCGTCGGATCGATGTCCGCGTCACCCATCATGATGTAACCCTGAAGGGTCATGATCCCGAGTGGATCTGGACCCGGCGCCTCCCCGACACCGGACGAGTGCTCTTTCCCGGTTACGATGCCGTCCAGGCGAAGACCGGGCCGTGATTGGAGTCCCCAGGATGATCCACAACGGACGATACGCGTTGGTCTGCCTATGGGCTCTCGGGCTGTTTCCCTCTCT
>AMFO01000476.1_pt1 | contig 13561 bp, 13 predicted proteins | sample 552608 | NCBI WGS metagenome assembly AMFO01 (sample SAMN01893955, study PRJNA167987) | microbial mat metagenome | biome: hydrothermal vent | place: USA: Loihi, Hawai'I | collected 2003-05-01
AGTGAGCGCAACGCAATTAATGTGAGTTAGCTCACTCATTAGGCACCCCAGGCTTTACACTTTATGCTTCCGGCTCGTATGTTGTGTGGAATTGTGAGCGGATAACAATTTCACACAGGAAACAGCTATGACCATGATTACGCCAAGCTATTTAGGTGAGACTATAGAATACTCAAGCTTGCATGCCTGCAGGTCGACTCTAGAGGATCCCACGCCGTGGTTGCCGCGCTGCGCGATTATGGCGATGCGCTGGGGATCAGCTTTCAGATCGTCGATGACCTGCTGGACTATGGCGGCTCCAGCACCGATCTGGGCAAGAATACCGGTGATGATTTCCGCGAGCGAAAGCTGACACTGCCGGTCATCAAGGCGGTGGCGCTGGCCGATGAAACCGAGCGCGCCTTCTGGTCGCGGGTGATCGAAAAGGGCGACCAGCGCGAAGGCGATCTTGAACACGCAATGGAAATCCTGCGCCGGCACGACACGCTGGAACAGACCCGGCGCGATGCGCTGGACTGGGCCGACAAGGCAAAACGCGCGCTGTCCGCCCTGCCCGAGAGCGAGATCCGCGACCATCTGATCGGGCTGGCCGACTATGTGGTGTCGCGCGTTTCCTGACCGCCCCGCAACACGACCTTCCTGACCCACCAGCCCGGATTTTCCACGGCGATGGCATCTGCGGCCGCCTGTGCCTGCGCGTCCGATCCAAACAACCCGAAACAGGTTGCGCCCGAACCCGACATCCGCGCAAGCCGGCAGCCCTGGGTATCCTGGATTGCCGCCAGCACCTGCCCGATGACCGGCGCGACCGCCAGCGCCGGGCCTTGCAGGTCGTTGCGCTGATCGGCAAGCCAACGCATCCAGCCCTCGATATCCGCCCCCTCGGGCAGTGGCGAAAGGGGCGGGTTTTCCGGGGTTTCAAGGCGACGGAACACCTCGCCGGTGGCGACCCCCCTCATCGGGTTGACCAGCACCGCCGGCAGGTCGGGCAGAGGGGGCAGCGGGGTCAGGTTTTCGCCCACCCCTTGCATGCGCGCCGGCCGGCCCAGCAGACAGACGGGCAGATCCGCCCCCAGCATCAGGATTGAGCGCGCAGACGGCATGGGCAGATCATACAGATCGGCAAGGCCGTGCAGGCAGGCCGCCGCATCAGCAGAGCCCCCCCCGATACCAGCCGCAACCGGCAGGTTCTTTTCCAGCGTGATCCTTGCGCCCTTGTCCGGCGGCAGGATCAACCGCGCCGCCTGCAGCACCAGATTGTCGGCACCAGCCGTCAAGCCCGTGCCCATGGGCCCGCCGATGGTCAAAGACAGCTCGGACGCCGGGGAAAGGCGCAGCAGATCGCCGTGATCGGCAAAGACGACCAGCGAATCAAGCAGGTGATACCCGTCAGCGCGCCTTCCGGTTACATGCAGCGCCAGATTGATCTTGGCTGGCGCGCAGCGCTCAATCATTGGCGGCCTGGTTGACGGATTCTTCCTTGCGCACCTGGTCCAGCCCGACCTCCAGCTTGCGCTTGATGCGCTTTGCATCCTTTGCATCGGGTTTGGCCGAAAGCGCCCGGCGCCACTGGAATTCGGCCTCGAGTCGACGGCCCACCATCCAGTAGGCATCGCCCAGATGGTCGTTGATGATCGGATCCAGCGGCTTGAGCTGAACCGCGCGCTCAAGCACCGGAACCGCCTGCTGGTATTTCCCGAGACGATAATAGACCCACCCCAGCGAATCGGTGATGTAGGCGTCATTGGGCCGCAATTTCACGGCCTTCTTGATCATCTTCTGGGCCTCGTCCATCTTGATGCCCTTTTCGACCAGCCCGTAACCAAGATAGTTCAGCACCAGCGGCTGGTCCGGCGACAGACTCAGCGCAAAGCGGAAATCGGCCTCGGCCTTGTCCCACTGGTTCTCGCGCTCATAGGTGATGCCGCGGGAATAATAGATGAACCAGTGGTTCGGCTTTGGCTCGGGCAGCAGGGCGATGGCCCTGTCATAGGCCTTGTTTGCCTCGGCAAATTTCTCTTCGCGGCGCAGCGCATCCCCCAGCGCGACAAAGACCGAAGGCACCTTGGGATAGGCCTTGGAAAGGTTGCGCAACACCTCGATCGCCGCCTCGGACTTGCCCGCCGATTGCAGCGCGCTGGCGCGACCGATCTCGGCATTGTAAAAACTGGGATCCGAAGGCGCGATCTTGTTGTATTCGGCGACCGCCAGATCATATTGCCCCTGATTGTCCAGAATATCCGCCACCAGCAGGATTGCGCGGGTGAAATCGGGACGCAGATATTCCGCCAGCCGCCCGTAGATCAGGCCAAAGCGATCATTCTGCTGATCGGACAGCACCGACGCAAGGCTGAGAAACACCTCGGCAGCGCCCTCGCGCGCATTGGACACCACGTCGAAAGGCAGGGTTTCACCCTTGCGCAAACGGTCACGCAGGGCCGTGACCTGCGGGTCGCCAGAGCCATTCAGAACATCGTCGATGACCTTCAGCGCATCCTCGTTGCGATCCAGCTGGGAAAGTATCTCGATATGGGCGATCAGACTGCCACGCCCGATGCGCAGGGGAATTCCGTCCTTGCCGCGCAAGATCTTTTCGGCCTTTTCGAAATCGCCCACAATCGCCAGCGCAAGCGCCTTGTGATAGTCGGCAAAGGCCCTCATGGCCTGGTTTTCCCCGGCCATGGAATCGAAACTGTCAAGCGCCTGCGACATGCGCCCGAGGCCAAGTTCGATCCACCCCTTCATCAACCCGTCAAGAAGCGGGCTGAAGCCCTTGTCCTTGCCAAAGGCCTTTTGGGCGGCCTTGAAATCGCCCTTCCGGATATTTTCGGCCAGCAGCACCAGCTGCGCGAGCTGGCTGTCGGCCTTGAGGCTTTCCAGCCGTTGCGCAATGGCCTTGCCGGATGTCAGATCGCCCTTGCCGATATAGGCAATCAGCGCGTTTTGCAGCAGTTCCGGGTTTTTCGGGTCGAATTTCAGCGCTTCGGTAAAATACCGGGCGGCGGCGACATAATCGCCGTCGTAATTGGCCTGATTGGCAGCCAGATAGGCGCCGGCCAGGCTTTCGGCGGATTGCGCACCAATGGGCTGCATCAGCAAGGCAATGGCGGTCGAAGCGGCAACAAGGACGGGCCTGATCTGCAAGGTCACGCGGTGGTTCTCCGGTCAAGAAACAAGGATCGGATTCAGCCTAGAGGGCCGCCCGCCGATTGGCAATGCGCAGCGGCGCGCATTTGCGCCCGCTGCCGCACAATTTCCCGTGCATCACATATTGGGATAGTTCGGCCCATCACCGCCTTGGGGCGTCTTCCATGTGATGTTCTGGCAGGGATCCTTGATATCGCAGGTCTTGCAATGCACGCAGTTCTGCGAATTGATCACAAAGCGCGGGTTCGATCCGTCCTCGTCGCGCACCACCTCATACACCCCGGCCGGGCAATAACGTTGTGCCGGTTCGGCATATTTCGGCAGGTTCACCCTGATCGGCAGGTCGGGGTCGGCCAGCACCAGATGGCAGGGCTCGTCCTCTTCGTGGTGGGTGTTGGAAAAGGCCACATTGGTCAGCCGGTCGAACGAGATCACCCCGTCGGGTTTGGGATATTCGATCACCTCGTGCTGGTCGGCGGGCTCGGTTGCCTCGGCGTCGGTCTTGCCGTGTTTCAGCGTGCCCAGCGGGTTCCAGCCGGTGAGATTGGCCACCCACATGTCGAACCCGCCCAGAATCAGCGAGGGGAACATGCCCAGCTTTGACCACAGCGGTTTGACGTTGCGCACGCGCTTGAGGTCTTTTGCCACCGGCCCGCTGCGCAGGTCGGTTTCGTATTCGGTCAGCTCGTCACCCGCACGGCCTGCGTGAATCGCGGCCACGGCGGCCTCGGCCGCGGCCTTGCCCGACAGCATGGCATTGTGGTTGCCCTTGATGCGCGGCACGTTCACAAGCCCGGCCGAACAGCCCAGCAGCGCGCCGCCCGGAAACACCACCTTGGGGATCGACTGCCAGCCGCCCTCGGAAATTGCGCGTGCGCCATAGGCGACCCGCTTGCCGCCCTCAAGGATCTTGGCCACATCGGGGTGATGCTTGAACCGCTGGAATTCCATATAGGGATAGAGATGCGGGTTGGCATAGTTCAGATGCACGACAAAGCCGATGAACACCTGGTTGTTTTCAAGGTGATAGATGAACCCGCCGCCCCCGGCATTGCCGCCCAGCGGCCAGCCCATGGTGTGGATGACGCTGCCCTCGCGGTGGTTTTCGGGCTTGATGTCCCAGATTTCCTTCATGCCGAGGCCGAATTTCTGCACGTCCTTGCCGCGGCCAAGGTCGAATTTCGCGATGACCTCCTTGGCCAGTGACCCGCGCACGCCCTCGGACAGGAACACATATTTGCCATGCAGCTCCATCCCCGGTTCATATGCCGGCCCCGGCGTGCCATCCTTTTGCAGGCCGAATTCGCCGGCGACCACGCCCTTGACGCGGCCATCCTCGCCATAGACCAGCTCCGAACACGCCATGCCGGGAAAGATCTCGACGCCCATTGCCTCGGCCTGTTCGGCCATCCAGCGGCAGACATTGGCCATCGAGACGATGTATTTGCCGTGATTGTTCATCAGCGGCGGCATGGGCCAGTTGGGGATGCGCATGGAGCGGCCTTCGCCCAGAATCAGAAAGCGGTCTTCGCGCACGGGCACGTTGATGGGGGCGCCGCGCTCCTTCCAGTCGGGGATCAGCGCATCAAGGCCGACCGGGTCAAGCACGGCACCCGAAAGGATATGTGCGCCCACCTCGGAACCCTTTTCCAACACCACCACCGACAGGTCGGCATCAAGCTGCTTGATACGGATCGCGGCCGACAATCCGGCAGGGCCGGCGCCAACGATAACGACGTCATATTCCATGGATTCGCGGGTGATTTCGGCCATGTCTCGTCCCCCAGATCGGCCCGGACGCGGTATGCACCGGGATACCGTGATACAGTCGTCCCTGACTACCCCATGACCAAATGCCGGTCAATTCGGACCATGCGGAAACCTTGGCGCTCAGGTCCAGCTGACCTCGGCCCCGCCGGGCAGGGCCTGGCGCGCCTGAAGCGGTGTCTCGGGCGGCAGGTCCATCGCATTGCAAAAGGCCAGCACATGCGCATCGTCCAAAAGCACGAAATCCAGCACCGCCCCCAGAAAGACGGGATCCGCCCCCATCTGTGCAAGATCCGAGGGCGCCGCCCCGCTGGCCCCCAGAAACACGCCCAGCAGGTCATCCTGCCCGGCCAGCCATTCCAGCGCCCTGATGGCAATGATTTCGGCACGCTCCCGGTTCAAGATACCCTCCTCTGGCTGCCCGATCCGATGATGGAAAGGATTTCTTAATACCTTGCGACTTAACTGAGTCCAGCAAGCATGTGAATGATTCAACGGTATATCGGGGGGCCATATGTCTGGAACGATACTGATCGTCGACGATATGGCCATCAACCGGATGATCCTCGAGGCCAAGCTGACCGAGGCCTATTTCGACGTCTTGCAGGCCGAAAGCGGAAAAGAGGCGCTTGCCAAGGTTGTCGAATGCCAGCCCGATCTTGTGCTGCTCGATGTCCTGATGGATGACATGGACGGATTTACCGTCTGCCGAAAGATCAAGGACAACCCGGAAACCGCACATATCCCGGTGGTGATGGTAACCGCGCTGATCAACCAACAAGATCGGCTGCGCGGCCTTGAAAGCGGGGCCGACGACTTTCTGACCAAACCGATCAACGACCTGGCCCTGCTGTCACGGGTGCGCAACCTGCTGCGGGCCAAGTTCATGTTCGACGAGCTGCGGCTGCGGGATTCCACCTCTCGGGCACTGGGCCTTGATGACTATGATGCGGGGCGCAGTCTTGACCTGGAAGGGGGCAGTGCGGTGCTGGTCCCCGGCTCGGCCGAAGCGGGGCGGCAATGGGTGCGGATCCTTGGCATGCAGCGCGATTTCACCTGGACGGAAATGACCGACAGCAAGGCCGTTCTCAACCTGCAGCCCGAGGAGCTGCCCGACGTGTTCATGGTTCATGCGAAACTGGCCAGTGGCGGCGACGGGTTGCGCCTGGTGTCGCATCTGCATTCGCGCCCCATGACACGCCATTGCGGCATCATCCTTGTCGTACCCGAAGGCCAGCAGGAAACCGCCGCCAAGGGGCTTGATATCGGTGCCAGCGACTATCTGTACGAACCGCTGGATCCGCCCGAAACCATCATGCGCATCAAGGGGCAGATCCGGCGCAAGCATATCTCGGACCGGCTGCGCGCCAATGTGAACGACACGCTGCGCCTTGCCGTTCAGGACCCCCTGACCGGCCTCTACAACCGGCGCTATGCGTTGCAACATCTGGCCCGGATATCCGAAAAGGCGCGGCGCAGCGGCAAAAGCTTTACCGTCATGCTGCTGGACATCGACAAGTTCAAGCGCATCAACGACCAGTTCGGACACGCCGCGGGCGATCATGTGCTGTGCGAATTTGCGCACCGTTTGCAGGAAAACCTGCGCGGCGTTGATCTTGTTTCCCGCATCGGCGGCGAGGAATTTCTTGTCGCCATGCCGGAAACCAATGAAAGCCAGGCCCGCAGGGCGGCCGAGCGCCTGCGCCGGATCATCGGCCAGACACCGTTTGACCTGCCCCCTCCGGCGAATTGCGCGCTGCATGTCACGGTCAGCATCGGCGTGGTCATGGGCAATGCCCACAGCCAGGATATCGACCTGCTGCTGCGGCACGCGGACGAGGCGCTATACGCCTCGAAAAACGACGGGCGCGACATGGTCACGTTGTTCAGTTCTGCCGCTTGAGCCCCTCACCTGGCCGTGGCGTTTTCCACCCCGGCTGCCCAGGGCGGTGTCTTGTGTGGAACAGGCGTTTTGCAAGGGCGCGACGTTGTTCCGGTGTCATTTCGGCAATCCGGTCAACAAGAACCTTCCGGCCCAGCGACATCCGGCGTGCCAGCATGTCCGCCTGCCGTGTAAACACCGCCTGCAACGCCTCTCGATCAAAGGGTTCGGCCAGCAGGGCCGCCCGCAAATCCCGCCCGAACCCCCGGTAAACCCCGCGCCTCTCGCGCAAAGCGCCGCGCATCTCGCGCACCGCCTTTGCAAGCTGGGCGCGCGACTCGGGATCCATTGCCCGCCAATAGGGCCGCAAGCCAAGCATCTGCACGGCCCTGTCCGGCCTGTCCGGGCGCGCGGCCTGCCTTTGCCAGTCGCGCAGATAGGCGCCACCAACCACCCCGACCAGCAGGATGTTCAGCCCCAGCGAAACAACCAGCGCGATCCCCAGCCAGCCACCGGGGCGTTGCCGGGTCGATGCCTGCTGCCTGTCATGTTCATTTTCCATGCTCTAGCCCCCAAGCTCGATGTCTTGCTGGATGTCGTCAAGCAGACCCGTGCCATCAACGATCACGGATACCGTATCATCGGTCGAAGGTGCCGGCGCCACGAATCCCAACCCGAAACCGACCACAAGGCAGGCCGCCAGCGCCGCCGCCCCGGCGCGCCCCCCCATTGTCGCCCAGATCTCGGCAAACACCCCCCGGCGGGGCTGCAACGCAACAACGTTTCCCGCAGGCGCCTGCTCCGACAGGGCATCTTTCAGAATGGCCTGCATCAACGCCTCGGGGGGCTGCGGCACCTGTTTGCGCGCCATCGCAAAGACGGCATCCAGATCCGCGCCGCTCGGCTTGTCGGGTTTGTCCTGTCGTTGTTCGGTCATTCCTCGAACCCCAGTTCTTCGCGCCGGCTGCCCAGCAGCGCCTTCAATGTGCGGCGCCCGCGAGACAGAAGGCTTTCGACCGCCTCGACGGTGGTTTCCAGTATTTCGGCAATCTCGGGGTTGGCCAGCCCCTCGATATGGCGCAGCACCACCGCGACGCGCTGCCTTTCCGGCAGATCCTCCAATGCCTTGTACAACGCGGCAACACGCTGGTCCAACTGCATGCGGCTGGCGGCATCGGGGCTGTCGTCGCGCGGCTCGGCAATTTCATCCAGCCCGATGGCGCGGCGGCGACGCAGGCGATCCATGCACAGATTGCTGCAGACGCGATACAGCCAGGTGCTTATCCGCGCTTCTCCCGCGCGCCAGAGGGCGGCATTTTTCCACAATCTCAACATGGCTTCCTGGGTCACATCCTCGGCCTCGGCCTGATCCTGCAACAGTTTCATCGCCAGCCCATAGACCAGCGGCGAAAGCCGCGCGGTCAGGATCCGCGCGGCCCGCCCGTCACCTTGCGCGTAAAGACGCAGCAACGCCTCGTCGCTTGTCTCGCCCTGCTGTTCTGGCGGCATGTCCATACTCTGATCGGCTAACGGTTATTGCCGCCCAAGGCAAATGAACGCGGCTCAGTTTTCGGGCCTGAAGTTCGGACCGTGCCCCTTGCGCGGCCCGCCTGCGGCGATCTCGTCCTCGGTCAGAAACCCGTCGCCATTGGCATCAAGCCGCTTGAACATCCTGTCGACTCCGGGGCCCGCGAGGGCTTCTTCCAGGCTGATAGAGCCGTCCGAATCCCTGTCACGATGGCCAAGCATCCTGTCTACCCGGCGCTCGATCCGCGCCTTTGCGCCCTTCATCATGGCGGCGATCAGCTCGTCGCGCGACAGCTTGCCATCGCCATTGGTGTCTTTTTCCCGAAAGCGCGCCTCGCGGAATGCCTTGACCTCGTCAGGGGTCAGCCGGCCATCGCCATCGGTGTCGATGGCCTGAAAGTTCAGCCGCGGGGGATGGCCCGCGGGGCCACGTGGGCCCGGCTTTTCGGGGGATGCGGCTGCGGCAAATGCAAGCGCTGTCAGGGCCGCCACCAGTCCGGTTGCAACAATGGGTCTTGTCATGGTTTCTACTCCTGTTGTCGGGAAGGAATTTCGTCGTCCTTCAGGGCTTCTAACGGCGCGACGGGCGGTTTCCGTCGCAAAGGGATGCGAAAAACCTGCGCGACATCCCGCCGCAAGGCGTCATGTCTGCTTTCAATTGCCGTAAAATCCCTTATTTTAAGGGCCATGGCACACTCATTCCAACCCGAAATCGAGCTGGACCTCCCGCCCGAACGCCCGGTCAAGCCCGCAGTCATGCGCGGCCTGCGCCTGAAATGCCCCAATTGCGGATCGGGGCCGTTGATGCGCGGCTATCTGAAGGTGCGCGACCACTGCGCCGTCTGCGGGGAAGAGCTGCACCATCACCGCGCCGATGACGGGCCTGCCTATCTGACCATTCTGGTCACCGGCCATATCATCGCGCCGCTGATCTTTTGGGTATTCATCACCTTCCGGCCCGATCCGCTGATCATGGCGATGGGCTTTACCATCGGGTTCGTGTCGGTCGCGCTGTTCCTGCTGCCGCGTTTCAAGGGCATGTTCGTCGGGCTGCAATGGGCCAAGCGGATGCACGGCTTCGGCCAGGACGACCCACAGGACGGCAGCTGAAAACACGTTGCGTAAGATCGGCCCTGTCTGGACAAGGGCGGCAACTCCGGCCTATCTGGCCCTGAAGTCGATTTCACAAGAGGGCCCATGACCAGGACCGCGATACGCAATGCCGCGACCGTCATCATGCTGCGCGACAAGGCCACACGCCCCCGCATCCTGATGGGCCAGCGCGGGGCGCGGGCCGCCTTCATGCCCAACAAGTTCGTCTTTCCGGGCGGCGCGCTGGATGATGACGATTTCAAGGTGCCCCTTGCCGACCCCCTGCCCGCGCAATGCATGACCCGGCTGCGGATGCACGCCGACCCGGCGCTGGCCGAGCCGCTGGTGCTGGCGGCCATCCGCGAGGTCTGGGAAGAAACCGGCCTGTTACTGGGAAGACCAGCGTCCGATGCCGCCAGGATGGCCGACGACATGCCCCCCGAATGGCAGGGCTTTTTTCGCCAGGGCCTGCTGCCCAGCGGCGCGGGCATGCGCTTTGTCTTTCGGGCGATCACCCCGCCGGGCCGGCCGCGCCGGTTTGACGCGCGCTTCTTTCTGGTCGATGCCGACCGGATAAACGGCGACGCCGATGATTTCTCGCAGGCCTGTGACGAGCTCAGCCATCTGCAATGGATCCCGCTGGACGAGGCCCGCGATTTCGACCTGCCCTTCATCACCGAGGTGGTATTGGCCGAGGTCCAGGCCAATCTGCGCGACCCCGACCGCAATGCCCGCGTGCCGTTTTTCTTTAACGAGGACGGGCGGTCGAATTTCCTGCGCCTGTAGGGGTGTCTGCCCTGTCATAAAACCAGTTGAGCCCCTAGAATAGGTCCAGAATCAGGGGGACACATGGCCATCGACCCGGAAACATTCTTTCTGGATCCGAATTTCCAGGGCACGCTGCAAAGCCAGATCCAGCAGATCGTGGCCGCCGCCATCCTGTCGGGGCGCTTTCGTCCGGGCGAAAAGATGCCCTCGTCGCGCCGTCTGGCGCAGCATCTGGGCATTTCGCGCATCACCGTGACGCTGGCCTATACCGAACTTGTGGCCGACGACTATCTGACCACGCGCGCGCGATCTGGCTATTACGTGTCGGAAACCGCGCCGGTGTCGCCCATCAGCGGCATTTCCAATGATGCCGGTCAGGATCGGGTGGATTGGGGCCAGGCCATTGCGCGCCGCTATTCCGGCGCCCGCCTTGTCGAGCGCCTGCCCGACTGGCGCAGCTATCCCTACCCCTTCATCTATGGCCAGGCCGACCCGAGCCTGTTCAACCAATCAAGCTGGCGACTGTGCGCGCATCAGGCGCTGGGGAAAAAGGAATTCGACAGCCTGACCACCGATTACGGCGAGCGCGACGACCCGGAACTGATCGATTTCATCTCGCGCCATACCCTGCCCCGGCGCGGCATCCTTGCCCGGCCGGAACAGATCCTCGTGACGCTGGGCGCGCAGAATGCGCTGTGGCTGGCGGTGCAGATCCTGCTGGGACCGGGACGCAGGGCGGTGATCGAGGAACCCGGCTATCCGGGGCTGCGCGACATCCTGCGGCACGCGGGCTGTGCCATCCAGGCGGTGCCGGTCGATGGTGCCGGCCTGCCGCCGGAACGCCTGCCAGGCGATCTGGACGTGGTCTTTACCACCCCCAGCCACCAATGCCCGACCACCGCCACCATGCCGATCGAACGCCGCCGCGCGCTGTTGAAACTGGCGCATGAGCGCGATTTCCTGCTGGTCGAGGATGATTACGAATTCGAGATGAGCTTTCTGCACGCGCCCACGCCCGCGCTGAAATCGCTGGATGAGGACGGGCGCGTGATCTATGTGGGCTCGTTTTCCAAATCGCTGTTTCCGGGGCTGCGGCTGGGCTATCTGGTCGGCTCGGAGCCCTTTATCCGCGAGGCCCGCGCCCTGCGCCACGCCATGCTGCGCCACCCGCCCGGCCATATCCAGCGCACCACCGCCTATTTTCTGGCCCGTGGCCATTACGACGCCATGATCCGGCAGATGCGCAACGCCTATGAACGCCGCCGCGCCGTGATGCAGGAGGCGCTGGAGGGAACCCCGATCGAGATCGCCGGCAGTGCGGGTTTTGGTGGCTCCAGCTTCTGGGTGAGGGCGCCCGGGGGCATCGACACCGCCGCGCTGGCCACACGTCTGCGGGCGCGCGGTGTGCTGATCGAGCCGGGCAATCCCTTCTTTGCCGGACAGGATTCGCCGGACAACTGTTTCCGGCTGGCATATTCCTCGATCCCTGCCAGCCGTATCCCCGAGGGCGTGGCGCGCATTGCGCGGGAAATCGAGGCAATGGGCTGAATGGCGGGATTTGAGTATTTCCGCAAAGAAGAAGATCGGGCCAGACTGGCATCAACCGAGGCGAAAACTGGCCCTATTCCAAGGGGCGCCCATCCACCATAACCGGAATCGAAAATCAGGTGAGATCAGGGGAACACAGCCATGAAAATGACAACCGAAGAGGCCTTCATCAAGGTCTTGCAGATGCACGGGATCGACAATGCCTTTGGCATCATTGGCTCGGCCTTCATGCCGATTTCCGACTATTTCCCCGCCGCCGGGATCAGGTTCTGGGATGTGGCCCATGAATGCAATGGCGGCTACATGGCCGACGGGTTTACCCGCACCAGCGGGCGCATGGCGATGATCATTGCCCAGAACGGCCCCGGCATCACCAATTTCGTGACCTGCGTGAAAACCGCCTACTGGAACCACACGCCGATGCTGCTGGTCACGCCGCAGGCGGCCAATGCGACCATGGGCCAGGGCGGCTTTCAGGAGGTCGAGCAGATGCGCGCCTTTGCCGACATGGTCTGCTATCAGGAAGAGGTGCGCGACCCCGCCCGCATTGCCGAGGTGCTGAACCGCGTCATCACCAAGGCCCGGCGCCTGTCGGCCCCGGCACAGATCAACGTGCCGCGCGATTTCTGGACCCGCGTGATCGACATCGAACTGCCCCAGATCGTGGAATTCGCCCGCCCCGCCGGCGACGAGGCCGCCATTGCCGAGGCCGCGCGCCTGTTGTCGGACGCCGAATTTCCCGTCATCGTCAATGGCGCGGGCGTGGTGATCGGCAATGCCATCCCTGACAGCCAGGCGCTGGCCGAGGCGCTGGATGCGCCGGTGTGCTGCAATTACCAGCATAATGACGCCTTTCCCGGCAGCCACCCGCTTTTTGCCGGCCCGCTGGGCTATAACGGGTCAAAGGCCGCGATGCAGCTGATCAGCCGCGCCGATGTGGTGCTGGCGCTGGGCAACCGGCTGAACCCGTTTTCGACCCTTCCCTGCTATGGGCTGGATTACTGGCCGCGGGATGCAAAACTGATCCAGGTGGACATCAATGCCGACCGCATCGGCCTGACCAAGCCGGTCGATGTCGGTATTGTCGGCGACGCGGGCAAGGTGGCGCGCGGGATCCTTGCGCGCCTGTCCGAAGACGCCGGCGACAAGGGGCGCGAGGCGCGCCGCAGCCTGATTGCCGATCTCAAATCGAAATGGGCGCAGGAACTGACCTCGATGGACCACGAGGAAGACGACCCCGGCACCACATGGAACCAGCGTTGCCGCGATGCCGAGCCCGAAAAGATGAGCCCGCGCATGGCCTGGCGCGCGATCACCGCGGCACTGCCGAAAGAGGCGATCATCAGCAGCGACATCGGCAACAACTGCGCCATCGGCAATGCCTATCCGACATTCGAGCAGGGGCGCAAATATCTGGCGCCGGGCCTGTTCGGGCCTTGCGGATACGGCTTTCCGTCGATCATGGGCGCCAAGATCGCCAACCCCGGCACCCCGGTGGTGGGTTTTGCCGGCGACGGCGCATTCGGCATTTCGATGAACGAGATGGTCGCCATAGGCCGCCCCGAATGGCCCGCGATCACCATGGTCGTGTTCCGCAACTATCAATGGGGCGCGGAAAAGCGCAACACGACGCTGTGGTACAACGACAATTTCGTCGGTACCGAGCTTGACCCCCAGGTCAGCTATGCCGGCATCGCGCGCGCCTGTGGCCTCGAGGGCGTGCAGGCCCGCAGCATGGAGGAACTGACCGACATGCTGAACAGCGCCGTCAGGGCGCAGATGGAAGAGGGCAAGACCACCTTCATCGAGGTCATGGTCAACCAGGAACTG
>AMFO01001591.1_pt1 | contig 13531 bp, 17 predicted proteins | sample 552608 | NCBI WGS metagenome assembly AMFO01 (sample SAMN01893955, study PRJNA167987) | microbial mat metagenome | biome: hydrothermal vent | place: USA: Loihi, Hawai'I | collected 2003-05-01
CCGGACAAACCGATCGTCCTGTTCGAATACGACCGCTCGCGCAGCGAAGAGGTCCCCCAGCGCCTGCTCGAAGGCTTCTGTGGGGTACTGCAGACCGACGGTTACGCCGGTTACAACCGGGTGTGCCGTGAACAGGGCATCACCCGCATCGGCTGCTGGGATCATGCGCGGCGCAAGTTCGTCGAGGCCGAGCGCGCCGCGCCGGCCAGGAAGAAGGGCCAGCGGGTGAGCAAGGCCAGCGTGGCCATCGGCAAGATCCGCAAGCTGTACGCCATCGAACAGCGCATCGAGAAACTGCCGCCCGAAGAGAAGACCCGGCAACGTCAGGCGCTGGCCGGGCCGGTGCTCGAAGACCTCAAGGCCTGGCTGGAGAACAACCTGACCCGGGTGCCGAAGGACAGCCTGACCGGCAAGGCCATCGCCTACACCCTCAACCAGTGGGACCTGCTCACCGGTTACCTCGCCGATGGACGGCTGCGCATCAGCAACGCCCTGGCCGAGAATGCCATCCGGCCCTTCGCCGTGGGCAGAAAGAACTGGTTGTTCGCCGATACCCCGCGCGGCGCCAAGGCCAGCGCCATCATCTACAGCCTGATCGAGACGGCGAAGGCCAATGGCCTCGAACCGTTCGCCTATCTGCGGTATGTGCTGCGGCACATCGGTGCCGCCGAGACGGTAGAACAGCTCGAGGCGCTGTTGCCGTGGCGGGTTGAGTCATCTGCCACAGCAGAGTAGAGTCGGCACCGACAGGGAATGTCATCAGCGGATAAGGAGCGTTCGCGCAGGTTCCCGTAAGGCCCCGTTGGCAAGGATGCCGGTGGGGCCTTGTCGTCTCTGGGGGTCAAGTGTCAAGGGGTGGATACATTGGCGCTTACAAAAGACATGCTCGCGTTGTTGTGAAGCCAGCCAGGGGAGAACAAGGGGCCGGCATAAGCGTGGACGTACGAGACTCTGAATCCCTTTTAAGTGCTATTGAAAATGCACGACAGGTATGTAGCGATGTGGTTTTAGAGGAGTTTATAGAAGGGGAAGACCTGAGAATTATTGTCATTGACCAAGAGGTTGTTGCAGCTGCTATAAGAAGGCCCCCGGTAATACACGGGACGGGCCATCATACAATCAAGCAACTAATTGCAAAACTAAGTAGGCGTCGTGAAGCAGCAACTGGTGGCGAAAGCAGAATACCTCTTGATGTAGAAACCGAACGTTGCATCAGAGATTCGGGCTACACGATGGATAGTGTTCTGCCCGCCGGGAAATCCTTCATGGTTCGTAAAACAGCCAACCTGCATACCGGAGGGACCATTCATGATGTCACCGATAAGCTTTCCCCGAAATTGTCAGAGATTGCCGTATCAGCTGCACAGGCCCTCGATATCCCGGTAGTCGGCCTTGACCTCTTGGTCGAATCTGTTGAAAGTGACAAGTACCATATTATTGAGGCCAATGAAAGACCCGGGTTGGCAAATCATGAGCCCCAACCTACTGCAGAACGCTTTATTGATCTGTTGTTCCCACAAACGAGAGGAAAGTAAATAACATCGAAGCTTAGTCTCCACTTTGGAGAATGTTCCGCTGCTCCTCCCACAACCTCGGCGGATCCACCGCCAGATCGAACAGGGTAACATGATCCGGCAGCGTATCGTCGAGGATGACGGCCACGATATCCGGCGCCAGGCAGGTCAGGTTGATCATGCGGCTCACGTAGCTGTTGTCGACGCCTTCCTTGTCGGCGATCTCCCGGAGCGAGCCCGCCTCGCCGGACTCCAGCATGGCCAGCCAGCGGTGCCCACGAGCCAACGCCAACTGCATGGGGGTGGGCGCATCGTCCCAGGGGCGTTTCGGGGCGACCGTCTCGCCACTGGGCAGTGTCACCAGCTTGCGCCGGCCTCGTTGCTTGATCCGGATCGGCACGGAGATGGCGAGCCGGCCGGTGCTGTCCTCGATCAACTGCGCCTCACCGGCCTTCTCAACGCGCCTGGGGGCGCTGGGCGAGGCGCGTTCCCTGTCCGTCTGCTTGTCACTCATTCTAACACCTCCCCGGTGGCCTGCCCGAACTCCAGCGCCAGCCGCTCGATACCGTTCGGCCGCAGCCGCACCTCGATGTCATTGGGCGAGACGATCACCTTTTCGACCAGCAGCTTGACGATCCGAGCCTGTTCATCTGGGAACAGCTGTTCCCAGATCTCGTCCATCCGGGTCATGGCCACGGTGACTTGCGCTTCGTCCAACGTGGGATCGAGACGCACCGCCCGCCTGGCGGCCTCCTCGACCATCTGCGGCGCCCGCAGAATGGCGCGGATCTGCTCCATCACCGCCGATTCCAGATCTGCCGCCGGCAGCCGGGGCAGGCCCGAGGCGCCGGCGTGTTCCTTGGCGTCGCGCTGGGGCTGGTAGTAGCGGTAGCGCCGGCCATAGCGGTTCTTGGTGTGGTACGGCGACATGGCCCGCCCGTCGTTGCCGAACACCAGCCCCTTGAGCAGGAACGGCACCTTGCTGCGGATGGCATTGGCCCGCTTGCGCCAGTTGGTTTCGAGGATGGCCTGGACCTGGTCCCAGAGCGGCTTGTCGATGATGGGCGGGTGCTCGCCCTTGTACCACTGCTCCTTGTGCTTGATCTCACCCAAGTAGACGCGATTGTTGAGCATCTTGTAGATCAGGCTCTTGTCGATGGGCTTTCCCTCTCGCACCCGGCCACTCTGGGTCACCCAGGATTTGGAGGTCACACCGTCCAGCCGCAGTTCCTTCACCAGCAGAGTCGCTGAACCCAGCTGGACGAAGCGGCGGAAGATGTGCCGGACGGTCTTGGCCTCATGCTCGTTGACCACCAGGCGCCGGTCCTTCACGTCGTAGCCCAGCGGCGGAATGCCGCCCATCCACAGGCCCTTCTTCTTGCTGGCGGCGATCTTGTCGCGGATGCGCTCGCCCGTGACCTCCCGCTCGAACTGGGCGAACGAGAGCAGGATGTTCAGCATCAGCCGCCCCATGGAGTTGGTGGTGTTGAACTGCTGGGTCACCGAGACGAACGACACCCCGTGGCGCTCGAACAGCTCGATCATCTTCGAAAAGTCGGTCAGGCTACGGGTGAGGCGGTCGATCTTGTAGACCACCACGATGTCGATGCGGCCCGCCTCGATGTCGGCCAGCAGCCGCTTGAGCGCCGGCCGATCCATGTTGCCGCCGGAATAGGCCGGATCGTCGTAATCGTCGGCCACCGGGATCCACCCCTCGGCTCGCTGGCTGGCGATATAGGCGTGGCCTGCGTCGCGCTGAGCGTCGATGGAGTTGTATTCCTGGTCCAGCCCTTCGTCCGTGGAGACGCGGGTGTAGACAGCACAACGGAGGCGGCGTGGCATGGCCTCGCTCATCGCTCACCCCCTTCCTTGCGTCGTCTGCCCGGCTTGCGCAGACCGAAGAAGACTGGGCCGGACCACTGCGCTCCGGTGATCTCCCGGGCGATGCGCGACAGGCTCCGGTAGACACAGCCCTGGTATTCGAACTGCCCGTCGTGGGTCACCGTGACCCGATGCTCCACGCCCTTGTACTCGCGGATCAGCACGGTGCCCGGCACCGGGCAGTAGTCCCGGCTGCGCTTGAGCAACTTGCCATTGCGGATGAGCGTTTTGATGCGCTTCTGGTTGTTCTGCAGCAGGTTCCGGTTCTCCTTGCGGAAGGCGATCTCCTGCAGCTTGTAGGCGATGCGTCGCTCCAGAAACCGCCGGTTGTGGGTGGGCGCATCGAAATGGAACAGGCGCCGCCACAGCGCCCGGATCTCCTCGATCGGCAGGTCGGGCAGCTGGGCGATCTGCGCCACCACTGAGGGCGGCGTGGGCGGGATCTTGTCGGCCTTGCTCATGCGGACTCCTCTCCGGGTTCATTTGAGGGAGTCACATGAACGCTCTCATCGCCCCCGAAGCCAAGTCCCAACTCGCCCTTTCCAGTCCCAGCGTTGGCCTCCCGCAACCGGGCCAGCCCAGCCGCCAGCAACCCCGCGATCTCGGCCCGGCGCTGCTCCGGGCTCATTCGCTCTGGGGGAACCTGTTTGATGCTATCGTCCATCGATACCGCTCCTGCCTTTCCAACTGACTCGGAACCGTAAGTGTCTGTCTGAAAAGGGGGAATATCCAGCGTGGCGTTGCGGGTTCATGGGGGAATATGGAGGGGTATGCCGACAGCCGCCAAGCGCGCCACTGAAGTACCGGGAAGTTTGCCGTCATGTTTACAAATGACAATAATTTCTCTATTCTGTAAACATGATGGAGAATCCCGTGTTTGGCGAACGACTGAAACTGGCCCGCAAGCGCGCCGGCCTCTCCCTGCGGGGGCTGGCCGAGGCCATCGACCATGCCGTGACCGCGCAGGCCATCGGCCGCTACGAGCGCGGCGAGATGCTGCCTGGCTCCGAGGTCGCCATCCGCCTGGCCCGTGCTCTGGAAGTTCCGCTGAGCTATCTGTTCAGCCCCTCGGACATCCGGCTCGAAGGCCTCGAGTTCCGCAAGACCGCCAGGACCCCCGCCAAGGACCGTGCGCGGGTGGAGGCCGCGGTGCTCGATCATCTGGATCGTTACCTGCAGGTCGAGGAACTGCTCGACGTTGCGAGCCATGAGTGGGACCGGCCCAAGGGTGCTCCCTACCGGATCAAGACCCTGGAGGATGCCGAGGAAGCCGCCGAGCGGTTGCGCCGGGACTGGAACCTTGGCGGCAATCCCATCCCCAACATGACCGAGCTGCTCGAGGAGCGCGGCATCAAGGTCCTCAAGCTGGACTTCCCCCTGGCCGTGGACGGACTGACCTGCCGGGTCTCACGCCCAGACTACGAGGATGTGCCAGTCATCGTCAGTTCGGGCGCCAAATCGGTGGAGCGGCAGCGCTTCACCCTGGCCCATGAGCTAGGACACATGGTCGTGCACTTGGAAAACGGAGATCTGGACGAGGAAAAGGTCTGCCACCGCTTCGCCAGTGCCTTCCTCATGCCCCGCGAGGACCTGCTTTTCGAGGTGGGTCAGCGGCGTCACAACTTCGGATACACCGAGATCATCCAGATCAAGCACATGTTCGGCGTCAGCGCCGCGGCACTGATGGTGCGGCTCAAGGATCTCGAAGTCATTACCGAGGCAACCCTTACCCGCATCTTTCGTGGCATCGGCCGGAGTTGGCGCAAGTCCGAACCGATGCCGTTGCCCGACAACGAGCAGCCCCGCCGCTTCGAGCGGCTGGTGTTCCGCGCCCTGGCCGAGGACATCATCTCCTTGCCCAAGGCTGCGGAACTGCTTGGACAAAGTACGGCGGAGATCGCCCGCGCCATGGATGGACCCGGGGAGTAGCCGTTTGTGCGGGTGTTGGTGAGCGATGCTTCTGTCCTGATCGAGCTTTCGAAGTGGTCCCTCCTCGAAGCCATCTTCGAGCTGCCTTGCGAATTTGCGGTCCCGGACATCCTCTATGAGGACGAGCTGCTCGACCTGCATGGCCTGACCAGGGAAGACCTCGTGGACCTCGGCCTGCGGATTGAGCACCTGGACTCCGATGGCGTGACCCGGGCGGTTGGATACCAGGCGCGACGCCCGCAGCTGACCCTTCACGACTGTTTTGCTATCGCTCTCTCGGCGCTCAACGACTGGCCGCTACTGAGCAGCGACAAGCGCATGCGCAGGATGGCCGAGGAGGAATCCATCAAGGTTCTGGGCGTGTTCTGGGTCATCGATCAGCTCGAAGCCCAGGGTGTCGTCTCAACCGAAAGGCTGGCGGAGGTTCTGGCTGGCATGCTGGAGGACCCGCGAACACACCTGCCGGCTTCGGAAATCCGCAAGCGGCTCAAGCGCATGAGAGGAAACGATTAACCACCACCGTCCCCTGAAAGCGGTCCTTCAAGGAGACATGCATGAAAGACGCCCAGAATCTTGCCAAACTGCTAGGCCACCTCCCGCCGAAGGTCTTTCGGGCCTTCATGATCGAGGAATTCAATGCCACGCTGCCTGAACTTCAGGAAAAGGATGGCAAGCGGAAACAACGTGCCGAGATGGCACAGGCCATCTACACTCTGCCAATCCCCAGCCGCCAGAAGATGGAGGAGATCGCAGAAAAGATCGTGCTTCTCTGTGATGCGCCAGGTCAAGATGCCATGGATGGCGTTCAGGATGAAATCTTCGATGACAAGGGCCGCAAAACCTTCGACAAGCTGTCCAACCAATACGAACGGAGCCTGTGGCTCTACCGTAACGAGCAGGAACTTTTCCAGCGTGCGCTGGACTGGCGGCAGGCGGACTATCTGCACCAAAGCCAAATCTATTACGACGGCTTCGTGGCACCGAAAGATCTCACCGTCTTGGATGACAAGACCTCCATTGACGACTTCCATGAGAAGCTGGCTGCGCATTTCAATTGCGACGTAAAAGACATCGCTGTACAGGTATTCCGCCGGCTACGGCCCAATGCCGAGGACGGTGACGACGTCGCCCTACATCAGATCAGCATCCACTACAACCGCCCACCTGAGTCCGTGGAGCGTGTGGAGGACAGCAATGTGGTCCCGCAGGAAATCATCCGTGCAGAGTCATCCTTCGTCACCTACGAACCGGACAACGGAAACCTGGAGGTACTTTCTCGCGGTAAAAAGGGCCGAGAAGATCTGGCAAGATTGGTGGCGGACACCTTGCTGCAGTCGCCGATTACCGGCGAGAAGGTGCCCATCAAGCAATACGACTACCAGAGCCTGGCCGAGCCGCGGGATTTCGATATCAGCGGCGAGCCTGTTGTCTGGGTCAAGGTCACGGAACTAGGTTACAGCGCAGGCACCCGCAGCCTGCTGGTGAAAATGTGGTCCAATGACCCGGACGACATCTTTACCGCCGGGCGCTCCCTGGTTGGGCCAGATTTCGACTACCAGCGCAGACCGCTCTCCTACGCCAAGATCGCCGTGCGGCTCCGCAAGGAAGGCCGAGGGCGGGCGCGCACGGTCTCGATCGTGCTGCGTGGCGACAACAAGTGCAACATCAAGGCAAAGCGCGAGAAGGATCGGGCCCTGTGTGACCGGCTGCTGGTCAAATGGGGGCTGGTCAAGGAGATCGGCAGTGTCGAGAGTCCCCATCCCGACGCCTCTGCTGCTTGAACTGCTTGCGCTGTTCGACCGGGCGCAGCAATCCATCGCGGGTGCCGAGAACATTCGCCTCCACGGCATCCCCGGTTGGGAACTGTTCCGGGGTGAGGTGCCGTGCAACCCCTTGCTCGAACCCTGGCTCGAACGCATCGGCGACGCCGGCTTCTATGTCGTGGATGCCGACCGGGAGCCGGTACCGGTCGAAATCGAATATGATGATGAGGGGACCATCGGCTACCGCTGTCCCGACACCTTCAGGCATATCCCACTCCATGACCGGGAAGTTGGGGTCTATATCGTCAAGCCCCAGCCCTTGCTAACCCTCGTTGCCGATCTGCTGGATATCTCCCAGGCCGATCGCCGGCACCTCAACAGGGCATGCCTCGATGGCGCGCTTTGGCATCTCGGGCCTGCAAGGCTGGGGCAGGTACGCACCAGGATCTGGCTGGCCCGTGATGTGGACGGCCGGTTGCCTGCTCTTCTTCGCTTTTTCAACGATCGCACTCTGCCAGAAGACGGCCTTATTCTGACCTGCGGCAATCCGCCCCCTGAGATCGTCACTCCGCCCAGGGCGTATCGCTTTACCTCGCTGCCCAACGCCCTGATTCCCATCAGCGATGAGACGGATATCGATGCCCACATGCTGGAACGCGTTCTTACGGCCCCGGCGGGTATCATGACGGAGCCGTCCCCACCAGTCCATTACGACAGCCATACCCAGACGCTTACCATTCGAGGAATCCCTGAGCCGTGGCAGATCAGGGGTGAGCGCCAAGCTCGCGCTGTGCGATACCTTTACGAGCAGTGGCTCAAAGGCAGGCTCTTACTAAACCAAGCCGAAATTCTGAACGCGACCTATCCAGAGAAGCCTCACGCTCGAAGCCGTCGCATACAGAACCTGTTCGCCGGCAACCCGCAGTGGCGCACCTACATCGCCAACCCCGAACGCGGGAAATACGGCTTCAACATTCCCTGACTCGACTCCCCCACCCCACCAAGCCGCCATCGCGCGGCTTTTTTGTTGCCTGAACAAGGTCGGGAGGTACTCCGTACATTTCTCCGTACATCCGAGCCGGCGACGCCCGTACATCCTCCTTCCCAGAATCACCTCACGTTTCCGCAACAACCCAAAGGAGCGAATCGTGAGTGTGAAACATCTGAACCAACGCCAACTGGCCGAACGCTGGGGCGTCAGCGAAGCCACGCTGGAGCGCTGGCGCAGCGAGGGCATCGGTCCGATCTTTCTCAAGCTGCACGGGCGCGTGCTCTACCGCGTGGAGGACATCGAGTCCTACGAGGCTGAATGTCTGCGCAAGAGCACCTCGGAGCGCGCAAGCGCGGGAGGTGCCGCATGACCGCTAACTTCACTCCCGACCAGGTGCTGGCCACGCCTCCCGGTGATCTCGCGAGGCAGCCGGCCGAGACTCTGTTCCGCATCAAGAACAACGCCGCCGAACTGCTGGCCTCGGCCCGCGCGCTTGTCGAGCACATCGACCGCGCCTTGGAGCTGAAGTACGCCGACCGGGCGCAGGCGGTTCGCCTGGCGGCCGGCAAGGACACCGGCGTGGTGCATTTCGACGACGGTCCTGTACGCGTGACCGCGGACCTGCCCAAGCGGGTGACCTGGGACCAGAAACGCCTCGCCGAGATCGTGCGCCGCATCGAGGTCAGCGGCGACGACCCCGCTGAGTACGTCGAGATCAGCTATCGCGTGCCCGAGAGCCGCTTCAACGCCTGGCCCGAGTCCATCCGGCAGGCCTTCGCGCCCGCCCGCACCCTCAAGACCGGCAAGCCCGGTTTCCGTCTCGCTTTGATGCAGGAGTAACTGACATGTTCAAAAAACGCACTTTGCTCGACCGTCTGCGCAAGCAGAGCCTGTTTCTGGATGAACTCCCCTCTCTGATCCACGTGGACGGCACGGAGGTGGCTCTCGAGGAAGCCACGCTCGATCAGGTGGCGTTCGCCATCCTCGAGATGGAAGAAGGCCTCCGTCCTATCAGCCGGCGCATGCACGCGCTCCGCGAACTGGTGGAACAGGCCCGCAAGCGCCGAGGCCTCGGCGCGCAGCGCATCGACGAGATCTTCTCCGACGAGGAGGCCCGGTCATGAGCCTGCCCATCATCTCCGCCGACCAGCGCCTCGCCGAACGGCGGGGCGTGAAGGGGGTGCTGGTGGGCCGAAGCGGCATCGGCAAGACCTCCCAGCTCTGGACCCTGGATCCCGAGCGCACGCTGTTCTTCGACCTGGAGGCTGGCGATCTGGCTGTCGAGGGCTGGGCGGGCGACGCCATCCGCCCGCGCACCTGGCCCGAGTGCCGGGACCTGGCCGTGTTCATCGGCGGGCCGGATCCGGCGCTGCGCAGTGATCAGGCCTACAGCCAGGCCCATTTCGACGCCGTCTGCGAGAAGTACGGCGACCCGTCGGTGATGGACAAGTACGAGACGGTGTTCGTCGACTCCATCACCGTCGCCGGCCGGCTGTGCCTCCAGTGGTGCAAGGGACAGCCGCAGGCGGTTTCCGAGCGCACCGGCAAGCCCGACCTGCGCGGCGCCTACGGTCTGCTCGGCCAGGAGATGATCGCCTGGCTCACCCATCTGCAGCACACCCGCGGCAAGAACGTCTGGTTCGTCGGGATCCTCGACGAGAAGCTCGACGACTTCAATCGCCGCGTCTTCCAGTTGCAGATCGAGGGTTCCAAGACCGGCCTGGAGCTGCCCGGCATCGTGGACGAGGTCATCACCCTGGCCGAGATTCGCGAGGCCGACGCCGAGCCGTACCGCGCCTTCGTCTGCCACACCCTGAACCCCTGGGGCTATCCCGCCAAGGACCGTTCCGGCCGGTTGGACCTCATCGAGGAGCCACATCTGGGCCGCCTCATGGAAAAGATCGCCGGCCCTGCGCGGCCCGCCTCCGAGCGCCTGCGCTTCGCCCGCCCCACGGACAACACTCCTGAACCGAATCGAGAGGTGACCTCATGAGCTACTTCGATTTCAACAACGCGGAAGACCAGACCGGCTTCGACCTGATCCCCAAGGGCACCCTGGTCAAGGTGCGCATGACCATCCGCCCGGGTGGCTTCGACGACCCCGCCCAGGGCTGGACCGGCGGCTACGCCACCCAGAGCCAGACCACGGGCTCGGTTTATCTCAACTGCGAGTTCGTGGTGCTGGAGGGCAAGTACGCCCGGCGCAAGATGTGGTCGCTGATCGGGCTCTACAGCCCCAAGGGACCAGAGTGGGCCAACATGGGCCGCGCCTTCATCAAGGGCATCCTCAACTCCGCCCGCGGCGTGCACCCCGGGGACAACTCGCCCCAGGCGCAGCAAGCGCGCCGGATCCAGGGCTTCCAGGATCTGGACGGCATCGAGTTCGTCGCCCGCGTGGACGTGGAGAAGGACCAGAACGGCGAGGACAGGAACGTCGTCAAGCAGGCGATCACGCCCGACCACAAGGACTACGCCGCGCTCATGGGACAACCCTCGGCGGCTCCGGCTGCGCCTCAGCAGACGCAGGCCGCGCCGGCCACCCCGCCCAACCGCCCCAGCTGGGCGCAGTAAGGAGGGCCGGCGATGATCCTGAGACCCCGACAGAAGGTGTTTGTCGAGCGCGTACTCCGCGCGCTCGACGAGCACGGCGACACGCTCGGCGTGGCCCCGACCGGCGCGGGCAAGACCGTCATGCTCTCGGCAGCGGCCGGCAGCATCATCAACGACACCGACGCCAAGGCCTGCATTCTCGCCCATCGCGACGAGCTGACCAGCCAGAACGCCGCCAAGTTCTCCCGTGTCAACCCGAAGATTACCACTTCGGTCTTCGACGCCCGTCAGAAGTCCTGGGCTGGCCAGGCCACCTTCGCCATGGTTCAGACGCTGTCCCGCGAGAACAACCTCAAGCGGATGCCGATGCTGGACCTGCTGGTGGTGGACGAGGCCCATCACGCGGCGGCGCCCAGCTATCGGCGCATTATCGACCACGTCCGCGAACGCAATCCCAACGCGCGGGTGTTCGGTGTCACCGCCACCCCGGGCCGTGGCGACGGCAAGGCGCTGCGGCCGGTGTTCAGCAACGTGGCCGACCAGATCACCCTGGGTGAGTTGATCCGCTCCGGGCATCTGGTGCCGCCGCGCACCTTCGTCATAGACGTGGGTACCCAGGGGGAGCTTTCCCGGGTGAAGCGCACTGCAGACGATTTCGACATGGTCGAGGAGGACGCCATCATGAACCGCTCGCCGGTCACCGAGGCCGTGATCCGTCACTGGAGGGAGAAGGCCGGCGACCGCCAGACGGTGGTGTTCTGCTCCACGGTGCGTCATGCCCGGAACGTGGCCGAGGCTTATCGGGCCGCGGGCGTCGAAACCGTGCAGGTAGCAGGCGACCAGCCTGCCGCCGAGCGCAAGGAGGCACTTGAGCGCTTCGCCGGGGGCGAGGCCCAGGTGGTGGTCAATGTCGCGGTGCTCACCGAGGGCTGGGATCACCCACCGACCTCCTGTGTCGTGTTGCTGCGGCCCAGCTCCTTCAAGTCCACCCTGATCCAGATGGTGGGACGGGGCCTGCGCACCGTCGATCCCAACGAGCATCCCGGCGTCACCAAGACCGATTGCATCGTGCTGGACTTCGGCACCAGCACGCTGCTCCACGGATCCTTGGAACAGGACGTCGACCTGGATGGCCGGACGTTCAAGGGGGAGGCGCCCAAAAAGGACTGCCCCGAGTGCGGCGCCCAGGTGCCGGCGGCGTCATTGGAGTGTCCCCTTTGTGGCCACGTGTGGGAACGCACAGAGCGTGATGCCAGGGCGGAGCTGACCAACTTCGTGATGTCCGAGGTGGATCTGCTCAAGCGTTCCTCCTTCCGCTGGTGCGATCTGTTCGGGGACGACGCGGCACTGATGGCCACCGGCTTCAGCGCCTGGGCCGGCGTGTTCTGGTTGTCCGGACGCTGGCACGCCGTAGGCGGTGGCAAGCAGCTCGCGTCCCGGCTGCTCGCCATCGGCGAGCGCACCGTCTGCCTGGCCCAGGCCGACGACTGGCTCAATACCCACGAGAGCGACGACACGGCACGCAAGTCCCGCCGCTGGCTCAACCAGCCGCCCACCGAGCAGCAGCTGCGCTACCTGCCTCCCGAGTACCGCCAGGACTTCGGCCTGACCCGCTATCAGGCCTCCTGTCTGCTGGCGTTTCGGTTCAACAAGCGCGACATCCAGGCCCGGGTGTTCGGCGCGGCGGATCAGAAGGAGGCAGCGTGATATGCGCGGTATGCGGACGCGAAGGTCGGGGCTTTTGCTGGGTGTCACCGCCCAGAGCCGGAGTAAAGCGGCAGTTCAAGCGCTTCTGCTCCATGCGCTGCCAGGACATTCATGCACGCAGGGCGAAGGCCGGAGGTGGCGTCGTGATTGATCCCACCCACAACGAGAAGGTCGCGATGGAAGCCGTGCTGCCCCGGCTCGGGGAATACGTCGCCTCCGTCGGCATGGACCGGCCGCTGGCCGACTACAGCCGCGAGGAGATCCTGCAACTGGTCGACGTGGTGCTCACCGCCTACTTCGACAACCTGCGGGATCTCACGCCTGACGACGTGCCGTTCTGAGGAAATCCACCATGAAGAAACTCTGTAACCGATGCGGGCTGGAAAAGCCCACTGATGAATTTGGTTTACGTCGCGGGAGTCGGGATGGACTGCAAGCATGGTGCCGTGATTGTCGCCGTGAGTATCAGCGTGAGTACGCCCGCAAATACCGAGATCGTAAACGTCATAGTGTTAACCAGGCCCGTTACCGTGCCAGGCATGCACAAAAGATCCAGGCACAACATGCTGTGCGTCGTGCCATCCGAGCTGGCCGCTTGAAGGTGGCTGTGTGGTGCCAGAGATGCGGATGTGTCACCGATTTGCAGGCTCACCATCACGATTACGAAAAGCCTCTGGACGTCGAATGGTTATGCCCGACCTGCCATGGACTCGTTCACCGTACTTACCGGGGAGGCAACGATGCTCGACTATAACAGCCGCCCCAAATTCTTTGAGCAGGTCACGGCCGTCATCGACTCGGCGCTGACCGCCGAGCATGCATCCCGGACGCCGCGCAGTTATTTGGGCGCTTCACGCCTCGGCGTCGCATGCGAGCGCGCGCTGCAGTACGAGTACGCCCAGGCCCCGGTCGATCCGGGACGCGAACTACCCGGCCGGGTGCTGCGGATCTTCGAGGTCGGGCACTCACTGGAAGCGTTGGCGATCCGTTGGCTGCGGCTGGCCGGGTTCGATCTCCATACCGAAAAGGCCGACGGCGGGCAGTTCGGCTTCTCGGTGGCCGGCGGCCGCATCCAGGGCCATGTGGACGGCATCCTGGCCGGCGGTCCCGAGACGCTGGGCCTCGCGTATCCCGCGCTGTGGGAATGCAAGACCATGAACGCCCGCGCCTGGCGGGAGACGGTCAAGCGCGGCGTG
>AMFO01000293.1_pt1 | contig 13478 bp, 14 predicted proteins | sample 552608 | NCBI WGS metagenome assembly AMFO01 (sample SAMN01893955, study PRJNA167987) | microbial mat metagenome | biome: hydrothermal vent | place: USA: Loihi, Hawai'I | collected 2003-05-01
TTGGCGAAGAGGGCGGGGGGCCGATCTACATACAGGCTCTTGGCCTCAGGAGCGGACGGCCTCCCCGAGAGCGTCGTTGGGACAGCCTCTTCATAAATCCTTTTGATCTCTGATCACCATCCTGGGTGACAGCTTCAAGATACAAGGAGCGGGTGGAGCGCTACCGGCCCCGGGCCCCCTTCGACACCGTCACCAGCCGCGCCTTCTCCACCCTGGAGCGGATGGTGGCGCTGAGCCGCCACCTGCTGGCCCCCGGCGGGCGCTGGGTGGCCATGAAGGGGAAGGTGCCGGAGGCGGAGCTGGCGGAACTGCCGGAGGGCCTCGCCGCCGAGGTGGTGCCCCTGGCGGTGCCGGGGGAGACGGCGGAGCGACACGCGGTGGTGATCCGGTCCTCCCCGTAGGAGCGGCGCCCTCGCCGCGAACCCCACGTCCGCGGGAACAGTGCCCTCGCCGCGAACCCCCGTCCGTGGGAGCGGCGCCCTCGCCGCGAATTGTTTGGAGTTCGGCCCGGGGCGGACCTCCTACAAGTCCTTCCTGTGGGCTGCTAAACTAGCGCTCCTCAGATCGCGGAAGCGGGTTTCATGGCGCGCACCATCAGCATTGCCAACCAGAAGGGGGGCGTGGGCAAGACCACCACGGCGGTGAACCTGGCCTCGGCACTGGCGCGCGCCGGCAAGCGGGTGCTGCTGGTGGACCTGGATCCCCAGGGCAACGCCACCACCGGCTGCGGCGTGGACAAGCTGGATCTCGAGCTCTCCACCTACGAGGTGCTGCTGGAGAACCAACCGGCGCGGCGGGCCCTGCAGCGCAGCGCGGGGGACGAGTTCGACCTGCTGCCCTCCAACACCGATCTCACGGCGGCGGAAGTGACCCTCATGAACCACCCCATGAAGGAGCGCCGCCTGGCGCTGGCGCTCAAGCCGCTGCTGCCGGAGTACGACTACCTGCTCATCGACTGCCCCCCTTCCCTGAGCATGCTCACCATCAACGCCCTGGTGGCGAGCCGGGGGGTGCTGGTGCCGCTGCAGACCGAGTACTACGCGCTGGAGGGGCTCACCGGGTTGCTCAACACCATCGAGAAGATCCGCGAGCTCTACAACCCCGAGCTGCACCTGGAGGGGATCCTGCGCACCATGCACGACCTGCGCAACCGGCTGGCGGCGGAGGTGTCGCGCCAGCTCATCGACCACTTCGGCGAGCAGGTCTTCCGCACCGTGATCCCGCGCAACGTGCGTGTGGCCGAGGCGCCCAGCCACGGCCAGTCGGTGCTGCTCTACGACCGCTACTCGCGGGGGGCGGTGAGCTACATGGCGCTGGCCAGYGARATGCTSMGGAGGCACGRAGRGAMAAACTGANGRCRTYKGRSGCTKGMRAGGCCYKGSCGGAGGYSCMCGGCGRGACGTCCGGGGKGNNGGCCCTTGCCGGGCTYGCCGGCGGGACCRCTACRAGCACATCCCTGTGYGCTCGGCGTCGGCCATCCCTGGCCTCCGACGTCCCGCCGGCAAGCCCGGCAAGGGCCGTCGACTGCCCCGGCGCTCGGGGCATGAACGGAATATGTGGAAGGATTGAACATGGCAAAGAGAGGACTAGGTAGAGGGCTCGATGCCCTCCTCGGCGGCGCGCCCTCGGCGGCGAAGGAGAAGAAGGCGGGGGAACCCTCGGGTTCGCCGGCGATGATCGCCATCGACCTGGTGGAGCGCGGGCGCTTCCAGCCGCGGCGCCATTTCGACGAGGACAAGCTGCGTGAGCTGGCCGACTCCATTGCCGCCCAGGGCGTGGTGCAGCCGGTGGTGGTGCGCCCCGCGCGCGAGGGCGGCCGCTACGAGCTCATCGCCGGCGAGCGGCGCTGGCGCGCGGCCCAGCTGGCGGGGCTGGCCGAGATCCCCGCGGTGATCCGCGAGGTGGACGACCAGTCGGCCATGGCCATGGGGCTCATCGAGAACATCCAGCGTGACGACCTCAACCCCCTGGAAGAGGCCCAGGCGCTGCACCGGCTGCTGGAGGAGTTCGAGCTCACCCACCAGCAGATCGCCCAGGCAGTGGGCAAGTCGCGCACCACGGTGACCAACCTCATGCGCCTGCTCGAGCTCAACCCCGATGTCAAGGCCTTCGTGGAGCGGGGCGAGCTGGAGATGGGCCATGCCCGTGCCCTGCTGGCGCTGGAGGGCGAACTGCAGAGCCGGGCGGCGGAGAAGGTGGTGAAGAAGGGGCTCTCGGTGCGGGAGACCGAGGCCCTGGTGCGCCGCTACAAGGAGCATGGCGGCGAGCCGCAGAAGAAGGCGGCGCGGGCGGTGGAGATGGATCCCGACGTGCGCCGCCTGCTGCAGGAGCTGGGCGAGCGCCTGGGTGCGAAGGTGGACCTGAAGCAGGGCAGCGGCGGCAAGGGCAAGCTGGTCATCAGCTACAACAGCCTGGAAGAGCTCGAAGGCATCATGGCCCACATAAGGTGACGGCGCGAGGGGTTATTATTTCTTCCATTAATCGCGCCATCTGTTGACCTTATATTCGAGAGTGCTTATAATTGATGGTCTTTGTAGCGGCGCAATCCGTGGCCGGTGGCCGGGCGTGATGCAGACTCCGGACAGAAAAAAGGCTGCACGGCTGCTCCGTTACCAGTTTTTCATGCTGCTGCCGGCCGTCCTGGGGGCATGGGCGTTCGGTGTGAACGCGGCGTGGTCCGCTTTCCTCGGTGGTTTCCTGGCGCTGGCGGCCAATCTCCTGTTCGCCGCGCTGGTGTTCGCCGCCTACGACGCTTCCGAGCCGGGAAAGCTGGCGACGAGAATGTACGCGGCGGAGGCGGTGAAGCTCCTCTTCGTGGGGCTGGCCTTCGCGGCGATTTTTGTCTGGATCAGGCCGCTGAACGTCGCGGCTCTTTTTGTGGCCTTCTTCATGGTCCAGGTTGTGACGCCCCTGCTGGCACACGCGCTGCCGGGCGGGGAGTGAACGAGAGGATTGGTACGGGTTCGAGACGATGGCATCCGGCGAAACGATCACATCCAGCGAATACATCTCCCACCATCTCACCAATCTGACCTTCGGCCGTTTCCCCGATGGTCACTGGGGGCTGGCCCACACCGCCGAGGAGGCCAGGGAGTTCGGCTTCTGGGCCATCCACCTCGACACCATGTTCTGGTCCATCGCCCTGGCGCTCTTCTTTAGCTACTTCTTCTGGAAGGCGGCGAAGAACGCCACCGCCGGCGTGCCCGGCAAGCTACAGAACTTCGTCGAGATGATGGTGGAGTTCGTGGACAGCAGCGTAAAGGGCTCCTTCACCGGCCGCAACCCGCTGGTGGCGCCGCTGGCGCTCACCATCTTCGTCTGGGTCTTCCTCATGAACCTCATGGACCTGGTGCCGGTGGACCTCATTCCCCGCATCGCCGGCGCGTTGGGCATCCACCACATGAAGGTGGTGCCTTCCACCGATCCCAACGTCACCTTCGCCCTGGCGCTGGGCGTGTTTGCCCTCATCATCTACTACAGCATCAAGATCAAGGGTGCGGGCGGCTTCCTCAAGGAGCTCACCGGCATGCCCTTCGAGACCGAGAATCCCCTGCTCAAGCCGGTCTTCTTCGTCATCAACCTCTTCCTGGAGGGGGTCAACCTGCTGGCCAAGCCGGTCTCCCTCTCCCTCCGGCTCTTCGGCAACATGTACGCCGGCGAGATGATTTTCATCCTCATCGCGCTCATGTACAGTGCCGGCTGGGTGCTGGGGATCTTCGGGGGTGCGCTGCAGTTCGTGTGGGCGGTATTCCACATCCTGGTCGTCACCCTGCAGGCCTTCATCTTCATGACGCTCACCATCGTCTACCTCGACATGGCGCACAGTGAGCACCACTGATTTCGAACCTTGAATCCTTAACTATTGGCTATACAGAGAAACTGGAGACAATCATGGAACAAGCACTGCTGGTTATCGCCGCCGCTCTCATGATGGGCCTTGGGGCCGTTGGCGCTGCTATCGGTATCGGTGTCCTGGGCGGACGCTTCCTGGAAGGCGCCGCGCGCCAGCCTGAACTCATCCCCATGCTGCGTACCCAATTCTTCATCGTCATGGGTCTGACCGACGCGGTGCCCATGATCGCCGTGGGTCTGGGCATGTACGTTCTCTTCGCCCTGGCGGGATAAGAGTCGGTTCTGGCACTTTCAACCTCTCGTTCTGACGGGGTACCGGGATGAATATCAACCTGACTCTCATCGCCCAGCTGGCATCCTTCGCGCTGTTCGTCTGGTTCACCATGAAGTTCGTCTGGCCGCCGCTGGTGAAGGCGCTGGAGGAGCGCAAGGCGCGCATCGCCGACGGCCTGGCCGCCGCCGAGCGCGGGGTGCACGAGAAGGAGCTGGCCGAGCAGGCCGCCAAGGAGAAGCTGCACGAGGCCAAGCTACAGTCCGCCGAGATCGTGGCGCGCGCCGAGAAGCGGGCCGCCGAGATCGTGGACGAGGCCAAGGAACAGGCGCGCGCCGAGGGCGAGCGCATCCTGGCCGCGGCCCGCGCCGAGATCGACCAGGAGCTCAACAAGGCGCGCGAGGCGCTGCGCGAGAAGGTGGGCGAACTGGCCGTGGCCGGCGCCGAGAAGATCCTCCGCCGCGAGATCGACGCCAGCGCGCACAAGGAGATCCTCGACGAGCTGGCGCGCCAGATCTGAAGGAGCTGAAGCATGGCTGCGGATGCAATCACCATCGCCAGACCCTACGCCGAGGCGGTCTTCGCCCGGGCGCAGGAGACCGGCCGGCTCGCCGAATGGGGCGACGCCCTGGAGTTTCTCGCCGCCGTGGTCGCCGACCAGCGGGCGCGGGAGTTCCTCGTCAACCCCGCCGTGGACCAGCAGCAGCGGGTCGAGCTGATGCTGGAGGTGGCCGGGGAGCGCCTCGACGACGAGGGGCGCAACCTGGTGAGGCTGCTGGCGGAGAACGGCCGCCTGGTCCTGCTGCCCGAGATCGCGCGTCTCTACCAGGAGATGCGCAATGAGCAGGAGGGGCAGCTCGACGTGCGCGTGAGCACCGCCTACGCCCTGGACCCGGAGCTGGAGAAGGCCCTCGGCGAGGCCCTGGAGCGCAAGCTCGGGCGCAAGGTGCGGCTCAGTACCGAGGAGGATCCGGGGCTCATCGGCGGCGTGAAGATCCGCGCGGGCGATCTGGTCATCGACGGGTCGGTAGCSGGGCAGCTGGCACGGCTGGCCAACGAATTAGGAATCTAAGCGGGTAAGCGACATGCAACTCAATCCCTCTGAAATCAGTGAACTGATCAAGAGCAAGATCGAACAGTTCGAGGTCCGGACTGAAGCTCACAACGAAGGCACGGTGACCTCGGTCTCCGACGGCATCGTGCGCATCCACGGCCTCGAGGACGCCATGTCCTACGAGATGCTGGAGTTTCCCGGCAACACCTTCGGGCTGGCCCTGAACCTGGAGCGCGACTCCGTGGGCGCCGTGGTGCTGGGCGACTACAAGCACATCACCGAGGGCGACCCGGTGAAGTGCACCGGCCGCGTGCTGGAGGTGCCCATCGGCCCCGAGCTGCTGGGGCGGGTGGTGGACGCCCTGGGCAACCCCATGGACGGCAAGGGGCCCATCGAGTGCAAGCTCACCGCGCCGGTGGAGCAGATCGCGCCGGGCGTCATCTCGCGCAAGTCGGTGGACCAGCCGGTGCAGACCGGCATCAAGGCCATCGACTCCATGGTACCCATCGGCCGCGGCCAGCGGGAGCTGATCATCGGCGACCGCCAGACCGGCAAGACCGCCATCGCCGTGGACACCATCATCAACCAGAAGGGCACCGGCATCAAGTGCATCTACGTGGCGGTGGGACAGAAGAACTCCACCATCGCCCAGATCATCCGCAAGCTGGAAGAGCACGGCGCCATGGAGCACACCATCATCGTGGCGGCTCCGGCAGCGGACTCCGCGGCCATGCAGTTCCTGGCGCCCTACACCGGCTGCACCATGGGCGAATACTTCCGCGACCGCGGCGAGGATGCCCTCATCATCTACGACGACCTCACCAAGCAGGCCTGGGCCTACCGTCAGGTCTCCCTGCTGCTGCGCCGTCCGCCGGGGCGCGAGGCCTATCCCGGTGACGTCTTCTACCTCCACTCCCGCCTGCTCGAGCGCGCTGCGCGCATCAACGAGGCCGAGGTGGAGAAGCGCACCAACGGCGAGGTGAAGGGCAAGACCGGCTCCCTCACCGCCCTGCCCATCATCGAGACCCAGGCGGGCGACGTGTCGGCCTTCGTGCCCACCAACGTCATCTCCATCACCGACGGCCAGATCTTCCTCGAGTCGGACCTGTTCAACGCCGGTATCCGGCCCGCCATCAACGCCGGCCTGTCGGTATCCCGGGTGGGCGGCTCGGCGCAGACCAAGATCATCAAGAAGCTCGGCGGCGGCGTGCGCCTGGCCCTGGCCCAGTACCGCGAGCTGGCGGCCTTCTCCCAGTTCGCCTCCGACCTGGACGAGGCCACCCGCAAGCAGCTCGAGCGCGGCGAGCGGGTCACCGAGCTGATGAAGCAGCCCCAGTACACGCCGCTCTCCATCGCCGAGATGGCCATCTCCCTGTTCGCCGCCAACGAGGGCTACCTCGACGACGTAGAGGCGAAGAAGGTGGTGGACTTCGAGAAGGCGCTGCACGACTACATGAACAGCAGCCACGCCGAGCTGATGGCGAAGGTGAACGAGGAGGCGGACTGGAACGACGAGATCGAGGCGGCCTTCCACGAAGCCCTCAAGGACTTCAAGGCGAATCACACCTGGTAAACGACCCAGCAGAGGTTCCACATGGCAGGCGCCAAAGAGATACGCACCCAGATCGGCTCCATCAAGAACACGCAGAAGATCACGCGTGCCATGGAGATGGTGGCGGCGGCCAAGATGCGCAAGGCGCAGGACCGCATGCTCGCYTCCCGTCCCTATGCCGAGAAGATGCGCCAGGTCATCGGCCACCTGGCCCTGGCCCATCCCGAGCAGAAGCACCCCTTCATGGAGCGGCGCGAGGTGAAGTCGGTGGGGTACATCATCGTCTCCTCCGACCGCGGCCTCTGCGGCGGCCTCAACAACAACCTCTTCCGCTCGCTGGTGAAGGAGGTGAAGGTGCTGCAGGAGCAGGGCAAGGGGGTGAAGTACTGCCTCATCGGCAACAAGGCGGTGGCCTTCTTCAGCCGCGTGGGCGGCGAAGTGCTGGCCCAGGCCGCCCACCTGGGCGACGCGCCCCACATCGAGGACCTGGTGGGCACAGTGAAGGTGATGCTCGACGCCTACACGGATGGCGAGGTGGACGAGGTGCGCATCGCCTACAACCGCTTCGTCAACACCATGACCCAGGATCCCACGGTGGAGCAGCTGGTGCCCCTGCCCGAGGCGGACGAGGAGGAACGCGACAAGCTCAAGCACCACTGGGACTACATCTACGAGCCCGACGCCCGCGAGGTGCTGGAGGAYCTGCTGGGCCGCTACGTGGAGTCGCTGGTCTACCAGGCGGTGGTGGAGAACGGCGCCTGCGAGCAGTCGGCGCGCATGGTGGCCATGAAGGCGGCCTCGGACAACGCCGGCAGCCTCATCGACGAGCTGGAGCTGGTCTACAACAAGGCGCGTCAGGCGGCCATCACCCAGGAGATCTCCGAGATCGTCAGCGGCGCGGCGGCGGTGTAACGAATTCGAAGCATTGTATTTGCCGCCTGCGGGCGGCGTGAACAACAGGAAATGAAGAGGATCCGCACATGAGTACGGGTAACGTGGTGGAAATCATCGGCGCCGTGGTGGACGTGAAGTTCCCGCGCGACGCGATGCCGAAGATCTATGACGCACTGAAGATCGAATCCGAGGATCTGGTGCTCGAGGTCCAGCAGCAGCTGGGCGACGGCGTGGTGCGCACCATCGCCATGGGCGCCACCGACGGCCTCCGGCGCGGGCTGGAGGTGGTGAACACCGGCGCGCCCATCAGCGTGCCCGTGGGCAAGGCCACCCTGGGCCGCATCATGGACGTGCTGGGCAACCCCGTGGACGAGGCGGGCCCCATCCAGACCGAGGAGCGCATGCCCATCCACCGCGAGGCGCCCAAGCTGGAGGACCAGGCCACCACCACCGAGATCCTGGAGACCGGCATCAAGGTGATCGACCTCATCATGCCCATCGCCAAGGGCGGCAAGGTGGGCCTGTTCGGCGGCGCCGGCGTGGGCAAGACGGTGACCCTCATGGAGCTGATCCGCAACATCGCCGTGGAGCACTCGGGCTTCTCGGTCTTCGCCGGCGTGGGCGAGCGCACCCGCGAGGGCAACGACTTCTACCACGAGATGCAGGAAGGCGGCGTGCTGGACAAGGTGTCCCTGGTCTACGGCCAGATGAACGAGCCGCCGGGCAACCGCCTGCGGGTGGCGCTCACCGGTCTCACCATGGCGGAGTACTTCCGCGACGAAGGSCGCGACGTRCTGMTGTTCATCGACAACATCTACCGCTACACCCTGGCCGGTACCGAGGTGTCGGCGCTGCTGGGCCGGATGCCCTCCGCCGTGGGCTATCAGCCCACCCTGGCCGAGGAGATGGGCGTGCTGCAGGAGCGCATCACCTCCACCAGGACCGGCTCCATCACCTCCTTCCAGGCGGTCTACGTGCCGGCGGACGACCTCACCGACCCCTCGCCCGCCACCACCTTCGCCCACTTGGACGCCACTCTGGTGCTGTCGCGCCAGATCGCCGAGCTGGGCATCTACCCCGCCGTGGATCCCCTGGACTCCACCTCCCGGATCCTCGATCCCAACATCGTCGGCAGCGAGCACTACGAGACCGCCCGCGCCGTGCAGGGAGTGCTGCAGCGCTACAAGGAGCTCAAGGACATCATCGCCATCCTCGGCATGGACGAGCTCTCGGAGGAGGACAAGCTCATCGTGGCCCGCGCGCGGAAGATCCAGCGCTTCCTCTCCCAGCCCTTCTTCGTGGCCGAGGTCTTCACCGGCGCGCCCGGCAAGTACGTGCCGCTCAAGGACACCATCGCCGCCTTCAAGGCGCTGGTGGCCGGCGAGTACGACCACATCCCCGAGCAGGACTTCTACATGTGCGGCGGCATCGAGGACGTGCTGGCCAAGAGCGGCAACTGAGCCGGGGAGGATTGAACCATGGCCATGACCGTACACGTGGACATCGTCAGCGCCGAGGGGGAGCTCTTCTCCGGCCAGGGCGAGATGATCTACGCGCCGGCGGTGATGGGCGAGCTGGGCATCGCGCCGCGCCACGCGCCCTTGGTCACCCGTCTCAAGCCGGGTGACGTGCGCGTGGACCCGGGCGGCGGCAAGCCCATGGAGCACTTCTACGTCTCCGGCGGCATCCTCGAAGTGCAGCCCTTCCGCGTCACCATCATGGCCGATACCGGCATCCGCGCCACCGACCTGGACGAGGCAGCGGCCCTGGAGGCCAAGCGGCGGGCCGAGGAGGCGCTGGCCAACAAGAGTGGCCAGATGGAGATCGCCAAGGCCCAGGCCGAGCTGGCCGAGGCGATGGCCCAGCTGCAGACCATCGAGAAACTGCGCAAGATGAAGAAGTGATCCCCGGTCTCCCGCGGATTGCCGATACTGTGATCCAGACCCTGCCAGCACCGCTGTCAGGGTTTTTCCCTTTATGTAGAATGCGAAAAAGATGAGCAAAGAAAAGGTACAGCCAGGAAAATACGTCACCATCAGCTACAGCATCACGGACGATGCGGGCAACGTGGTGGAACAGCACGATCTCCCCGTGGGCTTCGTCTACGGCTCGGACACCGAGCTCATCGGCGGCATGGACAAGGCCATCCTCGGCAAGTCGGCAGGAGAGACCGTGGAGGTGAGCCTGAAGCCGGAGGACGCCTTCGGTGAGCACGACCCGGCCCTCACCTTCACCGACGACATCGAGAACGTGCCGCCCCAGTTCCGCCGCGTGGGCGCCGAGGTGCAGATGCAGAACGAAGCGGGGGAGACCAAGACCTTCTATGTCTCCAAGATCGAGGACGGCAAGGTAACGGTGGACGGCAACCACCCCCTGGCGGGCAAGACGCTGACGGTGAAGGTGAACATCCTGGAGGTGCGGGACGCCAGGCCCGGCGAGGAGCTCACCAGCGGGATCCACGCGGTGAACATGCCGGGGTCGCCGACCATCAACTGAGGCCTGCAGTTTCTCCGGCGGGGGGAGGGTTCCGGCATTTCCTGACGGGACCGCTACGAGCACATCCATGTGCGCTCGGCCTCGGCCATCCCTGGCCTCGGACGTCCCGTCAGGAAACACCGGAACCCTCTTCGGACCCGCAGAATTTTGACGGACGAGATAAGAATGAAACTGGGAATCGTCATCCTGGCCGCCGGCCAGGGCTCAAGGATGAAGTCGCGGCTGCCCAAGGTGTTGCACCGGCTGGCGGGCCGGCCGCTGCTGGAACATGTCATCGACACCGCCTTCGCCCTGGCGCCGGAGCGGGTGGTGGTGGTCTACGGCCACGGCGGCGAGCAGGTACGCGAGGCTGTCGCCGACGAGCGGCTCACCTGGGTGGAGCAGCGCGAGCAGCTGGGTACCGGCCACGCCGTGCAGCAGGCCCTGCCCRCCCTGGAGGGGCTCGACCGGGTGCTGGTGCTCTACGGCGACGTGCCCCTCATCCGCGCCACCAGCCTGCAACATCTCATCGACACCATCGAGTCGGCCCTGGGGCTGATGACGGTGAACCTCCACGACCCCACCGGCTATGGGCGCATCGTGCGCGACGAGGCGGGCAACGTGCTGCGCATCGTCGAAGAGAAGGACGCCTCCGGCGCCGAGAAGGCCATCACCGAGATCAACACCGGCATCATGCTGCTGGAGGTGGCGCGGCTGAAGGAATGGCTCGGCCGCCTCTCGCCCGAGAACGCCCAGGGCGAGTACTAYCTCACCGACGTCATCGCCATGGCGGTGCACGAGGGGGTAGCCATCCACGTGGCCCAGCCGGCGGACCCGGTGGAGGCCGAGGGGGTCAACACCCGGACCCAGCTCGCCACTCTCGAACGGGTGCTGCAGCGCTGGCAGGCGGACGAGCTCATGGAGCGCGGCGTCACCCTCCTCGATCCCGCGCGCTTCGACCTGCGTGGCACCCTGGAGGCCGGCACGGACGTGGTGCTGGACGTGAACGTGGTCCTCGAGGGCGAGGTGGTGCTGGGCGACAACGTGCGCGTGGGCGCCAACACCGTGCTGCGCAACGTGCGCGTGGACGACGACGTCGCCATCCTCGAGAACTGCGTCATCGAGGAGGCGCACATCGGCCCGGGGAGCCGCATTGGTCCCTTCAGCCGCATCCGTCCCGGCACCGACCTGGTGGGCAACGCCCACGTGGGCAACTTCGTGGAGATCAAGAACTCCACCATCGGCCTGGGTTCCAAGGTGAACCACCTCAGCTACGTGGGTGACACCCACATGGGCGCCGGCGTCAACGTCGGCGCCGGCACCATCACCTGCAACTACGACGGCGCCTACAAGCATCGCACCCTCATCGGCGACAACGCCTTCATCGGCTCCAACACCGCCCTGGTGGCTCCGGTGACCGTGGGGGACGGCGCCACCATCGGCGCCGGCTCGGTCATCACCAGGGAGGCGCCGGCGCAGAAACTCACCCTCACCCGGCCCAGGCAGGTCACCATCGAAGGGTGGACACGACCGAAGAAGGAGAAGAAGGAGAGCTGAACCATGTGTGGAATCGTGGGCGCCATCGCGCGAAGGAACGTCACCCCCATTCTCATGGAGGGGTTGCGCCGCCTGGAGTACCGGGGCTACGACTCCGCCGGCATCGCCATCTGCGATCCGGAGGGACGGCTGCAGCGCATCCGCTCCGTGGGCAAGGTGGCGGCGCTGCAGGAGCGGCTCGACGGCTCCCCCCTGGAAGGGGTGCTGGGCATCGCCCACACCCGCTGGGCCACCCACGGCATCCCCGCTGAGCGCAACGCCCATCCCCACATGAGCGGCGAGCGGGTGGCGGTGGTGCACAACGGCATCATCGAGAACCATGCCGAGCTGCGGGCCGAGCTGGAGACTGCCGGCTACCGCTTCGTCTCCGAAACCGACACCGAGGTGATCGCCCACCTGCTGGCCCATGAACTGGAGCGGAGCGGCGGCGACCTGGAAGTGGCCTTCCGCAACACCGTCTCCCGCTTGGTGGGGGCCTACGCCTTGGCGGTGGCCAGTCCCGAGGACCCGGAGCGCATCATGGTGGCCCGCTCTGGCAGCCCCCTGGTGATCGGCGTGGGCGACGGCGAACACTTCATCGCCTCCGACGTCTTCGCCCTGTTGCCCGAGACCTCCGATTTTATCTTTCTGGAGGAGGGTGACTGGGGCGAGGTGCGCCGCGATGGCGTCTTCCTGCGCGATGCCGCCGGCAACCCGGTGGAGCGGCCGGTCACCTCCTCGCGCCTGAGCGCCAGCGCCGTGGACAAGGGGCCCTACCGCCACTACATGCTCAAGGAGATCTTCGAGCAGCCGGGGGTCATCGCCGAGACCCTGGAGGGGCGCATCTACAAGGGTCGGCTGCTGGAGGAGAGCTTCGGCCACGAGGCCCAGGCGCTCCTCGACGAGGCGAGGAACATCCACATCATCGCCTGCGGCACCAGCTACCACGCCGGGCTGGTAGCGCGCTACTGGTTCGAGGAGGCGGGCGTGCCCTGCCAGGTGGAGGTGGCCAGCGAGTTCCGCTACCGCAAGGTGGTGGTGCCGGAGAAGACCCTCTTCGTCACCATCTCCCAGTCGGGGGAGACGGCCGACACCCTGGCCGCCCTGCGCGGCAGTCGGGAGATGGGGTATCTCGGCAGCCTCACCATCTGCAACGTGCCCGAGAGCTCACTGGTGCGCGAGTCCGACGTGGCGCTCATGACCCGCGCCGGCGCCGAGATCGGTGTGGCCTCCACCAAGGCCTTCACCACCCAGCTGGTGGCGCTGCGGCTGCTGGTGCTGGCCTTCGCCAAGCGGCGGGGCGGCGACGAAGACTGGCTGCGGGCGCAGGTGGAGGAGCTGCAGGCGCTGCCGCGCCAGGTGGAACAGGCGCTCAAGCTGAACGAGCCCATCCGGAAGATGGCCGAGGCCTTTTCCGACAAGGAGAATGCCCTCTTCCTGGGGCGCGGTCCCTTCTACCCCATCGCCCTGGAGGGGGCGCTAAAGCTCAAGGAGATCTCCTACATCCACGCCGAGGCCTACCCGGCGGGCGAGCTCAAGCACGGGCCGCTGGCGCTGGTGGACGAGAAGATGCCCGTGGTCTGCGCCCTGCCCGACGATCCCCTGCTGGAGAAGGTGCTCTCCAACCTGCAGGAGGTGCGCGCCCGCGGCGGCGAGCTCTTCCTCTTCAGCGACCGGCGGGTGAAGATCGAGCTGGACCGTTTCCAGAGCCTGRCCCTGGACGACATCTGTCCCGGCACCGCGCCCATTGTCTACACCATTCCCCTGCAGCTGCTGGCCTACCACGTGGCGGTGCTCAAGGGCACCGACGTGGACCAGCCCAGGAACCTGGCCAAGTCGGTGAC
>AMFO01002335.1_pt1 | contig 13376 bp, 11 predicted proteins | sample 552608 | NCBI WGS metagenome assembly AMFO01 (sample SAMN01893955, study PRJNA167987) | microbial mat metagenome | biome: hydrothermal vent | place: USA: Loihi, Hawai'I | collected 2003-05-01
GAGATACGAGTACCGCAAGGGGATCCACGACCTCGTGGACGCGATGAAGCTCATCCGGGAAAGAATCCCCGTGTCCAGGTTGGTCCTGGCCGGGGGAGACACGGAAACGGCTCCGGGCGGCGGATCCATGAAAAAGCATCTCGAAGAAAAGACGAGATCCCTCGGACTCCAAAGCCAGGTCGTATTTCTCGACCGCGTCCCGCATGACCAGCTCATCCTCTTGTACTCGCTCGCAACCGTCTTCGCCGCACCATCCCTCTATGAGAATCTCGCGAACACGATCCTCGAGGCCATGGCCTGCGGTGCGCCCGTAGTCAGCACGACGTCGGGAGGAGCGCCGGAAGTCATCGATATCCCGCAAAACGGAATGCTTGTTGCACCGGGTGACACGGAGGCGCTGGCCGGGGCGATACTCGAATTGCTCTCAGACCCCGACCGTTGTAAGATGATCGGCGAAAACAACCGCAGGAAAGCGCAAGAGAGGTTCTCGCGGCGGCGGATGGCGGCGGACTTTCTCGTACTCTACGAGCGGGTTCTCTCCAGGACGCGATAACGGAATGGAACGGAATGCAGGATCTGATACTTTTTCTCAGTAACTACGCGAACCCCCACAAGAATCTCGTAGCAGCCACGATCGCCTGGATGGCGGGGGAACGCGGGTTCGCCTTCGACGTCTACTACGACGCCTTCCGCCTGGGGGATCATTTCGGGGGCGGGCCGATCGAAGCGGCTGAGAAAGGGAGGGCGTTCGGGAGCACCGCGACCGGGTACCCGCACATGGAAGCTTTCCATCGGCTCGCAGCCTCGTACGACTGCCGGATCATCACGATGGACGGAGCGTTCTTCCGGCCGGTGATCGAGGCTTTGCGGATGCCGATCATAGCCGAATGCCTCGACCCCGTCGAGATCATCCGCCAGGCGGCGAACTTCCTCGACATGCCGTTCCCGGGCAAGCTGTTGATATGCGGCGCTTCATCGGGGGAGGACGGTTACCTCTACCCGTTGATCCAGCGGGAAAAAGCGGCGGCGGTTCACGTCTCCGGCGCCCCGGGGCGGGACGAAGCGCAAAAAGCCGGCGTAACAAAAGTGGCTGCACTCCTTTGCACGGAGGAAGACCTGGCGTCTCTCCGCTCCAGGGGAATCGATCCGGAAGTAATCGCGTCTTATCCGCGGGACGACTTCCAGGAGTTCTCCCGCGAGCTGGCGCGGGAATTCTCCTCTTGGGCCGAGGGCTATTTTCTCGGGGACCCCGTAGTGACCGCCTACTGCCTTCCCCTCCTCATGAAGGAAAAGAGGCTCGCCCTCTACGCGGAACCGCTCACTCCGCTCATCAGCGCCGAGAGCCTCCCCCGGCTCCGAGAGAATCCCGTGGTCTACGGAAGGATGCACCGCGACGACGACGCGCTCGAGGTCTCCCGCATCGGTGGATGCTGGCAACTGCTCGATCCGGGGAGACCTCCGTTTCCAGCCGTAGCGGTGAATGTCCCGTTGCAGGAAACGCCGGGTGACTTCTTCGATCTGATAAGCGAAGAAGCGGACGAGGCGAAGCTCGAGGAACATGCGAGAAGAGGAGATATCCTCGCTTCGATCGTCTTCTGGAGTGGATGCCTGCGCGAGATGGAAAATTTCCATCGTCTCTTCGAACTCATAGCCGTAACTGGATTCAAGTGCGGGACGGCGGTCACGGCGGATACTTTCGCGCTCGGTTCGGCTAGCCCGTTCGGCCTCGTGACCCTTCCCGTGGAAAGGGGCGGAGTATTCCCGCTGGTGGAGGCGCTGCTCGCCTCATCCGGCGTGGGATTCTCGCTCGAGAGCTTCCTTCCCGAAGGCGCTTTCGAAGAACATCTCTCTCGTGCAATGGAAAGGCTTCGGGAATGCACTCCCGCCGGCATGAAGCCGCGCGGCTGGTGGGCTTGCCTGGACACGGATCTCCGCGATGCCCCTTCGCCGGACAAGAGGCTCGAGGGCAGGCCTTTCGGCGCGCACCTTCCCGGTAACCTGCACGCGGGGATATACGAGACGCTCGCGCGTCACGGTTTCGAATATGCAGTGTCCAAAGCGACCCCGGCCGAGGCCGCGGCGGCAGACACCCGCGTCACGCCTCTCGCGCAGACCGCCGGGCGGTGGCAGGGGTGGTCGCTTTTCCATGCGATCGAATCCATAGAAGACGTCAAGCGGGCGGAAAAGAATCTCTTCACGAGCGGGCGGCCGGGGTATCTGTTGGGCAGCATCGATACCTGCCTCTCGACTTTCTCCCTGCCCCAGTGGGAGAGAGGGAGGGAGCTCAAGGAGATGATGGAATTCATACTGCGGGGAGGACGCACGGGCAGGCTCGTGAACGCGCATCCTTACACCGTCTACCGCTACGCGAAACTCCTCGGCGGCAGAGGGAGCGACACTTCGGGCGCCGGTATCGCCATGGCGGCGAGGTGGGGATTCATCCGCGCGAAGAACGCTTTCAAGAAGATCTTCTGAACCGGTTGCAAGACAGGCGGACCCAATGGGCAAGGTATCCAAGCGAGCTGCGGAAAACGCGCTTCTGAGCCTAGGCAACACCATGGCCGGTCTCATCGGGGCACTCTTCCTATCCATCATCATCTCGCGCATGCTCGGCCCCGAGCGGCTCGGCAAGTATCACACGATCCTCTGGGCGCTCAGCGTCGTCGACCTGCTCGTCAACATGGGCATCGGGATGGGCGCAACCAAGTTCGTGGCCGAATACGACGGGAAAGGCGATCGAAAGTCCGCTGCGGGCATAGTCATCTTCTCGATGAAACTGAGGCTGGTGGTCGCGCTCGTCCTGGCGGGAACACTGGCTTTGAGCGCAGGCCCGCTGGCCCGTTTCTTCAACACTCCCGAAGCGAGGTTGTTCTTCTGGATCGCGGCACTCACCATCATCCCCAACGCCCTCCAGAGCCTTCTGGCCGCTTCGCTCCTCGGCGTGCAAAAATACCATTACTCCACGATCCTCACTGTCATTTCTTCACCCATAAACCTGGCTGTGTGCGCCCTGGTCCTCTCGGGCGGACTGGGAGTCGCCGGGTTGCTCGGATGGCGTGTGATCCTGTTCTCGCTCCAGTTCCTCTTCTACCTCTGGGCGGTGAGAAGAGAACTCCCCATGAAGGAACCGGGAAGACTCAACCCGAAGTTGAAGAAAATGATCCTCCAGTTCAGCGGTGCGGTGATGTTCATGAACATCCTGGACGCGATCGTCTGGCAGCGCTCGGAAGTATTCTTTCTCGGAAAATTCAGCACCATGGAAGAGGTGGGCTTCTACTCGCTCTCCTTCGGGCTCACGATCCTGACGATGGAGGTGATAGGCGGCGCCCTCACCAGCATCCTCATGCCCCTGCAGTCGCGCGCGCACGGAGCGTCCGACAGCGATCAACTTCACCGGATCTACAAGGAATCACTCCGTTACCTTTCCATGGTGACCCTGCCCCTGGCCATGGGGGGAATCATGCTTGCCCGCCCCATGACCGTGACGCTCTACGGTGAGCCCTACCTTCCCATGGTCCCCGTCCTCATGATCCTCTTCACTTCGGCTTCTCTGGGCCGCGTGGGGACCGCCTTTTCGAGTGTTTTCTACAGTACGGGCAAGGTGGGCATATTGATCAAGCTCGCCATAATCTGTGCTGCGATAAACGTCGGTTTGGACTTCATCCTCATTCCCAAATACGCTTCCTTGGGCGCGGCGCTGGCCAATTCATCCACACAGATCCTCGCCTTGATACCCGGGCCGATATTGATATACAAGTACTATCGCTTCACGATGCCGATGAAATCCCTCGCCAAGATCGCGGCCAACGTCTTCACCATGGGCGGCATCGTCTATCTCCTGCGCGGGCACGCCTACGGGGTGGCACCGCTCTTGCTGGTCGTGCTGGCCGGCGGCGCCGCGTACATCGCGGGAGCCGTCGCATGGAGAATGATCGAGCCGCAGGACATAGAGATTCTGCGCGAACTGGCGGAACGATTGCCGACGAAGATGGAAAGAGCCTTCAACAGGTTGCTGGACGCGGTGCAAAGAGCCACGCGATGAGAGACCCAAAGAAAGACAACCCGATGCGACCACCCGCAGGTCCCGGCAAGGTCGACATGAGCGTCGTGATCTGCACGAGGAACCGCTGCGAACTTCTCCAGCGCACCGTAGAACTTCTCGCCCGGCAATCGCTCGGCGCCGGCAAGACGTTCGAGATAATCGTGGTGGACAACGATTCGAGCGATGCCACGAAGCAGGTCGTGACCCAGCTCCAAAAGAGGACTCGAACGCCGTTGATATACACGATGGAGCGAAAAACCGGGTTGTCGCGGGCGAGAAACCGCGGCTTGCAGGAGGCCAAAGGAGAAATCATCGTCTTCACCGACGACGACATGGTTTTCCCGGAGAACTGGCTCGAGCGAATCCACATGGACTTCGCAACGAATCCGCCTCCCGCGTGCGTGACCGGGCCGGTGACCATCCACGAGGATTCGCACCCGGCCCTCAAATCCAGCTTTCCCCCGGGCAAGAAGCGCTTCCTTTTTCCCTCCGAGCCGTGGGAGGTCGGCCGAGGCAACAACATGGCCTTCAAGCGCAGCTACCTGGTCAAGGCCGGGCCGTTCGACACGCGTCTCGGAGCCGGAACCCCCGCCGCTTCGGGGGAAGACACCGACATGTTCTACCGCATAATGAAGCTGGGAGGCGACATCCTCTTCGACCCGGAGTTGAGCTCATACCACGATCACGGCCGCCACGACCCGCAGGCGATAAGAATGATCTGTCGCAATTACGCGGTGGGCGGCACAGCCTTCCTCGTCAAGCACGTCGTCCGCTTCGACGTGTTCGCCCTCAAGCTCCTCCTATGGAAATACGAGAGCTTCCGTCTCGCCGCCAGGCGATCGCGGATGGATACCCGTTTCAATCCTCCCATGAACGAAGTGAAAAAGATTTACGTGAAAGGATACTTCGCGGGCATCCGGATGGGCATAGCGAACCTTTTCAGAAAAGCGGATTGAACTTCAAGCACCGGGTTTGCGGATATAGAAACAGGCCGAATCTCCCCGGCCCTCTTCGTTCAGTTTCGCGGCGCGTCTCCTGAACTCATCCATCTCGCTCTTGGAAAAGATCGAGCGGGAAGGATTCACGGAGTACGACCGATCGTCGCGAAGAGGGATGTCCTTGGCGTACTGTTCGCTGCCCCAGAACTGGAACTCCGTCGAGTCGTAAACCACTTCGGCTATCTCGAGTCCCGAAGCGGCGGCGAGAAGCTCCATGCTTCTCCGCGTATGGAGAAACAGGTGTCTCGGCGCGTCTATCTGGACCCAGTTCTCGCGGTAATGCTCCCACGCATGGGAGCCCGCCAGGGGTATGCGTATGAGCACATGGCCGCCGCTCTTGCAAAGGCGCCCCAGCTCGGCCATGGTCCTCACGGGATCCTGCATGTGTTCGAAAGAATGATTCAGCATCACGAGGTCGTACTCTCCCGCGACGTCGCCAAGCTCCCTCTTGTGGATCATGGTTCCACCCGCGTAAGAGATGTCACGATCGATGAACGGATCCACGCCCGTGAGATTCTCGAAACCTTCCTTGTAGAGACCGACGAGAAGGTGCCCCGCGCCGCATCCCACGTCGAGTATCGCCGATCCGAAATGCACGTTCGTCCTCTTGAACCAGTCGTAATGCCGGGGCACCCCGAACAGCCTCGCCGCCACCCTGCCGGCGACGCCCTTGCCCGTAAGGCAATAGACCGCGCGCTTTCTCTTGAGCCAGTTCCTGGGGAAAGGATCCACCAGCGCCGGAGGATCGCCGAACGAATAGTACTCGGGGGGGTAATATCGTCCGAGATCAAGAGGTATCTCCGCTATCTGGAGGCACCCGCAATCCGCGCACTCCACGTAGACGAACTCGTCCCTCAGTCCGAACATCATCTCGCGGACGATATACTCGCGGTTGCCTTCAGCGCTGCCGCATATCCTGCATTCCATGCTCAGATTCGATCCGCCCCCTTGCGATTTTCCCCCGCCGCTCGAACCGAGGGGAAGATTCACCGGGCCGCCTCGAGGATCTTGCGCAGCTTGGCCTCGTCCGCGGGCAGGAGACCCGCGGCGGGAAGTCTCTTCACGACTTCCACCCATCGCTTCTCCCGCTTGAATACGTCCCTGAAATACTCGATCGCTTCCTTCTCGCTGCCTTCCGAAAACATGGTGACCGCCGCCCAGAACTTGAGCTCAACCACGTCCGGCGCCAAGTTCATGGCGGCGCTGTACGACTTCAGGGCGGCTTTCATGTCGCCTTCGGCCACGTGCTCGTCGCCTTCGTTCATCAAATTGTAAGCCTTGTTGAGCTCAACCAGTCTGCGCAGTTCTTTCACCGGCTCGGGATGGTCCTCCACCCTCAAATCGATCACGCGGTCCATCCACGGGTTGCCGGACGAGACGGGTTTCACGACGAGTATGGCGGCGGATTGCTTTCCTCTGATATCGCCGCCCTCTCTCTGCGCGGCCTCCAGGGCGGCGAGCATCCTTTCGGCGAGATCTCCCTCGGCATGCTCGTAGGCTTCGGCCATGGCCGGCCAGACCGTCTTCTTCTCCATCAGATTCGCCTGGACGGAAAACTGCGCTCCCTTTACGTGTCCCGCCTGGGCTATGCATTTCTCCCCGGTGTGGACGGCTACGTTCCCGTGCGCGTCCACCATCGCCACTTGCCTCCACTCGGGATGCTCGTCGGCTTGGAGCAGAGCTTTCAGGGCCTGCTGAGCGGTCCTTCCGGCCCGCATCAGGTCGAGGCCCAGTGGACCGTAGGTGATATCGGCGATCGACTGCGTGGCTACCGCGCCTACGCCCGCCTCGGCCCAGGTGACGACCGAACCGACCGAGAACCAGTGCGATTGAACGGCCACTCCTATCTCGCCCGTCACCGAATCACGGGCGACGATGGAATACGTATGGACCGGGCGCCGGAAAGTCCGGGTCCCGTCGGCCGCGACTGCCGAGGCGGTCCAGAGCGCAACGAAGAGAATCATGAGAACGGATCGAGCGAGATGCTTTTTATTCATATTCACGAGCAACCTCCTTGCAAAAGCGCTTGGGGCATTTCAATTGACGATCGCCATGAGTGCCATTATCATTATGAATCGCTTCGATTGCAAACGAAACCTTCAAGCAAGCCCGGCAACCGGGGATACTTTCGAACGATTGGAGAAGACATGGATTTGAAGCCGCCGAAAGAATCGGTACTGGATAGATTCCTCCGCTACGTGAAGATCGACACGCAGTCGCAGGAAGACGTCGATCGTTTTCCCAGCACGGAAAAGCAACTCGACCTCTGCCGGATGCTCGCCGAAGAGCTTCGCGAAATGGGCGTTAAGGACGCCTCGATGGACGAGCACGGCTACGTGTTCGGCACCGTCCCGTCGAACCTGCCCGGGGGCGCCGAAGAGAAAGTGCCCGTGATCGGGTTCATATCACACGTAGACACATCTCCCGCCGTGAGCGGCTCGGGCGTGAAGCCCGTCGTCCACCGCGACTACCAGGGGGGCGACATCGTTCTCCCCGGCGACGAGGGCCAGGTGATACGCGTCGTGGAGTACCCGAACCTCGAGAAATACAAGGGAATGGACATCGTGACGAGCGACGGCACAACGCTTCTCGGCGCGGACAACAAGGCGGGCGTCGCGGAGATCATGACCGCGGTCGACATGCTTCTCGGCAACCCGGACGTAAAGCACGGGACGATCAAGGTCGGCTTCACCCCGGACGAAGAGGTGGGAAACGGCACGAAGTATTTCGACCTGAAAGCGTTCGGGGCGGATTTCGCATACACGGTGGACGGGGGGCCCCTGGGCGACATCGAGTTCGAGACGTTCAACGCTTTCGGTGCAACCTTCAAGATCGAGGGCATCGGGGTACACCCGGGATACGCCAAGGACAAGCTCGTCAACGCCGTCAAGATCGCCGCGGAGATCGTCACGAGACTGCCCAAGGACATGAGCCCGGAGACGACCGAAGGCAGGGAAGGCTATATCCATCCTTATCTCATAGAGGGGCAGAACGAAGAAGTGACGCTCAAGCTTCTTCTGCGTGATTTCGATATGGCGAGGATCGAAGAACAGAAAGCACTGCTGGCGAAGATCAGGGACGAAGTCCAGGAGATGTTCCCGCGCGGGAAGATATCCCTCGAAGTGAAGGAATCGTATCTGAACATGCGCTACAAGATAGAGGAGGAGCCGCGGCTGGTCGAGTACGCCGAGGAAGCCATAAGGAGGGCGGGGATCGAGCCGAATCACTCGCTCGTCCGCGGCGGCACCGACGGCGCCACCTTGTCGTACAAGGGGCTTCTCACCCCGAACCTCTTCACGGGCGGCGAAGCGTTTCACAGCAAGATCGAGTGGATTCCCGTGCAGGTGATGGAGAAGTCGGTCGAGGTGATCGTGAACCTGGCAGCCATCTGGGCCGAGAAGACCGCCTAGGCGGCCGCCGGCTCGAGCCCAGGGAATCCGCCTCGAAGGATCATCGGGGAGAATTTCCCGTCTGCAATACTCGATGTATTACTGCAATCCAAGAGCCGGAGAATAATGCGTGATTATTCCCCATGGCTCCCCGCGCTGCCCCGGCGTAAACAGGATTGTTTCTTGCATTCAACATTGTTGCGACTTGTAGCCGCGTCCCGCGCGAAGGACGCTCGAGCGGCTTTGCCGCTCATTACCTTTGAACGCAGCCTCGCACCGGGGAAGCACAACCATGCGACACGCACCCGACTCAACGCGATCCTCCTCTTCGTCATCCCACTCGATCGCACGGCTCTGGATATCTTGCATTCTCGTTGTTTCTCCAACCACCTTGCTTCAGACAGGCTGTAAGATCAGCGCAACGAGCATAAGCGACACGCCGGCCAGTGCTTCTTTCGCGAAAACGATCAAATACGATGATGCGCAGTGGCCTACGATGGAAAGAACTTTGTCTTCCCCCTTCGGGCCGAGGCTCAAGGCTTCCGAGAACTATCGTTACGACTTCCATCGCGGCATCGACATCCCGGCGGACCGCGGTGCTCCCGTTTACGCGATAGCCGACGGCGAAATCTTTCGCACTTATTACGAGGGAGACCCGGGCAGCCCTTATCCCGGCGGCGGCAATGTCGTGATTCTTCGCCATGCCTTCGACACGCCGCTTACATTTCACGGGAGAAGCAACACGAGGTATTATTCGCTTTACCTGCATTTGGACACGATTCTCGTGAATACGGCCGTTCCGGGCGGCCCCTATGAACAAGTGAAAAAAGGAGATCAGATCGGCACCGTGGGGCATTCGGGAGAAACGAACTTCAATCACCTTCATTTCGAGATCCGCGTCGGAACAACGTGCTCACTCGAATACCAACTGAGTCATCCTGATGCGTCTTGTGCAAAGTACTTCGACACCCCTCAAGACCCTCACATAAATCCCCTGCTCCTGCTGGACTACCCTGATATAAACAGCTATGAGATAGAAATCGTCCGGCTCGACCCCCTGACGATCCGGCTCAGGTCGAACCGCGACGAGCTGGATTTCAATGAAATCCGTGTTCGAAACCGCCAAGGGGAAAAGGTGATCAATTTCAATGACAGAACGGGCATTTCTCCCTCGAACATCGACGATTCGTCGTACGGCGGCGTTACTATCAAACCATCCAGATTCAGCGCTCGTACGGACGCCTATGTGATCAGCTTCGAGTTTGCGAACATCCACGCTTTTCATTCGATCGAAATCAAGGATATCAGGGGAAGCAGGATGAAGCTTGCCTCCGACAGAATCCAGGGAAAGCGCCCATTCATGGAGGATCCCGGCTCCACGAACGCCGCCGGCGGCCATGACGAGACCGAGCGGTGACCCCCTTTTGCTCGAAAGAGTCGGGCCCGCGCCGACAACAAGCCAACGACAATTGCAGGCGGTGATCGCCACATGGTCGCCTTGCCGTCATGCACACTATTCTTTAATCCTGTGGAATACTCCTTATTCCAACCCTCCACTTTTTTCGAGATCGGCACGATGGGCCTCCTTCGATATTGACATGCAACGACTTACGTGCGTTCGTCTTTTGGTATGCGAGTTGCCTATGAACAAGGGTCATCTGAAAAAAGGAGGCCCTGATGGCACTACTCCCGACCCGCAGAATCGAATTGAATGCAAGGAATGTAGCCCTGATTCTTTTTTGTCTCGCGCTGATAGCCGCTCTGGTCGTCTTCTTTCTGCCTCGCGGCGAAGCGCCGAACGCCGACCGAATATCCCGCTCACAGACGACATCCTCTCAAAGCGCCCGAGCATCCCGCGGTCTCGACGAGCCTTCGCGCCCGCTGCAGAACCGGACAGATCTCGCGAATAACGAGGACAGGCCGTTCAATCTGTTCGCCAAACTGGATGAAGCCAGGAAGCAACACAAGCACGTGCTTGCTTATTTCTTCAGGAAAGGCGACGCGCACAGATGGGACGAGCTGATCGAGAAGGCAAAGCGGAATTGGCCCCGCGAACTCGTCGTCGCATATGTTCCAATGGAGGACGCCAAGGCTCAGCCGTTGTTGAGAAAGTACGGATTGAGGTTTTCGCCGACGATTCTCGTCTTTGCGCCGAACGGCGCCGTGACGGGCGGATACATTCGAAACGCTCCCAACCTGAGCATGCTGGCCAGGACGATCGTATCAGAGAAGATGGCCGAGGTCATTCTCTCGGTCCAGGAAAAGCATTTCGTCTTTCTGCTTCTCGGGCAGGAAGGCGACAACGTCTTTCAGCAGAACCTGCAGGTTGCAAGGAATTCGGCCGATGAGCTCGAAGGCATGGCGAATGTCGTATCCATCGACAGACGAAAAGACGAAGCCTCAGACATAATGGCGAATCTCGGGATCAGTCAATCCAGCGACGCATCCCATACCTACGTTATCTCGCCCGCAGGCGGCCTCGTTGCACATTTCGAAGGAGCGATCACGGAAGAGACTCTATTCGATTCTTTTTCTAAAGTGCTTGCGCAGAAAAAAGGCTGCGGGGCCAAGACCGTGACCGGAGGCAGTTCCTGCGAGCCCGGGAGAGGCGTCGCCGGGTCCGGAGGATGCGGAGCAAGGGGGCGGAGTCTGCAATGAATCACTGGGGGATCATACTCAAGGAGATGCGGAGGCGCCCCGGCGGATTCCTGTTCAGCAGCGTCGCTATCGTTGCGGCGATCATGGTTCTCGTAAGCGTTCGAATGCTCGGCGAATCTTCCTACAAAGGGCTCATGGAAGACCTGCATGACATCGGCTCGGGTTACATGGTGATAAATCGAGACGCCAGACCCGTCGATATACTCCGTGGTGAACAAGACGTCCCGATGCTCTCTGAAAACATCACGCGACACCTCGTCTCCATCGGCATCGGAGAAGCCGACAACCTCTATCCGAGAATCTACAGGAGAATAGAACTGAAAGGTCATGAATTCATCCTTACCGGCGTGATGCCGCCGAAAGAGCTCGTGACGCGCGAAGACCAGGACATTGCGAGTTCGTTTCTCAAAAAGATCGCGGAGGGAATGAAGATACACGCCGCGCACACAGGTGATTCACAAAACGCTCCCGGCGGAGAAGAAGGAGAGGTCCATTCCAAGATGATCATCGAGGCCGGCAGTGGCTCGCATGAGACATCTCAGATGAAGAGCGCCGCCATGCCCATGATGAACATGGCCGAGAAAACCCGCCTCGAAAACAACCTTTTCAACGGGCTGCGCTCGAGAGAGGTGATATTGGGAGCCTCGGCGGCCAAGACCCTCGACCTCGAACCCGGTGACGTCCTGAGCTTGAATGACTTGGAATTCAAGGTGAAAAACGTTCTCGAGAGCACGGGGGACCGAGATGACGTGAGGATCTTCATGCACCTCCACGCGATGCAGGAGCTCTACGGGCTGGGAAGCAATATAAGCAATGTCGAAATCCTCGGGTGTTGCGTCGACAGGGAAAGTGCTCCCGTTCTCAAGGCCGGAATCGAGAACAATCTCAAGAGCGTCAGGGTAGTCACGATGCAGGAGGTTGCGAAGACCAGGATGAACGCGTTCTCCCTATCCAAGAAAATCGCCACGCCGCTCGTGTTCATCCTTCTTCTCATAGGCGCAAGCGCAATAGCATCTCAAACGATCGGGAGCTTGAGAACGAGAAGAAAAGAAATCGGCATCCTCGTATCCCTGGGAGCCCCGCAATCGTTGATACGCAAGTTGTTCCTGGGCAAGGCATTGATACTGGGCGTCTGGAGCGGGGCGGTCGGGTTCTTCTTGGGCGCGTTCACCGCGTGGATAGTCGGCAACACGATCCTGGGCTACCCCGTAGTGTTCATCCCTTACTGGCTTCCAATGTCGGTGATCGGGGCGGTAGCCGTTACGATGTTTTCGACGCTGGTGCCTCTTGCCAGCGAGTACAGGAAGGAACCGGCGTTGGTGTTGAGAGAGGAGTGACATGATTCAAGTCAGGGACATATCCAAGCATTATGAGATCAATGGAGCGAGAATCGAGGCTCTGAAGAACATCTCCATGGACACTTATCAGGGAGAATTCATCGCCATCGTGGGCCCCAGCGGCAGCGGCAAGTCCACTTTGCTTCTCACCATTGGAGGCCTTCTGCGACCCACGAAAGGCGACGTATACATAGATGGAGTTTCGGTGTACGACCTGTCTCATCAGGAAAGGGCGGCGCTCAGGATCAGAAAGATCGGCTTCATGTTCCAGACTTTCAACTTGATACCGTACTTGACCTCTTTGGAGAACGTCCAGATTCCGCTCTATCTTGCCGGAATGGACAAGAAAGCACAGGAGCAAAAAGCCCTCGAGCTTCTCGGTCAATTCAACCTCTCCCACAGAATCAAGCACAAGCCGAGCGAAATGAGCGTCGGGGAGAGACAGAGGGTTGCGCTCGCACGCGCGATAGCGAATGATCCCGATTACATTCTTGCAGATGAGCCCACGGGCAACCTCGACGGCGAGGCGACGGGAGAAATTCTCGCCCTGTTCAGGGAGCTGAGGGCGAGGGGGAAGACGATCATCATGGTCACGCATGACGAGGACCTGGCCTTGCGGGCGGATCGTGTGATCGAAATAATGGACGGCAGGTATTGTTCGACGACCATCACCAATGAGTACGATTGTGAACGCATCTGAGTCTACAGGAGGCAGCTTCATGCGGAAAGCAATGTTACCGGCGATTATTGCATGCATTCTTCTGGGCGTCAATTTCGGGGCGGCCGCCCGGGACAACGGCAACGATCCGGGCGACACGGATCAGTCCGGCTCCAAGGGCCTGTATACCGTCTACGCCTTCTACAAAGGCGGAACCATCGAGGGGAACCAACTCATCGACCGTATGTCGACGATATCAAAGATGCTCAATGGAAAAGCGGAGGTTCAGCTCGT
>AMFO01002199.1_pt1 | contig 13323 bp, 11 predicted proteins | sample 552608 | NCBI WGS metagenome assembly AMFO01 (sample SAMN01893955, study PRJNA167987) | microbial mat metagenome | biome: hydrothermal vent | place: USA: Loihi, Hawai'I | collected 2003-05-01
CCAGGATTCCCGCTTGCACGAGCCACCTCGAGGCTTCGACGAGGGAAGCGCCGTCCCTGCCGCTCGAAGCGAGCTTCTTTTCGAGGAATGAGCTTATTTCTCTGGTACTTGCCACGATCGGGAGCTGTGCGAACCGGTCAGCTCAAACCCGGGATGGAGCGGGGAGCAATTGGAAAAGCAAGGCAAACGTTCTGCAAGATCATTCTGATCGATCCGCCCGGCCGTTGCAAGTATTTTCTTTACAAACATTCGTTCATCTCCTATACCGGAGGCAGTGACCGAGATCTTTGCCCCACTTCCCTAAATCGTTTTGTTCAACTTCCAATCAAGGAGGAACAATGAACAAGCGGGTATGGTTGGGTTTCATCGTCGCGTTGATCGTGCTGGAAGCCCTGAGCTTCCTGGTGCACGGAGTCTTGTTATCGAAAGACTACGAAGCCACGAGCAGCGTCTGGCGCCCTGAGGGGGAAATGAAGTATTCCATCTTGATTATCACCAACATCATCTTCTCTTTCTTCTTCGCTTTCATCTTCTCCAAGGGCTACGAGCGCAAGGGGCTGGCGGAAGGCCTCCGCTACGGTCTCTACATAGGGTTGATGATGGCGCTTCCGGCGGCGTACAACACATACGCTGTTCTACCGGTCACCTATTCCTTCGCCCTGAAATGGTTCATTTACGGCACGATCAGCTACATGATAGCAGGCCTTGTTCTGGCCATCGTGTTCAAGGGAGGAAAAGGACAAGCAGCGACAGCCTGATTGCCGGGGGGCTTGGAGCCGCCCCGCGCTTGAATGACAAGCGAAAGAGAACCCCTTCTCACGCGGAGAAGGGGTTCTCTGTGTTAACCGGAATGTCGGCCGGTCTCAGTGGATATTCGGTACGGCCTGGAAGAGCTCAGTCAGGCTCTTCGAAGGATGGCACGGCTTGCACGAATAGTCGAGAGTGATGTACCCGTTTGCGTATTTCTGGTCGGGGGTGAACATCTGGGCGGTCGTATCGGGGTTTATCCGCCAGAGATGCGAGTGGATGTCCCCCGTGAACGTGGCCAGGTCCCCGATCGCGGACTTGGCGCTATAGGGCATATGGCAATTGGTGCATGTAACCGAGGCCTGCGCATGGAGAATCGTCGAGTTCGCGTATCCTTCGGCCTGCTTGAAGTGGCAGTTTTCGCACTGGATCCTGATCGCCGAGGCTCGGTCCGGGTTGAGTGGGTGAAGACCCACGTGGGGGTCGTGGCAAGTCACGCACTGAAGGGCGCTGTGCTTCGTCGTGAACATCTCGTTCCATTGTTCATGGTGTTTCACGAACCCGCCCTTGGCCGGAATCTTGAAAACGTCGCCGCGGTGGTGACACTCCCCGCACATCTCGCTCGAGCGGTCGATCGTCATGTTCACGTCATAAGGATTCTCTACGTGGGATCCGCCGGGGCCGTGGCAGGCCTCGCACTGGACTCCGTTCAACGCCCACGTTCCGATCAACCCCGGCTTGCCGTTCTGATTGCCGACGGCTTTGTAGCCGGTTGTATGACATCCACCGCAAGTGTAGTTCTTGAGGCCAAGGGTGTCCGTCTCGTACTTGACGAATTCGCCCGTGGCCAGGTTGTACTGTCTCTGTGGTCCCGTGTAGATGCGTCCATCGTTGTCTATGAAACGAGCTTTCCACCAGAACCCTCCTATCACCATGCTCACGTTACTCCAGCCGCCCGGTATCGTCGGTGATACCTCGACCGTGGAGAATGGGTAGTAACCGGGTTGCTGGGCGTCCGCCGCGTCGCTCAATTTGTACGGATGGCCCGTCTTGCGGAAACTATCGTAGATACTTTGATGGCAACTCTGGCATGCCTCACTCCCGACGTAGGACGATACTTCCGGGGATACGAGATTGGTGATCTCGTTCGTCGTTTTTCTCTCGCATCCCCACGAGAGAAGCATGATTCCCGCGAGAAGTATCGCGAATCTGAGAAAATACTTCATGATAAGCACCTCCCTATTGACAGCTCACTACCCTCACTTCGGCGCCTTGCGCCGATTGTGTCGCCGGTTGGACGCCGTGCCGGCGCCGCGCGTTGCCTGCGGCAACGAAGCAGTTTCATTGAAAACAAGTATTCGCTTGCCACACCTCCTCTCCTTTCCTTGGGTCCTTCCGGAGGAACCTCCCTTTGATCCTCCGGTCTCAGAAGTCGACGTTCTTCGCAAGGCTTACTTCGACTATGTTCCCCGTATAGAATTCGTCATGAACAAGGAAGTTGTCGTAGTTGAAAACCGAGTACTTCGCCTCGAAAACGAATGATTCGCCGAGATCGTAACTGGCCGAGAAGAACATGCTGAATTTCTCGGTGTCCAGGTCCCTGAGGCTGCGGTAATAGGTGCCGCCGAGGTTGACTCCGAGTCTGCCGATCCTGGCCGGGGAAAGGGTTCCCGTGACGATGTGATCGGCAAACACGAATCCTTCCACGCGGTTGGTGTATTCGCCGGTATAATAGGAATAGACGATGTCCGCTTCGCCGCAGGATGCACGCACGAGCCGCAGTTCCGTGGAAACCGACCGATAATCCACCTTGGCTCCGATATCCGGGTTCTCCCGCACCTGGGCGCGGTACTGGGCGGAGATGGATCCCCACCTGCCGTCCGAATACCTGAGGGAGGCCCGGTAGCGCGTGAAATCCTCGTCGCCGAGGAGGGTCGATCCGGTTACGATATCTTTGTTTCTGATCGCGATCATCCCCCTGGCGAAGAGGCGGTTGCGCAGATTCAGCCAGGCGCCGGCCAATAGTCCGTGCGACTGGCTTCGATCGATCAGGTCGTCCGCGATTCTGTTTTCATAACCGAGCCTCAGGCCGCCCCGCCTTTTCCAGATCTTGCTCAGCACGATAGTGTTCATCGCGTTGTCGGTCTCGATGAGGTTCGCGCTATGCTTCGTCCTCGCAAAGACCGTGCGAAAATCGAGTTTCGTCTCGCGAGGCAGATAAATCCTTATCGCTCCCCAGCCCCGGTTGGTTCGAAGCTCGGCCGCTTCCGAGTCGAGCTTGTCTACGCGATGGTTGTAACCGCCGGAGAGAATGACTCGCTCCAGACGAGGAACGGCCGTGCTGGCGTTTACACGGAAGTCGTCGGCCTTGCGATCCGTTCCTTCGTGCGCGTGATCGTTGTAATCCGAAGTCACGTATTCGACCCGGATACTGCTCTTGCGATAGAATCCCTGGCCTCCGACATTGATAGACATACGGTCGTAGTCGGTGCTGAGCAGGAGTGGATCGGAGGGTTCAATGAACTCCACGAGGTCGTTCCCTTGTTTGTCTATCCTTTGGAATCCTCCGAAGATCTTGACGTTCTCGAATGGTGAAGCGGAGGCCGAGCCCGCGATGGTCTCCCGGCTGGTGAACTGCGCCGCATCGTGATCATATACCCTCCGGTACTTACTGTCCCGGAACTTGATGGAAAAAAGACGCGATTTGAAAGTCGAGAACCTCAAATTGCGGTTGTCCAGGGTGATGTTCCTGAAACTACCCGTCAAGTTCACCCCGTTGTCCATCGCGTACGCCAGATTCTCGATGGAAAGGTTCAATCCCTTGAACGTATTGAAGGTTTCCTGGTTGACGGAGTGGTTGCCTTCTTCATCGAGAAACACGTATCCGACCCCCAGGCGGACGTTGCCCTCATCGGCGTTTGCGCGCGCCGCTTGGATCAGAGCCACTACAAGGGTAAACAGCAGGATCTGCGTTATCGAAAGCTTCCTCATGACAGACCTCTCTATTTGATTAGACTGTGGCATCCAATGTTGTAGCAATCACCTGAAAATTTTGCGGGTAGATCGGGATCGAGGAACAGATTGCTCACGTACGAACCATGTATGTCCACGTGACACTGCTCGCAGGCGTACTTGGCCCAGATGCCGCCGTGGGCTGTCTTGTGCCCGGCGGGGAAATGGCACTGTTCACAAAGCCGATTGTCGGGTTGGCGTAACAATCTATCGTTGGCGCTGCCGTGAGGGTCGTGACACTGCGTGCATCCACTCCCTTCTATCGTATATGAATTGACCGCTTCGTGTTCGTAGACGTGCGGCGCTCCTTGCTCGGGATGACACCGCCTGCAAGTGCCTGCGAACTCGTATGCGAGATTGTTGCCCTTGCGCTTGCTGAAGCGATGGCAACTCAAACAAGTCAGGTCGGCCTGCAACACTGGATGGTTCGAGGTCTTTGCAAAGCTGTTCCGCATCTTGGAATGGCACTTGAGACAGAACTCGGCGCTGTCGTCGAGCAGAAGCGCCGGGTTCCCGCCGTGAACCTTGTGGCAGTCGGCGCAGCTCAATTGCTCCGATGAATGCGCGTCGAAACCGTAATCATCCAGCTGTTCATGAGCCTTGTGGCATTGCGTGCACAAACTGATTGCATCGAGCGAAACGAGTTCGGCAGCCGTCTGCATGTTCGCAGGTGACGGATCGTTCACGTGTTCTTCCGCCCCGGGATGACAATTCGTACAGCCGATCTTCACCTCGGGTGACTCCGTTTGGGAACTGAGCCGGTGTGCAGTTTGTGCAAGGGATCGATCATACCCCTCGTGACACGTAAGGCAAGTTTCATCATCGACATCGTCCGCCGCCTTAACCACGCTTTGCGGAGCAATGATGAACAAGATCAAGGCACAAAAAAAGAAGTGCCGGTACAAAGGCAGGCATATTCTCATCTCCACCTCCCATCATGAAGTTTCGTGCTCGACGATTATTATCCAACAATTCTCTTGAAGTGTCAACAAATGGAATCGATAAGAGTGCCGTGCTAAGAAGCTCCACGAATAATTAATACTCTCAAACCATCATACGTGCGGAACTACGCAATGAACCGATCATCGTTCTTCCGTTTTCATCTGGTGGTATGAGATTGTCGAGGCTCTCGATTCACTTCGCGCGATGAGCGTCGTCGAGACCGGGCTTCAGGAAGGAGCGGGAAACCGTGACGGGGACCTGGAAAATTCTGCTTAAAATAGGATGGTGATTGTACTATATTATTACTTCGTGTCGAGAAGCGGGACTGCCAGGTGCAAGTCATGCCGTCTATCTTGCAAAGTCAATGATTGCAATTAGATGCGCCTGTGGGAGAGACCTGTCCAAGAAAAGGGTCGCAGGTCCGGCGGGTGAAGTTGGAAATAACTGTATGAACGTTCGGGCCCATCGGGGCGGGACGCCCCGGGGAAGCGGAGGCCGAAGGGTCGTCGTTCGATAAGAGGAGGACAAATGGAAGGCATAGTAGGATACGGGGCGTACATCCCCAGGAATCGAATAAAAGTGGAAGAGATAGCAAAGGTGTGGGGAGCCGATGCGCCCAGCTACAAGAAGGGACTCATGCTCGAGGAGAAATCCGTTCCATCGATCGACCAGGACGTGATAACGATGTCGGTCGAAGCGGCGAGAAGAGCCATTCTCCGCGCGGGCATCGATCCCCAGGACATCGGCGCCATCTACATCGGGTCCGAGTCCCATCCCTACGCCGTCAAACCGAGCGGGACGATCGTGGCCGAAGCGATCGGTGCCACTCCTTCGATTCATTCCGCCGATTACGAGTTCGCGTGCAAGGCCGGCTCGGAAGGGATGTTCGTGAGCTTCGGTCTGGTCCGCGCCGGCCTGATCAAGTACGGCATGGGCATCGGGGCGGACACGTCGCAGGGAGCGCCGGGAGACGCGCTCGAGTATTCAGCTTCGGCGGGTGCCGCCGCGTTCGTTTTCGGCAAGGACAACGTCATCGCGACGGTGGACGCGACCTACTCGTACATGACCGACACGCCGGACTTCTGGCGGCGCGAGTACCAGTTCTATCCGCGCCACGGGGGGAGGTTCACCGGAGAGCCCGCGTACTTCAAGCACGTCCTGGGCGCGGCCCGGGGAATCCTCGAGCAGACCGGGCTCAGCGCGAAGGACTTCCGTTGGGTGACTTTCCATCAGCCGAACGGCAAGTTCCCCTTGAGGGCCGGCAAGATTCTCGGTTTCGAGAAGGAACAGATAGAACAGGGTTGGCTCGTGCCCAAGCTCGGCAACACCTATTCCGGCGCGTCTCCTCTGGGCCTCAGCGCCATCCTGGACGTGGCGGAGCCTGGGGATCGCATTCTCATGGTCTCCTACGGTTCCGGTGCGGGAAGCGACGCTTTCGTCTTCACCGCGACCGACAGGATCAAGGAAGTCCAGGACATGACTTTCAAGACCAGAGAGATGCTCGACAACAACAAGCGCTACCTCGAGTACGGCGAGTACGCCAAACTGCGCGGCAAGATAAACAAGATAGAGGACTGAGGGATCCCCGCGACTCCGGGATCGAAACGGGAAGAATGAAAATACGATATCCAGGAAGAAGACAGGAGGAAGACAATGCGTGAAGTCGCAGTCATCGGCGTGGGTATGCAGAAATGGGGCGAACTCTGGGAGAAATCTCTGCGGGACCTTTTCGTGGAAAGCGCTCTCCTCGCCATCAAGGACGCCGGAGTGGACAAGATAGATTCGATGTATGTGGGCTGCATGAGCAGCGGGCTGTTCACCGGGCAGGAGCACATAGCCTCCATGCTCGCCGATTATCTCGGGGTGAACCCCGCGCCCGCCGCGCGGGTGGAGAGCGCATGCGCCTCCGGAGGCCTGGCCTTCAGGATGGGTTTCATCGAGGTCGCATCGGGCATGAGCGACGTCGTCCTCGTGGGAGGCGTGGAAAAGATGACCGACGTGGACGGCGGTGCCGCGACCTACAACCTCGCCACGGCCGCCGACCAGGAGTACGAAGCCTATAACGGTCTCACGTTCCCCGGCCTCTATGCCCTGATGGCGAGGGCTCACATGGAACGCTACGGGACCACGAGGGAGCAACTCGCCGAGGTCGCCGTGAAGAACCACGACAACGGTTCGAACAACCCGCACGCACAGTATCCTTTCAAGATCACCGTGGACCAGGTGCTCGGCTCGACCATGGTCGCCGACCCGCTGAGGCTCCTCGACTGCTCGCCCATAACGGACGGGGCGGCGGCGGCCGTCCTGGTTCCGCTCGACATGGCGAAGTCGCTCGGCAAGAAGCCGATCGTCAAGGTGGCCGGTTCGGGGCACGCCACCGATACCATCGCGCTCCATTCCCGCGAGGACATGACTTTCCTGCGAGCGACGGCGGTGGCGGCCGAGAAGGCTTACGAGATGGCCGGGGTGGGCCCCAAGGACATCGATTTCGCCGAGGTGCACGACTGTTTCACCATCGCCGAGATCTGCGTGACGGAGGCGCTCGGCTTCTTCGAGAAAGGGCAGGGAGGCAAAGCGGTCGAGGCAGGCAAGACGCGCATCGAGGGAGAAATCCCGGTGAACCCGAGCGGTGGTCTCAAGTCCAAGGGGCACCCGGTGGGGGCGACCGGCATCGCCCAGATACACGAGATCGTGACCCAGCTCCGGGGTGAAGCCGGGGCTAGACAGGTGAAGAATGCAAAGCGCGGCCTCGCCCAGAACATGGGCGGGACGGGCGGATCCGCTTTGGTACACATACTGGAGGTAGCGTAAATGCTTACACCGGCGAAATACTGGCGGGAGATCCCGCAGAGATACAGACTGGAAGCGGCAAGGTGCACGGGCTGCAAGAAGACATTCTTTCCTCCCAGGCTCGTATGCGACGAGTGCGGCGGGGAGGAGTTCGAGACGCTGAGGCTCCCGAACGAGGGCAAAGTGGTATCGTATACGGTCATCCATACTCCTGCGAGCAACTTTTCCGACGAGGCTCCGATAGCAGCGGGCATAATAGACCTGGGTGACGGCGTGAAGATCTCCGCCCAGATCGCCGACTGTGACGCAGGCGAGCTCGAAGTGGGGCTGCCCGTGCGGATCGAATTCAGGAGGATACAGAAGGCGGGAGGATCCGGGGTGCTTTGCTACGGATACAAGGCGGTTCCCGCGAAATAATCGGTAGAAGAGTCCGACGGCTGTCTCGCGACCGGGGAGCTTCGATGTACAAGATAGAATCCAAGATCAAGACCTCCAGTTCGGAGTTCAAGGAGAACTCCGCGCACAATCGCAGGAAGGTGGAAGAGTTCCGCGAGATTCTCGCCAAGGTCAAGCAAGGCGGCCCGCCCAAGGCGATCGAGAAGCACAAGGCCAGGGGCAAGCTGACCGCGCGGGAGAGGCTGCAAAAGCTCTTCGACCGCAATACGCCGTTTCTCGAATTCAGCGCTCTCGCGGCGAACGGGATGTACGGCGATGAAGCCCCCGCGGCCGGTATCGTGACCGGCGTCGGAGTGGTCAAGGGCAAGGAAGTCCTGGTCGTTGCCAACGACGCCACCGTCAAGGGCGGTACCTATTTTCCCGTAACCGTGCGCAAGCACGTCCGCGCCCAGGAGATCGCGCTTGAAAACCGCCTGCCTTGCATCTATCTCGTCGATTCGGGTGGGGTGTTTCTTCCCCTCCAAGACGGCGTGTTTCCCGACAAGGAGCATTTCGGGAGGATCTTCTACAACCAGGCGCGGTTGAGCGCCCTCGGCATTCCGCAGATCTCGGCCGTGATGGGATCCTGCACGGCCGGCGGAGCCTATGTCCCCGCCATGAGCGACGAGACCATAATCGTCAAGGGCAAGGGAACGATCTTCATAGGAGGCCCCCCCTTGGTGAAGGCGGCGACCGGTGCGGACGTGACGCCCGAAGAGCTCGGGGGAGCCGATGTGCACTGCAGGATATCGGGAGTGTCCGACCACTATGCGCTCGATGACGAACACGCGATACAGATTCTCCGCAACATAGTGGAGAACCTTCCAGCCCCCGGGAAGTATCCCTTGGAACGTGAGGAGCCGGAGGAACCCGCCTACGATCCCGACGAGATCTACGGGATCCTTCCCCGGGACCTCAGCAGGCAATTCGACATGAAAGAAATCATAGCGCGCATCGTCGACGGGAGCCGGTTCCACGAGTTCAAGCCGCTCTACGGGACGACGCTCGTGACCGGCTTCGCGCGGATCGAGGGCTACCCGGTGGGGATAGTGGCCAACAACGGGGTCCTTTTCAGCGAGAGCGCCCAGAAGGGAGCCCACTTCGTATCGCTTTGCGCGGTGCGCAAGATTCCCCTCGTCTTTCTCCAAAACATCACCGGCTTCATCGTCGGCAAGGAGTTCGAGCACGGCGGCATAGCGAAGGACGGCGCCAAGATGGTTCACGCCGTGGCGAACGCGCAGGTCCCGAAGTTCACCATTATCGTAGGCGGCTCGCACGGTGCGGGCAACTATGCCATGTGCGGCCGGGGATACTTCCCCCGGCTCCTCTGGATGTGGCCCATGTCCAAGATCTCGGTGATGGGCGGCGAGCAGGCGGCGAACGTTCTTCTCACCGTGAAGAAGGCGGCGCTCGCGTCCGAGGGCAAGGAGATGTCCCCCGAAGAAGAGGAGAAGTTCAAGGCCCCCATCCTCGAGAAATACGAAAAGGAGGGGAGCGCATACTACGCGACCGCCAGGCTCTGGGACGACGGAATCATCGAGCCGCTGGATACGCGGAACGCCTTGGCCCTCGGGATAAGCATGGCGCTCAATGCCCCGATACCCGATCACAAGTTCGGCGTCTTCAGAATGTAGCGGCCCCCGGCCCCGGGGTTTGCGGGTCCGGCAGCGTGCCGTTGCGGTCGCGAACGGCAGGAAGGCGAACGAGGTGGATTCATGAAGTACGAAACACTCAAGGTGACAATGGAGGGAGAATCGGTGCGCGTCGCTCTATCCCGCCCCGAGGTCAAGAACGCCTTCAACGACGAACTCATAGCCGAACTCACGAGCGCCCTTCGAGACTTGGCCGACAAGGGAAGCGTCCGCGTCCTCACCCTCACAGGTGAGGGGAACGTCTTCTCCGCCGGTGCGGATCTCAACTGGATGAAGAAGACCGCGGGCTATTCCCACGAGGAAAACCTGGCCGACGCCCGCCGCCTCGCCGATCTCTTGGAGACCTTGTACACTTTCCCCGGGGCGACGATAGCCATGGTGAACTGCGCCGCCATCGGGGGGGGCGTGGGCCTCGTCGCCGCGTGCGACGTCGCCGTCGCTTCGCGCGCGGCGGTCTTTTCACTGAGCGAAGTGAGGCTGGGCCTGGTGCCTGCATGCATAGCCCCATACGTGATCCGGAGAGTCGGCGAGAAGAACGCCCGCGAGTTCTTCCTCACCGGCAGGAGGTTCGATGCGGCAAAGGCGCTCGAGATCGGCCTCGTGAACGAGGTCGTCGAGACGGGCGAACTGGAGGAAACGTGCCGGAGGCTGCGCGAGGAATTCCTTCTCTGCGGGCCGGAGGCGGTGAAGTCGTGCAAGGAACTGATCGCCAGGGCTTCCACGGAGCGCATCGAAGACCTCAAGGATTATACGGCCCGGCTCATCGCCGACCTTCGCGCATCCGAAGAAGGCCGGGAGGGGATAAGGGCGTTTTTCGAGAAACGCAAGCCGTCCTGGCACAGGGAGTAGAGAGTGAAGAAGATACTCGTCGCCAATAGGGGCGAGATAGCGATAAGAGTGATGAGAGCCGCGAGAGAACTCGGCATCGCGACGGTGGCCGTCTATTCCGAGGCCGATGCGAAGAGCCTGCACGTTCAGCTGGCCGACGAAGCCGTGTGCATCGGCCCCCCTTCCCCGCTGGAAAGTTATCTCGACATGAACAAGATCCTCGAGGCGGTCCGCAAAACCGGAAGCGACGCGGTCCATCCCGGCTACGGGTTTCTCGCGGAGAACGACCGTTTCGCCGCCATGCTGGAGGAAGAAGGAATCACCTTCATCGGTCCACCGTCTTCCGTGATCCGGGCGATGGGGAGCAAGCTCGAGGCGCGATCTATAATGAAAAAGGCCGGGGTGCCGATAATCCCGGGCATGCTCGAGGGCAGCGACGATCCGGACGAAGTGACGAAGGCGGCCGAGGGCGTGGAAGGGGCGATATTCATCAAGGCTTCCGCCGGGGGAGGGGGCAAGGGGATGCGGCTGGTGCGGGAGCGCAAGGATCTGGCGGCGATGGTGCGTGAGGCGATCGGCGAAGCCAGGTCCGCTTTCGGCGACGGCACGGTGTACATCGAGAAGGCGATCGAACGCCCGAGACACATCGAGTTCCAGGTCCTCGCCGACAACCACGGCAATGTCGTTCATCTCTACGAGAGGGAATGTTCCATCCAGCGCCGCCATCAGAAGGTCCTCGAGGAGACGCCGTCGACGGCCCTCGACGACAAGCTTCGCGCGAAAATGGGCAAGGCGGCGGTGAAGGCGGCCGGGGCGGCGGGATACAGGAACGCCGGTACCATCGAATTCATCGTGGATGGGGACAAAAACTTCTATTTCCTCGAAATGAACACGAGGATCCAGGTGGAGCATCCGATCACCGAGGTCACGACGGGCATCGACCTCGTGAAATGGCAGATCATGATCGCATCGGGGGAGAAACTCGGCTTTACGCAGAGCGACGTGGTCAAGAGGGGCCATGCGATCGAGTGCAGGATATACGCAGAGGATCCGGACAACAACTTTCTCCCCTCCTGCGGCATGATAAGACTTCTTCGCGAACCATGGGGGCCGGGGATAAGAAACGACAGCGGAATCTACGAAGGCTGGGAAGTGAGCCCCCACTACGATCCGATCCTCTCCAAGCTGGTGGCATGGGGGGAAGATCGCGAAGCGGCCCGCCGCAAGATGCTCACGGCCCTGGACGAGTACGTGGTGCAGGGGATCAAGACATCGATAGCGATTCACAAGCGCATACTGCGAAACGACGCTTTCATACGGGGCGAGACGTACACCGACTTCTTCGAACGCCACCGCGACGAGATCTTCGCGGAGGAGGATGGTGGTGTCCCCGACGAAGCTTTCATCGCCGCGGCCCTGGCCGACATCCTGGCCGATCGTCGCTCCAGCCCGGGCGAAGCGACGTCGCGACCGACGCCGTGGCATGAAATCGGCAAGTGGGAGATCGGTACGGGGGAAGCCTGATGGAACTCGACATCAACATTGACGGCGTGCAGAAAAAGGTGCTGGTGGAGAAGACGCCCGACGGTTACCGCTTCTCGATCGAGGGGAAAGATTACGCGGTGAGCGCTTCGAAGCTTTCGCGCGGCTCACTGGCGTTTCTCGTGGACGGGCGCTCCTGCGTAGCGTGGGTTTCGCGCAACGAAACGGGAATTCACGTGTCCATCGGTGGAAATGATTACAATGTACGAAGCGAGGAAGAGGAAGCAGGCGCCGGCTCTCACTCGTCGGGACACGGAAGCGGTACGGTCGAATCGCCGATGCCGGGCAACATCGTGGCGGTGAACGTAAGAGAAGGAGAAGCGGTGAAGGCAGGCCGGGCGGTGGTCGTCATCGAGTCGATGAAGATGCAGAACGAGATAACGGCGCCCGTGGGAGGTGTGGTGAAGAAGGTTGGTTGCGCCGTCGGCGACCAGGTGAGCTTCGGCGATCTCCTGGTCGAGATAGAGCCTGAAGGGTGATTTCCCCTGCACGCGGCTGTTTTCTTGCAGGAACGCTCCTGCGTCGTCCATTGCAGAGTAATCAAGCGTCGGTCCGCATGAGCACGTCCGCCGGCGAAAGCCCGGCGATCAACCTTATGGGAAAATAGGAAACGAACACGATCAGGAGTGTCACCGAGGCCATGCTGACGGGGAAGAGTATGAAAAGAGGCTGCATGCTGAGACCCGCAAGGGACGAGCTCAAGAAATATCCCATGAGAGTGCCGATGAAGTATCCCAGTATGCTCCCCGCGCAGCCCAGCATCGCGGCCTTTTGAAAGAAGCCCCTCTTTATCGTTCCGACATTCGCACCCATCGCGATGAAGATCGCTATCTCCCGGCGCCTCTCCCTGATATTGCCGGCGATCTGATTGGCCACCGCAATAACGCCCATCAGAAGCGCGATCAGGGACAACGTGAGCGCGTAAATTGAAACGGTACGGGATGTCTTCTCGCGTGCTTCGAGGATCTTCCTTCGAGTGATAACCTTTGCTCCTCGAAGCTCGCCGGCGATGGAGCGCTTCAGGCGATCGAGGGCCTTGCTGCTGTTCCCCGTGATCAAGATCTGGTTTACGAGCGTCCCCCGTTTGAGAAGTTTCTGTAAGACCCCGATCTTGAAATAAAGAGTGACATCGGCTTCCGAAGCACCCTCTTCGGCCAAGGTGCGTTCCACGGTAAAGTCGTCGTCCATGAGATCCAATCTGCCCCCCGGGCGCAAGTCGAGATCCTTCGCGGTCTGGTAGCCGACGACCACTGCGTGAGGCGAGGCGGGAGCGAAACGGCTGCTGTCGGGCACGCCTGCGAAAACCACTTTCTTGCCGTAGAGCCGGCTTTCTTGTACCAGCCTGGGCTCGACGCGGATGCCTTCGTCCCCGGCC
>AMFO01001504.1_pt1 | contig 13322 bp, 9 predicted proteins | sample 552608 | NCBI WGS metagenome assembly AMFO01 (sample SAMN01893955, study PRJNA167987) | microbial mat metagenome | biome: hydrothermal vent | place: USA: Loihi, Hawai'I | collected 2003-05-01
AGGCCAGCAGCGGCACCAGCAGCAGCGCCACGATGTTGATGATCTTGATCAGCGGGTTCACGGCGGGGCCGGCGGTATCCTTGTAGGGGTCGCCGACGGTGTCGCCGGTGACCGCCGCCTTGTGGGCGTCGGAACCCTTGCCGCCGAAGTGGCCATCCTCGATGTACTTCTTGGCGTTGTCCCAGGCGCCGCCTCCGGTGGTCATGGAGATGGCCACGAAGAGGCCGGTGACGATGGTGCCGAGCAGCACGCCGCCCAGCGCCTTGGGACCCAGGATCAGGCCCACCAGCAGGGGCACCAGGATGGGCAGCAGGGAGGGAATCACCATCTCCTTGATGGCCGCCTTGGTGAGCATGTCCACCGCCTTGGAGTAGTCGGGTTTCTGGGTGTAGTCCATGATGCCCGGCATCTCCTTGAACTGGCGGCGCACCTCGTTGACGATGCCGCCGGCAGCGCGACCTACCGCCTCCATGGCCATGGAGCCGAAGAGGTAGGGCACCAGGCCACCGATGAAGAGACCGATGATCACCATGTGGTCGGAGAGGTCGAAGCGCAGGCCCTGCAGCGCCTTCACGCCGGTGGCCTCCAGGGTGTGGGTGTAGTCGGCGAAGAGCACCAGGGCGGCGAGACCCGCGGAGCCGATGGCGTAGCCCTTGGTCACCGCCTTGGTGGTGTTGCCCACGGCGTCCAGGGGGTCGGTGATGCCGCGGATCTTCTCGTCCAGCTCGGCCATCTCGGCGATGCCGCCGGCGTTGTCGGTGATGGGCCCGTAGGCGTCGAGGGCCACGATGATGCCGGTCATGGAGAGCATGGAGGTGGCGGCGATGGCGATGCCGTAGAGGCCGGCCAGCTCGTGGGCGCCCCAGATGGCGGCACAGATGGAGAGCACCGGTGCCGCGGTGGCCTTCATGGAGACGCCCAGGCCCGCAATGACGTTGGTGCCGTCACCGGTGGTGGAGGCCTCGGCGATGTGGCGCACCGGGCTGAATTCGGTGGCGGTGTAGTACTCGGTGATCACCACCATGAGCGCGGTGAGCACTAGGCCGATGAGTGCAGACAGGTAGAGGTCCATGCTGCTCACGGTGGTGCCGGCGATGGTGATGCCGTCACCGAACATCAGGGCGGTGGCGGGGTAGAAGACCACGGCCGAGATGGCACCGGCCATGATCAGCCCGCGGTAGAGGGCGTTCATGATCTTGCCGCCTTCACGTGCCTTGACGAAGAAGGTGCCGATGATGGAGGCGATGATGGAGATGCCGCCGAGGATCAGGGGGTAGAGCACGGCCTGCGCGGTGCCCTCGCCCTCCACCATGAGGCCGCCCAGCAGCATGGTGGCCACCACGGTCACGGCGTAGGTCTCGAAGAGGTCGGCGGCCATGCCGGCGCAGTCGCCCACGTTGTCGCCCACGTTGTCGGCGATCACCGCCGGGTTGCGCGGGTCGTCCTCGGGGATGCCGGCCTCCACCTTGCCCACGATGTCGGCGCCCACGTCGGCGCCCTTGGTGAAGATGCCGCCGCCGAGACGGGCGAAGATGGAGATGAGCGAGCCACCGAAGGCCAGGCCGACGAGGGGATGGAGAGGATCTTCCACGCCCATCATCAGCAGGATGCCGTAGAAGCCGGCCACACCGAGCAGCCCCAGGCCCACCACCAACAGGCCGGTGATGGCACCACCGCGGAAGGCCACCTGCATGGCGGCGTTGAGACCCTCGTGGGCCGCCTCGGCGGTGCGCACGTTGGCGCGCACGGAGATGTTCATGCCGATGTAGCCGGCCAGCCCGGAGAAGACGGCGCCGATGGCGAAGCCGGCGGCGGTGGACCAGCCCAGGAAGATGCCGATCAGGACGAAGAGCACCACGCCCACCAGGCCGATGGTGGTGTACTGGCGGTTGAGGTAGGCTGCGGCGCCCGCCTGCACGGCGGCCGCGATCTCGTTCATTTTTTCATTGCCGGTGGGCTTGGCCAGTATCCATTTCATGGAGTACACGCCGTAGCCAACGGCCGCGAAGGCGCACAGTAGTGCGAATATCAGGCCCGTCGTCATAGCTATCCTCTTTGTTCGTTGAAGTGGGTTTGCGGAAGATCCTCCCACGTCCTGCTTGCGGAAACGCAATGCGGGAGAGTGCCAAGGATGCTAATGAAAAGACAGCCCGGAGGGGAAATCAAAACCATTGAGGGCTGAAATAAGGGGGGTCTATCTGAAACGGCGTGACGGAAAACCGAAATGACCCAGGTCAAATCGGCCCGCCAGACCATTCAGAGCATTATCAAATGCTTATATGAATTTGTGACTTTTGGCAGTTTTTGCCGTCACTCGTTCAGCCACTGGGCGACACGTTTGGCGAAGTAGGTGAGTACGGCGTCCGCGCCCGCTCTTTTGATGCAGATCAAAGATTCCATCACCACCGCCTTCTCGTCCAGCCAGCCGTTCTGGGCCGCCGCCATGTGCATGGCGTACTCGCCGCTCACCTGGTAGACGAAGGTGGGCACGCCGAACTGCTCCTTCACCCGGCGCACGATGTCGAGGTAGGGCATGCCCGGCTTCACCATCACCATGTCGGCGCCCTCCTGCAGGTCCAGCGCCACCTCGCGCAGGGCCTCGTCACTGTTGGCGGGATCCTGCTGGTAGGTGTACTTGTTGCCCTTGCCCAGGTTGGCCGCCGAGCCCACGGCGTCGCGGAAGGGGCCGTAGTAGCTGGAGGCGTACTTGGCCGAGTAGGCGAGGATGCGGGTGTGGATGAAGCCCTCGGACTCGAGCACGTCGCGGATCTCGCCGATGCGCCCGTCCATCATGTCCGAGGGGGCCACGATGTCGGCGCCGGCCTGGGCGTGGGAAAGCGCCTGCTTCACCAGCACCTCCACCGTCTCGTCGTTGAGCACGTAGCCCTCCTCGTCGATGAGGCCGTCCTGGCCGTGGGTGGTGAAGGGGTCCAGGGCCACGTCGGTGATGACGCCCAGCTCGGGCACCGCGTCCTTGAGCGCGCGCACGGCGCGCTGGGCCAGGCCGTCGGGGTTGTAGGCCTCCTCGGCGTTCTCGCTCTTGGCCTCGGGCGGGGTGACGGGAAAGAGGGCCATGGCCGGCACGCCCAGCCGCGCCAGCTGGCGCGCCTCCTCCACCAGCAGGTCGATGCTCATGCGCTCGATGCCGGGCATGGAGGGCACCGGCTCGCGCTCGCCCTTGCCCTCGAGCACGAACACCGGGTAGATGAGGTCGTCGGGGGTAAGTACCGTCTCGCGCATCAGGCGCCGGGAGAAGTCGTCGCGGCGCATGCGGCGCATGCGGGTGAAGGGATAGCCGCCGAAGGCCTGGGTGTCGATGGGCATGGGTTCTTCCTGTCGAGTTTCCGTGGTCCGGTGTGCGTTCCGGAAGCGGCGCCCCTTCGCGAACCTCTGCAAGATTCGGCCCGGGGGCGGGCCTCCTACGTGGAAGATCCAAGTTTAACCACCCGCCCGGCGGGAAACAAACAGGCGAAGCGGCTGCCCTCGCCGGGTGTGCTCTCGATCTCGATGCGCCCGCCGTGGCGCATCAGCACGTGGCGCACGATGGAGAGCCCCAGCCCGGTGCCACCGCGCTCGCGGGAGCGGCCCTTGTCCACCCGGTAGAAGCGCTCGGTGAGCCGTTCCAGGTGTTCCGGTTCGATGCCCGGTCCCCGGTCGGCCACCACCAGGCGGGCGCCCTCCTCGGTGGCCTCCCAGGTCAGCTCCACGGGCGTGCCCGCCGGAGTGTGGATGAGGGCGTTGAAGAGCAGGTTGCCGAAGGCGCTGGCCAGTTCGCTCTCGCTGCCCAGCAGGCCCAGGTCGTGCGCCAGGTGCAGGTCGAGGGGGTGGTCGCCGTGGGTCTCGCACAGTCGCGCGGCGTCCTCCGCCAGTCCCCGGAGGAGGTGCGGCACGTCCACCTCCTCGGTGGCCGGCGGCTCCTCTCCCAGTTCCAGGCGGGAGAGCATGAGCAGGTCCGCCACCAGCCGCTCCATGCGTTCCGCCTGGCGCAGGGAGGCGTGGATGGCAACCGCCGCCTCTTCCGGCAGCCGGTCCCCGTCCAGCATCTCCAGGTAGCCCTTGACCACGGTGAGGGGGGTGCGCAGTTCGTGGGAGACGTTGGCGATGAAGTCGCGCCGCACCTGCTGCACCCGCTTCAGCTCGGTGATGTCGTGGGCGGTGAGCAGGAACTGCTCCTCGCCGAAGTGGAGCAGGCGCAGCTCCAGTTCACGCGGAGGCGGCCCCTCCATGACGATCTCCAGGGGGCGCCGGGGAACGCCGTCTGCGAGCCAGCCGCGGAGTCCCTTCCCGGTGAGCACGCGGGTGATGCGCGATTCGCGGCTGGCGCTGGAGAGCCCGAGCAGGCGGCGCGCGGCAGAGTTGAACCAGAGCACGCGGTGGTCCCGGTCGAGGAGGACGGCCGCGTCGGGCAGGGTTTCCAGGGTGTCGTGGAAGCGGTGCAGGAGCCGGCCCATCCGCTTCTTGCGCTGGCGTGCGCGCTGGCGGATGCGCTCGATGCGTTCCGCCGCCTGCCGCCAGATTCCCGTGAGGGCCGGGCGGCTGGACTTGACGCCCTGCAGCCACTCCTCGAAAAGGTAGAGCTGGCGCAGTTGCCAGAGCAGGTAGCCGCCCAGGCCCACCAGCAGCGACAGGGCCCAGGCCCGGCTGAGGAAGCCGAAGAGGAGGACGGCCAGGGCCACCAGGCCCAGCCGGATCAGCTCCTGGCGGAAGTTTTCATGCATCCGGCCGGTCCAGGCGGTAGCCGGCGCCGCGCACGGTCCGGATCAGGTGCCCGGCGTTGCAGGGCTCCAGCGCCTTGCGCAGTCGGCGGATGCTCACGTCCACGGTGCGTTCCTCCCGCACGTCGTCGTCGGGCCAGACGTAGTCCAGGAGCTGTCCGCGGGAGTAGACCCGCCCCGGGTGGGACATGAGGAAACGCAGGAGACGGTACTCGGTGGGTCCCAGGGAGAGGGGGGCGCCCCGCCACTTCACCTCATGGCGGGAGGGGTCGAGTTCCAGTTCGCCCAGGCGCAGCCTGCCCTCCTCGTCGGCGCCGGTGGCGCGGCGCAGCACCGCCTTGATGCGGGCGACGAGTTCCGGTGGCGAGAAGGGCTTGGTGACGTAGTCGTCGGCGCCGGCTTCGAGGCCACGCACCTTCTGTTCCTCTTCGGCGAGGGCGGTGAGCATGATCACGGGAATGTCGCGCAACGCTTCGTCGCGGCGCAAGCGGCGCAACAGGTCGATGCCGCTCTCGTCGGGCAGCATCCAGTCCAGCAGGATGAGGTCGGGGCGCCGCTCGCCCAGCCGGTGCTCCGCCTCGCGGCCGTCCCCCGCGTCGATCATCTCCATCCCCGCCCGGGAGAGGGCGAAGCGCACCAGGTCGCGGATGGGGGCCTCGTCTTCGACGAAGAGGATGGTCGTCATCGGTGACGGATGTCCTCGCCGGTGATCAGGTAGATGGTGTGCTCGGCGATGTTCTGCACGTGGCGCACGCTCCGCTCGAGGGCGCGCAGCACCAGCACGAAGTTGACCGCCTCGGCCACCTGCTGCTGGCTCTCGAAGACCCATTCCATCAGATGTTTCAGCCGCTTGTCCAGTTCCGCCCTCGGCGAGTCGTCGCTGCGGGCCAGTGCCAGGGCGCCCTGGTAGTCGTAGTCCTCGAAGGCGTCCAGGGCGCTCTCCAGGAGGCCGATGAGCTGCCCCAGGAGCCGGCGGATCTCTTCGTCGGCCGTTCCTCCTTCGCAGCCGCCCAGGGAGTGCCTCTCCTGGAACAGCACCCGGGCCACCTGCGCCGTTTCGTCGCCGAGCCGCTCCAGCTCGGTGACGATGCGGGAGGCGGCGACGATGTAACGGAGATCGCTGCCCACGGGTGAGCGACGCGCCAGCAGGTTGACGATGAACTTGTCCGCCTTCACCTCCTGCAGGTCGATGGGGCGGTCCCCCTCGATCACCTGGCGGGCCTGCTCCTCGTCCTCCTGGCCCAGGGCGTCCTGCAGCCGCTCCATCTGTTCCACCACCATCCCGCCCATCTTCAGCACGCGCTTCTGCAGTTTGCGCATGTCCTTGTCGAAGCGCTTGAGGATGTGGCCCTGCGGGCCCTTGGAGAAATTCATCGGTTGTGCTCCCGTGCGGTTTTCGTTCGTCTCGATTGTGCGTGTCTTTTGGGCCAGCCATCCCTGGCGCGACCTCGCGCTTCGTTTCGGGCCCCGGCCCGGGCGTCCCTGCCCGGGCGTTCGCCCCGCTGCGTCACGGGTGTGGGCATGACGGTCGGGACTCACCCAAATCTTCCGGTGATGTAGGCCTCGGTCAGTTCGTGGGACGGGTTGGTGAAGATCTTGTCGGTCTTGTCCACCTCCACCAGGCGTCCCATGTGGAAGTAGGCGGTGCGCTGCGAGACCCGTGCCGCCTGCTGCATGGAGTGGGTGACGATGATGATGGTGTAGCGCTGGCGCAGCTCGTCGATGAGCTCCTCCACCCGGGCGGTGGCGATGGGGTCCAGCGCCGAGCAGGGTTCGTCCATGAGGATCACCTCGGGGTGGATGGCGATGGCGCGGGCGATGCACAGGCGCTGCTGCTGCCCGCCGGAGAGCCCCGTGCCCGGCGCGTCCAGCCGGTCCTTCACCTCGTCCCACAGGCCGGCGCGCTGCAGGGAGCTCTCCACCAGCTCGTCCAGCTCGGCCTGGTTCGACACCAGGCCGTGCAGCCGGGGGCCGTAGGCGACGTTCTCGTAGATGGACTTGGGGAAGGGGTTGGGTTTCTGGAACACCATGCCCACCCGCGCGCGCAGCGGCACCACGTCCATGCCGGGCGCGTAGATGTCCTCGCCGTCCAGCCGGATCTCGCCCTCGACGCGGCAACCGTCGATGGTGTCGTTCATGCGGTTGAAGCAGCGCAGGAAGGTGGACTTGCCGCAGCCGGAGGGGCCGATGAAGGCGGTCACCTGGTGCCTGCCGATGTCGATGGAGACATCGAAGAGGGCCTGCTTGTCGCCGTAGAAGACATTCACGTTGCGGGCGCTCAGGGTCACCTTCTTCTCCAGGAAGGGGAAACCCATGGTCTCCTCGCGGGGAATGACCTGTTCCTCCCGGCGTTCCCTTTCGGGTTCCACCGCGGTCATGAAGGCGGTTTCCTGATCCATTGGTCGTTCCTGCAGGTCGGCAGTGATCGTTGCCGTCATCTCCAATCTCCTACCACTTCTTTTCGAACTTGCGCCGCAGCCAGATGGCAGCCAGGTTCATGAGAACGAGAAAGGCGAGCAGCACCAGGATGGCCGCTGCCGTCTTTTCCAGGAAGGCGCGTTCCGGGCTGTCGGCCCAGAGGTAGATCTGCACCGGCAGCACGGTGGCCGGGTCCAGCACGCCTTGGGGCACGTCCACGATGAAGGCCACCATGCCGATCATGAGCAGCGGGGCGGTCTCGCCCAGCGCCTGGGCCATGCCGATGATGGTGCCGGTGAGCATGCCCGGCATGGCCAGGGGCAGCACGTGGTGGAACACTGTCTGCATCCTGGATGCGCCGATGCCCAGCGCCGCCTCCCGGATGGAGGGGGGCACCGACTTGAGCGCCGCACGGCCGGCGATGATGATGGTGGGCAGGGTCATGAGCGTGAGCACCAGTCCGCCCACCAGGGGTGCCGAACGGGGCATGCCGAGAAAGTTGATGAACACGGCCAGCCCCAGCAGGCCGAAGACGATGGAGGGCACCGCTGCCAGGTTGTTGATGTTCACCTCGATGAAGTCGGTCCACCGGTTGCGCGGCGCGAACTCTTCCAGGTAGATGGCGGCGGCGATACCCAGGGGCAGGGAGAGTCCCAGGGTGACGAGGATGGCGTAGAGTGAACCCATCAACGCTCCCAGGATGCCTGCCTGTTCGGGTTCCCGCGAGTCCCCGTGCTGGAAGAAGGCGGTGTTGAAGAACTTCCTCATCTGCCCCTTCTGTTCCAGGTCGCGGAGCCAGGCCTGCTGCGCCTCGCTGAGACGGTACTCCTTCAGGTCGGGGTGCTTGAACCAGACATCCACGTCGTCGTCCGCGGTGATCCACATCTTCTGCCTGCTGCCCACGAGCGCGGGATTGGCCAGCACCTCGTTGCGCAGCTCCCAGGCGGCGCCGCTGCTCACCAGCTTGTAGAGCTGGCGCTTGAGCCGACGTTTCCTGACCTGGGGAAACCGCTCGCGCAGCGCCCGCTTGATGAGGCCCTGGTAGTCGGCTTGGGCGAGCAGCGTGGGATCCCGCGTGCCCTCGGGGTCGATCTCCCCGGCGTCCAGGTGGATCTCGAGCTGGATGCGAGTCTGCCAGAAGGCGCCGTAGCCCAGCACCGCGATGCTGGCGAACATGAAGGCGAGGAAACCGAGGCCGAGCAGGATGGCGGCCAGGCCGAGGCGGCGCAGGCGCCGGTCGCGGCGACGGCGCTTCTCCAGGCCCGCCTCCACCGCCTCGCGGATGGCGCGCCGCTTGATGGGGCTTTTCTTCGGCTTACTCATAGGCTTCGCGGTACTTGCGCACCACGTGCAGGGCCAGCACGTTGAGCAGCAGGGTGGCGATGAAGAGCACCAGCCCCAGGGCGAAGGCGGCCAGCGTCTTGGGGCTGTCGAACTCCTGGTCGCCCACCAGCAGGGTGACGATCTGCACGGTGATGGTGGTCACCGACTCCAGCGGGTTGGCGGTGAGACGGGCGCCCACGCCGGCCGCCATCACCACGATCATGGTCTCGCCGATGGCGCGGGAGGCGGCCAGCAGGATGCCGCCCACGATGCCCGGCAGGGCCGCCGGAAGCACCACCCTGAGGATGGTCTCGGCATGGGTGGCGCCCATGGCGAGGGAGCCGTCGCGCATGGCGCGGGGCACGGCGTTGATCACGTCGTCGGAGAGGGAGGAGACGAAGGGGATGATCATCACCCCCATTACCAGCCCGGCGGCGAGGGCGCTCTCCGAGGAGACTTCCAGTCCGAACGCCTCGCCGGCGGCGCGCACCATGGGCGCCACCACCAGGGCGGCGAAGAAACCGTAGACCACGGTGGGCACGCCGGCGAGGATCTCCAGCAGGGGCTTGACCCAGGCGCGCGCCCGGCGGCTGGCGAACTCCCCCAGGTAGATGGCCGACAGCAGTCCCACGGGCACCGCCACCAGCAAGGCGATGGCGGCGATCATCAGGGTGCCGGCGAACAGGGGCGCAATGCCAAAGGCGCCGCTGGATCCCACCTGGTCGGCGCGGATGGCGATCTGAGGGCTCCACTCGAGCCCGAAGAGAAACTCGGTGAGCGGCACCTTCTGGAAGAAACGCAGTGCCTCGAAGAGCACCGAGAGCACGATGCCCAGGGTGGTGAGTATGGCGATGGAGGCGCTCAGGATCAGCCCCCAGCGGATGACGCGCTCCACCGCAGGACGTGCGCGATGGCCGGGGTGGATGGCCTTCAAGCCCAGGGCGATGCCGCCGAGGGCGAGGAGCAGCACGGCGGCGGGCAGGATCATGCGTGAGAGCTGGAGGAGCCGTCGGTAGTGGTCCGCCGCGGCGCGCAGGGCCTGGCCGGCTTCGCCGGAGGCGATGTTGCCCGTGGCGAGGTTGCGGATGTCGTTGAGCAGCAGGCTCGTCTCCGCCTCCGGCTGGCTGGTCAAGGCGGGGGGGAGGTCGACCATCACCAGGCGGGTGATGACCGTCTCGTCCAGGCTCAGCCAGAGCACCAGGAGCAGCAGCGCCGGCAGCAGCGTGAGCAGGGCCACGTAGTAGCCGTAGTAACGGGGCAGGGAATGGAGCCGCCGGAAGTCGCCCGAGGCCATGCCGAGCACCGCCCGGCGGCCCAGCCAGTAGCCGGCGAGGGAGAGAAACAGCAGGATGGCGACGATGAGGGATGGAGTCATGACGGGTGCAGTCCCAGTGAAAACCGGCGCCATTGTGGAAGAGAAATGTTACGGGAATGTGACAGCCGTGCTCCGGTTCAGGAAAGTCTGAAAAACCCATCCCTGGGATTTTTCAGACTCGGCGGGCGAAAACGCGGTTTCCTCCCGCCTCCACAAATCCACCACTTGGGTGGTGGATTTGTGGGCAAGCCTTCCATGGCTTGCAGGAACCCCTGATTCGATCAGGGGTTCCTTCACGGAAGAGGGGCTGTTTCCGCGGGAACGGCCTGTCAGAACTTCAGCGGCGTCAGCTCCCGTGCCGCCTTGGCGAAGGCCTTGCGTTCGGGTCTGGGCATGGGGATGAGTCCCTTGTCCACCAGGTAGCCCTCGTCGCCCCAGGCTTTCTCACTGGTGAATTCGGCCAGGAATTCGCGGATGCCGGGGATCTTGCCCGCGTGGGCCTTCTTCACGTAGAAGAAGAGGGGGCGGGAGACCGGGTATTTCCCTTCGGCGATGAGCTCGAACTCGGGGGCTGCGCCGTCCACCCGGGAGCCCTGCAGCTTGTCCTCGTTCTGCTCCAGGTAGCTGTAGCCGAAGATGCCCAATGCCCTGGGATTGGCCACCAGCTTCTGCACGATGAGATTGTCGTTCTCGCCCGCCTCGATGTAGGGGCCGTCTTCCCGGATGGCGTGGCAGATGGCCTTGTAGCGCTTCTTGTCCTTTTTCTTCAGGGCCTTGATCCAGCCGAACTGCCTGCAGCCCCCCTCCATGGCCAGCTCGGCGAAGGCGTCACGGGTGCCAGAGGTGGGGGGCGGGCCCAGCACCTCGATCTTGTAGGCGGGCAGGTTGGGGTCGATCTCGTTCCACTTGCGGTAGGGGTTCGGAACCAGTTTCCCGCTTTCCGGGGCCTTGGGATCGGGCACCTGCCTGGCCAGCGCCAGGAAAAGGGCCTTGCGGGTCAGGTCGAAGCGCGGCGCCTTCCTCGAGTTGGCGATGGCGATGCCGTCGTAGCCGATCTTGATCTCCACGATCTCCTTCACGCCGTTGGCTTGGCAGCGGTCGTACTCGGACTTCTTGATGCGGCGCGAGGCGTTGGTGATGTCGGGATGCTGCACCCCCACTCCCTCGCAGAAGAGCTTCATGCCGCCACCCGAGCCGGTGGACTCGATCTTGGGGGTCTTGTACCGGGTGCTCTTTCCGAAGTGCTCCGCCACCACGGTGGCGAAAGGGTAGACGGTGGAGGAACCCACGATGTAGATGTAGTCGCGGGAACCCGCCGTGGCGGCCGAGGCCGCCAGCACGCCCGCCAGGGCGGTGGTCGTCAGGATCTTCTTCATTGTGCGTCATGCCTCTCGTTGGAAACTGGCGCACATTCTGGAAGGGGTTTGTTACGGGAGTGTGACAGAAAAAGGCCCCGGAGAACCGGGGCCTGGGTATCGGGCGGGTGGTGGGCCCTGCAGGGCTCGAACCTGCGACCAATCGATTATGAGTCGACTGCTCTAACCAGCTGAGCTAAGGGCCCTTTCAGAAGGTCCTCGTCAGTCGCCGTCGAGGAAGCTGCGCATCTTCTCCGAGCGGGTGGGATGGCGCAGCTTGCGCAGGGCCTTGGCCTCGATCTGGCGGATGCGCTCGCGGGTGACGTCGAACTGCTTGCCCACCTCTTCCAGGGTGTGGTCGGTGTTCATGTCGATACCGAAGCGCATGCGCAGCACCTTGGCCTCGCGCGGGGTGAGCCCCGCCAGCATGTTCTGGGTGGACTCGCGCAGGTTCTCCATGGTGGCGGCCTCCACCGGCGAGACGGCGCTGGTGTCCTCGATGAAGTCGCCCAGGTGCGAATCCTCGTCGTCGCCGATGGGCGTCTCCATGGAGATGGGCTCCTTGGCGATCTTGAGCACCTTGCGCACCTTGTCCTCGGGCATGTCCATGCGCTCAGCCAGCTCCTCCGGCGTGGGCTCGCGCCCCTTCTCCTGGATCATCTGCCGGGAGATGCGGTTGAGCTTGTTGATGGTCTCGATCATGTGCACCGGGATGCGGATGGTGCGCGCCTGGTCGGCGATGGAGCGGGTGATGGCCTGCCGGATCCACCAGGTGGCGTAGGTGGAGAACTTGTAGCCGCGGCGGTACTCGAACTTGTCCACCGCCTTCATCAGGCCGATGTTCCCCTCCTGGATCAGGTCCAGGAACTGCAGCCCGCGGTTGGTGTACTTCTTGGCGATGGAGATCACCAGCCGCAGGTTGGCTTCCACCATCTCCTTCTTGGCGCGGCGCGCCTTGGCCTCGCCGATGGACATCTTGCGGTTGATCTCCTTGATGTCGGCGATGCTCAGGCCGCAGGCCTTCTCCACCTCGGCCAGCTTGCGCTGGGCGCGCACGATGTCGTCGGCCAGCGCCTTCAGCTTGTCGCGGTAGGGCGTCTTCGCCTTGCACTGCTCCTTCACCCAGTCGAGGTTGGTCTCGTTCTTGGGGAAGTTGGTGATGAAGTCCTTGCGCGGCATGCCGGCCTGCTCCACGCACAGGTCGAGGATGATCCGCTCCTGCTCGCGGATACTGTCGATGGCCTCGTGCAGGGTGTTGCCCAGCTTGGCGAAGAGCTGCGGGTTGAGCTTGAGCTCGGCGAAGATGTTGGCGATCTTCGCGCTCATCTTCTTCGCCTTTTCGTCGTTGCCGTGCTTCTCCAGGTGGTTGCGCCAGCGCTTGTAGAGCCGGGTCAGTTCGGCGGTCTTGTCCTTCACCATCTGCGGGTCGGGCCCGGTGTCCGCCGGCTCGTCGTCGCTCTTGGCCTCGGGCGTGGGCGGTGTCGGAATGTCGGGCTCGTCCAGGTCGATGAAGCCGGTGATGACGTCCGACAGGCGGGTCTCCTCCGCCTTCACGTCGGCCAGCTTCTGCACCAGGTGCTCCACCGCGGGCGGGAAGGTGGCCAGCGCCGCGGCCACCTGGTTGAGGCCGTCCTCGATGCGCTTGGCGATCTGCAGCTCGCCCTCGCGGCTGAGCAGCTCCACGGTGCCCATCTCGCGCATGTACATGCGCACCGGGTCGGTGGTGCGGCCGAACTCGCTGTCCACCGAGGCGAGCGCCATCACGGCCGCCTCGGCGGTCTCCTCGTCGGTGGGCACCGCGTCCGCGGTGATGGTGGCCTCATCGGCATCCGGCGGGGTCTCGTACACCGGGATGCCCACCTCGTTGATCATGCGGATGATGTCCTCGATCTGGTCCGAATCAACGATGGTGTCGGGCAGGTGGTCGTTGACCTCCGCGTAGGTCAGAAAGCCCTGCTCCTTTCCCTTGGTGAGTGGGATCCCCGGGTACCGAGCTCGAATTCGCCCTATAGTGAGTCGTATTACAATTCACTGGCCGTCGTTTTACAACGTCGTGACTGGGAAAACCCTGGCGTTACCCAACTTAATCGCCTTGCAGCACATCCCCCTTTCGCCAGCTGGCGTAATAGCGAAGAGGCCCGCACCGATCGCCCTTCCCAACAGTTGCGCAGCTGAATGGCGAATGGCGCCTGATGC
>AMFO01000013.1_pt1 | contig 13259 bp, 11 predicted proteins | sample 552608 | NCBI WGS metagenome assembly AMFO01 (sample SAMN01893955, study PRJNA167987) | microbial mat metagenome | biome: hydrothermal vent | place: USA: Loihi, Hawai'I | collected 2003-05-01
CAAATGGCGGTAGCGTTTCACCTGACGGGTCGCGTCAGGACCATAAATGGCGCTCAGAGTGGCGGCCCCATCCTGTTCGGTCATTCATCTCTCTTCCGTGGCTGAAGCATTGGGTCCACTGAAAAAATCTTTCCGGAGTGGGTAAGCGAGGGCCTACCCAGAGCTTGCTATTGACGGCAGAACTCGCATTGGACTCCAATAAGCATGGACAATATACTCGCACCCCTGACAACCGACAAACCTTCACCTCATATGCCCGCTCGAGGGATGGTCCGGAGCAAGCGGTTCCTCATCCTCCGTATGACCATCCCGTATCTTGCAGAAGCAGGGNACGGGCTTCCGCATCTCGCACACCGGCACTGATGACTTGGGCAACAAATACTGTATGATCTCCCCGTTTCACGGCATCGGTAACCCGGGCTTCGAACCAGTCTGGGGTATCCAGCAACAATGGAGCCCCTGTCTCAGGACCCCTTTCATAAGGGTACCCGTTGATGGTGGTTGCCGTGACTTCGCTGGTACGGAAAAAGGCGGCGGCCAGCTCTTTCTGGCCTTCCGCCACAATGTTAACAGCAAATTGTCCGCCTCGTTCGATCAGACGATGGAGATTGCTATCAGCCCGTACAGCAACCATGACCAGCGGAGGCTCGAAAGAAGCCTGGGACAACCAGGTCGCTGTTCCGGCTGCAACATCACCTTCATCTGCCGCCGTCAAAACGTACAGGCCGTATGTCAGCATTCGCAAGACGTGCTTCTTGGCTTGTGGGTCCATCATCTCTCCCCCTGGGTTTGAATTATGGTTGCGGGAAATAGAGGGCTTCTTTCATTGCTGCTCTCCCTTCCCGTCGATATTCGATCCTACCAAAAGAGGCGGCAAACGCGCAAAGAGACTCCAATGAGGATGGGCTTCGTGCCCTCCAGGCCACAGCTCGAGTGGGCTCTCATACGTCGGGGGCGACTGATCCGACGATCTCACGGGCGACTCGCTCCCCGGTTGCTATGCAGTCAGGGATGCCCACACCCCGGTAAGCATTCCCGGCCAGGTACAAACCGGGCAACCTTGTCAGCCGTTCATCAATCCGAGCCAAACGCCGATTGTGCCCCACCGTGTATTGAGGTAATCCCGGGCGCCAACGGAACACCCAGGCATGTGTCGGACGGGCGTTCACGCCCATGGTTGTCCTCAGCTCGGAAAGTGTCAGGGCCACTAAGGCATCCTCAGAGCGATGCACCACCTCTTCTTGTCCGGATCGCCCAAGAAACGCGCGAAAGAGTACATATCCTGGAGGCGCGCGATGTGGAAATTTACTCGAAGTCCATGTGCAGGCCAGTAAGGGCCGTCGCTCCACGCGAGGCACGACAAAGCCGTAACCCTTCAAGGGATGGGAGATATCGTCCCGACGAAAAGCGAGAGAAACAGTCGCGCTCGAGACATAAGGGATATCCGAGAGGGCGTCGGCCAAATTTTTGTCCAGCGGCACCAAAAGTTCGGCGGCCGCGTACGCGGGCACCGCCATGACAACCGCGTCAGCGGCGAGCGATGGGCCTCCTTCAAGCCCAATCCGCCATCGGGCTAACCCGCTCCCATTCTTCTCTTGCTGACGAGCCAGCCACGTTACGTTTACCCCTCGATGAACACGGACATTTTCCAAGTGAGATTCCAGGACTTCAACCAGGCGTAGCAACCCGGCGCGCAGCGTAATAAAGGCGGTCCAACGGGAAGAGTGAGCACGATGGTGACCGTTTCCCGATCGTCCGCGATGCCGCATGAGCAGCAGTCCTCGTAGCAAACTTCCATAGTCGTGTTCCAGAGCGAGAAGCTGTGGATAGGTAGCCGGCAAGCTCAACACCCGTGCATCGCCAGCGTAGATGCCAGCAAACAAGGGTTCGACGATGCGCTCAAACACCTCGCGACCCAGATGATGTTCCACAAACTCGGCGACGGAAAGATCACCGTCACCATGCCGCTGCGTCCTGAAGAGATCCAGACCGGCACGCAGCTTGCCCGGCCAGGAAATCAGGCGCGTGCGGAAGAGAGGGCCCAACCGGCCGGGAATCATCAAGGTTAGGCCTTCGGGGAGGGGATGGAGGGCTCCACGAGAATAAACGAATGAGCCTCGGTTTTCCGGAGAGGTGCCGACGACTTCTGCCGTCAGTCCTAGCTCCTGCAGGAGATGAATGCCCGCGGGTTTGTAGGAGAGCATGGAGTCCGGCCCTCCTTCGACGATAAAGCCGTCTTGCCGTACGGTGCTAATAACCCCACCCAGCCGCCTCGCTCGCTCCACTAGATGTAAGGAGAGTGGGAGGGCACGGTCGCGAGCATACTTCTGGAGGTAGTACGCGGTTGCCAGGCCGGATATGCCCCCACCGATAATGACAACAGAAAGCCCCTTATCCGAAACAGACACGATTTCTCTCCTTCTCACCCGACGCGCTCACCGCTCTCGTTACTAGAGAGGCCAGGGCGTCGATTAAGCCAGGATCATCGTTCAGAGATTCCGTCCGACTCAGGTGAACCCCAACCTGATCGGCCGTCCTCTTGAGTTCGATATCAATGTCATAGAGGACTTCCACATGGTCGCACACGAAGCCGATAGGCACTACCAGCACGTGGTGATGTCCCATTGCAGCCCACTCCCTTACCACATCCCCGACATCCGGCCCCAACCAGGGGCCGGATGATGCTCCTGCACTTTGGTAAGTCAGACGCCAACGGGTAAGCCCTGCGGTTTGTGCGATCGCTCGAGCGCTCCTCTCCAACTCCTCCGGATAAGGGTCCCCCATGTCGACGACCCGTTGGGGCAAACTATGAGCCGTGAAAGCCACCATCACCTGATCGCGCACATCCTGAGGGAAAGCAATCAGCGCTTTGTGAACCTTTTGTGCCACGGCCCGTACGAACATCGGCTCGGTCCCCCAACGCTCGACATATACGACTCGGAGACGATGTCTATGGGCGGCCAGGGCGTCCTCCAACGTTTTACGGTAGGCCCCCACGCTTATCCGAGAATAATGAGGAGCCATGGGAATCGCAATAAGGTCGGTCGCCCCGGAGGCAACGATCTGGGGCAAAACGTCTCGGATGTACGGGTGCCAGTGACGCATGCCGACAAAAACTTGCATGCCTGGGTATGTCTCGTTCAGGGCATGTTCCAGCGCACCCGCTTGCGCCCTCGTCCAATCCAACAGGGGGGAACGCCCTCCGATGAGGGCATAACGCTCCCGCACTTTGTCAACCAGTGTCTTGGGAGTCGGCCGTCCCACACGCACATCGAGCAGATAGGGCTCTACATCATCCAACGAAAGAGGGCCACCATAAGCCATCAACAGCACGGCCACGTGTTCAAACACCATGCTTCGGTTCTCCTTCAACGGGATGTCTCGTCGTGAACGAGATCCACGACGAATTTCACATTATCTACAGGGGTTTGAGGTAAGACCCCATGCCCCAGGTTGAAAATATGTCCGGGGCGTNCCCCCGCTTGAGCGAGGATATGACGTACCCGTTTGGCAAGAACGTTGCTAGGGGCCATAAGGAGCACCGGATCCAGGTTGCCCTGAATAGCCAGGTCCAATCCCAGTTGTTCCCACGCGTGCCCCAGTTCAATCCGCCAATCCACGCCAACCACATCCGCACCGCTCCCGCGGAAGAGCGATAACATGCCGGCCGTGCCCGTTCCAAAGTAAATGCGAGGTATGCCCAGGTCGGCCAGTCCGTCAAAAATGTAGCGGACATAAGGGAGTACATAAGCACGATAGTCCTCCGGACTCAGGGCGCCAACCCAACTGTCAAAGAGTTGGATGGCCTGGGCACCGGCATGGACTTGAGCCCGCAGGTAATCCAGAGTGACGGCGGTGAACGTTTCCATCAGGCTCTGCCACAGGTCCGGCGCAGCAGCCATGAGGCGCTTGGTGTTCAGATAATGCCGCGAGCCACCTCCTTCGATCGCATACGAAGCCAAAGTAAAGGGAGCCCCTGCAAAGCCAATAAGGGGAACGTCTTCCACGGCTTGCCGAACGAAGCGGACAGTCTGCAATACATAGGATAAGTCTTCTTCCGGCTGAACTTTTCTGAGCGCGTCAATATCCGCTGCCGTGCGCACGGGATGATTTAGGACAGGGCCTTTATCCGGTACAAAATTCAATTCCAGGCCCATAGGTATCAGGGGCAACAGGATGTCGGCGAAGAGAATGAGTGCGTCCACCCCCAAACGCCGTGGCATCAAAGTCACCTGGGCAGCCAACTCTGGAGTCTGGATCATTTCCAAAAGCGTATACCGTTGCCGCAAAGCGCGATACTCGGGCAAGAAACGGCCAGCCTGACGCATGAACCAGACCGGCGTTACTGCCGTCGACCGACGACGACAAGCCGCCAGGAAGGGGAAAGTTCCTACGTTCTTCATCTCACTCTCCGGCCGGCATATCCAGGCGAGCAATGATCCTAAAGGCCTCATACGCCGCTTCGATGGTGTGTTCAATCACCTTGTCGTCATGTGCGAGGGACATGAACGCCGATTCAAATTGAGAAGGAGCAAAGTAAACTCCTAGCGCGGCCATCTCCCAAAACCATCGCGCATACCGTGTTGTGTTGGCCTTCTTTACATCGTCCCAATGACGAGGGGTGCCCCCTTCCATGAAAAACAGACTAAACATGGTGCCTATTTGCGTCTGCACAATGGGGACGCCAGCCTCTTGTGCCGCTTGGGCGATACCCGCGACAAGCCGTTGTGTGTGAGCGAGAAGCGTGGGCCAAACATGCGGCTCTCGCAGGACCTGCAACGTCGTCAGCCCCGCGGCCATGGCCAGTGGGTTACCCGATAACGTTCCCGCCTGATACATGGACCCCACAGGAGCAACGTGTTCCATAATGGATTTGGGGCCGGCATATGCACCCACCGGTAAGCCGCCACCGATTACTTTCCCCAGCGTGGTGATGTCGGGCTTGACGTTATACAATGCTTGCGCTCCACCTAACGCCACCCGGAACCCGGTCATCACTTCGTCGAAGATCAAGAGCGCATCATAGCGATCGCAGAGGGCTCGCAGCCCTTCCAGAAAGCCGGGCACTGGAGGAACCACGCCCATATTCCCTCCTACAGGTTCGACAATGACGCCAGCAATGTCTTGGGGATACGCCTCGAAAAGAGCCTCAACCGATTGCAAATCATTGAATTTGGTGACAAGCGTGTCCCGGCTTGTCCCTCGGGTCACGCCCGGAGAATCGGGAAGTCCCAACGTAGCCACACCAGAACCGGCGCGCACCAGTAAGGAATCCGCATGGCCGTGATAGCACCCTTCAAATTTGATGATTTTATCCCGGCCAGTGACCGCCCGCGCTAACCGCAGCGCGCTCATGGTGGCTTCTGTACCCGAATTGACAAAGCGAACCATCTCCACCGAAGGGACCGTGTCCACCACCAGTTCCGCTAATTCCACCTCAAGGCGCGTCGGTGCGCCAAACGATGTCCCTCTCTCCGCTATCCGTCGGATGGTATCCACAACCTGCGGGTGGGCGTGTCCCAAAATAAGTGGTCCCCAGGAAAGCACATAATCAATATAGCGATTGCCGTCTACATCCCACACGTAGGGCCCGGCCCCTCGTTCGATAAAAAGAGGGGTGCCGCCCACCCCCCGAAAGGCGCGTACAGGAGAATTCACGCCCCCGGGAATGACGTTCTGGGCCCGCGTGTAGAGTACCTCAGATACCTCTGTCTTCAACGTGGCTGACGTCCCTTTTCCTTCCATCGGTTGTCCTCCGGGGTAATGAACTCGGATGATTCATCGAATTTCGAACAGGCGCCGCAACGCGTCATCATAGCCATCCACTCGTCCTTCTCGGGCCAGCAGATGAAGATTGCGCGCAGGGATTTGCAGCAATTTGTCCACAAGAATACGTGTGACTTCCTCGACCACGTCTTCATCGACGGGCGTATCGTGATAACGTCGGAGAGTGCGTTCCAGAACTTGCCGACGTACCGCTTCGGCGTGCTCATATAAGGCGGATATGGTGGGTGCAACACTCCGGGCCTGCTGCCAACGTATGTATTCCACCACGACCCCATCCACCAGCTTTTCCACCATGGGAACAGCCTGCCGCCGAACGTTCATCCCTGCCGCCATAACATCTTTCAGATCATCGATGTCAAAGAGCTGTACTCCATCAATTTCCCTTACCGTGAGGTCTACATTTCGGGGCACACTGATATCCACTAATATCAAAGGTCGTTCGTTTCTAAACGGAACAGTCATCCCAACATGCTCTGCGGAGATAACAGGCAATACGGCTCCCGTAGTCACCACAACAATATCGGCCCACGTCAATAGAGGGAGTAACAGCCCCCACGGGTAGGCCCTTCCATCCACTTCACGAGCCACGTCCAGAGCGCGTTGAAATGTACGATTAATAACGGCCAGGGTGCGTACTCCCTGACTGTGAAAGTAACGGGCTACGAGACGCCCCATCTGCCCCGCCCCTACAACCAGAACCCGTCGTTGCGGCATGTGGGAAACGGTCTCGAGCAACAAATGCACGGCAGCAGACGCGACGGACACATGAGCCCGTCCTATCGGCGTCTCGGAGCGGGCGCGCTTTCCCACATGTACGGCCATCTGAAAAAGGCGAGAGAGGAAAGGACCGGTGGCCCCAACGCCCCGGGCCACATCATACGCCTCGCCGACCTGCCCAAGGATCTGGGATTCCCCTAATACCATGGAATCCAGGCCGGCAGCAACCCGAAATAGATGCCTGGCCGCGTGTTCATCTTGCCATCTAAACGCATGCTCACGGATGAGCGTCTCATCCTTTATCCCCTGAACACGTGCCACGGCAAGAAACGTAGGCCAGGCATCCTCCACGCGCTCGACCACCATGTAAAACTCAAAACGGTTGCACGTGGACAGGATGACGCGCTCTGTGGGTTGAACTTTGACATCTGGGACGGGAGCGCGCAACATATCTTCCACCCGAGCCCGTTCCATTGCCAGTTGTTCACGCACTTCCACCGGTGCTGTACGGTGGTTCATGCCAATCACGACCACATGCATCGTGTCCCTCCTTGCGATAYCGGGCGGGAGAGACGCTCTACTCAGAGCGTCACAGTAACCTTCGTACTCTCCCGGACCTTCGCCGGCTGGTATACACACAACGGGTCCGACCCCAGAGGGTTACCGGTAACGGCGTATGCCCGCGCTCGCGACCCCCCACAAATGTGTCGAAACTCGCAAATTCCACATTTGCCCTTGTACTCATTCGCGTTGCGCAAAGAGCGGAAAAGAGGGTGATGACGATACACGGCCACAGGATCGTCCGTCCGCACGTTACCCACGGCAAAGGGCAGGAAGCCCGCCGGGTAAATCTCGCCGATGTGGGAAATGAACATCACCCCCGCCCCATCCCGCACGCCAAAGCCGCGATGCAGGCTGCGCAAGCGCCGACGGTCTCTTTCACTTCGGGACCGTTGTATCGCGATCCGGCGGTAATGGTGTGCCTCGGTTGTCTTAATGACGAAAGGGGCCTCTTTGCTGAAGTCATAAAGCCAATTGAGCAACGCCTCGCTCTGCTCCGGCGTGATGTTGCCCAACACGGCGCCTCGACCTGTCGGCACCAGGAAAAACACGCTCCATCGTTCCACGCCCAACTCGGCCAGCAGTCGCCCCACGTTGGGAATGTCGTCATAGGTCTCTGCACACACCAGAGTATTGATTTGCAGGGGCAGTCCTGCCTCTTTGGCCCAACGAATGGCTTGAATCGTCTTGTCGAACGTGCCGGGCACCTGGCGGATGGCGTCATGCCGTTCTGCCGTGGACCCGTCAAGACTGACGGACATCATCCACACCCCGATTTCCTTGAAACGACGCACAATGTCCTGGGTAAGGGCATACGTACCACTGGGTGTGATGGCCGTCAGAAATCCCAATTCCACAGAACGTTGAAGCCAGTCAAACAAATCAGGCCGTTTCAGTGGGTCCCCCCCGGTAAACACAATGTGGGGCGGCGGATCTCCAAACGCTCGTAAGCGTTCCAAAAGCTGAAAGCCTTCCTCGGTGCTCAGCTCCAGAGGATGCCGGTGCGGTTGAGCCTCTGCACGACAATGGCGGCACGCCAGATCGCAGGCCCGTGTGACTTCCCAATAGACCAACATCGGTGCCGACGCAAATTTGTGTTCCATGAATGAGCCTCCCCTACGAATATGCTGGTGATTGTGGATCCCCTGCCTGTCAGGCAAAAACGTCCTTCAATTCTGCCCGTGTACGGTACACCCCTGTCACAATCGGCGTATCCCGTTCCGTAAACCGTCGAGCGTCACTGGAACGCAGGTCTTGCACCAGGTCGGAGAACAAACTCACATCCTCCATCTCATACACCACAACAAATTCCTGATCATGCAGGCCAAAAGAGTAAAGGAGCAACTGGGTGATAGCCGGGTATTCCTTCCCCTTGCGAATGTGTTCGTTCATCATTCCCTGGCGGGCTTCCCGGCTCATCAGATACCAGTCCGCCGTCTTGACGAAGGGATACACAACGAGGTAACGTGATCTAGAAGTGCCGAAGGGGGTCGACTCCTGGAGGGAACGTCCACGTGCATACATGGAAGGTTTTGTCAACCCCCAGAGCGTCAGGTCTGTATCCACATAGGGACGCATCTCCCTCATCGCGCGGGCATAGTCGGCAAAGAAACGCGCCGGCGTTCCTGGGTCTTCCATTTCGACGGCCGTCCACAAGAGCACATCCACACCATCATGAGCAGGATAAACCTGATAAAAGTGGACGGCCGGGGCAATGCGGGCCATCTCGTTGCCCCACTTGTCCAGCCATCGAGCGCGCGCCGTCGAGTCGAGGTTCCAAAAGTCAGGCCGAAAGGTGAACAGGGCAAAATGGTTCAGCGTTCGTTCAGCCATCGCGCAGCCTCCTTGGCATGGTAAGTGAGAATCAAGTCGGCGCCGGCCCGTTTGATGCCTGTAAGGATCTCGAGAGTCACGGCTTGTTCGTCGATCCAGCCATTGCGAGCAGCCGCTTTGACCATTGCATATTCGCCACTCACGTTGTACGTAGCCAGGGGCAGGGGGAACGCTTCCCGTACTCGACGGATGACATCGAGGTAGGCCAGAGCCGGCTTAACCATGATAATATCCGCGCCTTCTTGCACGTCGAGTGCAACTTCTCGCAGAGCCTCACGTGCATTGGGTGGGTCCATTTGATAGCTACGACGGTCTCCAAATTGGGGTGGACTTTGCGCGGCATCGCGAAATGGGCCGTAAAAGTGACTGGCGTACTTAGCCGAATAGGCCATGATGGGGATGTGTGCGAACCCCGCTCTGTCCAACGCCTCGCGAATGGCCCCCACCTGACCGTCCATCATGCCGCTGGGTGCCACAATATCGGCCCCGGCTCGAACGTGGGAGACCGCTACACGGCCATACACTTCCAGGGTGTCGTCATTGACGACCTCATGATCGTGGACAATTCCGCAATGTCCGTGGTCTGTGTACTCGCACATGCACACATCCGTGATCACCGTCATCTCGGGATTCTCCCGCTTGATGGCGCGAACAGCCTGTTGTACGATTCCTTCGACGGCAAAGTTTTCCTCACCGACGGGGTCCTTTGTGGCCGGGATGCCGAAAAGAATGACCGCGAGGATACCCAGACGACTCAACTCTTCTACCTCTGCCGGCAAGCGATCGACCGAAAGATGGTACACACCGGGCATAGAGGGCACCTCACGATGGATCTCCCGGCCATGCACGACGAACAATGGGTAGACGAAATCATTGACCGATAGAACCGTCTCCTCGACCATGCGTCTTAGGGCAGGTGTGCGGCGCAGACGCCGTGGGCGGTTGATGGGAAATGAAGCCAGATTGTACATGCCAACCTCCAAATGAATTTGGGATTTACTCAGAGGATTGCAATGAACGGATGGCTGCGACGAGTCCGGGAATAGTGTAGGTGGTGGCCACGGCATGGACGGGAAAACCGGCCTCGCGCGCGGCTTGAGCCGTCACAGGGCCGATGCAAACAACCTTCACATTTGAGGGCAGAGGGGAGCCTTGCAGAGCCTCGGCAAACCCGCGAACTGTAGACGGGCTGGTAAAAGTCACCACATCTACTTCAGGAGGCGAGGTCTGCGGGGGAGCGACAAGGGTGCGGTAGGCGACCACTTCGTCTACATATGCCCCTCGTCGCCGGAGCATATCCCGTAACGTCGGTCGCGCCCGGTCGGCGCGCGCCAAAAGAATGTGGCGGCCGCGCACGACCCCCATGGCTTCGGCAAGTCCCTCGGCCACGTACGTCTCTGGAACCAAGTCCGGCTCTACGCCTTGTTTTCGCAAAGCCTCAGCCGTAGCTGGTCCAATAACGGCGACTTTCACCCCAGCCGGGAAGGGACCCAGTGCCAGAGCGTGCAGACGCTCCCAGACGAAACGAACGCCGTTGACCGAAGTCAGGACCAGCCAGTCATACCCTCTTGCGTACAACATGTCCAGAGCAGCGTCCAGCTCTCGCGGGTCCTCGGGCGGTGCGATTCGAATCGTCGGATACAGGACAGGCTCCATGCCCATCGCGCGCAGTCTGTCGCTCAATTCTGCCGCCTGATCGGGCGCCCGCGTGACCAGAACACGTGTCTGCTCTGGTGGGGGTGATCCTTTTCCTCCCTTCGACGTCTCCCCGAAAGGTAAGCCGGAGAATTGCTGCCGCTTCATTTCCTGGCTCTGCGCCAGAACCCGGGCGGCCAGGGTCAAGCCCAATTGTCGGGCGTCCGACATAGACCTCTTCCCCTCGACCCGGATGGGCATGCCTTCCTCGCCCACATAAAGGCCGCGCATGTACACGATTTCAGCCTCCACGGAGGCTAAGGCAGCCACCGGCAGGGCACATCCCCCTCCCAGCCCCTCCAGGAAAGCCCGCTCGGCCGTGACAGCAACTCGTGTGCTCTCGTCGTCCAAAGGGCGCAAATAGCTCATGACGCGCTCATCCTTGTCGCGACACTGGATGCCAAGGGCTCCCTGGCCCGGTGCGGGGAGCATGAGATCCAACGGAAGGATCTGAGTCGCATAGGCGTGCAATCCCAGCCGAATCAGGCCGGCCAAAGCCAACACAACGGCATCATAGGGTCCGTCCGGGTCTAAAGCCTTCCGCACCCGAGTGTCGACGTTCCCGCGCAAGGGCAGAATGCGGGCATCCGGCCGGAGGAGGCGCACCTGGGCGGCCCGACGATTGCTGCTGGTTCCGACGACCGGATGAGGAGGCAGGTGCTCCAGGGGAAGGCCATGGCGGGAAATCAGCACATCATGAGGATCCTCCCGTGAGGGAATGGCTGCCAGCGTCAGGTCCGGAGGGGATCCTGTCGGCAAATCCTTTAAGGAATGCACGGCTAAATCGATCTCGCCGCTCCGCAACGCTGCCTCCAGTTCCGCCGTGAAGAGACCTTTTCCGCCAAGGGCCGGAAGGGGTTTGTCCTGCTCCTTGTCGCCCCGGGTACTAAGAGGAACCAACTCTACCGTCAAATGAGGCCACCTGGACTCAAGAAGAGCACGAACGAGCTCGGCTTGCCCTATGGCCAACGCACTGCTTCTCGTTCCGATGCGTAGGGTGTCTCCCACAAGTGCCTCCAAAATCTGCGTAAATACTAGAAAAACTGAGTAAAATTATATCCGCATCAGGAGGACCACGCAAATGACATAAATCATATGGAGAGGCTAAAAGAGGCCCCCAGGAGGCGAAATATTGGCGAAACAGAAAAGGGGGAGGGTCGCGTAGGGGGGTCTAAACATCCTCTCCAACCRTTCACTCAGGTCGCGGGAGGTATGCGTCAGCCCGAAAGGGCTGCCAATGTCAGGAGCCCCAGGCAAACGCAAGAGGGGAATGAGGAGGACAATGCCTCCAATTCAGCCCTTATTCGAGTATGGGCCAAGGGCTCATCCGGCGGGGTTTGCCGACAAAGCGCACGTTTCCGCCTCTCATCGGCCAGAAGGGAGAATCTCAGGATGAGGGTTCCCCAGGATCGAAATAACTTCCCAGGACTTCGACCATTCGGGAGGTTGCGTGGCTGTTGTTCAAGGTGAAAATGTGAATGCCTGGCACGCCGTTTTCCAGCAACTCGCGGGCTTGCTCGATGGCGTACTCAATGCCGGCCTGATGTTGTTCCACAGACCCGTCGGGATAAACCACCAAGCGGTCGATGAGGGGTTGAGGCATTTTGGCCCCACACAATCGGGTGATGCGATCAATCTGGGAATACTTGATGATGGGCAGCAACCCTGGGATGATGGGGACGTTAATGCCGGCCTTGACCGCCAGGTCGCGAAAGCGGAAAAAGTCTGCATTGTCGTAGAAAAGTTGGGTGATGACGATACTGGCTCCCTGGTCCACTTTCAGCTTCAAATGCTGGACACTGGTCGCAAGATCGGGTGTCTCCACGTGGCCTTCTGGATACCCTGCCACGGCGATGTCCATCTGATCGGTGTACTCTCGGACAAAACGCACCAGTTCGTAAGCATATCGGAAACCGCCGGGGGCCGGCTTGAAGGTCGTCTCGCCCCGGGGGGGGTCCCCGCGCAGGGCAACGATATTCTGAGCGCCGAGGGCAAGGGCTCGGTCCAGATATTCGCGTACGCTCTCTTTTGTGGCCCCCACACAGGTAAAATGGGGAACACTTTCCACCCGAAACCGTGTACGGATTTCGTACATCAGTTCTAAAGTTTGCTTACGGGTGCTCCCTCCGGCCCCGTACGTGACGGAGACAAAGCCCGGTTTGTGCCGGGTGAGGTGGTACAATTCATAGTACAAATTCGCCCAGCCCTTGGGGGTCTTGGGAGGAAAGACTTCCACGGACAAAACGGGTTTACTGGTTCGGGTGTAGAGCTCCGAAAAACGCGCCATCGGTACCCTCCTGGTGTTGAACCACATGAAAATGGAGTGAACTTCTACGCCTTATAACACATTCGCCGAGATCGGGCAAGGAACGAGAGATCACGAGGGCGAAAAGGGCCCTTCGGTTGGTAAGGCTGCAGGACAAATGGCCTGGAGGGGAAGACCGTGGTATACTCAAAACATCATCCCATGGTCATGGCAGAAGGAGCGAAGGGGGAAACATGCGAGTGCAGATCGTCATCGAATATTGTGCCGTTTGAAAGTACACTCCACGAGCGACCAGTTTGGTCACCAGATTACTTAATCAGTTCGAGAGCCACATTGGGACTATTACCGTCATTCCCTCCGATGGCGGCCGATTTGAAGTTAGCGTGGATGGAGAGTTGCT
>AMFO01002432.1_pt1 | contig 13173 bp, 11 predicted proteins | sample 552608 | NCBI WGS metagenome assembly AMFO01 (sample SAMN01893955, study PRJNA167987) | microbial mat metagenome | biome: hydrothermal vent | place: USA: Loihi, Hawai'I | collected 2003-05-01
GCCGTGGGTGCGCAGGCGGTAGTGCTGCCGGTGTGCGGCCTGCATCGCCTGGCGCAGGCTCATGCCAAGGAAGTGGCCGACCGTATTGGCGGTTGCAAGGCCGTCGCCATTCTGGGCCCGGGTTTGCAGCAGCTGCCACTCGTCCTGCTGCGGCAACTCGGGCGAGATGCCGAGGTAGGGGAGTGCCGTGGCGGCGATGTTGTGGAAGATGGGGGCTGCCACACTGCCGCCGTAGATCGAATCTTTCGGCTCGTCGATGACGACCACAATGACCAGCTGCGGATTGTCGGCGGGGGCGATGCCGGCAAAGACAGCGGTATATTTGCCCTTGGTATAGTTGCCATCCTTGCCCGCTTTCTGGGCTGTGCCGGTCTTGCCCGCGATGCGATAGCCGGCCACCTCGGCCCGTTTGCCGGTGCCGTCCTGACTGGTCGCCGCTTCAAGCATGCGCATCACTTCGGCGGTGGTGTGTTTCGAAAAAATGCGCTCGCCCTGCAGTTTCTGCCGGCCATTGATCAGCGACGGCTGCACCCGTTTTCCGCCGTTGGCCAGAACGCAAAAGGCCGTTGCAAGCTGCAACGGCGTGACGGCAATGCCCTGCCCGAAGGCGATATTGGCTGTCTCGACCGGCCCCCATCGTCCGACCGGCAACAGGATGCCGGGTGATTCGCCCGGCAGGCCGATGCCGGTTCGCTGGCGGAAGCCGACCTGGGTCAGGGCGCTGAACAGGCGCTCCGGCCCCAAATTCAAGGCAAGTTTGGCAGCACCGATGTTGCTGGAACGCATGATGATGCCGTTCAGATCCAGCCACCCCTCGGCATGATCGTCGTGAATGACATGATCGGCCACGGCGAAGGCGCCGTTTTCGCAGAAAATGCGCGAATCCGGCTCCCATTTTCCGGTTTCGAGAGCCGCCGCAACCGTGAACGGCTTCAGCGTCGAGCCCGGCTCGAAGACATCCGTCACGGCACGATTGCGCCATTCGCCGGGATGGAAATGGCGGAAGTTGTTGGGGTTGAAGCCGGGCCAGTTGGCCATGGCCAGTACCGCCCCGTCCTGCGGGCGCATGATGACGACCGAGCCCCCGCGCGCCTCATTCTGGCGCACGCCGTTGGCCAGTGCCGCATAGGCGATGCTCTGGATGCTGCTGTCGATGGAGAGCTGCACGCTCTCGCCGATCTGCGGCTGTTTGATCCAGATGCCGCCGGGCAGGGAGTGACCGCGTGCATCGCGTTGGACCAGACGAATACCCGGCGTACCACTCAGGTGGTCGTCGAGGCTGCGCTCCAACCCCTCAAGGCCGTGACCGTCGATGCCGACAAAGCCGAGCAGGTGCCCGGTCTCCGGCCCCTGCGGGTTGTAACGGCGCCACTCTGTCTCGCGACGGATGCCGGGGATGTTCAGGGCGGCGACCCTGTCGGCGATGGCCGGTGTCACCTGGCGCGACAGCCAGACGAAACCGCGCTTGCCATGCAGGCGCGATTTCAGCTCATGCGAGGTCATATGCAGGGCTTTTGCCAGTTCGCCATAGCGCTCGCCCGGCACCTCGTCGGCCATGGCGGCAATCGAGGGCACCTCGATGCTTTCAGCCAGGATGCGTCCGTTGCGGTCGGTGATCGGTCCGCGCGGTGCGGTGGTCTCGAACTGGCGGAAGCGCTGCTTCTCGGCTACCTCTTTCAGCTCGGCACTCTGGATCCAGTGCAGATCGACGGCGCGCACGGCCAGCAGCGCCAGGCCAAGGGCGACCAGGCCTGCGACCGCTTCCATGCGGCGGCGGATGAATAGCTCTTCGCGGCTCATGGCTGCAGTACCTGCATCGGCTGTGGCGGCCCCATGTGCAGCTGCTCCTGGGCGATGCGGCGCAACCGCTCCGGCCTGGCAAGACTGGCCAGTTCCAGGCGCAGGTTCTGGAGCTCATGCGAAACGGCGGCCTGTTCGTCGGCAACCCTCTGGCTCTGATGCGTCAGTTCGATGCGCATGTGCGACAGCCACACCTGGGCTGCCGCCAGCAGGCCGCAGCTGGCGAGAACGGTGATCATCGGCAGGTGGCGGCTCATGCGTCCGTCTCCGGCAGGCGTTCGGCGATACGCAGCATGGCCGAGCGGCTGCGGGGGTTGGCTTCCAGCTCCGCCTCATCGGCGCGCAGCGGCTTTTTCTGCAGCCAGCGCATGCTCGGGGTGCGACCGCAGATGCAGATCGGAAACTGGGGCGGGCAGGTGCAGGGGTGCACCTCCGCTTCGATCAGGTCGCGTACGCGGCGATCCTCGCCGGAGTGAAAGGAGATCACCGCCAGGTGGCCGCCGGGGGCCAGATGTTGCATGGCGCTTTTGACGCCGGTTTCGATCTGGCCGTATTCGTCGTTCACCCAGATGCGCAGGGCCTGGAAGGTGCGTGTGGCCGGATGCGTCTTGCCATGCCGTGCATTGGGCGGCACGGCATGAAAACAGATATTTTCGAGATCGCGCGTGGTGTGCAGGCGATCCTCGGTCAGCGCCCGCAGGATCGCCTTGGCGATACGGCCGGCAAAACGCTCGTCGCCATAGCGGCGCAATACATCCTTCAGCTCACGCTCGCCGGTGCGGGCCAGGCGGGTGGAGAGCGGTTCGAGCCGTTCGGTATCCATGCGCATATCCAGCGGTCCTTCCGCCTGGAAGGAGAATCCGCGTGTTGCCTGATCCAGCTGCGGCGAGGAGACGCCGAGATCGAAGCCGATGCCGGTCACCGAGTCCCACCCCGCTTCATCGAGTGCGGCATCGAGGCTGCCGAAGTCGGCATGAATGATGCGGAAGCGCGCATCTTCCTGCGCGAGCTTCTCGCCCTCCTCGATGGCCTGCGGATCGCGGTCCAGGGCCAACAGCCGCCCTTGCGGGGAGAGGCGTGCAAGCAGCATGCGGGCGTGGCCGCCACGGCCGAAGGTCGCATCGACATAGCGGCCATCCGGGTCAGTGAGGATGGCATCGATGAAGGGCTGGGCGAGGACGGGAACATGGGAGGTCTCGGCCACTTAGATACCCAACTCGTCGAGCAGCTTCTCATCGAAGCCGCTATCGACAGAGAGGTCCGTCTCCTGCTGCCAGCGCTCGCTATCCCAGATTTCAAAGGTGTTGTTGGTGCCGGCGAAATGGATGCTTTTGGTCAGGCCTGCATATTCGCGCAGCAGCGGCGCCAGCAGTACGCGTCCCTGCTTGTCGGGGGCGTATTCAAAGGCGGAGCTGACCACCTTGCGGGTGATCTGGCGTACGGTGCGATTGGTCGAGGGCTGCTGGCGCAGTTTTTCGAGCAGTTGCTGCCACTCTTGTACGGGGTAGGCGCGCAGGCAGGGATCGTAGATATCGAGGGTGATGTAGATGCGTTCGTCGTCGTAATGATGGCGCAGGACTTCACGGAACGCGGCAGGGATATTGACGCGCCCTTTGTCATCCATGGTATTTGCATGTCCGCCGAGAAACATCTGCGACTAAGCCTCTTCCCCCATAATTTGATCGGGTAAGTCTACCCACACTTACCCACCACAGTCCAATATTGGCCACATATGGAGGCTTGTCAATGTGCCCATGGTCACATTGTGGTCAAAATGCCCCAATATTTCGGCAAGAAAAATGCATGGAATTTTGTCAGCTGGAGGGCGTGGGTGGGGGATTGTGGGTGGAGAGTGGTATTGCGCTTCAGGAAGGGTGGTTAAGGAGTGCTTCGGCCCGTTTCAGATCCTCCGGCGTATCGACCCCGAGGCAGTGGAAGTCGCCCGTGGTTACGGCAATCGGATAGCCGTGATGCAGCACGCGCAGCTGCTCCAGCTGTTCGGCCTGCTCGGATTCGCACGCTTCCAGCGTGGGATAGATGAGCAGGAACTCCTTGCGGTAGGCGTAGAGCCCCACATGCTGCAGCGGGATGGCAGTGGAGGAGCGTGGGTAGGGGATCGGTGCGCGGCTGAAATACATCGCCTGGCCCTTGGCATTGCAGACCACCTTGACCACATTGGCATCGTGCAGGTCTGCCGCTTCACGTAGCGGATGGGCCAGGGTGGCCATCGGCAGGTAGGGGTCGTGGTAAAAGGGCTCAACAACGGCGCGGATGGCGTCCGGGTCGATCAGCGGTTCATCGCCCTGCACATTGACGACGATATCGCAGTCCAGTTCCCGCACTGCCTCGGCCAGGCGGTCGCTGCCGCTGGCATGGTCGCTTCGCGTCATGCGCACGACAGCACCTGCGGTTGTGGCTGCCTCGGCAATGCGTGCATCGTCGGTGGCGACGAAGACGTCACCAATGCCGGCATCGTGGGCGCGCCGGATGACATGATGGATCATCGGCTCCCCATTCAGCATGGCCAGCGGTTTGCCGGGAAAGCGGCTGGAGGCGAAGCGGGCCGGGATGCCGATGACGATCTTCATCAGTGGGCCTCGATCTCGTCCCAGCTGGCTGTGGCCGTGCCCACCTTGCCGACGACGACACCGGCGGCACGGTTGGCCGTCTGGGCAGCTTCCAGCGGAGAGTCGCCGCGCGCCAGGCAGGCGGTAAAGACGGCAATGACGGTGTCGCCGGCACCGGTGACATCGTAAACGTCACGCGCTGCCGTCGGGATGTGGTGGCAGGTGTTGCCGTCGCACAGGGTCATGCCGCGATCGGAGCGGGTCAGCAATACGTATTGCAGCCCCAGGTCGCTATGTAGCTTGCGCGCCATCGCCTCGGCTTCAGGGTCTTCATTGACCGGTCGCATGCCGGTCATGGCGGCGGCCTCGAACAGGTTCGGGGTGATGACGGTCGCTCCCTTATAGGCCGCGGTATGGGCCGGCTTCGGATCGACGGCGATGATCTTGCCCTGTAGCTCGGGAATCAGGGCGCGCAGGAAATCCGGGGTCAGCACGCCCTTGGCATAATCGGAAAGGATGACGGCAGTCGCCTCGGGCAGCAGTTCGCGCAGTCGCTCCATGAGCCGCGTGTGCGTCTCCGGCATCAGGGCTGAATCCCACTCGCGATCGTAGCGCACCACCTGCTGGTGGCGGGCGATGACGCGGGTCTTGATGGCGGTCGGGCGCTGGTTGCGTTTGGTGACCACACCGCGATCGTCGGCATCAAGCTCCGCCAGGCGCTGGTGTACCCACTTGCCGGGCTCATCGTCGCCGACAACACCAAACATGGCTGACGGCGTGTTTAGGGCGTGCAGGTTGCGGATGACGTTGGCCGAGCCACCCAGCCTGCGGTCCATGCTCTCCACGTTGACCACCGGCACCGGTGCCTCGGGCGAGATGCGCGAGACATCGCCCCAGACGAATTCGTCCACAATGATATCGCCGATAACCAGGATCATGGATTGAATCTCGCTTCCAGGTCGCGCACGAAGCTTCCTGCTGTCAGGTACTCGCGGCCGTAGGAGGCGAGCTTCTTCATCCGGCGAGCCAGGTAATCGCCCCTCAGATGGTAGGTGAGGGTGTTGTAGCGGTAGATGGCTGCTTTTACCCGTGCTGCCTCATCGGCATCGGCCGTGAACTCGGCCGGGATATCCACTTTGCGGAACAGAATCTTGATATCCGGATCGCTGTCGCCGTCGGCAAAGTTTTCCACCATCGCAAAGCCGCACTTCTTGGCCAGCGCGATCAGGGTAGCCGGCGTGAAGTTGTAGATGTGGGCAAAGTGGAACAGGCGTCCGAAGGTGGCGAAGGGGGCGGCGATATTGGGGCATTCGATGTGGAGCAGGCCACCATCCTTCAGCTGCTCGCGGATATGCATCAGGGCCGTGGTCGGCGAGGTGAAGTGCTCGATGACATGGATCAGCAGCAGTACATCATGCGACTGCGTACCCTCCAGGTCATACAGATTGCAGTTGGCGACATCGGCATGCAGCACCTTGTGGGTGTAGCTGTTGAAGTCGCGGTTTGGCTCGATGCCACCGGCCGTAAAGCCGTGTGTTTCGAACGACTTGACGGTACAGCCGATGCCGGCCCCGATTTCGAAAACATCCGCTCCCTCCGGCAGGTGCTTTTCGATCAGGCCGACGATGCGCTGGCCGTTGTTCCAGGCGCGCATGATGCGGCGCGGGGAGGGGGTGCGCTCACCGTGGTAGTCGCGGCGGTAGTCGTTGGCGTAGTAGGCGGCGATCTCCTCCTCGCTCGGTACCGGCATGTGCGATACCAGGCCGCAGCCCTCGCAGATGCCGGTGGTCATTGGCTTGCCGTGCCGGTCGTGCCGGCTGATGACGGTGAAGCTGCTGCCACCGCAGATGTCGCAGATCTGTTGATTCTCCTGGCTCACGCCATACTCCCTGTACGGGCCCGTTTGCGGGCAATGTCTGTTTTGAGCTGGCCGCAGGCGGCCGAGATGTCGCGGCCGCGCGACTCGCGCACCACCGCCACCTTGCCAGCCTCGACCAGAATCGAGCGAAAAGCTGTGACGCTGCTATCACTTGGGCGCCGGTAATCGCTGCCGGCGTGGGCGTTGAAGGGGAGCAGGTTGATGGTGCTCTCAATCCCCTCCAGAAGCTCACAGAGGCGATGCGCATCGGCCTCCGAATCGTTGATCCCTGCCAGCAGTACATACTCGATCAGCACCCGTTTTCTGTCGTGGGCGGCGATGTAGGCACGCACCGCGTCCAGTAATTCGGCAATCGGGTACTTGCGATTGATCGGCATGATCGCATCGCGTACTGCATCGGTGGTGGCATTGAGCGATATCGCCAGATTGCAGGGCAGCTGATCCTGGATCATCTGACGGATACCCGGCACCAGCCCCGCCGTGGAGAGGGTGATGCGGCGGGGCGAAAAGGCCATCCCCTGCGGGTTGGCGGCAATGCGCACGAAGCGGCTTACCTCTTCGTAATTGTGCAGCGGTTCGCCCATGCCCATCAGGACCAGATTGCGCGGGTATTCGCCGAGGATGTTCCGGGCCGTCATCACCTGGGCCACCATTTCGGCCGCCGTCAGGTTGCGGGTCAGGCCGGCGGTGGCGGTGAGGCAGAAGTTGCAGCCCACGGCACAGCCGACCTGACTGGAGATGCACTGGGTGATGCGCCCCGCTCCCGGGATGATGACGCTCTCCACTTCGCGTCCGTCCGGCATGGCCAGCAGCAGCTTGCGGGTGCCGTCGATATCCTGTTCATGGGCTGTGCACTGTGGTGCCAGTGTGCGGGTATGGGTGCGCAGGTGTGCGCGCAGCGCTTTCGGCAGCTCCGGCATGGCATCGATGTCGGTGATGCCGTGGCGGAAGATGAAGGCATTGAGGCGATCGGCGTGCGAAAGCTTGGCTCCCGCCTCGCGGCAGAGGGCGCGCAGGGCTTCGATATCCAGGCCGATCAGGGCCGGAGTCGACGATGCGGGCATCAATGGCTGCATGTGCGTTGAATGGAAGAGCGGGCGATGGGATCACCGCCCGCTCAGGGTTCCTTGCCTTACAGGCCGTACTTGGACTTGTTGGCAGCCACCTCTTCGGCGGATGGCGGGGTGTGCTCCTTGACCTCGGCCAGTTCGAAGCTGTCGCGATCGGTGTCGCACTTCTCGTTCAGGGCGATGTCGGAGGCGAAAACTTCCGGAACATCCTCTTCCGGATAGATCGCTTCCCACGGACACTCCGGCTCACATACGGCGCAATCGATGCACTCGTCCGGCGAGATGAAAAGCATGTTCGGGGTCTCGTCCGAGACCTCCTTGGGCTGGTAGAAGCAGTCCACCGGGCAGACCGCGACACAGGCGGTATCCACACAGTCCTTGCACAGTTGGGTGACGACGAATGCCATAACTAAAACCTCGCTAACGGTGTTGGGAGGCAGCGCTTCCTTGGCTGCATCCATGCAGGCCATCGCGGGCCTGCCAGAATGACGATGCGAATCGTCGGGTTTGTCGCAAGCGCCGCACGATAACACAAGGGCCGTATGCCGGGCTACCTGCAGCACTTTGGGTGCATTGAGGCAGACAATGACGGGAGATGCAAATGGCAATGCCCGGCATGACTTCATGTCATGATCGGGCTAGGCTAACGCCATGCCATTTTCGCCGTTTGTGCATCTGCATAACCACACCGATTTTTCGCTGCTCTCCGGCGCTACCGGGGTGGGCGAACTGCTGGATCGGGTGGCCGAGCTGCGTCAGCCGGCCCTGGCCCTGACCGACTACGGCAACCTGTTCGGAGCCGTCGAGTTCTATTCCAAGGCGATGAAGAAGGGGATCAAGCCGATCCTGGGTTGCGAGGTGTTCGTCACCGACGATCACAGCAAGCGGATCAGCCAGGGGCCGCGCGCGCCGCGCTACGGCCAGCTGGTGCTGCTGGCACGCAACAACACCGGCTGGCAGAATCTGATGAAGCTGGTCTCGATCGGTTATCTGGAAGGCTTTTATTACAAGCCGCGCGTCGACAAGGCGCTGCTGCGCCGGTTCGGCGAAGGGCTGATCGCCCTCTCCTCCGGCTGGAACGGCGAGATCGAGCAGGCCCTGCAGAAGGGGGATCGTGAGGCAGCGACGGCACTGGCGCTGGAGTACAAGTCGATCTTCGAGGAGCACGGCTTCTTCATCGAGCTGCAGCGCCACGGCTCATCCGCCCAGGAGGAGATCAACACCACGCTGATCGAACTGGCGCACGAGACCGATATCCCGCTGGTGGCGACCAATAACTCCCACTTCCTCTCCCGCGAGGATTTTCCCGCCTTCGAGGCGCTGCTGGCCCTGCGCGACAACCGCACGGTGCACGATGATGTGGCCGGCCATTTCACCCCCGAGTGTTATCTCAAGTCGGGCGAGGAGATGCAGGAGATGTTCGAGGATGTGCCGGAGGCACTCGACAACACCCTGTACATCGCCAACCGCTGCAATGTCGACCTGCAGTTCGGCAACTACCAGTTGCCCGATTTTACCCCGCCCGACGGCCTGAGCCTGAACGAGTTCATGCGCAAGCAGTCGCATGAGGGGCTGGATGGTCGCTGGCCGACGATCACGGCCGGCGTGCCGGAGGCGGAACGGGCCGCCTACGACAAGCGGCTGGAATTCGAGCTCGGCATTATCGAGCAGATGGGATTCCCGGGCTATTTCCTGATCGTTGCCGACTTTATCGTCTGGGCCAAGGAGCACGATATCCCGGTGGGGCCGGGGCGTGGTTCCGGTGCCGGTTCGCTCGTCGCCTATTGCCTGGGCATCACCGATCTCGACCCGATCCGCTACGGGTTGCTGTTCGAACGCTTCCTGAACCCGGAACGTATCTCGATGCCGGACTTCGATATCGACTTCTGCATGAGCCGGCGCGACGAGGTGATCCGTTACGTCACCGACAAGTACGGTGAGGACAAGGTGGCCCAGATCATCACCTACGGCTCGATGAAGGCCAAGGCGGTGATTCGCGATGTCGGACGCGTGCTCGGCATGGAGCTGGCCAAGGTGAATACCATCGCCAAGCTGATCCCCAACGACCTGAAAATGACGCTGGAGAAGGCGCTGGTCGAGGAGGAGCGGCTGGCCAGGATGGTCAAGGAGGATAACGAGGTCGCGCGTCTGTTCGAGCTGGCCCGCAGGCTTGAGGGCAAGCACCGCAACGCCGGCAAGCACGCCGCTGGTGTGATCATCGGCCGTGATCCGCTGGTGGAGACGGCACCTCTGTTCAAGGACCCGCGCGAAGAGGGCAAAGTGGTGCAGTGGGACATGGGCAACGCCGAGAAGGTGGGGCTGATCAAGTTCGACTTCCTGGGGCTCAAGACCCTGACCGTCATCGACCTGGCCGTACGGCTGGTGCGCAAGCAGCCCGGCTGTGATGCCTTCGATATCAGCACCATTCCGATGGACGATGCCAAAACCTTCCAGCTGATGCAGCGCGGCCAGACAGGGGCCGTGTTCCAGGTGGAATCCTCGGGTATGCGCGATCTGCTCACCCGACTGAAACCCGACTGTTTCGAGGATATCATCGCGCTGGTGGCGCTCTATCGTCCGGGCCCGCTGGAGTCGGGCATGGTCGATACCTACATCGAGTGCAAGCACGGCCGCCAGGATATCCACTACCCGTTGCCGCAGCTGAAACCGATCCTGCAGGAGACCAACGGCGTGATCCTCTACCAGGAGCAGGTGATGCAGATCGCCCAGGTGCTGGCCGGCTATACGCTCGGCCAGGCCGATATGCTGCGCCGCGCCATGGGTAAGAAGAAACCGGAAGAGATGGCCGAGCAGCGCCAGATTTTCATGACCGGTGCGCGCGAGAAAGCGGTGCCGGAGGACAAGGCCGAGCAGATCTTCGATCTGATGGAGAAGTTCGCCGGCTACGGCTTCAACAAGTCGCACTCGGCCGCCTATGCCCTGATCTCCTACCAGACCGCCTATCTGAAGGCGCATTATCCGCAGGCCTTCATGGCCGCCACCCTCTCCTGCGATATGGGCTCCAGCGACAAGGTGGCCGCCCTGGTGCTCGATTGCCGCGCCATGGGCATCGAGATGCTGCCGCCCGACATCAATGCCTCGGACTGGGTGTTTGTGCCGGAAGGAGAACAGGCCATCCGTTTCGGCCTCGGCGCCGTCAAGGGTGTGGGCGAGGCGGCGATCCGCGAGCTGGTCAGGGAGCGCCAGGACAAGGGGGCGTTTGCTTCGTTTGAAGATATGGTGATGCGCATGCCGCCGCGTACGCTGAACAAGCGTATCCTGGAGGCGCTGATCAAGTCGGGCGCCATGAACTGCATGATCCCGCATGTGCGTTCGGGGCTTGAGGGTATTTCATCGGCACTGGAAGAGGCCCAGCATCGGCGCAAGATGCGCACCGATCGTCAGTCGGCCCTGTTCAGTGTGGCCGAACCCGATCCGGACGGTGGCGACCTTTTTCCGAACATTGCCCCCTGGAGCATGGGCGAATGCCTGCAGGCGGAGCGCGAGGTGCTGGGCTTTTATCTCACCGGCCATCCGCTGGAGGAGTATCTGGCCGGGATCGAGGGGCTGGGCGATGCCAATCTCGGGCAACTGGGTGCGCTGGCCGATGGCAGCAAGGTGGTGGTTCCGATCGGTATCAGCAGTGTTCGCGAGCACAGGGGTGCGCGCGGCACCATGGCCTTTATCCAGGTCGAGGACCTGCATGGGCGTACCGAGCTGATCTGTTTCTCGCGTCTCTACGGCATGCATCGCGATGCCATTCATGCCGACAAGCCGTTGCTGCTGGCGGCGCGCGTCGATGCCTCCAAGGATGAGCCGGTACTGGTGGCCGAGAATATCGCGCTGCTGGAGGAGATGCTGCCGGAGCTGGTGAGCCGGGTTACAGTCACGGCCAGCAGCATCGCTTTTGATGAGGTGACCATGGCGGGGCTGGCCAGGTTGAGCCAGGAGCACCCGGGAACGGTGCGCTTGCGGTTTCAAGTGCGGCTGGGTGATGGCAGCATGGCGCGCCTCGATTCCGAGCGTACGCTCGCCTGGAACGATACCGTACGCCAGTGGCTGGAGAGCCGCTTCGGCCCGGAGGCGGTGCATCTGAAATGCAAGCCGTGGGTATTTGTCGATAAACAGGCAAGGAGAGCTTAAATGGCCTATAGTTATCTGGAGTTTGAACGCCCGATCGCGGAGCTGACCTCGAAGATCGAGGAGCTGTCGCGCATGGGCAGCGACACGGATGTAAATATCGCCGAAGAGGTCGATCGTCTGACCAAGAAGTGCGACAAGCTCATCGAGCAGACCTACGCCAAGGCGACCCGGAACCAGATTGCCCAGCTTTCCCGGCATCCGGATCGCCCCAATTTCCTCGACTACGTGCCGCTGCTCTTTGACGATTTCCAGGAGCTGCATGGTGACCGTGCCTATGCGGACGACGCCGCCATTGTCGGCGGCCTGGCCCGCTTCAACGGCCGTTCGGTGATGATCGTCGGCCACCAGAAGGGGCGCGATACCAAGGAGAAGATCAAGCGCAACTTCGGCATGGCCCGCCCGGAGGGCTACCGCAAGGCGCTGCGCCTGTTCCACCTGGCCGAGCGTTTCGATGTGCCGGTGCTCACCTTCATCGATACGGCCGGTGCCTGGCCGGGCATCGATGCCGAGGAGCGTGGCCAGAGTGAGGCGATTGCCCGCAACCTGATGGAGCTGGCGGCCCTGAAGGTGCCGGTGGTCTGCACCGTGATCGGCGAGGGCGGTTCCGGCGGCGCGTTGGCCATCGGTGTCGGCGATCGCCTGTTCATGCAGCAGCTCACCACCTACTCGGTGATTTCGCCGGAGGGTTGTGCCGCCATCCTGTGGCGCGACCGCAAGTTCGCCGACCAGGCCGCCGAAGCGCTGAAGCCGACGGCGGTCGACCTGCAGGAGCTGGGTCTGATCGACGCCATTATCCCGGAACCGAAATCCGGCGCCCACCGTGATCTGGAGGGTGCGGCGAAGATGATGGGCGAGGTGCTTTCCAAGGCACTCGATGAGCTGGTACGTCTGCCGCAGGCACAGTTGCTGCAGGAGCGCGAGAAGCGCCTGCGCAGCATGGGCCAGGTCGGCGAGAAGTAATTTCAGCCCGGTGCGCTGCTACCGCGTGACCCTGAATGTCAGCAACTGCCTGCGCGAAGCGGGCGACGATACGTTTCGGGTCAATTGTGCCGTGCTTTGCGATGTCGATGCCGCAGACAGCGGTGCGGCCGAGACGGCGGCCATCGAGGTGTTGCGCGGCTGTGCTGCCTTGCATGGTCAGCTGGCCAATGCCGAGCATGATTCACCGCTGATCGAGGTGGAGCATGTCGACCCTGTCGACGGGATCGAACTGCACCAGCCCGATCTCGCCTGGTACGCCCCGGACGACGACTGATCCTGCCCCTGAACTCTCCCCATTTTTTGGCTGTAGGAATCGATAAGTGTTTGGGATATTGGGGATAATTGTGGTTTAGGGGGTGGGATTGGGGTTCTCCGTTTGTTATGATTGAGGTTAGCTAAACCATTGGTAACAAAGGAGAACCCCGATGAGCAAGGATGTCAGAGAGCGCGACAAATGGAAAGTGCGGATTGCTTCGTGGGTTGATGATCTGTCCGGGGAGTTATCGCGACCGGTTCTGAAGCTAATCCTTGAATGCGTGTTCGGGATTCTGACGAGCGGGAGTTTGCAGCTGTCAGAGATTGGTCGATCGTTGCAGGAGTCAGTTCGTTTGCATCATACGGTGAAGCGTTTGTCGCGGATGCTGTGTCGGCACAGCGAGGTTGCGTGGCATGCGGAGGAGCTTCTGCTGAGCCGTCTGGGTCCGAGCGTAACGGAGGAGATGATCGTGGCGGT